>Ga0209044_1001473_pt1 | contig 14388 bp, 7 predicted proteins | sample SaaInlV_130m_DNA_FD_184655 | JGI IMG/M metagenome (GOLD analysis project Ga0209044, IMG submission 184655) | Marine microbial communities from expanding oxygen minimum zones in the Saanich Inlet - SI037_S4LV_130m_DNA (SPAdes) (version 2) | ecosystem: Environmental > Aquatic > Marine > Intertidal... | reverse complement strand
CACCATGTTGAAAGGAGCGCCCTTTAGTAATGAATATGTCGCGTGATTTTAATTGGAACGATATTTCAAAAATAATACATTGAATGAATCCTTAGTATCTGCGAATAATGATTTGAAAGTTTGAGAGAGTAATTTCAATGCACCGGAATTACCTGCTAACCTTGCACCATTCAAAATTACAAGAATTACTGATGATTCGTGGATCAGTACTCCAACCCACAATTTATCATACATTCCATTGATTACCGCGAATACCAATATTACAGTAATAGCAACTGAAAATACAAGATTGCCAATTAGAATTCGCTGAGCCTTTCTTGCTAAATCAATTAATTCACATAACATACTCGGGTCTTCGGCTGGAATCAATACATCTGCAGCATCAAGATTTACCGTTTCTCCACAACCAACTGCAACTCCTACATCAGAGACAGCTAATGCCGCAGCATCGTTGAATCCATCACCGACCATCATGGTAATGTGGGTTTTACTTCTTCCTCTAACCCATTTTACTTTGTCTTCCGGACTTAAATTACCATGTGCTGCAGATTCTGGCAATCCTACATTATTGGCAAACTTCGTGACTGCTGATTGTGAATCTCCACTGAGAATTTCAACATTTATTCTTCGCTTATACAATTCAGGTATCAATTTTTCAGAACCTTTGCGAGTATCATCATGGATGAATGTGAATAATGCAATCGGAGTTTCTTCTTTGCACAGAATACTCGCACCATGGCCTAATTTGTTAGCCTCATCGAGTTCGCTTTGAATCTCGGATGGAATTTCAATTCCTAGTTTGGAAAGTCTATCGGGGCGAACCAATGAAACTTGCTTACCGCCACTGATGCCGACTACACCTGCCTCAACATCGCTATGTCCATTGATTGGGCTTGGCTTGTAACCATTTTCCGTAGCCAGTTCCATTATTGCAAGAGCATATGGATGGTTGGAGCGAGCCTCTAATCCTGCGGCGATTTTAATCGCCGAATCTCGGCGTTTTCCTTTAGCAGTAACCACTTGACCGATTTTAGGCTTTCCTGAAGTTAAGGTACCGGTCTTATCCAATAACACATGGTTGACTTTGCTCAGTCTCTCCAATACACTTCCTCCACGTGCGATTACGCCCATGTGGGCGGCATTTGCCAATGCCGCTGCATGTGGCACAGGCGTTGCTAGCAATAGGGCGCATGGGCAAGAAACAACCCATAATAGAAGAATTACTTTCCAATTATCTGGGAACATCAAATACCAAACAGCAAATGCTCCGAACAATACCGTTGGAACCCAAATTGCGGTAAATTTCTCAATACCACTTTGGATGCGCGGCGATTCTTCTCTAAAGGTATGGACTGCTTCTATCAATCCTGATAAGCGAGTATTATCTCCAACTGCTGTAACTTTGATGACAACCGGTCCTTTTGCAAGTACCAATCCTGCCTGAATATCTTCGCCTTTTGAAACCTCAACTGGAACGGATTCTCCAGTTAGTGGTGCTTTATCCAAAGCACCTGTTCCTTCAAGAATTGTTCCATCACAAGGGATTAATTCCCCACTCCTAATCTCTACTTGGTCTCCAACACGAATCAGGTCAATTGGAACAACCTCTATTCCATCACCCTCATCTTGACATGTCGCTAATGGACCAGTTCCCGGAGTTATTTCGACCGTTGAGGTGGCCATTTGTAATGAAAAACCACTTGCTTTCATCGCTTGGAGAACTCCTTGTTGATTTATCAATCTGTCACCGGACAATCTCCTTGCTGTACGTGGCAATCTATCCAGTCCACCCTGCATCGCCTCTCTTGCTTTGACAAGAGCATCACCTTCTAAGTGGGCTGTAAAGGCTACCAATATCGCTACGACTAGGGCTTCTTCCCACATCCCTAAAACTCCAGCACCGATAACTGCTAGACTGGTAAGGACTTGGAATCCTAGTTGCCGATTCATAATACTTGCAATCGCTTCCTTGAACATTTGTAATCCACCTAAAGCCAAACCTGGTATCGCAATTAATGCAATTAATATTGGTGGTAATGAAAGATATTCTGCAAGGAGAACTAACAATAATATTGGCACTGCTAACCCGCCGCCAATTAATCTCCATTGATCTGGTCTTATTTTCGCACTCTTTGCCTCAATATATTTTGGAGCAGCGCCAAGAATTGTATCCAATTTAGAGTCCCTTGCTTCTATTAATTGAGAGGGGGCATCGTTAACAAGTTGTACTAAAATACGATTATCTGAATCAATTTCGCAATCAAGAATCCCTGGTTGTAGGCGGATAACCTTCTCTAATTTCTTTACCTCAACGCTATTTCTCCTTGCTACGCCACCTGCACTAATGCCTACGAGTTGATGATGTTCTACATTTGGGGCATGGCCAAGAGAACGAAGAATGGATGAAATTTCAGAAATTGGGCCTTCTCCAATATCAACTGTAACTCTTACTTCACCTGCAGTAGCTGAAACAATTGATTCGCCCACTTGAGGAAGATAGGAAATTGCTCTCATGGCCTTTGCTGCACAATCTGGGCAATCCATTCCAAGTAATGGCCAAGCGACATCGTATACACCTCCAGATTGTGTTATCACTTCTGCATCTAATATTTCGCCATCAAAGATTTCTTCTGGTGGTGATTGGTCTGCAGAATCTGTTGCGATTGGTTTTTCTTTGATGGCCTTTTTGGCTTTGGAAAATCTTGGCTTTTTGGCCTCAATTGTCTGGCCATCGTCTTCGATGGAAAGGAAAACTTCACCCTCACCGTCTCCGACCATATACACTGCTCTGGCTTTGTGGATTTGAAGGCTATTATTCAATTTCATTTCAACTAATCAAAATTACCATTATTGCAGATTGTAATGGCTCTTTGCCAAAGTTGATGAAAACAAGGCTATTGCCTAGTAATATGCAGTGGCTTCCAGAGGATTGGAGACCGAAAATTGTCGCCGTAGATATTGATGGAACACTTACCGATGATAAGAAGAGAATCAATACTGAAGCAATACTCGCATTACAGCGACTTGAGGATGCTGGAATTCCTGTTATTCTTGCAACCGGAAATGTAAGGTCAATAACGTATGGTTTGTGGAGATTTTTGCAACTTAGTGGCCCGATTTGTTGTGAGAACGGGGGTGTGCTTTGGCATCCTCAATGGCCTGAAGTAATAATGAGGGCTGATGGAAATGAGGCTAGAGAGGCAGCGCTGTGGCTGGCACAAGAAATTCCAAATCTAAATCCCCAAGGAATAGAAAGTAATGCTTGGAGAGAAAGTGAATGGTGCTTATTCCCTTCTGAAGACTTGCAATTGATAAAACAAAAGATCTCAGAGAGTGAGTGGTCTCACCTAAGTGTGATACGCACAGGTTTTGCAATTCATTTAATGTCTCCAAACCTGTCTAAAGGCAAGGGTATTGAGGTCATCTTAGAAAAAATGGAATTAGAACCTCAAGATTTGTTATGTGTGGGAGATGCTCCAAATGATTTGTCAATGTTTGAACTTGCTAATTGGTCCATTGCGGTGGGAGGTTCTTTTCAAGAAATTCAAAATGCTGCCGATGTTGTTTCGCCATATCCACATGGCGATACCTTTCAACCGCTCGTAGATGCTATACTCAATGAAGGGTGAGTTAGTACATTTCAATACCAGTATTTGTTCAAAATAGGGCATCCAGTGTATGTTATTTGTGTGGTGCCGAAGGCAGGATTTGAACCTGCGAAGCATTATGCAGAGGAGCTTGAATCCACCCCCTTTGACCACTCGGGTACCTCGGCTTGTAGTTGAGGCGTGATGCCTTCTCTTCTTGACTATTCCTCTTGACTATTATCGTCTAAATCAACTGGCCGAGGCGGTGCGGATGAATGAATTGCAACCAACTGCCCAATTCGCTTCATTTCATACTCCTCCATTACTTTCTTTCTCTTTTGACTTGCCATGAATAATCCAATTGAAGAAAATACGACCATGAGGATTGAAAGCCCCAGTAATCCAGAGGTTGAAGAAACTGATTGTTGCTGATTCGTTGCCACATCTGCAAGAGGCACTGGAACTTTTCCTGAATAATCTATTATTTGCAATGATAACCCAAGCCTTCCAGTCTTCCACGCCTCTATCGTCCAATTGAATTGCTGCCATTCACCGCTGTCAAGATAGATGTTTTCTGTTTCATGTATCGTTCCTTCTGAATCGATTAGTTGTAAAACGAGTTCGCCGCCTAATACTCCTTCATTTACAATCCGTGTTGTAATATTGATTTGTTCTCCAACTATTGGCCGGTAGGGGGTGGCTTGAATTATGTCAAATCTTGGTTCGAAGTCAATCCAACGGAATAATGGCTTGATTGGAGTGGCTGAATCCCCATATCCTTGTAACTCATATCCGGATTTATCTGTGATTTCAAACCAAATTTCAACACGATCTAGTGCTTGCAAAATGGAGTGGTCCTCCAATGTCATGTCAACTATTGATGAAAACGTCGTTGTAGTTCCCGTATGAGAATGATAAGGTATTGTGGCTTGTCCTTGACTTCCCATTATGATATTGTTCACTCTTCGGAAATGCCAATACATGGTAATATTCGTATTTCTAATGCCTCCTGCATCTGAAATCAGTGTGACGACGTCTACTTCATTCATTTTGTCCGAATCTATTGTGGTCAAATATCCTGCTGGAATTGTCAACATTGGAGGGGCGTCATCAATTGTAATATTGACCAATAATGGTGTTGGAATCGCATAATTTAGTGAATCTATGTACAACTCAAGAGTCGCAGTTCTATGCTTAATAGTCTCTTCATCAATTGAGATTATCATATGAATAATTCCATCAGTGCCAATTTCTGCGACATCTGTTAATTCTCTCTCGCCGTCGCTTAATCGCCAATTTAAGATCGCTTCAGGAGGGAAATATTCGGCTGCAAATTCTGTTCCTTGATGTTTTAGTATTGTGAATAATTCAATCTCATCATCTCCATAAACCCAGATATCATTGGATTGGGAATATCCTATCGGTTCAGTTAAATCGGTCAATGTATCAATTTCAAATTCAACATCAAATGATGGTTGCCATTGGAAAATACTGATTTTACTTAATCCCAAGCCGAGGTCTTGGCCTTCGTCATAAATTTTCAAAGAAGGAATCCCACCACTTTGTGCGTTATTATATGACCCACTCCAATCCAATCTAAAGATGAAATCAACATTCCAAGTTGATGAGTGGGGATGTTTTTCAACCAATACTTGCGGATTTGAATAAATGCAAATTGAATCATATTCAATTGTTGAATATCTCGGGTAATATGTAATATTACAATTTGAATATTCTTCTCTTCCTGTTAAGGCCAATTCTATTTTATCTAGTGTTTGAATACCATTACCATCTGTAATATTAAATGAAAAATGATGCTCTTTTCCTGCTAATAAAGTTCCTTGGACTGTATCAAAATAAAGTGATTGTTGGCTAATTACAGTATCTTGACGAGTTGCCACAGTTATAGTTGCCAAATCATTTTGCTCACCAAAAGTTCCTCCATTCTCAATGTAATTTCCTGCTAAATCTTTGCCAACAAAATATATGCTTGCCCGGCCTGACATTTGGGATGGTCCCTTTATCTGCTCATCATCTAATAATGGCAAATCGATTACGCTTGATAATGACCCGTTACTAAATGTAACACTGAATTCTCTATATTCATTGGCTTGCATAATCCCATCATCATTACTATCATCGTGATTTTCAAGCCAATAATACATCCTTAATGGGCTCTCCAATCCATCAGAATCTTCAACGAATAAACGTAATGCAAGAGATTGTCCGGACATCCAAACATGGCCATCCGCAGGAGTTAATCCACCTGAATCAAGTGCATATATTCCAATAATATCAGGTAGTTCCGCATCGATAATAAATGGAGCAAATACTGATTGCGCAGTAGTATCAAAACTGGTCGAAGAATCCTCGCTGGTTGGTCCACTGCGGATAATTGAAGGTCGTATTTCAAAGCGAGTCCCTGTAGGAAATTGTCCAAGTGGTTGAGGCACGAGAATATCTCGGTTGAATTGTGAATTGTGATCCAAAGTTGAGTGCCATGTTTGTGACCAATTGATTGGTTCACCTATCCATTCATCTATCCCACCGGATTCATTCTTTGGAGGTACTGCCTTCATTTCAATTTGAATTTCAGCGGAATTTGATGGAGCCCATGCATTTACTATGCCCTCAAATCTTACCTTACCAGAGACTGAAAGTGTTTGTTGCGGCTTAAGATGGAAAGGCCACATTGGGTCAAATGTGTTACCCAATTGTTTTGAATCTCCTGCCATCACATCAAAATCAATGATTTCTAAATCATTTTCAAATTCATTGAATGGAGTTGAACGTACAAGGTGGTTTGGACCAACTTCAAAACCGTTCTCATCGGTTGATAGTAGCAGAAAATGAATTTCATCAATATCATCCATTAGCCAGTGGGCATCCAATGACCAATCAATTTCCACACTATTCAGCAACACTTGAATTTGGCAATCTGCAGCATTCAAACTTGCCAGACCGCCTCCCTTCAATTGACGGAAGGTTGGATTATCCTGGGCATCCACAACTTCAACCTCAATGAATGAATCATTCATCAAAGGTGATGTTGAAAGTAATAGTTTGATATTATCTATTTCAACTGGGAAATCAAATAATGGGTCATCGCTCTCAGTTCTCCAACTCGTTGTGCTCAAATCTATGCTTTGACCTGGGACCCAACGTGCTGAGTCAATCGATGAAATGCTTTCTCCCATTATGGGTTCATCGGCCCAACCAAAATCAACTATTAGCGAACCTCTTGAGGTTTGAACCGTCATTGGTATACTTACAATTTCTCTTGTACCACCTTGGTAATATTGATCGATTAAATTGTCTACATCCGTAGCATTCACCGGGAGTAAGATATTATGGAAGAGTAATTGGTCTGTACTTGTTTCAAAAATAGTTAGATCATTGCCCAAAGTAATTATCACATCTGTAGGTGCAAAAAGACAGTCCGGTTCAAACAATACCGAACTTATCTCGTCGCCTGTAAACATTGTCAAACTCAATGTAGTTGAATTTCTAAAAGCTGCAGTGCTTGACATTTGATAGATTGTTCTAGCCGGTGATTCCATCCATTGTTGTTGATTTACTATTAGTCCTGGATGGGAAATTGTAGTATTATCTCCAACGATTGTCAATCTACCATTCTTCATCGAACAAGCCGCATTAATATCCCATGATATTGAGGCTTGCCCGATTGTACTGATTTTCATTCCATTTGAATATTGAAGATTTGATTGACCGAAAATTGAATAATTTCTTGATTGTTGTTGAAGGTGGAATGCGTCAAAATATGAATTGGTTCCAAAATTCAAATTTTTCAATAATGGAGTTATCAATTGTGAGGTTGTGCTCATTCTAACCCTTACGCGGAATTGTGAATGTACACTACGGTCCAAATCAATTGATAATGGCAGAGTTTTATTTTGCAATCCACTTATTTCAGTCCCATTCGCTGACAAAATATCGAATCTAATATGTGCGCCCTCTTTCTCTTCAACAAATCCATCCAATATTCCTCCATTATGGAAATCGTCATCAAATGAGATCAAATCAGAAATCCATTCTCCTTGTGTCTCATAGATGTCAACTTCAACACCTGCATCATCAATATACCAGCCATCTAATTGAACATAAGTGTCTGAGAAGAAAGTAAATCTCGCCCTAACACTTTGTCCAGTCAAATTGCTGAGGTCTGCTTGCTTCAAATCAAATCCTCTAACGACATTGCGGCAGCCACCATTGACTTTTGAACCATCGAAAATCCCTTCACCATAGAATGGAGATTGTGTATTGACTTGAGAAATTTGGTCATGGAATCCATTCAGATCTGGTGGAATATACCACCAACTTTCTCCACCATCTGTTGATAGTGAAACTGCACCACCATCCCAATTTGCTTCTGTACAAACCCAACTTTTGAAAGTAAGTCTAGCAGTAGAATTCTCAGGAATTTCGTAAATTGGTGTAATCAAATGGGTGTGCATATTGTTGCTATATTTATTGGTCAAATATGTCCCAGCACCACTGCTACCAGAAGGCCATGCTGCTGGCCCGAACCCCGCAGCATTACTTACATTACCGACTTCAAACTTTCTTGAATCAGGGGATTGAATTGACCAACCGGCAGGAGCCAAGTTGCCTGTATCAAAGCTAACATATGTGTCCATTGGACCATTTGCTCCAAGAAGACTTGTCCAATTCCATTGATTTGGGTTTGGGTTGGAATAATTTAGCCAACCGCTCTGATTGCCATATAGTCCATCACTTGGATTTGTGAAATTAGCAATTGTTCTTTTTTGAGCATTTGGTGAACTGCGATTTGAATATACAATTATATCATCAATCGCCATTCCTTCCCAACCAGAAGATGAGAGTCCTCCATAATTCACGTTTGAATTTGTTTGAACTAAAAATCTGAATAACGCGTTGCTTGCATTGGCATGACTGGAAACATTAGCAGGAAGGGAATAGCTGATAGGTATCCAACCTCCCGATTCTGTTCGATAATAGGAGCCCTTGTACCAAAGTCCATTACCTGGATGACCTGGTGAGAGGGAAAGTAAGAACCAACTTGTACCATTGTCAAGAGATAGCCAAGTGGTCATTCCATCACTAGAACCGCCTTCAATATCCCAATTAGTGAAAAGTTCAACTTCCATTGGCCCACTCATATTGCTAATATTTGCTGGAATAATCAATCTTCCATTGGCATTTGGCAAGTAATCTCCACTCAAACTTCCATGGAGCCAAGCACCCGATTGGTCACCATCATTGTGTAACCTCATATCGTCGATAAAGACGCCTGCGCGAGCGCTGGTAATCGAAGAAGTTTGCAAACAAAATCTGAATCTAATTTCACTAATTTGAGAAGATATTAGTGAATCTAATTGAAATCTCTGATCAATCCATGCATTAGTTTGACCCGACCAAACCATTGCAGGTGAACCATTCAATGAACTAGAATTACTGTAATTTGAATCTGGAATAATAGTCTGCCATGAACCTGTGTTATTCATCGCTTCAAACCATACAGCATCTGAATCCAATAAAGAAACCCAAATCTTTGTTGTCAATGAATAATTATTCACATAAGTTGGAGTTTCAAAGGTTTTTGACTGGATACATGAACTATAATTTTGAGAAATATCTCCCAATGCCCTTGTACTCAGATAGCCCATTCCTTGGCCTGTAGTGGGAGGAACTTGCTGGTTACTTGTGGTGTTAGTTGTGTCAATTGAGGGGCGCAGGATGTGCCAGATATCATCATTTTTTCCTTGCCCTAACCAATCTATCGGAGTGATGACATTGTTTTCAAAATCAGTAAGTGTACCCAATGATGAATTGGTTGCTAATGTGAGCATTCCATTATGCCCAATTCCATTGGTCTCATTGTGGGTGCCATTCCAATTATTTGCTGTGTCTGGGCCAAATAATGTTCCATTGGAATTTGTAGATGTCAACAATGGTTGAATTGAAATTTCTGCCGCACTTATACTTTGATTATGTGGAATTTGAATAGAGGAATTAAGAGTTTGATCAACCCCTGATTGATTAGCAATTGGATAAAATGAATCTGGACCTGACCAGTGTTCAATCGAACCCGATGATTCTCCTGCATTACTTGTAATGTGTTGTAATTGTTGACTTGTTTGAGAATTGTCAACAAGTGGAGAGTATGTTGTAAATAATAAAATTGTAACAATGAGTATCGCTGTCTTGCAATAAGGATTATTATTATCACTCAAGCCTATATTGATGCTCATATTCCAACCACCTCGCTTAGCGAGGTGGGGTCTTTGAATATCAAAGTGAGTATTGATTGTGTGAAGTGGTTTTAGTGAAGGGTTCAAGAATCGTGGACTATAGGGTCTCATTATGTCGCCCCCACGTGAACTCGATAGCGCCCAAGCGCACGAGGTGGAGGAGCAATTATTTACAACAAATCGGCAACAATCTGGAAGAAATGTTCCTATTCGTTTACCGAGAACTGATTTCTGGGAGAATGTAAGAAGGTTGCTTTCTGATATTGATTTAGACATTCAAGATATGTTAAGAATGGGTGCAACTGGTATTCGGTTGCAGAATCTACAGAAAAGACAAGCAAATATTCGCCGCATAGCCAGTGAGTTAACTCGCAAAAGGATGGTTGCAATGATGCAACATGCGGCGAGTCAATCGATGAGAACTACCGCTAATTCAGGAATGAATCAAGAGTTGCCTTCTCTTGATTGGCAACGGCATGATCCTGAAGAGAAGGCTTTCTATCACGGATTAATGATTCAAGTTGACCGTTTTAAGATGGGCGTTGATTGGAATGGAATGCAGAATGGAGTGGCCGGTGAAGGCATTTCCAACAAGGTGCTTCATGCACCAGGAACTATGCAATTGGATTCATTTTCTAAAAACAGTTTGACCGGCAATCCACCACCTGCTTTGGCCTTTGAAGATGATGGGCCGGATGTTATTGATATGATGGAGGCTGATGAAGAAGAACGCTTTTCAGATGCTGAATGGCCTGATTTAGATGAACACATTCACGCTGATTTGAATGAAAATGTAGTGGTTCAAGAAACGGTAGGCTCTGCCAATGAAGGCGAAGATGAAGATATGGCTGCATTCATGCAAGAAATGGTTGGTGAAGTACGTCATGCAGCAGCGATGGAATTAGCACCCTCTGCCAAGAGTGAGGTCATCGTATTAGATGATTCAACTATTGAGCAAGAAATTGAGACTGAGGAAGAAGATGAGGATTTAGTTCGTGTGAGAATTTTAGAATCATTACCTGAAGCGATAATTAACGCTGCGGGTGAAGAAGTTAATTTAGAAGCCGGAGACATTCATTTCTTAGATTCGTTAACTGCTGAAATGTTAGTTGAGAGCGGTTTCGCAAAAATAGCAAATCTGTGAACCAACAACATTCTGTTACACAATATGTAGCACAACGAAAGATGAGCAGCCTTACGGCAACACATGTTGTCAATAACGACTATTGTTTCAACTTCAGTTAATTGCGCGCATTGATAGTTCAATGCTAACAGTATCTGGAATTGGGATACGAGCTACTTGACGAAGTGCATTTTCATCCTTACCAGATGTAATATCCATTTCAAGAAGACGCTTGTGAACTCTAAGTTCCCAGTGATCGTATGTTTCACTACCTTCGCCATCTGGAGCCTTACGAACTGGTACGACTAGTCGACGAGTAGGTAGAGGAATAGGTCCACGAAGTGAAATACCACCAGATTCACAAATAGTTTTGATTTGTGATGCTACTAAATCAATATCAGAATGGTTTTCACCGGTTAACTTGATGATTGTTACTGCAGCCATTTCAATTCCTCCAAACTTTAGATGAAATCAACTATGCTCACTTCTTGTCAATCTTTAGACAAACACCAGCAGCGACTGTCTTACCCATGTCGCGAATTGCGAAGCGGGATAATTCAGGGAAGGTGTCCATTTGCTCGATTGCAAAAGGCTTGGTAGGTTGGAAGCGAATCAAACATGCATCTCCTGTCTTTAGGAAAGAAGGGTTTGCTTCCTTTCCGCTCTTGTTTGTCTTCTCTAGAAGATCTAAGAAACGGATTGCTACTTGAGCGGTGTGTGCGTGGAATACAGGAGTGTATCCTACTGAAACTGCCTTTGGAATGTCCATTAGTTGGATTTGTCCAACGAATGTTTCGTCGTGACGGACGAACATTGGCGGAGTGTCAGTGTATCCAGCAACGTCTCCACGGCGGATGTCAACAGCTGCAAGACCACGTACGTTGAATCCAACGTTGTCACCAGGCTCTGCCTTAGGTACCATTGTGTGGTGCATCTCAATTGACTTTACTTCAGCAGACTTCTGTGAAGGATTGAAGACAACAGTCTTTCCAACGTTTAGAGTTCCGGTTTCAATCTTTCCGACTGGAACAGTTCCAATACCTGAAATCTTGTAAACATCTTGAATTGGCAAACGAAGAGGCTTGTTGATTGGCTTCTTTGGCATTGTAATCTTGTCAATAGCCTCGAAAAGAGTTGGTCCCTTGTACCATGAGCACTTGTCGGACCTGTTGTATACATTGTCTCCATTTAGTGAAGATGCTGGAATCATTGGAATATCATCCGGCTTGAAACCTGCCATCTTCAATAGTGCGCTAACTTCCTTACATGCTTGGTTGTACTTGTCTTCGGACCAGTCAACACCGGAAATATCCATCTTGTTAACGTGTACAATAAGTTGTGAAACACCCAAAACCTTTGCAAGGAAAGCGTGTTCCTTAGTTTGTGCGTTAACACCATCATTTGCTGCACATAGTAGAACTGCTGCGTCAGCTTGTGAAGCACCGGTGATCATGTTCTTTACGAAATCACGGTGACCTGGAGCGTCAATAACAGTCCAGTAGTAATTAGGTGTGAAAAATTCCTTGTGAGCAACGTCGATGGTGATACCACGTTCGCGCTCTTCCTTTAGTCCATCCATAACATACGCAAGACCGAATCCAGCCTTACCGGATTCTGCTGCTAGTTTTTCGTTCTTTTCGATTACGTGTCCTTCGATGTGACCGGAGTCCAAAAGAAGGCGTCCAACAGTAGTGGACTTTCCGTGGTCTACGTGTCCGATGAACACTATATTCAAGTGAGGCTTGCTCTTATCTTCCCATTGAGATCCCATTGTGATAACTCCTTAGCGAGTCAGCCGACAAGAAACCCCTATTTGAATACCGCGACGCAAATGGTCTAAGAAATTGTGTTCATTATTATTTGTAAAAAGGCCACAGCGGACTTATGATGCCAAAACAATTGACATAATAACACTAAATGGCACACTATTGCGGAATTAGCGAAAAGAGGTTATTTCATGCCGTTTATTCTGCTCCAATAATTGTTCGATCTTTTGCGATGCGATACATTCTGATTGTACTAGTAGCACCTTTCATTGCAAGAGGACTGCCCGAAATCGCCACTACGCGGTCTCCAACATTCAATCTTCCATCATCTAAGAGCGCAGATACTGCTGCTTGCATAGTATCAGAACCTCGTTGATGTTCTTTGACGATTAAACTATCAACTCCAGGCAATAATTGAACGCGACGAGTTGCTCTAATTCTATTACTCACCGCAGTTACTGGTATCCCTGGCTGATAACCGGCAACCAATCTCGGAGCATTTCCATGTTCAGTAGCGACAACAATTCGTACCGCATTGCTAATCTTTGCTAATTCAACACCTGCATGTGCAACCGCCCTTGTTGCTTTGAATCGAGCTAACCCGCTCGGCCTAGCCCCTGAAGAATCCAATCCTTGTTCCGTAGCGATGGCGATTTTATTCATTATCTCAACCGATTGGAGAGGATATTTTCCTGAAGCGGTTTCACCAGATAACATTACTGCGGTTGCTCCAAAACGAATTGCATTAGAAATATCACTCACTTCTGCCCTCGTTGGACGTGAATTCAATATCATTGAGTCAAGCATTTGAGTTGCCACAATTACTGGCATACCTCTTTGTAGGGCCTCGTCAATGATTCTTTGTTGTGCCAACGGCACTTGTTCAAGTGGTATTTCTACCCCCAAATCACCTCTTGCCACCATTACAGCATCTGCCGCATCAAGAATCTCTTCTAAATTTTGTAAAGCGTTTGGATGCTCTATTTTTGCAATTATTGGCACATGTTGTCCTGCATTTTTAATTGCCTTTTTTGCAGGAAGTAAATCCGCAGCAGTACGAACATAACTAACCGCAATATAATCGGCTCCTTGTTGTAGTGCGTGCTGTAATGCGATTTCATCATGTGGTCCAATCGCAGGTAAATCTACCATTGTACCTGGAACATTAATTCCTTTTCTCTTACTAACTGGGCCCCCATCGTCAACTTCACAAGTGACTATTCCACTAGATTTATTTTGTGTTTTTCTGACAATCAATCTGATTAAGCCATCTGCAATGAGAACAGGATCTCCTACATTTAATTCCAAACTAAGACCTGCGTATTCAACTGGTAACTTTGTAGCACTTGCATCTTTCATCCTAGCCACGCCACAATGAAGTTCCACTGTTTGACCCTTTACCAAGAGAACTACTCCTGTGAAATTACCAAGTCTTAACTTAGGTCCAGGCAAATCTGCAAGTATGCAAGTAGGCTTACCTAAGATTTTTTCAAAGTTCCTAATTTGCTCATATATTGGTGTTTTTTCTTCGGGTTCGCCGTGCGAATAATTCAATCGGCAGACATCGACACCGGCTCTAAGAAGTGACTCTAGAATCTCAGGAGAGTCGGAAGATGGTCCGATGGTAGACACTATGCGTGTTCTTCTCATCAGTCATC
>Ga0209044_1001435_pt1 | contig 14650 bp, 9 predicted proteins | sample SaaInlV_130m_DNA_FD_184655 | JGI IMG/M metagenome (GOLD analysis project Ga0209044, IMG submission 184655) | Marine microbial communities from expanding oxygen minimum zones in the Saanich Inlet - SI037_S4LV_130m_DNA (SPAdes) (version 2) | ecosystem: Environmental > Aquatic > Marine > Intertidal... | reverse complement strand
CGATTCAAATCCTGTACAGCACCGATTCGTTTGGTATGTTCATGGGCCCCCCAATTCCCCTTGAATGCTTTCTTGAATCCGGCTTCCACAATTCGTTCACCGAATACCTCTTTGTACTCCTTTTGTATTAAACCATATAGATTGTCAGCATACAATGATTGATTATAAAAAATTTTCTTTTCGAACTGTTGATGTATGTGTTTTTGTTGCATTGTATAATATTCACGACACAAATCATACATTAGTTCGCCAACTAGTTCAATACGTTTGTATTTGAAGTTGTCGCGGTCTGTAGGCGACTCAACCCCTGTATAAACAGATAGTAAGCGGAATACAATGTGTCCTAGATAATAACCTTTTTGAATAAAGTTCATTTCGCCCACATGTGGTAATAAATAATCGGCTAAAATCTCGAGGGCATGAGGAATCGTTTTGCCCTTAGTTAATGTTGCTATGTATTTCAATGCATTTACCTGATTCATTATACCTCCGGCATCGTGTACCGATGGAATAAATAGGTCAACCATGTCTTGATGTTTATCCAAATCCAACAAACACATGGTAATAATTTGTTTGTCGCTAATAATACCTAACGCACGGAATACAATGAATAATGGTACTGATTTACGTACATTGGGTATATTCACCACGATGTTTTTAAATGAGAATTTTGTAGATGGTGCCACTATTTTTACAGATAATGTTCGAATCGGTTTGGATACATTTTCGGAAACAGACCGGATATCGGCAGAATACAAATACGTACTGTCATGTACATCGCGTATATATAACATGTTGTCGCCAAACTTTTCCTGGGAAACTACGGTTTTCTCCTTTCCATCAATAATGAAATATCCTCCCAAGTCATTTAAACATTCGCCCATTGTATGACGAACTTCTCGTGGTAATCCGGATAAAATACAATGATTAGATTGTACCATAATAGGAAATCGTCCAAAAAATATTTTTTCTAAAATATGTGTGCGTTTTTGACGGTTAGATGTTTCCATTGATTTCGCAGTTGCCTCTTTAAATAATGCTAATTCAGCTGGGGTCAATTCGGCTGCTGTACGTTTTGCCTGCTTTCTGCGAAGTGGTGCAGTTTTAGTACCACCGTCTACCTTTTGTTCTTCATTGCCATCTTCGTCAGTTTCTTCACGTATCATATCTTCACTACCAACCATGACCGGTAATTCACCCTCATCTAATATATCAATAAATTCAACTTCTACATCATAATGTACAGTAATTCCGTATGTCATATTACGTAAACGAGCTTCGTTTGGAAACATAAAATGGGCATTATTGTCGTCATAAATTACTGGTTTTCCAAAATATATTTTACTACCGTCTTTTCCACCAAAATACATAATACATTGCGACCGATAGTCGTCAATACTAGCATCATATCGTGTTTGAAGTTTTACTGGATTCTTTTCTTTGAAAATTTGAAAAATACCATTTTTGAAAAAGTCATTATACGATTCAATATGGTGTCTTACTAAACTTTGTGGATTATCCTCAAAATAGGTGTTAATCACTTTCCATACAGTAGTATTGTCCATGTTCCGTATATAAAATATACTATATTTTTTTATGTTATTTCATGAAGATTGTATATCACTATGTTCCCTAGAATTACAGTTTGTAATTACTGAAATACATGTTGTATAACACAATAATCTGTTGTATTATTTAGCGAATATTATTTATATATGATATTTTTTCTTACCATATACTATAATCACCAAAATGGATGACATAATGAACACTCTCTTTGGTCCTCTTGACCGCAAATACTGCGACTACTTTTACATTCTCTCTATCATTGGATTTGTATTGTTGGCTGTCTTGTTGTTGTCTTCTCTCTTAGTTGGTATTTCCAAGCATAAGGGTGTAGATTTCTACATGCAGTCCGTTTCCATTGCTTTAGGATATGCTATTTTCTATTTCCAGAATAGATTATTACATTCCATGTGTGCTGGAACGTTGAACTAAATCCGTTTGTTTGTGAAATCATTTTTTTCCATATAATATAAAATCAATCATGGATATTTTATATTATAGCAATTATTGTAAACATTCGCAAAGTGTTATACAAACTTTAGTGAAAAGTAGTTTGATGGATAAAATTAGTTGTATATGTATTGATAAACGTAGTCGTGACCCAAGTAACGGTCAGGTTTATGTTACATTGGAAAATGGAGGTAAGGTCATAATGCCACCGAATGTTCATAGTGTGCCATCATTATTGTTAGTAAAAGAACAGTACCGCATCATATTAGGTGATGATATTATCAAACATCTTCATCCCGAAATGAAAAACAATATGTCACGTAATCAGCCAACACAAAGCGAACCTTCTGGTTATTTTTTAGGAACATCTGTTGGGGGAACCAATATTGTATCCGAACGATTTACTAGTTATTCTATGACGCCAGATGAGTTAAGTGCAAAGGGCAATGGTGGTTCTAGACAACTATATAATTATACTTCTGTTACAAATGATATGAATCTTATTAATACTCCTCCCGACACATATCGTCCAGACAAACTATCAAATGATGTCACTTTAGATACATTACAACAAAAGCGCATGGATGAAATATCTATGCCAACGCAATCTTTAGTTTGATAGTAACACCATATAAAAATATATAAGAAAATATATATAAAAACAATATCTGTTATTATTTTACAATCATGGCTGATAAAAGTTCTATTAATAAAGGGTTCAATACATTATTGTTTAATTTTGTAGATGATATTATAAGCATTTTTCCGGAACAACACGATATTGCTACTGCAAAAACATCAATGATGTCATTTAAGCAAATGAATCCATCTATATTAATTAAATCCTGGCACAAAATGGTATATGTGCCATATGCAAGTGTTATCGATGCGGGAGATGTATCTTTCTTTTTCGATAAAGATTATAGTAGTGATTTACAGAATGTTCCTAATGGAAAGGAGCTGATGAAAATGATTGACAAAGTGCGCGGTCCTATTCGTACTATGGATGATACCAACAGAGGACACTGTGCAGAGTATGTATTGAAGTTGAGTAAATTATCCGATATGTACAGTAAGATGTGAATGTAAAATTAAAAAGGTTCATATGTATTTAATCATATACATATGAAAATAATCGCATTAGTGATGATATTCGAACGTGTTCAATAGTGATTTTATTTCGTATGGGTCTTTTTTATCAAAATATTCCTTGATTATATGTTTTGTTACTATGATTGGGTTGTTTCGATTCATTCCTCGTATGTAATACAATGTGTGAATTTGATAAAGGTGGTTTTTGTATTTTAATGGTATACTGTCTACGCATTTCTTGATATAATAGTTTATGTACATTTCATGAATATTTCTAATAAACTGGTCGTATAATTGTTTTATTTCGTAAAAATCCTTTTTTCTTCTACGAAAATAACTCACATATTCATCATGTTTGTTTATACGTTGTAAACACAAATATTGATATTTTGTTATGTCGGGTATTCGAATACTTTGTTTCATCAGTTTATATTCATTTGTGGAAACACTTGTTTGTATACCAGTTTGATTATTGGTTAATATCCATTTTTTAGGTGTGTAATTATAGTAAACATTTTCATTCATGTCTGCATATGACATACCGATTACACACGGTTTAGGGAAACAAATTATTCCATATAAGTTTGTAAATGTTGTCCAATTTTGAAATTCATATTGTGGAATATGCAAAATAAAATTAGACTCGCATATTTTGTATACTGATAACAAAAATAGTGACGAATCTAATGTAATTTGATTTCGTATTATAAACGTATAACAATGGTTTTTAGGAAAATACTCCAATATGGCCATATCATTCAAAGGTTTTTGTGTATCACCCTGAGCTGCAGATATAAAAGAACGTTCATCTATATCCAGTAACGCGACTTCCTCCTTTTTACAAATGGAATTTATTCGCCAGGATTGAATACGATAGTCATAAAATAGTTGTATCATTCTACCATCAATGTACTCATGCATGACAATATCGTCTAGGTTTTGGTATAATAATTTAAATTTGTTCATCGATATTGTTTTCGGTGGAGAAAATGAAAGAAGTTTTTGCTCAGGTATAGATACAATCGTTGAACGATGCATGCCAGTATCCATATCATCTTTACATAAATATTCTTCATCGTAAGACATTGTATTATATAGTTTACCTTTGTATATCGATGTATGTTGGTGTATTTTATCATTTTTGATGTTTTGAGTAATATGAAACATGGTACGCATGATACAAATATACAGATATGTAATTATATATAGAGTTGTTCTATCTTTAACTTATTTTTCATGTAACCCTGATATACAAATGTCGTTTTGTGCAAATATAATTTAGATACATAATATATAATTTATTATTCCTAATTATGGATAGTTCAAACGAAAATGAAACACTCAATAGTTCGTCACCTATAATATCATTGGAGTTGGGTGATATCATTGAGTTAATATCACCTGCAAATGAACCATTACATGAGAATACTTTTTACATAAAATATCTGGATAATCAACACATTAAGTGTGTGAATATTTCTACATTGAAAGATGTGCAGCTGAACATGGATGAACAAGGCAACCTGACCGATGAATCTATCATACAAATTAATTTATTGAGTCGAAGTGATGTAAAGGGGTATGCTCGACAGAATAATTTATTGCCAAAAATATGGGTTACTATTCATATTGGAGGAGATATTCCAACTGCAATTACAGGTGAAATCAGTAATTTAGAAGAAGACATGGTTGAAATTATTACTTGGCCTGAATTGAAAACCATTTATATTGACTTCAAGTACCAAGGAATTCCAATAGATATCCCCATTGAGAAGATTTTGATTCGGGAAAGACCAACTTCGTTGAAGACAGTCGGTTCTTTATCCATGATAAAAGACGGGTTAGAAGAAGGTGAAGAATATGAATTTCCAGACGAAGAGTTAGCGTCTATAGAGTTTACAGATAGCGGGGAATCAATTATCAACATACCTGAGGGAAAGGAATTAGAACCAAATATTCGAGAAGTATTACATGATTTGTATGTCGATGCGGATACAGTTGTAGATGACGGCGAAGAACTCGGTGAAATTTCCCAGGTTGTAGAAGTATCTTCTCGTGAACAACGTTTTGGAATTGATGTACAGGTTAATGATATGATGGATGAATTATTGTCCACTGTGCCAAGTCAAGACAGAACCAAACGTGTTATGGAAAATATACATAATTTAATCGATAAATATAAGTCGCTTCGTCAAAAATTCTCGAAATTCGACGATAATCAAAATATATATGATGTTGCAAAAAAAGGAACCTTTTATAAACCATTAGTAAAACATATAATGAAGATGGATATGCAGTTAAAATGGTTGTTACCAGTTGTAAAACTTCGTCGTAAAATACATGACATCACAAATAGTGCGGAATTGGCAGATGTAGTGAGTGAAAAAACATCTGAATCAGTGAAACAAATTGAAAATATTCAAACCGAATATTATGTACGTAATGCAGATGATGCATCAAATGACTACTCATTAATGCAGAAACGGATTCAGGAGTTGATGAGTCCATTTGATACTCAACGAGAAGACTGTGTTTATAATACACAGGTTCTTACAGATATTGATGCTATTGTTGACAATTTGGATGATTTCAATAGTACTGTATATACCAAATCGGGCATATCAAAACGTCAGTATGTAATTCAGCGATATAATATGGGACTGAGTAAATTAGATAATCAAATGTTGAAGAGCGGTAAGACAGTATATACACGTTCATCAATGACACCAAATGATAACGTTTGTATAAAGTCGATAATCACTATGCCTATTCCAATTGTTCGTTTTTCAGCACTACAATTGCCGTCCACGTCCATTCTTGATAGGTCTTCGTTACATCAGCAATTTATTCATATGTTTCGTGTGTTACGTAAAAATACGGATATTATCCCCCATGTTATTAGTGATTTGGATAAAGAAATGGATTATGATAAAATGGAGTCAGAAACAAAAAAATCGTTGTTGGATGGAATGCATGAGTTCATATTAGATGATGGAGCTTATTTGGAATCACCTGATAGATTTCAACGCTTTGTAGAGAGTATTATTCCTCAAACGCGTACTGTAATACGAATTTTGCGTAAATATATGAAACACAAATTGTCTTTTATTAGTGTAGTACAACAATTAGAACCATTTATGATACATGCAGACGACATTACATATGCACAATATAAAGAAATTCGTTTTTTCATAAAAGAACAAATAAAAGCGTTGAAAATTGGGTTGAGTGAAAAAACGGTTACATTCGACAAAATTAAAACTACCAAATATGGCGTAGTTAGCCATCCAAATATTATTCTTCGCATGTTGGCAGAGAAAAAGGATATAGCAGATTCGTTTTTCCAGGTATATAATCTAATCAAACCCGAAAGTAATGGTTCGGTTAATATGACACCTCATGAAATGTTAGTACGTATGATACATATGGATACGGGCACATTGTATATGCAAGCAATTACATCTATGTTGATATCTCTTATTACACCAGAAAACATTATGGAAGTATTGAAAGAACCGGTCATCGATGATATGACAGATACTGAATTGGTAAAATCAGCAGACTGTGCGACACGTTTTTTAGCTAAGAAGTATACATCGGTGAAAGATTTACAACGTGATAACAACGTAGATGAGATTTATGTTGACAAAGAGTTCGATGATACCCCGTACGAATTGTTAGAAAACTACAAAGACGAGCAAAAACAGTTGTCGCCTGATTTGTTTCTCGAGTTTTTTGTAGAAAATTTGATACAGAAACATGACGTGAAAAAGGAAGAATCAGGAGAACTAGCAAAAACAATTATCAATAAGAAACGGTCGGTTATGGATGGGAATTATGCAGTATTAGAAATCAAACCTCATTTAAAGGAAGAAATCGACAAATCAAAAGTATCTGATGTGGATATAAATGCGGAGGCAGATGCTCGTAAGAAAATACAGTATTTTCGCAGATTGAAAGATAATTGGGTAGCTGATAATGAGATAGTACAAACCGCGTTCGTAGATACGCATACGCTCTTTTGTAACATGAATCAGGATTGCTTTTACAATAGTAAAGGGAAAATTTGTGAGACCCCGCAAAATGCACGTATACGTATGAAAGCTACCACAAAAGATGAGATGGTAAAAGAATTTGATAAACGGTATCAAATGTCGGTTGAAGAATTCGAAAAAGAATTGGAAGAAAAGTTGGCATATCATGTGAAAATACTAAAACGCAATAATATGTTACGCGTAATACGTGAAATGAAACCAAATAATTTGGCATATGAACTCGGTAAACTCGCTAATACAGATGATATTTTGGGTTCTCCGCATGTTGAATTGAGAGAACTCATACTAGGACAAGACAACTTTGTAAAAAAACAGAACGATATTTGCAAGTTTGTAACACAATATTGCAGAACACCTATGATAGAACAATTGGGTGAATCACCTCACTGGTATTACTGTGTTGATACCAATACCAAATTGTTTCCTATGTCTATTTATGAATTAGCAAATGCTTTTGTTTTGGGCAGTGATTATCGCAGAAAACAGGATGAACTATGTGCAACATTAGGTGTGATGAGTGATGATGGAGACTCGATTGTAGACAAAGAGAGTGGATATGTTATTCGCAAAATTGACTTTAGTGAAGAAGAAGGGTTTGATGAAGCGGGTTTTCGCATTACATCACATTCCATTATGGAAAAAGACCTAGGTGAAACCTATATTGCAAATAAAAAAGAACATGTATACGACAATGCTACTAGTGAAATGATATATAATATAGCAAATACATTATCTACACGTATTAATGTACCTTTTGAAAATATGGAAGCTTTTGTCGTTAGAGTGTCAAATGAACTTATTGATAAACATATGCTTACTGAATCTGCATATACACGTCGCAATGAGGCAATGATAAAGAAAACAGGAAAATCATTAGGCCCTTATGCAAAATATCTCAACGAAATTGTTATTAGAATTACATGTTCGGTGTTATTTGTTGGGATACAAACCGCCATACCGTCGTTTTCTGTATCCCGAGTTTTCCCTGGATGTGTAAAATCATTTGCAGGTTATCCAATGACCGGAATTGAAGATGTTAGTGGCATACATTATATATCATGTGTGATGAATAAAATAAAAAGTTCCATAAAACCATGGGATTCATTGGAGAAATTAAATGCTGATAAAATTCATACCCGTATGAAAGATACGATTGAGAACTATATAATGAAAAGAAGCGATATTGAAGAGTTATATGTAAAGAAACACCAGTTTTTGAAGTTGAACCCGGATGTTTTGGTTCCACAAGAACATGACCTTTCTAAATGGCATCATTTTATGCCACCATCTGTGCCTATTAATATCATTACTGCTTTACATCCCATAACTGGTGATTTCAAAACCGAGTTGATGGAAACAATCAAAAAAGGTAATTCAACACAAACCGCCAAACTTATGTTATTAAAGAGTCGCATATCGGCATTTGGATACGGCATAATGGAACTTGTCAATTCGATAGTCAAAGAAAAGGATGCAGTTCTTCAAACATCTGGTGGTATACCATTTTTAGAAAACGCATGTTGCAATGATTCGATTGATTTGATAAAACCAATGGTGTATTTCAACGAAAATAACAATAATATCAAAGTATTATTACAAAAAGTACGTTCTATGATTGGATTTCATAAGACAATTCGAGAACTCAGTTATACTCCATCTTTTTTCCATCCTGAATCCACACGATTAATTCATCCCCAAATACCCGCAGGCAGATTGGAGGAAAATATATATGCTGCTGTTATTTATTACTGTAATTTTGATAAGAAATTACCTATACCCGACGATTTAACATCTATATGCAGTATAAAACCTCCGCAGTACAAATCATCTTGGTCACTTTTGGAAAAAATGGAGTTTATGAAACGAAACGGAAAGCAATACAATATTGATACTTTGAATCAATTGATGACCATCGTAAACCAACGCAATCTTATTCCATTAGAATATGACCCACATGTCAATATCGTTCATAAATTGGAAGAAATGATTGAGCATTTGGACCGAACCGATTCATCCATTATTGATGAGCCATTGAGAGAACATCTTCGAAATGTGGTGAATGAATATAATCCTAAACAAATGCATGATACAGATTCGAGTGCACATGACGATTTAACTGATTATTTACTTATTGGGAACCAACGCATGTTCAAACGCATTATGGAATATTTTGATAACTATGGAAATATGTCAAATATAGAGTTCAAAAAAGTCCGCGATTTTTTATCTAATATTACTGAATGGGCACTGGATTCACAAAGTGCAAATAAAGAGAATATATATGATAATGGTCTATATGTTGTCACTGAATACATGCAAAATATTATGGTTATGTTGTCACGAGTGTATCCTGAATTATTGATAAATAATGCATCTAGTTACAAATATATTCCCAAACATTGGGGGTTAGCAGACGACCATGTTCTCGACATTGAGGTATTTTTGAATAAATATCATAGTAAAATAGAAACATTCCGTGGCGATAATACTATCCTTCATATTGTACAAGAATTATCGATACAAATGGTTGATATGAATTTATTTATCAAATCTATTCCAGTACAAACTGAGATACAACGTGAGATTGTCAATGAAGACGGAAACAAACAAATCTTATCTTTTTATTCTCTTTTTAGTAAGTCTACAATGTATTCCTTATTTACCTATTGTTTTTATACAATGATATGTTGTTACATGGATATAAGTGACGAACCAAATATTATTCGCGAAGAAAATAATGCGTCAAAAATGAAACGAAGAGAACATAACAAAGAAATTGTAGATGTTGCCGTTAACCTGGCCGCGATTCCGGCAACAACTGAGACAGAAGACGATACGTTATCTGAGGTGCAAATATACACAGATACTGTTAACGTTGAGTTGAAAACAAAAGTTGCTGCGTTATTACATTCGTATATTCAGGTTGAAATGAATGATAAGAAAGAAACAAATTATACATACGATGATGTCATGAAAAAGGTGAATATGGCAAAAGAACGCGAAAAGAAAGGATTCATTGATTATCTCGGCAAAATGAGCATTGAAAATAGAAAAGCAGAAGATTTGATGAAGAAATATCGTTTGGGAAAATGGAATGTAGGGCAACAACGTGGATTGGTTCATTATGATAAGGATACTTATACAAGAGAACGTGGTGAAATGTTATCTCAGTTAGGAGAAGATATAGCTGGTAATGTACACGATGTTGTCAATGAAATGCGCCGGGAAATATATGATATGGATAATGATGACACAGTTGATGCAAATGATATAGAAGATAGAGAAGCAATGGATATTCGCGGATTAGGAGATGATTACGAGGATGGAGTGTTTTACGAAGAAGACCGGGATGAAGAGTATGTTTAATTCTTTGAAACCCGTATTAAGGAGAACCTTCACTTATACAGGATAGAAAAAGATATTGTTTACAATCAGGTGAGAAATCGCATTTATGAAACATATGCTTCAATATATTTCATAAACTGTTATGTATTTCACCCAATAATATAATATTACAATATTATATTATACATAACAACAATCATGAATAATGTAAAGGCTTTTGTACATACGAATCGTGTTAATGTTGCTGTTCTATTGTTCGTTCTATTTGCTTTTGTAATTCATTATATGCAACCGGCCATGTTATATAATGATGACGGTAGTTTTCGCGAATTTGGGGTTGGATATTTACATAAGACTGTATTCCCAATTTGGTTAGTTATTCTATTACTATCAATCTTTAGTTATTATTCGGTTCTCTATTATTTAGCGTATATGTAACTATAAAATCATACAAATATAATATATAGAGGTTCAATTACCAAATAATATAGATGAGCTTTCCTCAACTCATCGATAATAGTGCTAGTTATTATTTACAACGGACTTTACAAACATGCCATGAAAATAGAGTAAATTACTATTATTATGTTCTTAATATATTGGTTATCTTCTTGTTTGTTTTTATTGTAGGAATCACATTATATTATTGTTATGCGAATAAACCAACAGAAGAAGCCCGGTACCAGAAAATGTTAAAAGACCAGGAATTCGTGGTTTCTAAAATCCGCTATTATCAGGATGAAAACAAACAAAAAAGAGATGGCAATTCCTCATATATAACTGATTTGCCGTTTATTCAATCATAATATATATGTAATTAATATATATATTATAGATTTTGTACTATGAACGTAATTAGTCAACAAAGAGAATATATTTTAACACAAAATAATAGTGCAAATGATGATATACGTGCAGTTCTCGAAAATACAAATAAACGCATTGAACAATTAGTATTCAAAGAGTCGTTACATGGTGATATAGATTTTGCAATTCTCAAAGAACTCGGGTTTGGTCTATTAAATGAAATTATAATAAACAAAGGTGATGTAACAAGTATCGTGAATGTACCTGACGGCATAAAAAAAATAACATGTAATCACAACTTATTGATTGGATTAGAGAACCTACCTCCATCTATAGAAGAAGTTAATGTAAATAACAACTATATCGAGACTTTGTCATTAGGTTATTTGAAAAATTTGTATGTTCTCAGGTGTGAGTCAAACCGATTGACAATATTGGAGAAGTTACCATCATCATTGGTCGAAATACATGCTGAAAATAATACAATATTAGATACATTACACTTAACAAAGCTCAATGATTTGTCGGTTCTCCATATATCTAATACAAATGTTCATCTTATATATGATTTCCCAGAAAACATAGGCGATTTCGTTATGGAAAATACACCGAGTATTGAGTTTCGTAACGCATCCGGTAATCCTGCTGAAAAAAAGAAAACAGACGATGATGACCAAAAACGCAATAAAACATATGTTGACGCATTGGACGAATATTTTAAAATGAAATCTAAATATGAAAAAGATTTGCAAAAGATGCGACGTGTAGCATTTAATAAGGCACGTACTCGGCGTATGGGCAGAAATGCGGCAAATGCAGTAAGACCTACATGTGTAAAATGTAAGCGCCCAGTTGGCACTCAATTCCTGACAAAGGATTCAAAATATATTGCATTATGTGGTGATACCCGAAACCCATGTAATTTGGATATTCAAATATACAATGGCAGTATAATTGCATATTACGAATTTATGGAAAATCACAAGCATGATATTGAAACAGCAAAGCAGAATATTATATGTGATAAGCTAGACGTATTATTTAGTTATAGTAGCGAAGAACAATCGGTAGAAGAATTTAAGAAAGACCTCGACGAGTATAATATCAATAGTGATATCTATTCAAGTCTCAAAGAGTTTCATGATGAAATATACAATAATGATATGAAGAATGAACAAGTAATAAAGAAAAATGAAACTATTTTCAAATTGACTGAATCCGTCCGTGCACTATTACGCCAATACCAGGACACAGCCAATCCAGAATTATTGAGAGAGGCGGTTCGCGTACAGGCTAACCAAATTAATGCAGAAGCTAGGAACCTACGTATGCTGAAATACGAGATTATGGAAATGGATAAAAAAGAACCAAAAATAGAAAATGAAAATGCTATGATTATTTTGGATAAGGATTGCCAGATTGATATAAAAATAAAAGGAGATATTGGATATCATGAACATGTACTTGTTCAACGACCTGTATTATTGACAAAGATGGAATATACTATAGATGAATCACCTAATGTAATAAAATTTGTGAAATAATACACCATCACGTAAAATCATACATGTATAATTGAATTGTATACATGTATTATCGTAATTTTATACAAACGAATATTTAAGGATGTAACTAACTTAACACTGGTTGCTGTTAGAAACTCCATCCCAAATAATACCGCGACCATTTACCCATTTTCGTTTTGCACATATACCAGTAGACCCTAATGAATCCCAACCGTCATTATTGAAATCTATTTTTTTATCAGTACTACTGTATCCAGGTGTGTTTGTGGTATCTAACCCAGATAATGTAGTACTATTACCATACAATATACCAACGTTATTACCGGATGACGCGGGTATCGTACATCCTTTGTCACTTGTTTCCCATCTATCTGGGCAACTATTAGATGTTGGGGGGAATATGGCATCACTATTTCCAGACTTATCTCCACTTACCATACGCATACCAACATAAGTCAACATTATTATCAATAATACGATAGCAATCGCAATTACCATAAAGTAAAACCACTCCATTATATATATTAATGTTACAAATTATTCAGCAATAAAAGAGTCGTATTACTAAATACAAATATTTATAGCAGAATTATATGTTATAATACTGAAATATTAGAGCCGTACTATACTCACGGTTGCATATGTTGAGATATTATGTAATATATTTGAGGTACTTGTTATTTAGTCATCATATTTATTTCTTAATACAACATATATAGGACGAATATGAATTTTACAAGTGTAGATATTTATCAAAGCAATCAAATACTAGACAAATCTACTTACAATGGACGAGTTAACATCATAGAAGCTCCTTCACCCGATGCACAGTTCAAAATGCAAGAACGCATAGCTGTGAAAAACAAAACTAGTGAATACAGAGAAGCATTAACTGGCGAATTAGAATCGAACTTATTGGCAACTGTCTATTTTTCCGCTGATAATATTCAAATTGTTCAAAATGGATTAAGAGCGGGTGTTTATAAGATGTCTGGTGATAAATATGTAGTCGCACCACAGAATATGGATACATTAAAGGTTATTATGCGTAGTATTTTTTTACAGTATGCCGAATATGATATGAACAATATCAAGAACGAAGTAGCACGCCTAAACAAATTAGTACTTGATTACGCTATACCCAATGTTTATAACGAAGCAGTCGGTTACATGAAATATATGGAAGACCAAAGCACATTGGTTGTTCCACTCGAACTTCCTCGCCAAACTGACCGCGAGTACAAACAACTTGAATTAAAAAATTGGGTTTAGATACAAAATTTTATTAACAACTTTACTTTTACTTTTACTTTTTAGTTTTGATTTTCAATGCCTTTGGTTTGGCTACCTTTTTTCCAGGCGTTTTCATCTGTCCTGCCTGAATCTTCTCGCGTTTTTCTTTATATACTTTGTAATGATTATGCAGGGTTGTTAACTCCCCCAACCACATTTTTTCTAATGTTGTCTTCCTAAGTTTCTCCAACTCTAGTTCAGTATCGGCTTGTTCTTTCATAATCGATGACACATTCTCATCTGTCACCGAATCCATAGGCATTTTTACCAGATATTTGTAATCACCTTCGATTTTTGCAAAATTCATCCCTTCCAATAATGCAGTCACTTCGACTGACTTCTTTCGTCGTAAATCGATTGACCCATTTAATGTTTCCTGAATATATCGAGCACGATTTGACAATCGTACCAATTTCTTTTCCATATTTTGGAGGAGATGTGCCTTTCGTTTTCCATACAAATCCATACGTACACCATAGAATTCATCAATAATCTCTTCTGTATTTTCATACTTAT
>Ga0209044_1001405_pt1 | contig 14822 bp, 10 predicted proteins | sample SaaInlV_130m_DNA_FD_184655 | JGI IMG/M metagenome (GOLD analysis project Ga0209044, IMG submission 184655) | Marine microbial communities from expanding oxygen minimum zones in the Saanich Inlet - SI037_S4LV_130m_DNA (SPAdes) (version 2) | ecosystem: Environmental > Aquatic > Marine > Intertidal... | reverse complement strand
TTCTATGCTGTTGATCCTGTTGCTGCTGACCACCATCTGCGCAGCACAGGAATCAGAGACCCAGGAGCCGAATCGTTCCAGTGGCGAAAAACGAGCCTACTTCTGGATCCGCATGTGGCCTGATTTTCTGGTCCAGTACGACATCGAGAAGGATGAGGTGGTGACCAGCGTCCAGTCGAAGAATGGTGTCTGTCACGGCACTACCTATAGCCATGACGAGAAATACGCATGGATGATCACCGGCAAGAAATCGAAGATCGAAGTGGTCGATCTGATCGAGGGAAAGGTGATCGAAGAACATGACTTCACCGAAACGGGCTGGTTGATTCGAGTCGATGATATGCGCGAGATCCCTGCAAGCTCGAACTGGTACGTGCAGGTCGACCGGGTCAAGGTGGAACCGGACCACTACAAGATCGAGAAGTCGCAGTGGCTGCTCTACGATCCCCTCGAGAAGAAGGTGATCGAGCGGATGGAAGAGTTACCGAAGGTGATCCGTCGTGGCGCTCAAATCAGTCCAGACGGCCAGTTCTGGCACGTCTTCGGCGAGGATTTCCTGGTAATCGATCCCGAGACTCACAAGGAAGTGGCCAAGATCGATCTGTCGACGCCGATCTACAGCGGCATGGGGCGTTTTCAGGTCAGTGGTCGCACCGATCTGCTCCACGGTCAGGACCAGACGCGCTACCGACTCTTCTATACGATGACGGATCCGGTCCACGACAACCGGCGTATCGGTGGCGTGTTGGAACTCGACCTCGAAGCGATGAAGGTGGAGAAGCGCCAGGAATGGGGCCCCCCGGTGAGCCCGGGCTACATCACCTGGGATGGAAAACGGGCGGTCGGAACCGGCGGCAGAGGTTGGCGTGGCGGTGGGGGCGGACAGGAGAGTGGCGTCGACCCCATCATCACCTTCGTCAACTACAGCCTCGAAGATGGATCCAAGCAACTCGAGACTCGTGTTCCGAGCCGAAATGGCCTTCGTCTGGCGGGGATCTCCCCCGATGGAGGAAAACTCTATCTGGTCGGCCGTGGACATGAGTTGGTGATCTACGATGGGATTCATCAGTACATCCAGACGGTCGAACTCGAGGGCGAACTCGAGGGTAGGCTGCATCGTACCTGGCAATGACTGCGTTGATTGCACTCCTCGATAGTGGGGTCAACGAGAGTCACCCGCACATCCGAGACCGCGGTCAGGTGATCGATGGTCCGGTGCTCGACGATGGGGGGAACTGGGTCGACGATCCTCAGCCGGGGGATCTTCTCGGGCACGGAACCTGTGCGGCGGCCGCGATTCTCGATCTGGCGCCGGGCAGTACCATTCTGTCGCTGAAGATCTTTCATCAGCAGCCGAGATGCTCCTTCGAGCGACTGCTGGCGACCATCGAGCAAGCCATCGATCGCAATGTGAAGTGGATCAACCTGAGCCTCGGAACCACCCGACCATCCTGCTGCGAAGAACTGGAGGCGGTGGTCGCCAGGGCCAGTGCCGCTGGCATCTCGATCGTGGCCCCTGCGGCCATCGGGGAGTTGCCCTGCTATCCAGGGGCGTTACCCGGTTGCCATGGTGTGATTGCGGATCCGTCCCTGGAGAGGAACCAGCCACAGCAGAGATCCCACGGCGACCGCAGTTTCTGGTACGCATCTCCTCGGCCAAGAGATCTGCCGCGGCTTCCCAGTGGCGCGAACCTGGCGGGTGTCAGCCTGGCAGCGGCCAATCTGACCGGCCATCTGGTTTCCCTCCAGCAGTCGCGGATCGATCGACAAAACCAGCGTATTTCCCGATGAGATTTGGTGGCCCGCCAGTTGATGATGGATGGCCACTGGACGCTGCGTCATCATGCCTTTCACACTTGGGTCAGGGAGTTCGTCCGATGAAATCAAACTGCAACAGTATCTGGGTCTCGACCGGCATCATCCTTCTGCTTGGAGTCCAGTTTATCGCCGTATCTTTGCTCCACGGCATCACCGTTCCTGACGATGTGCAGCGGGCGAAGCCGCGGTTCGTCGATGGCCAGGCGCAGGTGGTCGACGAGTTCAAGGATTCTGAGCAGTGGATCCAGCACGATCTGTGGGTGGAGACGACCTTCGATACCGACGGCGATGGAAAACTGGACCGTATGCATGTCGATGTCACGAGACAGCGGCAGACGGAGACGGAAGCTCTCCAGGTCCCGGTGATCTACGAATCGAGCCCTTACTTCTCCGGTACCGGGTCCAATGATAAGAAATATTCCTGGGACCCCAGTCATGAGGTGGGTGAGAAGCCGCCGATGCACGAATCACCACCTCCGATGGAGTATCAGAGCAAGCGCCCCCTGATGTCGAGTCGTCAGATCGAGCGCTGGGTTCCGCGAGGCTTTGCCGTGGTTCATTCGGCGTCTCCAGGGACCGGTCTCTCACAAGGCTGCCCGACAGTCGGAGGAGACAACGAGTCGTTGGGACCCAAGGCGGTCATCGATTGGCTCAACGGACGTGCCAAGGGCTTCACGACTCCCTATGGCGACGAAGAAGTGGTCGCTTCCTGGTGTACCGGGAAAGTGGGTATGACCGGCACTTCCTACGACGGCACGATTCCGCTCGCTGCTGCGACCACCGGTGTCAAGGGGCTCGAGGTGATCATCCCCATCGCACCCAACACCTCTTATTACCACTACTACCGTTCCCATGGTCTGGTCCGGCATCCGGGAGGCTACATCGGTGAGGACATCGATGTTCTGTACGACTGGATCAACAGTGGTGAGCCCGAGCGACGGGAGTATTGCGATTGCAATGTGCGAGATCAGGAGATGATGGAAGGCTTCGATCGGGTCACCGGCGACTACAACGAGTTCTGGGCTGGACGCGATTACATCCACGACCTGGGACCGATGCGAGCCGCGATGTTGATGGCGCATGGCTTCAATGACTGGAATGTGATGCCGGAGCATAGCTGGAGAATCTACCAGGCGGTCCGTGCCAAGGGCCTTCCTGCGCAGATTTACTACCATCAGGGGGGCCATGGCGGCCAGCCGCCGATGGAGATGATGAACCGTTGGTTCAGCCACTATCTTTACGGCGTGAACAATGGGGTCCCGAAGGGGCCCAAGGCGTGGATCGTTCGTGAAGATGACGAACGCAACAAGCCCACTCCATATGCCGATTTTCCGAATCCAAGGGCGCGAAAGGTGACACTACATCCGCGTCCCCGTGAGGATGGAGGTGGCTCGTTGGTCCTTTCAGGTCGCGGAAAACAGGGTCTCGCGACAATCATCGATGATGTTTCCCTCAGTGGCGAAAAACTCGCTCGAGCTGAACAGTCGGAGAGCCGACTGTTGTTTACAACTCCAGAATTGACTGCTCCGCTGCATCTTTCAGGGAACGCTCGCCTCAATATCAAGCTTGCTTGCAGCAAACCAGCGGCAAACCTCTCGGTCTGGTTGGTCTCGCTGCCGTGGGATGCCTCGAGTAAAAAGATCACGAGCAACATCGTCACCCGGGGCTGGGCAGATCCGCAAAATCATCAGTCGTTGACCGACAGCGAACCACTCGAACCGGGCAAGTTTTATTCGTTGAGTTTTGATTTGCAGCCCGATGATCAGATCATTCCGGTGGGGCAACGCCTCGGATTGATGATCTTCTCCAGTGATCGCGATTTCACGCTGTGGCCCGAAGCCGGTACCGAGTTGAATATCGATCTCGATGCGACTTCGCTCGAACTGCCGATCGTCGGTGGGAGATCAGCATTGAGGAAAGCGGTCCGGCCAGTCAGAAGGCGGGTCCGGCTTTGAGTCGACGTGACGGACCGAGGACCAGCACCACTCTCTTGACTCATTAAGGAGCGATTCATGACCACGAAAAGTTGGGTGAAGTCTGTTTCAACTCTGACCGCTGTACTGATGATGGTATTGACCTTCTCCTTTCTTGAAGCGGACACACCAAAGCCACTGCCCGATCCCGATGGCAAGCCCGCGAACATGGCCAAACCGGTCCAGGTGTTCATCCTGCTGGGGCAATCCAACATGCTGGGCTTTGGTAAGATCGGCACCGCTGACAAGGCGGGCTCGCTGACGCACGCGGTCAAGGAGAAAGGCAAGTACCCCTACCTTGTCGACGACGCTGGCCACTGGACGGTGCGCAAGGATGTTCGCTATTCGCGCGTCATGGGGAGCGGTGCGGGCAACATGAAATCCTTCAATAACGAGTGGATGACCATCACCAACAGCAACATCGGCCCCGAGATCGGCATCGGGCATCACGTCGGGCAGGTTACCGATGAGCCAGTGCTGATCCTCAAGAGTTGTATCGGCAATCGCAGTCTCGGTTGGGACCTGCTGCCGCCGGGCTCCCAGCGCTTCGAACAGGACGGCATGATCTATGCCGGGTACAAGGATTCGCCGGACAAATGGAAAAAGGGCGAAACGCCCAAGGCGATCGGATGGTACGCCGGCGTCCAGTACGACGGTGATATTGCCAACGCGAAGAGGGTGCTGGCGGAACTGGACAAACATTACCCGGGTGCGAAGAGGTACGAGATCGCTGGATTCTTCTGGTGGCAGGGTGACAAGGATCGTTACAACGCGGTACATGCCAGTCGCTACGAGCAGAATCTGGTGCAGTTGATCGAGCAACTACGCAGAGACTTCGCTGCGCCGAACGCGAAATTCGTCTGTGCCACTCTCGGTCAAACCGCAAAGGGCGCCGGTGGCGCGGAAGGGCAGATCCTCAATGCCCAGCTCGCGGTCGACGGAAGAACCGGCAAGTACAGGCAGTTCAAGGGCAACGTCGCGACCGTTTACAGCAATCCATTCTGTCATGGCGGCGCCTCCAACGGTCACTATGGTGGTAATGCCGAGACCTACATGGACATCGGTGAGGCGATGGGTCAGGCGATGGCCGAACTGTTGGGCACCAAGAGTGTCTCCTTCAAGAAGCTCAAGCCCTATCTGGACGATGTCACGACGCCGGCTTATCAAGCGTTCAAGAAAAAGGACTACGTGGAAGCCTATCGGTGTCTCCAGCAACTCGAGAAACTGCTCGCCGAGGACGATGCCACCGAGGCCGGCAGCGAGATCTCCGAGAACCGAGCGCTGGTGTTTGGCGTCATCGATGGCGAGTTGATGGACGACCTGAGCTCTGCGGTCACCGATGTCTCTGCGTTGAAGAAGGTCGGTGATGTGTACGCACTGAGTCTCATCATTCCTGATCTACACAAGAAGTACGCTGGAATCGATATCTACGACCTGGCAGCGGGCGATCTGGCACAGCAGCTCAAATCCACGGTGACCAGAAAGGAAATCTCAGCGGGCAAGAAGTTCTATCGATACATCGAGAATCTAGGAAAGGTCGAGGCGAAATCGAAGCGGCCGCGTGACGATCGCTCGGTGAAATCGATCCAGAAGTCCCTGGCGAGGATCGCCGAAAAAAATCCCGATTCCATCTACGGAAAAGCCTCCCTTCTCGCAGCAGAAGAACTCGCAAACATCGAGAAATCAGTTTCTGCGCCGAGAGACTATGTTCGCGGTGCGGCAGCGCAACGATAGCGATGTAAGACGCCATCGTGAACTGAGGAGAACGGATTTTCAGGGGACGTTTGATGAGGCGAGGATCTTGCTCCCAATGAGCGCCGGGTGATCTAAGCGGGCGGGTTCAGCACTCGAAAGATCGAGGGGGAAACACCTGACACCACCAGGCCGGTCAAGGTCTACATCCTGGATGGGCAGTCGAAGATGAGAGGATGGCACATGGTCGTGCCTACGGTCTATACCTAGGAGTTCTTCTTTTCCTTCTTCAGCTTCCTTTTCTCCTTCAGAGTCAGAGCGGACTTCTTCTGTGTCTCGCGTTTCTTATCCTTGTTGCCCTTATTGGCCATGACTGCTGCTCCTTCGATCTAGATGGTCACCGACGTCCAACATTTACACCTCCATGATACTCGCTAGCCCTCCGCAGATCACGATGTTCTGGTGTTGATCCGTCGCTTCGCCGTTTCCCGCGATCGAGGGAGAGGTGCCGATGGTGGGAGTCGTGTGGGATTTGAGGAGATCCAGATCGTGATAGGAGAAGAGAAGTGGATAGGGGACACTATTGTTCATCTGTCAGCACGTGTGGCCGGTGGGTGACCGCGAGTGTGGTGGGGCACCCTGTTGAGGGTAAGCCATCCTGTCAGAATAATTCCGTTTCAAGTCACCGTCGTGCCGCATTGAAGCACCTTTCAAGGAGAAATCGAAGTGATGAGATCGAAGACAGTGAGAAGTCTCTGTGGGTTGCTGGTCGTGACGATGTTCGGGATCTCGACTGTTGTGGCAGCAAGAGAGATGAACGAAGAGGCCGTCCCTGCCGAACTTGCGGAGGTGGGCGGGGAGCTTGAAGAGAAGTTAGACGGTCAGCTCCAGATCCTGAAGGTGCAAATTGAGCAGGCGATGCCGAAGATCGCTGGAGAGAAGAAAACTGCTTACCTGAAGGCGCGTGACGCAGAAAAAGCTGCGGTAGTGCAGTTGGGTGCGGCGCAGGAGAGCCGGGGTAGGGTTGGCCAGGCGGAAGGTTTGGTCGGCCATGCCAAGGGCAAGTGGATCGGCGGTGCGGACCAGGGCATCGCAAAGGCGCAGGAGATGCTCAAGAAAGCGACCACCGAAGCAGAACGCGAGGCGGCACAGAAAGATCTGGTGAAGTGGCAGAAGGATCGGAAGGCGGGTGTTGAAGCACTCGAGGAGCGTCAGGCAGCGTTGGACAGGGCGAAACTGGAAGAGCCGCAAGCGATCCAGCAACTCGAGGCGGCCGAGAAGGCGCTGGCCGAGGCGCAGGCCAATGCGCTGAGGGCATTCGACCAACTCGATCTGGGAGATTTCCTCACCAGCGACAAACTGGATGCCAAGCTGGCCAAGTACAGTCTCCTGTCGGAGGCGACACCGAAGGTACTGGCGGAGTTTGCAGAGCGTGGGAGAAAACAGAAGAGTCTGATCGCGAAGCTCCTCAGGGATGATGACCTGATGATTCAGATGGCGATCGCAGACGGAGCCCGTGACGGCAAGGTGGGCACGGCGATGCAGATCTATGCCGCGATCCAGAAGGCGAGCAGGAAGGCCAAGCGCGGCGAATTGCAGAGGCTAGCGCTGGCGATCAGCCTCGAACATGCGGTACCGATTGCCCAGAGAAACGCCACGGGCAATGCCGATGCACCGGCGACAGTCGATCCGGTGAAGCGATACCTGCACTATGAAACCGCTTACCTCGCCGATGAGCTGGATCCCTATTTCAAGGAGTTGAGCGTATGGGACTACCGGATGGTCGTGAACGGCGAAGAGCCGGATGAGACGCTGATCTGGGGGCGCGAGATGCTGCGCAACTATCGGCCCGACCATATCTCCACTCCTGACTATCGTTGGCGCTATGTCGCTGCGGTCAGGACCGAGGTCCAGTACGGATCCGGGGACAACAAGTACGATAAGCCCGAGTTGCAGTTCTTTCAGAACATCCTCATGAACGGTGGGATTTGCGGTCGACGTGCCTTCTTCGGGCGCTTCATCTTGCGCTCCTTCGGAGTGCCGACCACGGCACGTCCCCAGCGCGGTCATGCCGCCCTGGCGCACTGGACGCCGGATGGCTGGGTGGTTTGCCTCGGTGGCGGCTGGGGAGCGGGCTGGACCAAGACACGTTATCAGAAAGATCGTGATTTCCTCGCGAACACCCAGGCGCGCGATGTGGTCGAGCAATTTCCGCAGGTCAAGCGGGCTCAGTGGGTTGGTCACGTGGTCGGAGAGAAGCAGGTATTCGGATTCCTCTCCGGAGACCCGGACTTCTGGCATGGATTGGCGCTCTACAAGCAGCGGCAGATCATTGAAGAGGCCGAGATGGTCGCCTTGGCAGCGGTCGGTACCGACATTGGCGAAGCGAATGAATCGAGGGTGCCGGAAACCGTCAAGAAGGCGGCCGTCACCGAAGAGGACCGGAAGATCACGATCAGCCGCAGCGGGGTGATCACGATTCCTGCCGTGGCCTGCAGCCATCCGACCAACAGCACGGCAAAGATCTCATTCATGGACAGTAACCTGGGTGGTAAGCAGTTGCACTACGGCCGGCTCAGCGGGGATGAAGCGTTCGAGTACACCTTCGATGCTCCGAAAGCCGGGAAATATCAGATCAGCGCCAGAGTGGTGACACCCAGCTGGAAGCAGCACCTACTGGTGACTGTCAACGGTGCTGAGGAGCCGACCGACATCGCATTGCCCTTCACTGTCGGCATGTGGGAAGAGACTGAACCGGTCGAGATCACACTGGCCAAGGGCAAGAATATTCTGAGGTTCACACACCAAGGTGGAAAAGGAACGACCATCAAGGACTTCACGCTGAAGTGCAAATAAGTGAAGCACTGCGTGGGTTTTCGATGTCCGGTGGAGTAGACACCCGCAATCTACGCGCGGTTACAGCGTGGGCAACATTGTCCAGTGTTCACCACGCATGGCGCAAGTCCACGTTCGCGCTCAGCGACTTCAATTCGTATTATTGCCAGGGGCCATTCTTGCCAACACTGAAAATGGCGCTCCCGTCATAGCGAAAAAGTCCCTTCCAGCCTCCAAGCCACAAGCGGCCTTCTTTGTCTTCAAAGGTGCACTGTATGGCATTCGTTGCGAGCCCCTGCGCTTCTTGGAAATTGGTAAAGGACTTTCCGTCGTAGCAGTAAACACCAGAGTTCTCGATAGGAAACCAGATATTACCTGATCTGTCTTCATAGATGTCCCATGCCTCGGTGCCGTTCACTCCATCCTTTGTGGTGAAGTGGGTGAATGATTTCCCATCCCAACGGCAGACGCCGTTGTGGTGAGTCGCGAACCAAATATTTCCGTCTTTGTCTTCCAGAATACAATTCACAGAATTATGACACAGGCCATCTTTCTCAGAAAGTTGGGATAAGAATTCTCCATCGTAGATATAGGCGCCTCCGTTGGTGCTAAACCACATGTTGCCTTTGCTATCTTCCATGATGGAATGGACGATCTCGGTGCTCGTAACTCCTCTCATGGGATCCGGAGCAGTCTCGGGAAGGTCGAAAGGAGTAAACACCTTTCCATCGAAACGACATACCCCTTGCAAAGTGCCAATCCAGATTTCTTTCTTACTGTCCATGACGATGCTCCAAACATCGTTATTGATCAGGCCATCCTTTTCGGTGAAATTGGTAAACGATTGTCCGTCATATTTGGTTAGCCCGCGTTCAGTTCCGAACCAAACATTACCTTCTTGGTCCTCAACAATTCCTCGTACTGCGACACCACCGAATCCCTCAATGATCGAAAAGTACTCGAGCGCATCTCCGTCGTAGCGGATGACCCCATCGCCGTTGGTGCCGAACCATAGATTTCCATCTTTGTCTTGAAATATCCTGCGTACAAATCGGCTCAGCTGTAAAGCAGGATCGGCATCGAGTGGATGAGAGGGAGGAGCCAATGTCTCGCCTGGCTGTGAGGCAGAGTCGGGTATGCGGCCTTTGTTTGAACCCACGTCAGAATCATGAGGACGCGAGGTTGACGTCGTCTTCTTTTTCGTTGGTTCTTCGTCGCTTTGTACTTCGGTTTCGGTGGTTCTCGTGCCGTTTTCTGCCGGTCTTGTTGCGACTTGTCCATTGCAGGATATGAGAAGAAGCAGCAAGAAGAGCAGAGAATAGGTGGGTCTGTGTGAGTAAGTCACGTAACTCCTTCGTCGCGGCACTGCGATCGACAACAGCACACGAAAGTTACTCTGATCCTCGCCAACGTCGTTCTTTGCTTCGGGAATTTGCGACTTTGCGCTGGCCTGGTTGGCAGCAACACTCTGTTCCAATGCTTGCCTCATATGTCTCCTCTCGCGTGAAGGAAAGCGTATCACGATCCCGGTGAGATCGTCATGGCGCTCACGGCGCGAATGTGACGCACACAGGGTAGTGATCCGACCATTGCCCGACACTCGAATCGTCGGTGACGACGCGTGCGGATATCGCACGCTCGGCGGTCGAGGGATCGGCGAATATGTAGTCGATCCGTCTTCGCGTCCGCTGGACATCCTCCATGTCCTTGCGCCAGCGCGGGATCAGCGCCGGAGAGCCAAAGGTGTATCTGGCGGTGGGCGCATGTGCATGAGTCAGATCGACAAAGCCGCTCTCGAGGAACGTGTCGGTGATGCGATAGTCGAAAGTGCGCACGCCATCGACCACTTCGCCGAGTTGGCCATGTTCGAGCAGATACTCGTGATCGTGGCGGATCTCACCGTTGAAGTCTCCGACGACAAGAACACGTTTCCCCTTCGACACCAGATCGAGAGCCAGTTTTGCGATGTGCTGTGGCTCGTGAATCTTTCCTGGCCAGAAGTGAACGACCAACACATCGAAACCATGGGTACGGGCGTGCAGGTAGCCATGATGGAAACCGGCGACACGTCGTTCTACCACCTCGATCGGCGCACTGCTGGTGAGTGCCACCGGATAGCCACTCTCCTTGTGCATCACCGCGTAGGGGTGTCCCCATTTTTCTGCCAGCGACGACAATCCGGAGGAATCCACATGCAAGACCTCTTGAAGAGCGACCATCGCTGGCTGCTGCTGTGCGAGCCATGCGGTGGCAGACTCCTGATGGAGCTGGTGATCGAACAGGTGATAGGTGTTCCAGTTGATCAGTTCAAGAGTGGGCATCTGGACAGTAGGGGGGACGGCACGGCAAGCACCAAGGCACAGGATGAGCAATAGAGATATCGCTCTGATCGACCAGTAGCGCCGCTCGATCAGTGCTGGAGTCCTGTTCACCGCCATCGTACTCTCCTCCATCGTTGGGGCTCGGCATCTCAGGTCGTCGACGATTTTTCGATCAGCCAGCCGAGGCGACACATCTCCCCGAGGATGGTCGTCAAGGTGGCGGGAGATTGCTGGACCAGTGGTGCGATTTTTGAAGCTCTCGGATGTAACTGGTTCATCGGTAACTGGTCGCCGATCAGTTCGATCAGTGCCGCGGTCGGAACCGAACCGAAGTGGTCGATCGACTCCTCATCACTGGAGGCGAGGCGATAGCCATCTCTACGCACCAGTCGATCTCCTGCGGCAACCCAGCGCGGGTGCCGTTGTAATTGCGGCGAAGGGCACAGCAGGCCGACCGGTAGGTTCGCCACTGTTTGTTTCGACTCGACCAGTGCGTGTCGTGCCTGCCAGAAGGGTGCCTCGGGAAATCTCGTCTCCGAGCGGTAAAGATCGAGCGCTCGTTGCCGGTGGATCCGAAACAGACCCCGTTCCCAACGCTGTCGGTGATCTCCCATCGTTGCGGCCGATGCATCGCCCAGCAGCACGGTGCGGGCGGCCAGGGCGGTCGCCTCCGCCGAGACGAGAGCCTTTTCCAGTCCTTGACTGGAGAGGGGGTCGATGGCGCTGATGGCATCCCCGGCGAGCAATAACCCGGTAGAGATCGAGTTGAGCCTCGCGGTCGCTGGGGTTCCCCGGGTACTGGCGGTCGAACAGTTGCGAGCGGGTCCCTGGACAGATTGGATGGCGCGCTTCCAGATGTCTGCACGACCGAGCGCTTTGACCTCGGCGGGATCGCATAGAAGTGCAAGACTGGCTCTTCCATCGCCCAGCGGCAGCCACCAGATCCACCCATGAACCACCGCCTCGATGATCGAGATATCGGTTTCCTCGCTGACATCTTCGACGATGGTCGAGAGTGCAATCGTCTCCGGCAACCGCTCCTCGATCTCGACCGGCAGGAAGGGTGGCGCACTGGAACGACCGGTGGCAGCGATCACCAGCTTGGCATCGACGGTGACCGATGATCGGTCGGGTGTACTGAGAGTCACGGGGCCTTGACCTGAAGAGGGGAGGGGGCCACTGGCTCTGGTGTGCTTGCGTAGTTCCACTCCCGCCTGGACCGCTTGTTCCTGCAACCAGTGATCGAGCCCCGGGCGCAGAAATCTCCAGCCCCGTTGAGACCGCTCGAGTGGCTGGATGTCGAGCATGGAGTTGCCCCAGCAGCGACCTCGTCGGGAGGGGCCAGGGTGCAAGAAGGAGTGAGGGGTTGATTCCTCGAGGAGATGTGACCAGCCGAGTCGTTCAAAGGTACGGGAAGCCCCCGGGATCATCGTCTCGACCGGCAATCCACCTTCTCGACCATCGTCGCTGACCAGTAACACCTGGTGCCCGTGGCGCGCCAACAGGGTCGCAACGACGCAGCCGGTCGGTCCGGCACCGATAATCAGGACTTCTCGTTCGATGATCACGACCCTCCTCCTGCTGGCAAGTGTCGGCTGGTGATCTTGGCGAAGCAAGGAGTGTCGGACAGTGGAGGTGACTCGACAGCTTCAGGAGTCGAAAATCAGGGGCAGGAGGCGGGATCGTCGCAACTGAGGGAGCCACTGGCGGTGCCATCGAGGCCGCAGTCCGGGTATGGCGGGGGTAGTGGAACCCCGGATCCAAAGAGAAAACTCAGCAGTGCGATCGCATCGCTGATGTCATTGCTCTCATCATCATTGGTGTCACAACTCTGCAAGCAGCCGATCGATTGTCCCTGGAAGAGATAACCGAGAATGGTCACCACATCGGCGACATTGATCGCCTGGTCGAGGTTGGCATCTCCCCGCAGAAAGAGCGGATCCGTGAAGATGCAGGATCCGAAATCGGGAGCCGATGTCGGAGGGCCGGTCCAGGCCAGATGAAAAGATTCCCAGTCGGCACAATCCACATCTCCATCGAAATCAAAGTCACCATAGAAGGCCATGGCACTGTTGTAGATGGTGTCTGCACAGGGACTCGCAGAACAGGGACCGGTGAAAACGCTGGCAAAGCAATTGAAGTCGAGCGTCGCGATGTTGCCGCTGCCATCAAAATCGCCGAGGACCGGGTAGTTCTCGACGGGTCCTGCAGGAGTCAGATCTCGTCCGCTCAACTGTGGTGAGGTGCTGGAGTAACGCTGAGCACGAAATACCGTGTTGTCGCCAGCGACTGGACTGGTGGGAATCGATGCTCCCTGGTTGTAGGGCCCACCGGGTCCGACCGGATTGACATAGTGCCATACTTCGCTGCCACTCTCGGTCACTTCGATGAAGTTTCCATGTGCGCCTTCACAGAGCAGGGTGTTTCCGTTGGGGAGCCGCTGAACTCCACCGAGAATACGTCCGTACAGGTCGGTCGGAACGGGAGCCATGTATGTCCATTGCAGCGCCGATGGCCCAAATGCGTTTCCTGGATTCAGTACATAATTTCCACCGCTATCGATGGGTGGTATGAACTCGTCGGTGGACGAGGCATTTCCGCCAGGCCGATTGACTCCGTTGTTGAAGACGATGACATTTCCCGCTCCCGGCAGCCCGGGATCGATCCATTCGGCACAATGCTGGAAAAAAAGCATCTGGTCGGTAGTAGTGCCTGCCTGGTAGGTTCGTGGATTACCCCAGCGATAGAGCAGGTCACCTCCATGGCCCCTCAGGCCGCCACTGTTACTGGCGGCCTCGGCGGTGGTGGTGCTGTGGTCGATGATCCACACCTCTGCGAAGGTCGGCACACTCAGCATGATCTGATCGAGTTCTGCGTTGTAATCGATGCTGTTGACATGGAGCCAGTCGGCCCCAGCGGTGGTTCCAAAGTAATTGATGTCGATCTTTTCGGGGTGATCTGCGACCACTCCGAAGTTTGGCAGTGCCGGATCGATCTCTTGAACCAGGTGATCCCACGCATGCCATTGCCAGACGATGGTTCCACCGCTATTGCCCGTCGGCTCCACTTCGATGATGTGATCGGGCCATAACTGGTTGTCGGGGAGTAACGCAGGATCACGTCCCGCTGCGGTCGCTTCTGCGACACTTTTCAGTTCCCAGGCCACGAGCAACAGATTTCCATTGGGCAGTGGCTCGACATCATGATGGTGCTGAACCTGGGCACTGGAATACTCGAAGTTCCACAACAGTGTTCCATCCCAGGCGATCCGCTCCACTCGACCACCGACTCCACCCGCCACGAGCGGTGGATTACCGGGGATTCGAGCGGCTCGGAGGATGTCGCCCCCCTCGAGCAGGTAGGCGGAGTTGCCAGGGTTGAAATTACTCGGCCAACTGTGAACCATGCGGCCGATCTCGTCGATCAGATAGGTGGTGGTGTCCCGGCCGGGAGCAAAGAAACTGTAGCCTCCATAGGTGGCAGGGGCACGATGAAACCAACCGACTGTTTGGTCGCCTTCATCTGCGATGGCCAAAACTGGGATCGCGCTGATCAGTAGAAGCAGTAGTAACGTCATGCGGGCCATCGGGACTCCTTCATCCAACCATCTATTTTACTGCTGGAGTGCCAGAACCAGTCAGGAAAATTAGTAGGAAGAAGACGCCTGAAAGTACCGAGAACTGCACGATGGAGCGACTATCACACATCAGCGATGATTTCACCGCGATCGCTTGGAATCGATCGAACCCACCGCCATCAGAGCGAGATACGACGGCCCCTGAACTGGGGTTGCAGCACCCGGTCGAAGAACTCCCACTGGGTCGATCCGGCTCCACGTCCGAGGCCGTGACCGTTGTTGGGGAAGAAGCGACTCTCGTAAGGGGCTCCACCCTTGTCGAGAGCGTCGATCAACTGGAAGGCATTATTGGGGTGCACGTTGTCATCGACCATTCCATGCATGATCAACAGGTGCCCTCCCGCGTCCTTGAAGTTCTTGACGTAATCTTCGCGGGTGGCACGTCCGATGTCGTATCCATCTGGATTGAGCTGGGGAGTGCTCATGTAGCGTTCGGTGTAGATGGTGTCGTAGTGACGCCAGTCGGTGACACCCGATCCATTGACGGCAGCGGTGTACACATCCGGATGCTTCAGAATTCCCATCGCCGACATGTATCCTCCGTAG
>Ga0209044_1001382_pt1 | contig 15063 bp, 13 predicted proteins | sample SaaInlV_130m_DNA_FD_184655 | JGI IMG/M metagenome (GOLD analysis project Ga0209044, IMG submission 184655) | Marine microbial communities from expanding oxygen minimum zones in the Saanich Inlet - SI037_S4LV_130m_DNA (SPAdes) (version 2) | ecosystem: Environmental > Aquatic > Marine > Intertidal... | reverse complement strand
CTCATCTCGGCGCTGGTGCAAAAGAACTGTATGTGTTCCAGCGAACGCCCTCCTCCATCAGCGTAAGAAACAATCAACCCACCGATCCCGGCTGGATCAGTACCCAGGGGTCTGGCTGGCAGCACAATCGCCGAACGAACTTTGAATCGCTGATGACAGGCGTGCCGGTAAAAGAGGACCTGGTCAGCGATGGCTGGACCGATGCCTTCCGATTATTGTTTGGCAACTTGCGGGAAAAAGCACCGTCAAAATGGCTGCTGGTGGGCTGGGCACTGAAGGGCCTCTTTGACAAGGAGCTCTACCAGCTTGGTATCAAACAATACCTGACCGACAAAGCCATGACGTATATGGATGTTGATCGCGAACTGGAACTCGCTGATTTCGCCAATATGGAAAAGGTCCGTGCTCGAGCAGACGAGGTCGTGGAAGATTCAGAAACTGCTGAAGCGCTGAAGCCCTACTACCGACAGTTCTGCAAACGTCCGTGCTTCCATGACGAATATCTGCCTGCCTATAACCTTCCCAACGTGACCCTGATCGATACCGATGGCCACGGTGTTGACGAGTTTACCGAGAAAGGTGTGATGTTCGATGGCAAAGAGTATGAGGTTGACTGCATTATCTTCGCAACCGGGTTTGAAGTCGGTACTGATTACTCGCGACGCGCGGGATACGGTATCGTCGGCGTCGATGGCCTGACGGCCTCAAATAAATGGGCGGACGGCTTGTCTACCTTTCATGGCCTGCACTCAAGAGGATTCCCGAACAGCTTCTTTTTCGGACCAGCGCAAGCTGCATTTACAGCAACCTACACCTTTTCTCTGGATGAAAATGCTATTCATACGGCCTACATACTTTCTGAGCTGTCGAAGCGAGGCGTGACTCGAGTTGAAGCGAGTCAGTCCGCAGAAAATGACTGGGTGCAGACCATCATTAAGAAAGCCCGGTTAACCGAGGACTTTCAGCGTACATGCACACCAGGCTACTACAACAATGAAGGTCACGTGAACGGCAACAAACAAAACAACTTTTACGGTGGCGGCCCGATTGAGTTCTTTGAACTCATGAAGAAGTGGCGTTCTAGGGACAAGCTTGAAGGGTTGGAACTGAACAACTGAACATCAACTGGTCGTGAGTGCAGGGGAATCATTATGGCTATTCCTGAAGAATTTACCGTCGCATCGGTTACCGCGGCATCCAAGGGCATTGATGCGCCATATCGTGATTTTGTCACGTCAACAGAGCCCTATCATTCCCTCATGGCCGCGAATCCGTGGATGAAACCGCCGAAGAAGGATGAAACATTAACCTGGGGCGAAGGCCGGTACTACGACACAACGGTTGCGCGTAAGCACCCATACTGGAAGAACAAGCCGCTGCCATTACCTACCAAGAATATCAGCCAACTCCGAGAAGATTTCCATGCCTGGGGTTACTGCCTGATTGAAGACGCTACCTCTCCTGAACAAACCAAAGCTCTTCTCGACAGAGTGAGCGATCAAGCAGCGGCTGAACGCGAATTGGGAATCGGCTATCTCATGGAAGCACAGCAACACGTCTGGGCGCTTGTTAATAAAGGTGAGGTGTTCGTGCGTTGCATGGCCCATGAAACCTCTGCCGTGCAGGCGGGCCGACTCATCGAACAGCTATTGGATGAAACGCTGGGACCAGGTTGGACACATCTCAGTTTCATTTCAAATATTTCCTACCCGGAATGTCATCCGCAAGGGATGCATCAGGATCAAAGTCTTGCCGGCCCCTATGCCTTTATCGAAGCACCTTTTCTCGTCAACACGGTATACATTCTGCAGGATGTCAATGAAGTGAACGGGGGGACGCTAATCATTCCCGGTTCCCACAGGCTCTATATGGAAGGCGGTGGCAAATTCGGTGAGGTGCCACCGCCGATCAACCTGGAAGCACCCGCCGGGACGATTCTTCTGATGGATGGGAGAGTTCTGCATGGGGGCGCTATAAATCGCTCAGAGAATCTGCGGTACATCATGACGAATTCGGTCGTGCGGCCATTTATACGACAACAGGAATCTTTTCACCTGACAATCAGGCCCGACATCCTGAAAAATGCCAGCGATAAGTTTCTGTGGCGATGTGGATTCCAGGCGACCGCGAGTCGCAGTATGGTTGAAGGCTACGGCTACTTTGGCAATGGCCGCGAGGGTGATCCCAACGGATCAATCGTTAAGTCACGCATCGCGATGGATGAAGGCAACTACCAGCGCGTTGGTGAACTCTCATTGGCGGAACTTGAAGGAAAGCTCCAAGGGCTCACACTGGCCGACATACAGAATGAACACGAAACTCCCAGGGGTAGTGCGCGTAAAAAGATGCGCTCGATCAGATAACTGAAAAAAATGATCTCGAAATTACAGTGGGCGGTTCTGACTGTGGACTGCCCGATATTACCACTCACCCTGGGTGCTACTGAACCGGAGGGGGATACCGTTAACGAGACCTTCTTCAACTTCTCCTGTTATGAGACGGGGCAGTGAAAGGTAGTTGCCTGTAAATCGCTTGTTTAATCAAACCACTCTCAGCCTGACAACACCCTTGGAGGATAGCAATTATAACAGGGCTTTTTGATCGAAAGTCTGAGTATCGAATTAGATCGGTTGCCTGCTTGTTTGATGAAAGCGTGTAGCGGTCTGACGAGTAGTGGTTAAACGCTACCAAGTTTTTTTGTTGCTTGTGGTGGTTGGCTGACCTGGTGAGCCGATCCACTATCAATCAACTGTCACAAAATCGTGTGACAGTCGCTAAACCATGAAGTCATCCAGCACTTTGTGAAGGTGTCTGACTCTTAGCTCTTGATCAGAAATCCACATGCCGCGGAATCCAATTTGGTGGAATCCTTTCTGTTGTTTTTCACAGTTCGCTGCGTCCTGCTCGTAAACAACATTGTATGGTTCATCGCCATTCTTGAACTGCCGATGCGGTGGACACTCAGGCTTGTCTGATCCCATAGGTGTCAACTCATAGGACATGAGGTCGAAGTACATCTTATTGGGGTCGGTTTCATGAGGACGCTGACGGAACATTGAAAAACGTGTGTGAAATAAATTGACGGTCACATTTGGAAAGACGAAGTAGTGATAGTCGTCAGTTAACTGATCGTCGTTCATGTCAGAGAAGTCATAGCCATCTTCCAATGCACTCTCACGTATGTGTAACTGCAAGGCTCTTCTCACTCCAGCTGCGTCGCCCTCATAGTCGTCGGGATTCAAGCCGGATGCCAGCATCCAACCACGGTTGGAGTCATCAATAGTCTTGTCATCTTTAAGGTGGCTTGAAGGGCTGCCAAACGGAATGAGGTATCGGCTGTGTTTTTCATAGCAGTCGATCTGCACGTTGTATTCATCACATACTCGTTGGATTTGCGGATGAGTTTCGAGAACGTGGTAAGACTCATTGAATGCATCGACACAAGTCTTCCAGTTGCAGTCCCATTCAACGGTGATGTGCTCGGTTCTTGCCCAACGATCAAAATGGTAAGGATCTAAGTGTTCCGGTATCGGGCCAAGAAATTCCTTCAGTGGTTCTATGTCCGGGTCGAGACTAAACCAAACCCAACGGCCCCATTCGGCGCAGGGCAGTTTTTGAATGGAGAGCTTCTCGCGAGGAGCCCCTTGAGTGAATGATTCTTGATCAGGAACGTTAATCAATTCGCCTCGAAGGTTATATGTCCAAGCGTGATAGGAGCAACGAAACGCTTTTTGATTTCCAGAGGCTTCACAAGCCACCTGATTTCCTCGGTGGGAACATACGTTAAAAAAGGCGTTTACCCCACCATCTTCGTCCCGAGTCAGCACGATGCTTTGCCGACCAAGTTCAGTGACAATGAAGTCGCCGGGATGTGACAGGTCATCAATATCAGCACCTATTAACCACGTCTTGGTCCAGACTCGATCCCATTCATGTTTTGCAAACTCGGGGCTGATGTAGCGCTCGTGGTCGATAAAGTCGGTGCCCAGTTGAGGGTCCGGTGCTTTATCTACAGGTGTTTTTGAGTTTACTGGATCAGCGAAACGCTCTATACCTCGATATACAGTCATGGGTGCTCCTCTTTTGCAAATCAGGATAATTTAATTGTTATAATAATTGCAATAGTAGGAACGATTATATACATTCCCTTCAACCTTGAGGAGTTTCAAATGCAGGATGCCTTTCAAACCAAGCTGGTTAAACCCAAGAAAAGCTCAGAGATCGTCGCTAGTAGGCTACGCCTGGCCATTGTGTCTGGCGAGTTGTCAAAAGGGGAAGACATACCAGTTGAGCGGGATCTGATCGAGTCGTTCGGCGTGAGCCGGGCAACCATGCGCGAGGCGCTTCGCATTCTTGAAACAGAAGGCCTGTTAGAAATTACACGCGGTGCCAAGGGTGGCGCCAAGGTCATAGGACCAACACTGGCGCTGGCCTCACACGCAGTAGGCATGGTCTTGCAGGAACAGGACACGCTAATTGCGGACGTGCAGATTGCCCGGCAGATTATTGAACCTCCAGCTGCCCGTATGGTGGCTGAACGTCGTTCTCCTGAAGCCATTACCATGCTGGAAGCCATTATCGCAGAGGAAGAAAAGGCTGCTGGCACCAAGGAAAGTCCGTTTCTTGCGATGAAATTCCACGAAATATTGGTGCAACTGTCAGGCAACCACACGCTCAGCACGTTCCTCCTGGTGCTGCATGAAATTCATGAAGGCGTAGCAATTGCTCTCTCCGAAAAGAACAATGGCACCAAGCGGAACAACAAAACAATAGAAACGCACCGAGCACTGGTTGAACTTATCAAGGCAGGTGATGGTCTTGGCGCAGAGAATCTGTGGCGAGACTACTGGCAGTGGATCACGCCTTTTACGCATCCTGAATCAGCCGTTGTGAATGTGCTGGAAAACTTAGAGACACGATAGGGAAATTACTATGAGCAACTTCGACACATTAATCCGTGGTGGCACGGTCATTGACGGCACGATGATTCCCCGATTCAAAGCGGACATCGGCATCAAGGACGGCAAGATCGCAAAGATCGGAACAAGGGCCGGCGCAACCGCCGACCGGGTGATTGATGCCGGTGGCAACATCGTTGCTCCCGGCTACATTGACATTCATACGCACTACGACGCCCAGATACTCTGGGACCCTTATTGCACGATCTCAGGTTGGCATGGTGTGACGTCTGTTGTGCTCGGTAACTGTGGTTTCGGGTTTGCTCCAATTCCTCCTCACATGCGTGACCGGGCGATGATGATGATGACCCGGAACGAAGCCATTGAATTTGAAACCATGAAAGAAGGCATGGAATGGGACAAGTACGGTTGGGAGACATTGCCTGACTGGATGGCGCACATTAAACGCATACCGAAAGGCGTCAACGCCACAATGCTCGTACCGCTGAACCCGCTCTATGCCTACGTCATGGGCAGTGTTGAAGAAGCCAAGTCCAGACGGCCAACTCGATCTGAAATGGATCAGATGATTGCGCTGATGAAAGAAGCGCTGGACGCAGGTTGTTGCGGCTTCTCGTACCAGCGTTGCGGTGTACCTTCGGTTCAGCCGGACTGGGATGGCACACCCATGCCGACTGATGTGGTGCCGGATCATGAACTCATTGAGTTCGGCAAGGCGCTGGGCGAATACGGGCGTGGCTTTATTGAAATGTTTGATGCGGCGCCGTCAGATCACGCCACAGTTGAAGACTTCATGACGACACTGGCTGAAGCCAGTGGCCGACCTATCGTGCGCAACATACTGCTGGCCGATGATGAAAACCTACAACGTCATCGAACCTTCATTGATTGGCTGAACGAATCCCATGAGAAAGGGCTGCAGGTCTTTGGCATGGGCTTTACTGTACGCTCACCAACTATTCTCACTTTCGAAGACTGGAGCCTGTGGGATAACGCGCCAAATTGGCATGAGGTCATGAATGGCAAGTACGAAGATCGCGTAGCACTAATGAAAGACAGTGCGGTTCGTGAAAAGCTGCGTAAAGAAGTCGACATGAACCTGGTGGGTGGTCTTGGTACCAGCGGTCCAGCGCAGAAGCTCACGGTTCACGGCAGCGCAGGTTTCGGGCAACTCGACAAGTACGTAGACAAAAAAGTGGCGGAAATTGCTGAAGCCGAAGGCAAGCATGTGGCTGATGTGATTCTCGATATATCTCTCGAGTCAGAGTTTAAAGCTGAGTTTGTCGGTAACGCTTACCCAACGTCTGCGGCACTCACCAAAGAGGTACTCGATTGTCCGTATGTTGTGCCGGGTATTTCCGATGGCGGTGCACACTGCCATTTCGTCGTTCAGGGTGCTTATCCCACTGACCTGCTGGAATGGATGGTCAGGGAAGAAGGGCTGATTAGTGCTGAAAAGGCTCACTATGGACTAAGCCGACTCCCGGCTCACATGTGCGGCCTGGGCGACCGAGGCATCATTCGAGAGGGTGCGCCTGCAGACATCGTTGTGTACGACCCTGAAACGATTAAGAGAACACCATCATGGGACAAGATGGAAAAACTCCAGGATTTGCCTGCAGGCGGGTGGCGACGATCACAACGGGCGGAGGGATTGAACTACACCATGGTCAATGGTGCAGTGACCTTTGAAGGCCTTGAGTGTACCGGTGCAACCCCTGGTGAGTTAATGCTTCACACAGACTAAGAGGCAGATAATGTATGGAACGTAAGGTTGTAGATAAAATCCTGGATGAAATTGATTACGAGTTTGCTCGGAAATCACCGCCTGACTCTTTTCCGAACCTGCCACGCATCCCCAGCGAACGATATCTGGATGAAGAGCAGTATCAGGCAGAACTTGAACTGTTTAAGACCTCCTGGCTGATCGCTGGTACTGAAAATGAATTCCGCGAAGTCGGTAGCTACAAAGTGATGGACCGTTGGGGTGGCGCCAGTGTGGTTATCGTAAAGGGAGAGGATGATAAAATTCGTGCTTTCTGGAATGTCTGTCAGCACCGTGGTGGCCCTGTCGTCGAAGGTGAATCCGGCATCTTGAAGAGCCCCAACATGCGCTGTCTGATTCATTCCTGGGTGTACGATCTTGAAGGCAAACTCAAAGGTGTGCCCGGGCGCCGCGACTTCCACAACGACATGGATGAAAGCTGCATGACCTTAAAGGCGGTGCAGTGTGACACATGGCAAGGCTTCGTATGGATTAACCTCAACGCTTCAGCTGTCTCACTAAAGGAGTGGTTCGGTTCAATCTACGATGAAGTAACCTGGTTTGATGGTTTAAGAGCAGCCTCACATGGCTCGTTAGTACTTGAATGCAACTGGAAAGTGGCGATTGAGGCAAATATCGAGGTCTATCATGTCACGACTGTACACCCTGAAACGGTCTCTCAATCATTAGACTATCGGGGTTCGGCTCACAGTCTGCTGAACAATGGTCACTCTCGCATGGTGGTGCCGAAAAAAGATTATGATGCTAATGCTGCCCGGGAGGCAGTCGGCAAAGCCGAGCATCCTGAACACGGCCTGATGGAACATGCCAATATTTCCTATCTTCTATTCCCTAACCACCTGACGCCGGGTAGTAAACGCGCAGGCGCTGCTCCATCAATTACACTGCAACTATTCTGGCCGCTTGATATCAATCGAACCTTGTCTGAGTGGTACACGATGATTCCCGATTGGGGAGAAGATGAACTGCCTGAAGAAACTAAGATGGGTTCGGTCTATTTCCGTCAAGTCATGGATGAAGACACTGAAATGTTGGACCAGATTCAGAAGGCAATGCAGTCACAGGTGTTGGATGGCTTTTTAACAAGCTATCACGAGCGTCGGATTTATCACCATGAATCCAGCATTGACCGACTGTTGGGCGACAACGTCAGTGAAGAGCTTCGTGTTGCTCAACTTCTACCCGTTGAGAACGTGGAGTAAACATGTCCGACAATCCCTTCCTTGATCCTGAGTTCTTGAAATGCCCTTTCCCCATGTTCAAGCAACTCCGTGAGGATGCACCAATTATGTTCATGGAACAGATGGGCATGTACCTGGTGACAGGCTATGACCAGGCTCGTGAAGTACTGCTTAGCCCAGGCCGGTTTTCAAGTCAGGTTAATATTCCGAGTAGACACAGTGAAGCAGCGCAGAAGATTGTCGACGATGAAGGCTATGGGCGGGGTGCCCCGGCGTTACAGAATGCAGATCAACCCGTTCATACCGCCCATCGCAATCTTGTTAACGAAGCCTTTCGTCCCAAACGCATTCGCCAGATGTCTGAATACGTGGGCAAAATTGTCGAAGAGTTGCTCGATGACATTCAAGCGGCGGGAAGTCGAGCTGACATGGTTTGTGAATTTGCGGTGCCACTGCCATTGATCGTGATTGCAGATCAACTAGGAATTCCACGGGAAAAATATCGCACCTTCAAAGAATGGTCTGATGCCTGGCTGGAAGGATTGGGAGCAGAGATTTCCGAAGAACGTATGATTCATAATGCGAAGCTCGTCGTCGAGATGCAGCAGTATTTAGCACAGCGAATAGAAGAGCGACGGTCTGAGCCGAAAGAGGATATTTTGAGCGATTTAGCACAGGCCGATATTGATGGTCAGCCAGTCACAACGGAAACCGTCATGGCCATTGTTGAACAGCTACTGGTGGCCGGTAACGAAACCACAACGAATGGTATCGCGGCTGGTATCCACATGCTGGCCCGTGACAACGCATTGCATCAGCAACTAAAGAACAACCCTCAACTAGTCAAAGAGTATGTAGAGGAAGTACTAAGGACAGAAGCGCCGGTTCAATGTCTTTTTCGAAGGGCGATTGCAGATGAGGAAATTGGCGGCGTAAAGATTCCTGCAGAGTCGGTTGTCATGGTTCACTACGGTGCAGCAAGCAGGGATGAATCCCGATTCGACAATGCAGACATGTTTGATCTTGAAAGACCCAAGAAGGGTGCACATCTCGCGTTTGGGTCAGGTATTCACCACTGCATCGGTTCCGAACTTGCCCGTGTCGAGATGGCTGCGGCTTTCAGTGCATTCACTCAGCGTTTTTCGGGTGTCGACTTGATTGACCAGGATGTCGCTTACCACGCAACTTTCGCACTTCGTGGCATACAAACACTTAACGTTCGCTGTAGGCAATGAACCACTCAGTAAGCTACAGCAGAACCATTGAAGCTGGTTTGGAGACGTCGTGGTCGGCTCTCAGAGATTTCGGTTCTCTCATTCATTGGGTAAAAGGCGGTGATGTTGGTTCTATCACCGTATCAGGTGATGGCGTCGGTATGACTCGTGATCTCAACCTCCCTAGCGTCGGTAAGGTTCAACACTGTCTTGAGGAAATGGATGAAGCCAATCATCTAATCGCTTATTCATTGACCAGGGGCCAGCCACTTGGCATGCAGGAATACGTTGTCAGCATTTCCCTTCGAGCTTCAGCAGATGGCTGTGACATGAAATGGGAAGGCGAGTTCGATGCTGCCCCAGAAGTTAATGCTGAAGAACTGGCGTCTAATCTAAAACATGCTTACGAAGGAATGACCGAATTGTTTGAGCGGTTCGTGGGTAACTGACGCTGTCACAAAGGCCATGCCGATAGCGGACCTCAATTGCTGTCACAAGAACCATTCCGAGGATAGGAGTTATAACAGGGCCAACCTGGGGAATATGTGGTTTAAAGTACCTATCTACTAGAATTCTATGTTGCCTGAAAGAACCCAAAGTATCAGTCCGGTAATTTGTATTCAAAAAAGTAGTCCGTCCAGGCTTAGAGGCTGAGTTTTGCTCGTTGCGGGCTAATAGTCTCAGTTGCTTGGTGGCTACGCTGCTTTTAGGCGACATCACATCTGGTAAAAACTTACCTACTCAGCTACGGTGGGTTTTAGTCCCAAGACGGATTGGCCGATGAAAATTGTAGTAGGAGGGAAAATACCTCGGACCAACCTGATTGCTCAGCTGCTGCTATGTGCCCTGGTTTTGATCATGAGCTCTCTTTCCAATGCCAACAATAGTGCTGCGGAAAATTTCATATCTGCGTTTTATTCGTGGGATGCTAACAAACTGACGAGCCTGATGAGTGAGGATGCAGATACAGTTGCAATTCTCTATTACCAACGTTGGGCAGCCGCCGCCAACTACAAAGTAAAGGTGCGGCGTCCCTGCAAAGCGGAAGCTGACCAGAGCGTTTGTGCGATTACCGTCACCGATGACTTCGGCTCAGCTATGGGTTATGAGGCTACTGATACATTCCGTATGTCATTTAACGATGATAAAGTTTCAATGGTAACTTTCTCCGCGGATGATCCAGCCATTTTTCAAGAGCTGTTTCAGTGGGTCACGCAGCATCACCCCGATACTTTCACTGGGCCCTGTTTTGAAATGTTTGCGGGTGGAGAAACACCGGGAGACTGTGCGAGAACGGTAGCAAGATTAGCGCGTGAATTTATGGATGAACGTCGTGAGTCAAGACCATGAGTAAAACTGAGCTGGCGCCCGTTGAAGGTCTCTTGCGCCAAGGGCTGTTCTATTTCCTGCAGCCACTACTTTTGATTGTGGTTATCTTCAGCTGGTATCTGGACCCTAGTCGTGAACAGACCTATCTGCTGGCCATTATCTTCGTGCAACTGGTCCTCGGCCTGTCCGAACAGGTTTTTCCTGCACGCCCTGCCTGGTCAAGTAATGCAAAAGAGAAGATACGAAATGTCACTCTGGTGGTCATTCTAACCATGAGTGCCCTGATGGTCACTGAACTCTATCAGGTCTGGTTGTCGGGACCGCTTGTAGCAGTCCGCGAATCCTTAGGGCTTAATATCTGGCCTCATCATTGGCCGCTTCTTGTTCAGTTATTCATGGTGTTTTTGTTAAGCGAATTGTTCTGGTACTGGATGCACCGCGCTGAACATCGGTGGAAGCTGGTCTGGCGGCTATCCGCGCATGGTTCTCATCATTCATTCAAAAAGCTTGGTGCCCTGAACTTCGGTCTTAATCATCCGCTTGAGTATTTCTTCATCGTGTTGCCGTCCTTTCTGGTGGAGTTGACCTTTGGCGTTGGTCCTGCCGCGTTAGGGGCAGCCATACTTGTAGTCTCTCAGACGTCTATTGTTCACTCTAATATCGTCTTGAATACGCGCTGGATTGGCTTGCTGTTTACTACCAACAGATATCATATCTGCCATCATTCTATGGTTCTCAGTGAGAGCAATACCAATTATGGTTGCAGTGCAATTCTCTGGGATCGCTTGTTCGGGACCTTTCTGGATAAGACAATTGATGATGCTGGAACAGGGCCAACTGAACCCACCCTGTGGGAAAAATTTCTGATGCCGTTCAAAGAACCCGAAGACACAACTATCGCTCCGCTTGGATCAGAAGTGGGGCTATGAGTAATGGCCTATGGCGGCCTGTTGGTTGTGATGTTTTTGTGCAATGGTGGGGTTTTCCTGTCAAGAACTAACTAAGGAGAAACGTGAGTGCCGAAGCGATCATATTTACGGGCGTTGTTGTTTACCTGATCATGATGCTAGCCGTAGGTGTAGTGGCGGCCAAAAAAGCTGATTCTGCCGAAAACTTTATGGTGACGGGACGTCGTATGCCGATATGGATATGTACGGCTATCTACCTAAATATCTCTTGAGTGGAATATTACAAACATCGAAACACGCTGTATGATGACCGCAGAAAAAGCTGATACGAAAAAAGGAATTAGGAATTAGGAATTAGGAATTAGGAGAAAGTGGTATAAAGCATCTGGGATAGGCATATAGAAATCTATTAGAAGCAGGATAGGAAGCAAAACCAGCGCCAGAGGATAGGATTTATAACTGGGCTTTTAGATAGAAAGTTTGGGTATCGAATCAGAGTATTTAGAAAATGAAGCCGATCCCGGCGATAAGGCCTTCGGTCTTGGCATCGTAGGCAAAGCCGCTGCTCTCGTAGTCGACATCGAACACGCGGTAGCCCGCACTTAGCTTTAGGGTGTCGCTGAACTTATATTCGGCACCGAGCATAAACTGATACATGCTGTCCGACTGACCACTGAAGCCGCCGAGATCACCGTAGCCGAACAGACTAAACCTGTCGTTGACGTCATAGCTGTAGCGGGCACCGACGAAGGCTTCGAACCAGTCGTCACCGTCGCTGACTTTGCAGGGGCGGCCGAGAGTGCTGCAAAGCGGGCCTTTGATCGAGATGGTATTGTCCAGATCGGCATGACGTGCGCCAATTAGAAGCTCTAACCCCTCTATTTGCCTGGGTTGAAAAAATACCGAGGGGCTGACCAGCAGCTGTTGAACATCGGCGGTCAGTTTGGAATCCAGGGGGCCGAATCTGTTGCTGCCGCGCAAATCCATATAGACCGTATCGATGGCTACTCCCCACTGTCCCTTCTGGGCACGAAAATTTATTAGCAATGCCATCTCGAGGTTATCGATGACATCGCTGACGGAGATGTCAACTTCTTGAGGAGGGGTGCCCTGAAGACCTGCCTTGGCGTCGATGCTAGTGGCCCACAAATAGGGAGCGATCTTGAACTGCCAATCCTCATCGGCGGCTTGTTCATTATTGGCGGCAGCTGTCAGGCTGCTGGCAAGCAGAGCTAGACAGATGAAGTATGGTATGAATTGCATCGTATTCTCCAACAAGGTATCTACGTGGCTTCGACCTGGTGCCAACTATAGGAACGCTCTAGCGCGCTACTATACTGACATTTTGGGTGGTGTGCACGAGGGCGCTAAAAATGGCAGCTGTTAAGACATAGCGAGACGTTAACCCCGACGCTTATCGCGCGCTCTGTGAGTGCGGCAGGAAGGCATCGACATAAGAACAGACAGTGACTTGTGAGGTTCAGAGGATAGGCAATGTCGTCTCGCTCTGAAAACGCCTTACGATGATGGCGCCACCTGGACACCCAAGCTGCCGAACTACCCGGGCCTCGCAGGCTTCACCGGCGAGCCCCGGCACTCCTCCCACCTGGTCAGATGGTGTGGAGACTGGGCTAGAAGCTAGCAGGGCATAGGCGCGATCAAGGGCCGGCGGGACGGCCTCTATAAACTGTTGCATTGAGGAAAAAGCAAGATCCTCCGGTGCAGCAGCATTCAGGTTGACGACGCCGGCATCAGTCAAAGCGCCCAGAAATTCTTCGCCTTGCAGTTTGAACGTGAGTAACTTCATTTGTCTATGTCGCTATGCTTTGAGGCTGCGCCTGATAAGTCCGAGCTGCCTTATATTGGTTTTTTTTTCGCCAATTGATCTTAAATGAACGACGGTCAGTATATAAATGAACGGTGGTCATTGTAATGTTAAATTATCCCGTTTAAAATGACCGTCGGTCAGCTATATATTGATTTGCTGATCCGCTAATAGCCGAGAGCTGTCAATCAATCTTAGCCAGACATCCAAAAAAGAACACCATGGAGATACTCATGAGTTCAGCCGTTGCGATTAATCAGAGAGCGAGAAGCGCAGAACAAAAGGCGCTGCGGCGACACGCAGTGCTAGAGGCTGCCGAAACGTACTTCCTTGAGGTTGGGTATGAGGCATTCTCTATGTCTAAACTCGCCAAGAACATTGGGTTAGCCAAGGGTACGCTGTACCTTTACTTCCAAACTAGGGAAGAGCTTTTCCTGACTCTCTATGAGCAAAGCCTGATTCGATGGAGTCAGGTTTTCATCGATGACTTATCTGATTCCATGACGAGTAAGGCGTATTCCCAAAAACTATTTAGCACTGCCTCGGCAGATGGCACTTTCTTACCTTTACTTACCAGACTTGAACATGTGATCGAACACAATGTTGCCATCCCTCGGCTCATCAGTTCTAAGCAAGTGTTCATAAATCAGGTGGAGGCGCTTGCTGAGGTCACGTCCAACTCACTCAGTTTGAGTGAAGCGCAAGCGATAGAGGTAGTAAAAACAATGGGCGTCCTCCTGATTGGTGCTACCCAAGGAGACCAGGGTCCATCACTTGATCACGAAGAGTTGCCTGAAGATGTTCAAAATCTTATCGCTAGCTTTTCGTCCGAACCTCTCTTCATTAAGAATGCTGTGCGCATCATAGAGGGCATTCGCACGGAAGCTGTATCCAATATTTAAGCGAATCAAACCCCTAGCCAATTACAAAATAGAACGAATGCATATTAACCAGAGAAAGAATTTATGAGCACAGCTGATTACGAAAACGTCACTAAATTAGACACTCAAAATCTGGAAGCTCTAGTCGAACTGCAGAGAAGCAAGTTTCGTGCTGAGGGCGAAGTCACCTATTCGACAAGGATTGACCGTCTAAAGAGACTCAAGGCACTGATTATTGAAAACAAAACAGAGTTCGCAAAAACAACAAAACGGGAATTTGGTGGTGCACGGTCCTATGAGTTCAGTTTGTTCTCAGAGTTTGCGTCAAAGGTCGAAGCTATCGACTATTCCATGAAACATTTAAAAGGGTGGATGAAGCCTGAAAAACGAAAAACTAACAAACCGATGAATTTTTTGGGCGGAAACAGCCAGGTTAGGCATTTCCCCAAGGGCGTTGTTGGCATCATTTCTCCTTGGAACCTGCCCTTTGGTTTGACTGTTGCACCTCTGACAAGTGCGCTTGCTGCAGGTAACCGAGCGTTATTGAAACCTTCAGAGTTCGTTCCTGAAACAGCGGCATTGTTCGCCGAAGTTGTCCCCAAATATTTCCCAGAAGATGAAGTCGCGGTCGTAACCGGTGGTGCAGAAATCAGTCAACGTTTTGCGGAATTGCCTTTTGACCATCTTCTGTTTACCGGGTCGACTAATATCGGCGCAAAAGTAATGCAATCAGCCTCAAAAAATCTGGTTCCCGTCACGCTAGAACTTGGCGGCAAGTCACCTGTCATTATTGGTCGTAGCGCAAAGCTTGATCTGGCCGGAACACGCCTGACATTCGGTAAGCTTTTGAATGGTGGTCAATTATGCTTGTCGCCAGACTACGTTGTCGTGCCGGATGAGCTAGAAGAGCAGCTCATTGCGCGGGTAGTTCAGGAGGCACAGGCAATGTATCCGAACATCACCGAAAATGAGGATTACGCGGGTGTTATCAACGAAAGACACTTCGCCAGGTTACAGAGC
>Ga0209044_1001330_pt1 | contig 15624 bp, 5 predicted proteins | sample SaaInlV_130m_DNA_FD_184655 | JGI IMG/M metagenome (GOLD analysis project Ga0209044, IMG submission 184655) | Marine microbial communities from expanding oxygen minimum zones in the Saanich Inlet - SI037_S4LV_130m_DNA (SPAdes) (version 2) | ecosystem: Environmental > Aquatic > Marine > Intertidal... | reverse complement strand
ATGTTCATCACCAGCATCAGTGGAGTGGTCCCCATTCGGGGACTCAGTAGGGGACTCAGTAGGGGCCTCAGGTTTAGCATCTGTGCTCCAAGTGTATCGGTAGATAGTTACCGAATAGCCGTTTTATTAAACTCAAACCCTGGCATCCCCGGATCGCAAGAAACAATGAGATCTGTTTCGATTATCCTGCTTCGGGTGAGAGCAGGACAGCAATTTCAAAAACTGACAGGATTGGCGATCCTCTCGCAGCACCATGAACAGGTCTGACAGGTCTGACAGGTCTGACAGGTCTCCCCGGGTGCGAGTGAGTGATACGACTCGCGAGTGAGTGATACGACTCGCGATCCTCCTCGAGTTCCCCCATCGACTCGAGTTCCCCCATCGACTCGAGTTCCCCCATCGACTCGAGTTCCCCCATCGACTCGAGTTCCCCCATCGACTCGAGTTCCCCCATCGACCTATGGCCGTGTGGGCCGCAACGACACTCCTCTACAAAGAGAACGCCGGGGAACCTGATCAGGTTCCCCGGCGTTCTTGTCATCCCCAACTTCGCTGAGGATTCACCGGCTCGTTTTCTTGCCCGCCTGGCGGAATTGCCCCATCACCCAGACCGAGATCTCGCTGCGAACCTCGTCATTGGTCTGAATCTTCAGTTTTCCCAGCACCGTGGGTTTGCTCTGATACTCCGACAAGGTGACCCAGACCCGATAGCTCTTCTTTGGAGAGACAACCTCGATCCTGGTCTGGAACGCATCGGCAATCTTTGGATCGAGTTGAACTCCGGTCACTTCAAACTCGATGGTCTTGTCTCCCCCTGTCACCAGGATGCTCTTCTCCAACGGCTCGCCTCCGCCGAGTAACTTGCTCGTCTCTCGGTTGAGAAACTTCAAATTTTGTTTCGGTTGGAGCACGATCCGTGGGCGGTGATCCACCTGGACCAGGAAATCAAGGGTTCGTTCCTCGCCGTCACTGGTCAGGACCTCCATCACGAGCTTTTCCTTGATCAGCGCCGGACGGGCATTGGCCTTGGCGGTGAGGGACAGGTTCCATTCCCGACCCACCTTCACCTCTTCCAGTTCGCCGATCTCCAGTAACGATCCGCGCGACTTGATCTCGACGATCTCGACATCGAGAGGAGAACCTGCAGTGAAGGTGAAGGAACTGGACAGGTCACCCCCGGCCAGACCTTGCAGTTTCAATGCCAGCGGCCGGGTCTCGAGAATCTCCAGGATGGTTCCCTTGATACTGAGCTTGTACTCGGGATTTTCTGGATCATTCGAGAAAACGGTCACGGTCTTGGTGATGTTCTTTCCACGAGCTTTCTTTGCGTCGAGTGTCACGGTCACGGTTCCCACCCCACCGGGGGGGATCTGGTCGTCATGATCGGCGACCAGGCATCCTCAGGTGCCGTTGACCTTCTGGATGATCAGCACTTGATCCCCAGGATTCTTGATCTCGAAGACATGTTGGAATGGCGATCCCTTGATCAGTTCGCCCCACTCCGCTAACGGCGCGTCACAGACGATCTGTGGCCCCGCCGGATAAGTGGCGCCCGCCACCCAACCACCAGAACTGGCGCTTCCTTGCAGGAGCGCTCCTGCCCCCAGCAGGATCAGCAGGCCTGTCATCATCGCACTTCTTTTCATCGCTTCACTCGCCTCTTCGTCTTGGCCAGAATTATTAGCCGTTCATTCTTCGTTGCTTATCTACACCATGCTTATCTACACCATGCGGATCTACACCATGCGGATCTACACCATCCACAGTCCAACGGCACTCCCAGCGATACTACAGCACGACCGCAGGAGCATGGGGAAGTATAACACGCCCCCTGCAAATCCGGAAATTCAGCCGTGTCAGCCACCGGATCTGCCGATCCGGGCGCACTTGTCGTCCTCGTCAGAGCCCGACAACCGTCCTTCACCGTCGATGTACCCCCCCTTCCCCCATCTTCGGAATCCACAGATAATTCGGAACAAAAAATCAGGGCTCGCGGGAGTCTCCCGCGAGCCCTGAACCGATGGTCTACGCTGACTGAAAATCAGTCGCAGAGGCCGAATCCTACACATGGCAGGCTTCCAGTGGTCGGATCAAGACCACAGAAGGGGAACGGCGCAGCCGGATCGGCACCAGTGCTGAAGAGGTTGTTGAGGGAGTAGATGATATCTCCCAGATCAACCAGTTCATCGTCGTTGGAATCGAGAGCCAACAAGCAAGCCACCGGATCCGCATCAAACAGGTATAGAACCGTTTCGACCGGGTCGGAGACGTCCAGATGGCCGTCGATGTTCGCGTCGCCACGGATCACCGCCAGTGCGGTGGATGGCGGTGCAGTGACACTGATCACGATACTCGCTGTCGAGGTTCCTCCGTGACCGTCGCTGACCACGTACAGAATCGTATCGCTGCCATCGAAGTTGTCGTCTGCAGTGTAATCGAGAGTGCCATCCGGATTGATCACAGCCAAACCGTGGAACGGTCCGCTGGCCAAACTTGCCAGTGTGAGCGGATCACCGTCGGGGTCTGAATCGTTAGCCAGAGGCGCAATGGCGAGGAGTTCTCCGCCAGTAACAGACAGATTCGCATCATTGATCGCAACCGGAGCATCGTTCACCGGCAGGATGTTGAGCGTCACTGAACTGGAACTACTGCTGAGAACTCCGCCTTCGATCACATCATCGGTCACATCGTAACTGAATGTATCCGATCCGTGGTAGTTGGCGTTCGGGTGGTAGATCAATGCCGTGATGTTGTTGTTCGCATCGGTATCGATCGTGACCAGGCCATTGACCGGTTGTCCCACATTTGTGATCCGTAGTGGGTCCCCATCTGCGTCACTTGCGACTGACAGAAGCAGCGCTGCAGTGACAATACGAACTCCATCCTCGGCCATCGGGAGTACCGAAAGTGTGCCAGCCACGGGCACGTCATTGACGGCCTCGATGGTCACGGCAACCGTTGCAGTCGACTGTCCACCAGCGCCATCATGCATGGTGTATGTGAACAGGTCCTGCCCGTGCTCGTTCGGGTTGGGAGTGTAACGAACCGATCCATTAGCGAGCAGGCTCGAAACGCCTCTGGTTCCCTGAGTCACCGAAGCCACCTGAAGGGTGTCTCCCGTGTCCACATCGGTATCGTTCGCCAATACATCGATGTCGATGGAGTTGTCCTCCAACGTGGTGTTACCCAGATCGTCGCTAGCCACCGGAGCGTCGTTGACCGGCAGGATCACCACGCTGATCGTTCCGATGTCTTCCAGTGCTCCATCTGTAGCCACATAGCTGATCAGCATCGGAGTGAGCGAAGAAGCATCTGGATCTGGAGTGATGGTCACATTGCCGTTGATATTCCAGGTGACAGTACCGGGGAAGTTGGCAGGAGGTGTGACTGAACCGATCCGGAGTTGATCTCCGTCCACATCGACATCATTGAGCAGTACGTTAATAGTGGTCCCAACGTCTTCCAGCAACAGGACAGTATCAATCCCTGTCACGGGCTGATCGTTCACCGGAATCACCAGAACATCTACCAGTGCGGTACTGAAGGCTCCCTGTGAATCGGTAACGATGTAGATGAAGTTCGCCGGAAGCCCGATAGCAGAGTTAGGCAACGGTGTGAACCGAAGCACCCCACCTGGCAGCAGTGTGACGGTTCCGTCGAATGCTGCAGTGGTCGGGATCGACACCGTCATGTTGTCACCCTCGGGATCATAGTCGTTGGCCAGCACATGGATATCCACAGAGGTATCTTCCAGCGTCGTGACCGCGTCATTGAACAATCGAGGAGCATCATTGATCGGATTGATCGTCAAAGTAACGGTTGCGGTCGCTTCTGTCCCTTTTCCATCGGTGATGGTGTAGGAGAAGGAATCGGTACCGTTGGAGTCGAGATCGGGGGTGTAGAGAAGACTGCTACCAAAAACGATCTCCACTGTTCCCTGCATTGCAGCAGAAACAGAACTGATCGACAGTGTATCCAGGTCGGCATCGCTGTCATTCAACAGTGCGTTGATGGTCGCAGGAGTATCCTCGTCGAGGGTTGCAAGATCGTCGGTAGCGACAGGAGTCGCATTGTCGACCCAGAAACGCACCACATTGACGGCCGATCCTCCGACGCCGTCCTCCACGGTGTAGGACCAAGCACTGAGCCCGGCACCGGTCGCGACGAAACTCCACTGACCCGGACCGGTCGAAGTGACCGTTCCCGGAGAAGCACCTGGAGCGATTTCGGAGATGGAGGTGATCGTCATCGGATCCCCATCCACATCGTGATCATTGGCGAGCAGATCGGCATCGGTGAAGTCGTAGGCAGCTGCCGAAGACATGGTGATCTCATCGATCTGAGCGACTGGATCGTCGTTGACCGGAGAAATCGTCACGGAAACCGTACCTCTTGAAATTCCACCGTGACCGTCGGTCACACTGTAGTAGAACTCATCCGGCCCGTGGTAATCCTGGGCGGACTGGAAGGTCACCTGGGTACCGTCGGAACTGACAGATCCACCATTGAGACTGGTTTCCTCGACCATGAAGACCTCGAGTCTGTCATTGTCGGGATCGGTGTCATTGCTGAGAAGATCAGCCGTTGCCATCGCAATCGCAGTATCCTCGGTCGCCAAAAGAGCGTCGCTGGCGGCGAGAGGTCCTGCGTTGGTCACGTCACAAGCGATTCCCTGCAATCCATCGAGAACAGGAGGGAATTGACGCGCAGGAGCATCGGCTCCGTATTGCGGTGCAATATCGTCGGGACCAAACGGATGGTAAGCGCTGAATCGTTCCGTTGCGAATACCGGGGCTCCGTTATTGATCGTGTGCTGGACCCAATCGGGATCTCCCGAGGCCGGGAACGGATCCAGGCCGAGGGAACCGATGGGAACCGAGGCAGGATCTTCACAGACCAACTCTCCGCCAACTTCCGGGCAACCACCGACACCAAGGCGTCGATCGATATTCCACGGAATCCCGTCGAATACGAAGGGGAAAGAAGACTTGTTGAGGTTGATCTCGACAAATTCCGGGTGCCCGACTCCCGAGGGGGTCAGGTACATACCGTGCTGAGCCTCTCGGCCAAGCATGTCGACCGGGAAGATGCCAGGTAGCAGTTCCGAACGGTGGCGAGAGTAACCCGTCATCTCCCTGTGAATCGGCATCGAGACTTCGACTTCTTCAGCAAAAGTTCCACCATTGGGGCAGACAACGAAGCCGGCGTTTTGCAGGTTCTGGCAGGGGCTGTATCCGGTTCTGACAGGAGCTCCCAGCAGGAAATCGACATCGTAGATGACCTTCATGATGCCACCAGCATTGGGCGGCATTCCATGGAACCTGGTACCGATGTTTCCGACCGATGAACCCCATGGGTACTCGATATCTTCGCCAGAAACTGGATCCTTGTGGATCTTGTAAAAGTCCACCCAGGAAGTATCGAGAGTCGTGAATGCGATGCAGATCGACTTGATCCTGGCGTTATCGAAGGGAGGAGTGTCCTGCTCCACTTCAGCCCAGATCATGTGATCCGGCTGATCCGGTTGATCCTTGGTCTTGAGACCATACTGGACCGTTCCACCGTAGGTCGAGAAGAAGCGCACACCGTTGACCACTTCGAAGTTACCTTCAACACCGATCGGATCTCCGGCAACTATCGGAACGAAGAATCTAGAGTCGGGAACGGTTCTCTCCCGCGGCCCTACCCATTGGCGATTCCACATCGGGCAGAACTCGTCGCCCTCTCCCGTGATGGAGTCGGCACCGCTAGTACGCTCGGGTGCAGAAACATCGCTGCTGGGAATGCAAACCGGATAACCGGTCGCAAAAGTCATCGAATAATTGTCCGGATCGACGCAGAAGCGCTCGTCCGGGCTGCAGTTACCAGCGTTTGCCGGATCACAGCCGAGTCCAGACTGAACCGTCTGACGGCTTTCGGGGTCGTTGATCCGACAGATGACACCTCTCTTGTCGGTACCGCCATCGGCGGATGGTCTCTCATTCATCGTGCCATTGATGACCATGTAGCCCTGGTCGTAATCGACATAAGAAACGTAGCCGCCGAGAGTCGTTGGCAGAATCCCACCTTCGACGTTTCCGACCAGCGATTTGTTGATGAACACATCACCGGCGATGGTGAACCCATCGGGTTGACGGTTACAGATCGCCTGCAAGCCACCTCCCTGGAGGCCCTTGCTTCGGATGCAATCATCGGTGTTGGCAAGCCCGGATTCACCGTTGGCACGACAATCTGCCGGAGCCATATCCATCAGATCCCGAAGGGTCATCCGGTTGGCTGGAGTGTCGATGAGTAGGTTTGCAGGAACCCTGACCGCAGTACCGTCTGCGATGATCCATCCTGCTGAGTACATATCTTGCATATCGTCGACAAAGATGTGCTCGATTTCACCCAACACCACGACTCCCTGAGCAGTCGGTGGCGGGCTTTCGCTGACCTGGCCTTGTGCTGCTCCCGCTGCGAAAATCATCGCAATCGAGCACAGCAGGGCAAAGGATCTCGTGAGAGATGTCATCCTACCCTTCTTTCTATTCTTTTCGTTGAACATGTTGTCCACTCTCCTGTTATTCCACATTGCCAATATTATCGCGTTCTACAGCGCCACCTGGAAACTGAGGCTTCCGGTGGTAGCACCACCATGGGCATCAGTCGCAGTGAAGGTGAATGTTTCATTTCCGACGAATCCTGTCGCCGGGGTATATACATAATCTCCGCCAACCAGCAGCAGCGTTCCGCCGCCGCTTCCAGCACCGAAGGTGATCGTGAGTTGATCTCCATCGGAGTCGGTGGCGATGTCGGATTCCGCAATGATCAGGGCAGTGTCCGCCACCACGGCGATACCATTGGCCCCCGGAAGTGCGGCGGCTGGATCAGCATTGAAGCCCTCACAGGGTCCGACGAGAGCCGGAAGTTCTGCTGCAATACCGGGCGCCGGCTTCAAATCGGTTGCGTAGGAGGTGACCACACCTTCAGGCGTTGTGAAGGGGATCATGTCGACCAGGGTCTCCGCACCGTTGAGCGGATCGCCATCCAGATCCTCGTAGGCCATTGGCCAGTAGCCAAAGATACGTTCCAGGTTAGTTGGCACGAAGGTGAACCCGAGTACGGCTCCGACTCCGACGCAGTCGGCAGAACCAGCACACTCAGGATCAAAGCAGTCGATCAGACCGTCGCCGTCGTTGTCGATGGCGTCTCCACACAAACCGAGCTCGCCGATCTCTCCGCCAGCTTGGTCGAGAAGAACACAATCGGCAAAGAGATCACATTCAATGTCTTCGCAATCGATGGCAAGGTCGCCATCGTCATCGACACCGTTATCGCAGATCTCTCCCAGGACCGTATCGACCTCAGCTCCGCCGTCTCCAACCGGCAGATTACTTCCACCGATGATTCCAGTCAGCGGATTGAGACCGCCGTAGGGGTACGGATCGAGGTGCAGGTCTCCGACTGGCGTAGTTGTGGTGTCTTCGCAATCGACGACCTCATCGCCGTCCATATCGAGACAACCACCAGGGCCAAGACGTCGATCGAGATTCCAGTTTTCACCGGCGAAGATCAGCGGCATCCACATGCGATTGAGATCGATCTCATCCCATTCCGGATGGCCGATTCCCGCTGGAGTGAGGTACTGGTCATGAGTCCAGGCATCTCCCTGCATGTTGTAGGCTTCGACTCCCTCATTGAGGGTGTCGCCGTGAATCGCGCGGAACTGGACATCTCTTGTGAGGGGTGCCAGTAGTGCGAACTCTTCGGTGATGGTTCCCCCCTGGGGGCAGACATCAAATCCAGCGTTGGTCAGGTTCACACAGGGTGATCGACGAATCGTAACGGGAGCTCCCTTGAGGAAGTCCACATCGTAGACAATCTTGAAGATGCCGGCACGACCCTGGCCGATTCCGTGGTTAACAGTCAGTGGGTTACTTCTGGTACTACCCATCAACCGCTCATGGCTCTCATTGTTCGCGGGGTCAAGGTCGAGGGCGAAAATATCGACCTGCGAACTATCCAGCGTCGAGAAACCGATCAGCAACACCTTGACTCGCTCGTTGGCGTAGCCAGGAGCATCCCACTCCACTTCATCCGCAATGATGTAGGAGGGTTGATCGGGGGCATCTCGAGAGGTGATGGCGGGTCCATTCACCATAGTATGACAGGAGAAGAAGCTGACCCCGTCGATGTTTTCGACATTACCCTCGGCACTCACGGTGTCGCCGAGTTGAATTGGCGCCTGGAAGCGAGAATCGGTGGCTTCTGTTCCGTTGCCCCGAACCGGTCCTTCACGGTTGAAGTTGGGGCAGAACTCATCGCCATTTCCGTCAGCATCGGAACCAGTGGTGCGTGCACCTCCGGTGACCGTGCTGGGAATGCACATCGGATACCCATTGGAGAAGACCATGGTGTAGTTTTCCGGATCGTTTCCGAAGCGGATATCCGGGGTGCAGTTGGGCTGTCCCGGCTTACATCCAGCACCACTCTGAATCGAGTGGATTCCATCAGGGTCATTCATTCGGACCATGGTTCCGGTGCCGTCCTGGCCCGAAACGCCATTGATACACAGATAACCCTGGTCGTAACTGATGTAGGTGACTTCTCCTGTGAGGAAGTCCGCACCCTTCTGAAGGAAGAAGTCACCGGCGATATTTCTTCCATCCGGCATCTGATTGCCGAGAAGGCTGGCGATGGCTCCACCACGACCACGAAGGGTGCTGTCACCCTTGACCAGTCCGGTCTCACCGAGGGCGAGCGCCTCAGGCGGAGCTTGCTGGATCATTTGCCACATTGTCAGACGATTCGCAGGAAGGTCTGCCACCAGGTTGGCGGGAATGATCCACATTTGGCCGGCCACTACCAGAGTGCCCGAGGAGAAGGGATCATTCGGGTTATCGATCGAGAAGAACTCGATCTCACCCTGGACTCCAGCTCCTGTGATTCCTTCACTCGCTCCCCCGACACTGATCAGATCAGGCGGAGTAACTTGTGCAGTTCCAAAACTCGATAACCCCAACACCAGAGCTACCAGCAGGGCGATGTATTTGATTCCATGAGTAGTCATTGCCCGGAAACTCCCTTCAATACAGTCATCAGTCTCCTGATGACGAAATCGTTGATTCGTCATGATTCGCATTACCATTTCAACTTTCTCTGGGCCCGGTAGAGCCACCGAGCGTCACACCTCCGTTGGAACCGCGGCGGATCCGCCGGTTCTACTTTTAATAATCGTCCTCAGACACCTCCGCCTGGGGGGTCGCATAGACCAGCGCCTGTTCATAAACAAACAGACTAACTGGCCTCGTAACTAAAGATCCTAGCCGCCCTGAAGACAACAAACAAGTGCAGAGACCCCTGGATGTGGAGACATTCAAACATATGTCAAAAGAGGGAGGCGAGTCATGTTGACTTGCCCAGTCCGGAACGACCTCCTCGGCAAATGGTGATTATTGCTTATATTTCCGATTTAAGGGCATCTGCTCTTGACCATTGGCTGCCTATCCTGACTATCGTGAACATCCATTAGTACATATGAAGTAATCTTCAATGCGTGTTTACCTTCTTGCTCTAGACACCTCCCCTGTATAGGATCGAGTATTGACGATCAGAGAAATCGGTCTGGGATCCCCTTCCCCCTTGCCTTCAGCGAGCGGGGATTCAGTCGGTTGAACTTTGTGGGGGTGTTTTTATTTGCGGCTAGCACTGTGTCGTTTCTGCCTCCCTCCCCCGGGGAGCATTTGAACGGCAACGATGCAGACGGCTGGTCGCTCACAACCTTAGAGGTGTGTGACTCGGGTTGACGCCCGGTGCATTCACTTTGAACGGGGAGAGTTTTGAAAAGAAACATGCTTCAGGTAGCGAGCCTGCTGGCAGTACTGTTCGGATCCACCTTTGGCTACGCCCAGGGTCCAGACCCAGAGTATTACGCGGTTCCTTGTAACCGCACCATCACTGCTGACGTGGTCGCTCTCGATCAGGTGATCATCTACAACCGCTTCGGCGCGGTAGATCGTCACGGGATGATCTTCGCCTTGTCGCACGATGTCATCCCGAGAGTCGCAGGCACCGCCATCGCTCCCGGAAATGTCCGGCTGCGCAACAATAAGCGGCCGCGCCCACTGGCTCTTCGGGCCAACGTTGGCGACTGCCTCCAGATCACCCTGACCAACCTGTTGAGTACCTCTCCGTCTCCGGTTGGAGGGGGCGGTACCAATAACGGTACCCGAACCGTGGCCTTCCACGTCAACGGACTGGAGCCCACCTCCCCTGCCAGCGAGGGGCTGGCGCTGGGAGTCAATGGAGCCTCCGCTCTGGCTGCGACACAATCATCGACCTTTACTTACTACTGCACAACGGAGGGTCAGTTCGCGTTCCATTCCCCTTCCTCCAGTATCGGAGGAGAAGGAGCCCACGGTGCCATCGCTCGTGGATTGTTTGGAGCTGTGACCGTTCAGCCGCAAGGTTCGACCTGGTACAGGTCTCAGGTCAATGAGACTGACCTGGCTCTGGCCACCACCGGCATCAACCCCAACGGCACTCCCCAGATCGACTACAACGCGACTGATGCCAGCGGAAAGCCGATCTTCAAGATTCTCGATGACAACCTGAACACGATTCATTCAGACCTCACCGCCATCGTGGTTCCAGGAGGCGAGGATTGCATCGACGCACCTCCCTCCAGCACTTGCGGTGACCCCTACCGTGAATTCGTGATCATCTTCCACGATGAGATCGGCATCACACAGGCCTACCCGGTGCTCCAGCAGGACAAACTCTATGCGGGTGTTCGCGATGCCTTCGCCATCAACTACGGAACCGGTGGCCTCGGAGCCCCCGTCATCGCAAACCGCATGGGCGAAGGCCCGGCAAGGAACTGTGGTGAATGCAAGTTCGAGGAGTTCTTCCTCGAGTCGTGGGCCAATGGCGATCCAGCGATGCCTGTCACCCGGAATCCTGTCAGTGGTGTCGTCGAAAGTGCCTCATTCCCCGACGATCCATCGAATGTCTATCATTCATATCTCGGTGACTCCGTACGATTCCGCAACCTTCACATGGGATCCGAAACTCACGTGTTCCACCTCCACGCCCATCAGTGGCTCTTCGAACCGAGGAATCCGAACTCGACCTACCTCGATTCCCAGTCGATCTCTCCAGGGAGCAGTTACACCTACGAAATCAATTACAATGGAAGTGGCAACCGCAATAAGACTCCAGGCGACAGCATCTTTCACTGTCACCTCTATCCTCACTTCGCCGAGGGGATGTGGAGCCTGTGGAGAACCCACGACGTATTCGAGGATGGCTCCACTTCAAGGAACCTTCCCGATGGAGAGATTACCCAGGGCACACCCGTCCCGGGGATCGTCCCCCTCCCGGGCACCATGATGCCGCCGATGCCCACCGCAGAATTCCCTGGATTCCCGCATTACATCGCGGGAGAAGCCGGACATCGTGCTCCTCAACCACCGCTCGAGATGGTCCACGATGGAGGTCTCCAGCGTCACCGGATCAAGTCCAGTACCGTGATCGATGGTGAGGCCGGGATTGCCGCCAAGTACCTGATCGATCCGGTCCATCAGAGAGTCAAGGCCAACGACCCACACCCGGCCAAGACCGGCTGGAGCAGGGTGTTGGAATCGGCAGAAATCGAATTGCTGCCGCCCAACGGAACCGCACTTGAAGTCGCTGCGCAGGATTTCCATTCCGGAACTCTGGGCAACAGTGCCGTCGATGTGACCGACAGCCATAATTGGCCCGGCCGCGGCTATCCCTCCTTCGACAGCTCTGGAAACGCCGGACTGTTTCTCGTCAACGGTCGCGCTCCCATCGCAGGAGCACCCTTTGCAGATCCCTGCCCCGATCAATTCATCGACGGTAATGGACTGAACAGATCAGTGGCAACACGCACATACAAAGCTGCGTACATCCAGTTCGACATGACCATCAACGAACTCGGCTGGCACGATCGCCAGGCGCGAATCGCGGTCCTCAACGAGGATGTGATGCCAACTCTCAACGGAACCCGGGCTCCAGAACCGCTCTTTTTCCGGGCCAACTCCGGCGAGTGCATCGTGTTCGAATCGACCAACTTGATGCCGAGCAACCTCAATCTCGATGATTTCCAGATCTTCACACCGACCGATATCATCGGTCAGCACATTCACCTGGTGAAGTTCGATGTCACATCCTCCGATGGAAGTGCCAACGGTTGGAACTACGAGGACGGTACCTTCTCGCCGGAGGAGGTGCGGGAGAGAATCCACGCCAACAATGTCTGGCAGACCACCAATAATTCCGGACAACAGTTGCTGAGTGCAGAAACCCATCCGGTCTTTGGTCCCGGTACCAACGACGAGTGGGTCGGAGCTCAGACCACCGTTCAGCGCTGGTGGGCCGACCCGCTGGTCAATAACCAGGGAGAAGACCGGACGATTCGCTCGGTATTCACTCATGATCACTTCGGTCCCAGTTCTCACCAGCAGCACGGTCTTTACGCCCTGCTAGTGGTCGAACCGACCGACTCGATCTGGACCTACCCCAACGGCAACACGATGCTAGGAACCAGAGCAGACGGTGGACCCACCTCCTGGGCTGCCAATATTCTTGCCGGTGTACAGGGTGCAGATAGCATGCGCGAATTCGTGTTCGAAACAGGGGAGTGGATGCCGGTATACGATGGTGCCAATAACCCCATCAATGCACCTCGATCCCAAACTCAGGATCAGACCCAGGTCGACGGTGCCAACATCTGGCCCAACATGTCTGGCATGAACAACCCCGAGGCGATCTCGATGGGCGGTGGGGCTCAAACCATCAACTATCGCAACGATCCTCCGACTCGCGGAGGAGAGGAGGGGTCAGCCGCCAATTCCGCCTTCGATTCCTCCATCTACGGTGATCCTTTCACCCCGCTGGCACGTGCTTACGAGGGAGACAACGTGAAGATCTCCATCTCACATGGTGCGCAGGAGGAGTTCCACACCTTCACCGTGAATGGCAACCGCTGGCTCCAGGAAGGCTCCAACCCCAATTCAGGATTTACCAACATGCAGTTCTATGGCATCTCGGAGCACTTCGAGATGTACTTCAAGCTCGGCGATGGATTGAGACACACAGCCGGTAGCCATGGCGCCACCGACTACATGTATCTCGATTCAGTCGACAGTGGTGCCAAGGAAGGCATCTGGGGCATCATGAGAGCCTATCATGAGGCTGAATCTGGACTCTCCTTCCTTCCCAACAACTCCGGGACCACTCCACGTCCACAGCACCCGTTGCAGTCTGGATTGTGCCCGACCGGTCCAGGATCCCCGCCGATTCGACAGGTTCATATCCAGGCCTGGCGGGCCGCCGATCTTCTCGGTGGTGCCGGACTGGTTTACAACGACAGGTTCACGGTCTTTGACCCCAATGGAATGCTCTACATCCACGAGGAAGACATGATTCCATTCATGACCGGCCAAAAAGAAGTGGATCCTCTGGTGATCCGTGCCAACGCCGGTGAGTGCATCGAGGTGACTCTCACCAACATGCTTCCTGCGATGATCCAACCCGGTTTCGGAACCCCTCGACTCAACGGATTCGAGTCGGTCCAGACCACCGTCGGCCTCAGTCCTCAACTGGTCGCTCATGATGTCGGAACAGGATCGTCCTCCAATGTCGGTTGGAATCCTGATAGCCTTGCCGGTCCCGGTGAAACCAAGCAGTACGCCTGGTACGCAGGATCGATCGATGCTCAACCCGATGGATCGATTCAATACAATCCCATCGAGTTTGGAATGACCAATCTTCGTTCCTTCGGAGACGTGTTCAACCATCACAAACATGGCCTGTTCGGCTCGCTGGTGATCGAACCGGAGGGGTCACAGTGGTTCTACGATTACCTCGATGGAAACGGCTATGTCGAGGCCAGGAGTGGCTACGAGGCAGACGTTCTCGACCAGGACGGATTGTTGCTGTTTCGAGAGTATGTCTTGCAGGTGCAGGACTCATTCCCTCTGCTTCGCAAGGGACAACTCAACCAGCAACTCGATGATAAACAGTTAGAAAATCTGGCAGGATACAACTACCGGACCGAACCCACCTGGCTTCGCATGGGAGTGAATAGTTCTCCCCCCTGGGTACAGCAGGGATCGATGGATCACACCAATGTGTTCAGTTCTACCGCTGGCCTCATCGGTTGTGCCAACCTTCCCTGCCTCGACCCAGCCACTCCTGGCTGCGATGCAGAGGCTGGAACGATGGTCATGTTCCGGGTCGGACAGTCGGGCGGAAAAAATAACGGTCATGCCTTCGGCATCTCTGGACACTCCTGGCAACGGCAACCTTTCGCCGACAATTCCACTCGGATCGGTCTCAATCCTCAGAGCATGGGCATCGGTGCCTCGGGTCCGATTGCCGCACAGTCCCACAAGAACATCTTGATCAAGGCGGGCGGAGAAGCCCGCTCTGCAGGGACATACATGTACCGGATGACCGACAGTTTCGCCTTCACCGGTGGCTGTTGGGGACTGTTGAAGGTCGATCCATACGTGAGGATTCCCGCCCAACCGGTGGCTGCTCTCAGTTGCGCTGCCCTTCCCGGTACCGGAGTTCAGTTGAACTGGACCAACGCCGGAATCGATTACCTCACTGTCGAACTGTATCGAAACGGTCAGTTGCTCTCGGTGATGCCAGGATCCATCAGCAGTTACCTCGATGAGATCGCAGTGCCGGGAATCTACACTTACGCTGTGGTTGCGGTCAATCAGGACCTTCCATCGACTGAAACCAGTTGTAGTGCGACCGTCACACCTCCGGCTCCGGGGGCATTCGCCTGTACTCCTGAAAACATCGGCGCCCTTCTCGTCTGGGAAAACCAGGGCCTCTACGACGAGGTGGTCGTGATGCGTGACGGATTGCCCGTCGGGCGACTACCGGGAGACCAGACCTCTCACACAGATCCGGTCGATCCGGGTCAATACTTCTACAGCGTCATCGGAGTGGTCAATCTCATCGAGGCTCCATCCGGTGAGTGTGCTCTGGTACTGGTTCCCACCCCTCCGGTGATTTCACCTGCAGTGGTGGTCGATCCCTGTGCACACATCTTCAATGTCTCCTGGAGCAACAGCAGTGTCACCACCTCGATCGTGGCGACCCTCGATGGCGTGGTGCTGGAGAACTTGCCCGGAGAAGCGACCTCGATGAGCGTCACCCTCTCCGGACTCGGTACCCAGCAGCTTTGTCTGACCCCGGTCGCGAACGGCGTCAATGGTCCGGCTTCCTGTATCGACATCACCGCCGCAGGGATCGCTTCCAGTTCGCCCACCAGCGTGGCGATCAGCATCGATCCAGCCACCTACATCGCGACCCTCAGCTGGGATTCCACCACCGAGATGGACCAGTGGCAGGTGACCGTCGATGGAGTCGAAGTTGCAGTCCTCGGTGCGACCACACTGGAATGTTCGATTCCTGTTGTAAACTCTGGCTTGTTCACGGCTTGTGTCGGTGGAATCACCCTCTGCGGAGACGTCATCGTGGCCACCTGTGGCGAAGCAACGGCACCGCAGAGGTTCCAGCGTGGGGACAGCAATGCCAACGGTAATCTGGACCTGGGAGACGTGATCAACACCCTCAACATCGTGTTTGGCGGCGCGC
>Ga0209044_1001321_pt1 | contig 15677 bp, 10 predicted proteins | sample SaaInlV_130m_DNA_FD_184655 | JGI IMG/M metagenome (GOLD analysis project Ga0209044, IMG submission 184655) | Marine microbial communities from expanding oxygen minimum zones in the Saanich Inlet - SI037_S4LV_130m_DNA (SPAdes) (version 2) | ecosystem: Environmental > Aquatic > Marine > Intertidal... | reverse complement strand
TACAGGTAAAGCAGTAGCACTTGCTACATCAGCACCTTTTGACCACTGTATTTGAGCCCCATTACAATCTAAATCTCCACCTAGTTGTGGGGTTGTGTCATCAACTACATCTGCCAAGCCACCGCCAGTTGCGCCAGTAGCGCCAGTAGCACCTGTTGGTCCAGTAGCACCGGTTGAACCAGTAGCACCTAATCCACCAGATCGAGTGAAAGACACATACAATGATCCAGATAAAGTACCGTTAGAGGCCACATGAGTTACTGGAACTTGTAACCATCCAGTGTTGTCTGTGATCGTGCCTGTTACTGAGAATACTGCAAAGGTAGCTGGTGTTCCTGACTTACGAATGGTTATAAAACCTTCGTGTGTGTCATTAGTGCCATCATCAATAGAGGCAATAAAGTCTGATATATCTGGGTTGCCTGTGTCTGCTGATACAGCATCAAAGGCTAAATTAGTAACTGAGGCCACTGTGGCATTATCAAGTCTAATATCACCAGTGCCAGGGTCTGCCATAGTGGTGGATGAATCAAAAGTGTACTTCCAAGCTACTGCACCTACTGCTGCCTCAGCGTTTGTTTCTGCGGTTTCAGCATTTGTTTCAGCCGTTTCAGCGTTAGTCTTTGCTGTTGAAGCAGAGGTTGCACTGGTTGCCGCGTTTGTTTCGCTTGTGGCTGCATTAGTAGCGCTTGTGGCTGCGTTGGTTTCACTTGTTGCTGCCGCACTCGCTGAACTCGCTGCTGCTGTCGCTGAACTACCTGCTGCTACTGCATCTATAATTAATGCCCAGTATGAAGTGTTGGTTAATGCTGTTCCACTAGGCGATGTTGCAGTACAAATATAAATGTTATTTAACTGAGCAGTAGTTGTTGACTTAACAATATCTCGAATTGAATAAGCTGCTGTTGTAGTTGTAGCATCTGTTCCTTGATATGTTCCAAGCTCTTGTGTGATATTAGGATCACCAGAAGAATCAAATGCTAGTACCTTACCAGCTCTGTCTGTTGCGTTCTCTGTGAACTCACTTAAAGGAATGCCTGTTGTGAATTGACCGAATCTAAGTGTGCGACTGTTAAGGTCGTATTCTACTTGTTGGATCATCATGGCCAACTTGTCAAGATCATCATTAAGACTTTCAGCTAATAAATCACCGTTAGCTTGATAGTCAGTGGTTCTTGAAACTGGAAGATCACGATAGATTGTTACAATGTCACCAGAAGTTAAACCAGTGCCGAATGTTACATTACCCCCTGCTGTTGTGCCTGCGCCAGAGACTGTGTAATCTGTGGTTAAAGTCTTAACTGTTGAGCCAACATAAACCTTTAAATCTGAATCATTAAAGATAGAAAAGCCATAAGCAAATACTGTTTGTGATGATGTGGCTGTGTATTGGACTCTGGGGTTTAAATCATTTACTAAAAGTGTTGCCATAATGTTTTCCTGATTGAAAGTAATTGTATCATATTGATAATATTTTTATAGTGTTAATTTCCTACCGCTGCATCCCAGTCTGGCGCTCTTTTCGGAGAAGATTGCCCTGGTCTCCACCAGAATTTTTGACCGTACTGGGTCTTTCTTCTTTTCATAAGCCTTCTTTGTTTGCTTTTTGCCTTTGGATCTGTCAGGTTTTGAAGCTCATCTAAGAATGTTCTCTCATACATAGCACGTAAATACCAGATTGATCCACCTGGTGTATGTCGTCTTAAAAAGTTAGTTGATTCTGATGCTATGTTTGTATCTTCGCCTAGAGTAACTTCACGAACATTACCCAGTGTTAGTTTAACTGCATCACTTGCTGTTGTCCATAATGGGCCTACTGCTGTTTCAGCCATACTATGTCCGAATCTATTTACATCAGAGAATAAGAAGTCGCCCCAAATACCAGCACCACCACCTTGAGCAAAGGCAGCACCCCAGAACTCTTTTGTACTCATGTCTCTTGGATCACGTCCTTTTGAAACATCTTTCATTTGTAGTGCAATAGCACCAAATATTGTTGTAGCAATTCCTAAATGAGCTAAATAAGCTGCTCTTGATTTAAAACCTTCTTGAGCCACGCCACGATATAGGTGATTAGCGATCATCAAAATAGGGAATGTCTTATACATAAAAGCACCCCTAAACAATTCACCAGCTTTAGATCCACGCTCATGTCCACCTGTTACCATTGCTCTAGTTCTATAACTTGGCATTAGTACAGCGTTGTCCATTTCAGTGTTGATCATTCTCATCACCTTAGAAGTCAGATCTTTTCTTACTGCTAAAGGTACATCTTCTACTGCCATAAGCTTGTCTATAGCAAAATACTGAGTGTTGTTATATTCGTCTGTTCCTGCTTTGCGTATCACGTTCCAGTTATCGGCTGTGATCCCATAATTCTCTAATGATCTTCTGAAGTTCTTAGGCAGTTGTTTGAACGACTTAGAAGCGTGTGAAGCGATCATCTCCATCGCCACCATACCATAAGCCGATCTGAGTGAATCTGTCCAAGGAGCAAGGCCAGAAGCTCTTATAACGGTGTCTGCTGTTGCAGTCGCCCAGTTAGTTCCATTGACATCAGCATATCTTGTTGAAGCGCCAGCTCTTGATACAAAAACATCACCAGGTAAACCCATCATAATAGCGGCAACCCTGTCATTTTCATTAGCAAAGAGTTTTGCTGCTTGCATAAAGATCTTTGTTGCTGGAAGGCCGTTAAAACTAGCGGTTAATTGAACAAGTGCAATATCATTCACTGAAGATAGTGCTGCCGATCCTAAGTCTGCTGCAACCTCTAACGATCTAAACGATTGCATAAAGTTAGCGAAGTTCTCATGTGAGATTTGATTAACCTTTCCAGAAGCAACATTCCACATATCATCCATAAACCAAGGCTTATCCATTCTACCTTTAGTTGTTGCTCTCTCTTTCATCACCACGTCTCTAATGTGTTGATACATAAATTCTGGATTAGATCCAAAGCGTTTTAATAATGCGATCTCTTGTGACATTGACTCCATGTGATCAGTTAATACTGTGTAATAGTCGTTGTTACCATACTTATCATTCAGCGCCATCCACTCATCAGCATCTTTAAATACTAATACTCTGTGTTCTTGGTGACTGTTTGCAAGCTTAGATCCACCCCTTGCTCCTGGCTTCATGTTTAACAAGCCGTTAGTGGTTATGTTGTCATAAGCTCTCTCAAGCAATAATCGAATCTCAAGATCGTCCATCTTTAAGCCTAAGTCATTAAGCATCTTATCACGATCAAGAAAAGGTAAAAACTCATCTACAAACTTCTCTTTACTAAGCTTGCCTACCAGCTTTTGATCCCAAGCGTGTGGCCACCAGTTTTCTAGTTTTCTGATGTTACCGCCAGCAGCATTAAACATATCGACCATTTCATCGAACAATTCACGAATGTCTTTAGCAAATGATTTTGAAGCAGCATCACCTGTACTTTTGCCTTGTAGTTCTAATACTACATCTCTCATGCCTTCAATGTCTTGGGTTAGGCCAGCTCTTTTAGTTCTAAAAGCGTTCATAGCCTTTGCTACTTTTGAATGAAAATGTCCGATCAACTCTCTATGGATTGAGTACACGTTATCCGTATCAACCTTTCCACGAAGATCTCTATCGATCAAAGCTACCGCACCCAGCTCTTTACTTATAGGATGCGCTTCAATTCTTTTTAAATTATCATTCAGAATTAGCAAATCATTTGCTTTTAAGGCCTTGTTTCTTGCCAGTTCAGCGCCATGTGCTTCTAGTGCCTTTCTTGCAGCCAGTCTTTTGGCATCGGCTTCACCCAGCTTTCCATTGATCATAAAGTCTTTAGAAAAACTATCAAACTTATGGTTAAGCTCTAATCCCAGTTGTTTTGTTATACGGCCAAGACTTATACCATTTTGAATACACTCACCTAAACTAGCCACCAGTACCTCCTACACATTTGAATAAGTCATCTACTATTTTTTGTTCATTATCTATTTCTTCAAAGGCAGCTCTAGCTGTTTTAAATTCTAATTCAAACTCACCTTTTCCAGAGTCTTTTATACCAAATACTACTTCAATATCACCAACTTCATCAAGCAGTTGTTGAGCTTCATTAATTCTAATATCATCAAGATCAGCCATTTCACCAGTTTTGATAACTGGTTGCTCTACGCCAGGCTTTAACACTTGAGTTGTTGAATCTTCTACAGACCTGGTGTTATGCTGCAACCACCCTTCTTTTAGATCGGCCTCACTTACTTTTGTTAGTTTCTCAGTACCTTTGTAGTATGCTTCAATATCTTTTGGCGGCAATACCCACGATCCTTCTTCTTTAGAATAGATAACGCCAAGCTCATCCATTGCTTCCCTAAACTCAACAGGATTGTCTTTAAACAAGTTTCTCTGTTCTTCCAGAAAGTTGTTAGACAAAATATGTTTTACATAATTCTTCTTGTCACCAATTACAAAGCCTTCTGGATTAAACAAGTCATCTATAGCTTCTTCACTCTTTTTACCAGTTGAATACTCAAAGCTTCTATTGTGTAATGAATCAACAAAACTTGAAGATGTTAGGTGTTGATCTGCAACAAAAGCAAGATCCGATGTTTCAAATCCTTTAACTGCTTCTTTTTCCTGTGTTATAATCTTGGTGGAGGATTTATCTATGTTTGATTTGAATGATGTATCACGTTTCTTTAATTGGGAAGGTCGGCCTGCTGTAATAATACTGCCATCTGATGGCCTACTTGAAGGCTGGTACTTATCAGAACCTAGTTCAAGCTGGGAGCGTGTTTCACCTGTAGAGATTAGTGACTCTGGAAGATCTCTTTCAAGAGAAGCTTTCCACGAAGTATTCGCAGACTTTTCTGCTCTTGCATAAAGAAATTCCATTTGATTATCTAAATCATTAAAAGCTTCTTGTTTGCCTTCTTTAACCTTTCCATTTTCTAACAACTCTTTTTGCTGTTCATACAAATCATGACCACTTTTCTTCTTAGAAGGAACTTTAATGTCTGATACATATTCTTTTAAATGTTTCGGGAATACTTGTTCTACAAACTCTGAGCCTTCTTTAACAGCCAACAAGTGTGGCTCAAGAAGCTGAATTTCACCTATAATGCCGTTTTTAAATCTAACTGATAGTACATGATCAAAATAACCAGACTCTCTGAAATTAATACCCTCATCTAAGACTACAACATCTTTTGATAATCTAGCAATAATCTTGTCAATATCTTTAGTGTCTTTAACTGCAAAACCACATCTACATACATCTGTAAGCTGCCAAGCGCCATCATATTTCTTGTTTATGATTTTGTTTTTAACCTTTTCTAGTAATTTAATACCTGGCGTTAGGAACGTAACATTTTCACCCAGGGTTTTCTCTAGCTCTCGACCTATCTTTTCAATCTGTTTCTGTGGTGCTTTAGCTTTCTTGTAATACTGCTCGACTGTTAGATTTTGTTCTTTCTGTTTTAGTTTAAAGTCAGCTACAACCTTTCTTCTTGTTGTTGCATCTAGTTCAGCTAATCTAACTGGTCTGCCGATCTTTGGCTCTGTTTCTGGTGCAAAACCTCTTTCCACAGCTCTTTTAACCTCTGGAAGTAAGTCTTTAGTCGCTTGAGCAACAGACTCACCGTCTTTAACGCGCCTTGCTGCTGCATTAATAGCGTCTGATATAGGGCCTTTAGTATTAGCCAGGGCCGATAGTGTTGCTAATGTTTTCTCATCATCAGTCAATCGAGCAATGTTTGCTTGTGTGTCTAGTATGTTTCCAGCTTCACTGATCTTTGTCTCTTGCTCTGCTAATGTTCTAAATACTTGCTTATCTTTTTTAAGCTTTTTTATTGTAGAATCAATGACTTTGGCACGTTCCTTGAACAATGACTCAGTGATCTCAATACCACCAAACAGATCGTCTGTCTTAGTTGTTGAAAATCCTGCCGCCTTCATATCTTCAACCATCAATCTAGCCTGGAATGAATTAGCTGGCTTTAGTTGTTTCAATGCTCTGATTGTAGCTGCTTGTGCTGCGGCATCTTCAATTAAATCACCAACAATAGCACCATACTTATGACTAATAACATCGTCAATAACCATCTTAAACGCAACATCATCTAGTTTTGATAACCCTTTAGCGTCTCTAACCAGAGGTGAATTAGGTGGAAGATCATCTAAACCTTTACCAGTACCCCTAAGAACCTTGGCTGCATCAATAGCAGTTCCTTTGTTGTCTGCAATATTACGCAAAGCAGCATACTCTCTAACAAAGGCTGGTGAAAACCCATCTTTCTCTCTAAGAATAAAAGCCGATAGTCCAACTTCTTGAGCATCTTCACCTATTAGTCTTTTGGCTAGTGCCAGTCTCTGGTGTCCGTCAGCAACAAATCTTGTTCCGTCTGCTCTTTCCCATACTAAGATTGAGTCAGCTTTAATTGCTTCCCACTTGGTTACGCCTTTAAGTGCGTCTGTTACACCGAGTTCATCACCACCAGATTTATATTGGAACGTCTCAGCATCAACTTGAATTTCTCTTGGATCAACCTTTTGCGGTTCAGCACCGCCTAGAACATCGTCCAAATCTTTTTGTGCTACAGTCTCCCCTTTTTCAAATGCTTGTGCTACTTTGGTTTGTGCAGCAACGTGTACGGCTTCTGGATTAGTAGCTGTCTTTCCAGTGGCATCAGCAACAACATTAGCATCTTCCATAGACTTAACATAGAAGTCTAATACATGAGCTTCTTGAATTTGACCACGCTTAATTAACTTAGCTTTAGCTATGGCTATCTTTGATAGATCAATAGTAACACTACCACCTGCTCTGATTACACCAGCAGCAACAGTTGATGTCATAATTCTTATTGCAGCATCTTTCAGACCATATTGTTCATTACCGATCTGATGTTGAAATTCGTATATCTTAGGTGCAATAGCTGTTTCAGAAACAAAAGCCAAGGCAGATTCAATCTTAAAGCCGCGCCAAGCATTCTGTGCAATACGACCACCAACACTAGCACCACCAGAGAACGGCAATGTAGCTAATAATTCTGGATCCATGAAATAAGCGCCCATACTAGCGACATTACCCAGGAACACATCTTCTGTTTGTGAACGATCTTGTAGCTTCTGTAGATCAACATTCATTTGTTTCAGTTCAGCATTACGCTTTTCTGACATTTGATTCCAAGTTACTAAACCAGAGTCTGGGTATTGCAGCTGTAGTTTTGTGATAGTGTCGTTCTGTTCTTCGTAAAACCTTTTATTAAGATCGAAGTCTTTAAGCTGTGTTTCCCCAGCCTTCTTTTTAGCACCAACAATTTGATGGGATAAGAACCTTGTGTTGTATTGTTCGTCACCTGTTATATCATATAACAACTTAAACTGATCTTTGATCTTGTCTCTGTAATTTAATGACTCAGCTAAACCTGTGTGTTGGTATTTTGCAACATCCCAAGCAAGATCTACGTTCTCACCTAAAGTACCAAGCTTGTCTGTTTCTTCACTAGCTGGATTTCTCAGCGCATGATTGTTAAAGTTCTCTTGGCCTTTACGGTCAAACACCATCATTTGGTTTTCTTCCTATTCTTCTTCTTTTCGTATATCTTTTCTTTTCTCTGGCGCTCTGCTTCGGATTTTTTAGCATTAACCTTATCCATAGTCTCATCATCATAGATTAGATCAGCAAGCTTGCCTACTGTGTTGTCAGTTATTGTTGTGGCAACATCTAATACACCATCACTGATAGTGTCTATCAAGTCCACTGCATCATCTACTAAAGAGGTTTCTTCAACCACCTCATTGCCTTGTTCATCCACAACCTTGTTTGTTATTTCAGACTCTGTTGTTTCATGAGTGAAGCCTAGTGTTGATTCAAAGTGTTTACCGATCTGATAATCTAACAAGAAAGGTTCATTTGTTTTAGAGTCAATCATAACAGCCGCAGCTTCTCTACCTGTTTTAACAGCATAGCGGCCATCGCCCATTGTGATTAGCTGAACATAACCTAGGTTAATTAATTTAACAGCTTCTTCCGATGACATGTCTCTAACGCCACCCATTGCATCAATATCAGCAACAGTTAGGCCTTTCATCCAAGACTCAACTTGTTCCACATCTTGGACTTTGCCTTGTCGGTCTCTTGGTAATTCGATTCTAAATTCTTTATCCCAAGTGCCGCTACCTTGAATCTCCATATCAGCATAGCCACCAGTAAAGTCAATGATTGCTTTATTTAAGAGTTCTTCATCTGTCTCGTTGTCTTTCAATGCACCATACTTGCCAGCTTCAACCATGTACTGAGCATACAAAGCCTTAGTGCCGTTTATGATAGTCTTATGCTGCTCTGGCATATCTGCTTCTAAGTAAGTTAGGCCGATCTTCTCATTGATCTTAATGTCAAAGTCTTTAGCAATAAGATTAGGATGATCTTTCATCATGTCTATGCCTTTAAGCATATCTGTAGCTACATCCATGCTGTGAGCAGTTCCAGTTACTACCATGCCGCCAACCGCAGTATAAGCCGTTGTATCGTTTTCAAATACCGCAGCCATTGCATCTGGTGTATCAACACCAAAACCATTAGTGATCACTGACATCATGCCGATAACTTCTTCCCTGTTACCTTCTTTAATAGCGTGCTTTAATGACTTAGCCTGTACTGTTGTTAGTGGTGGAACTTTAACACCATAATGAATACTAGCTCTATTAGCCATATCAACATTCTGTAAGAACTGCTGTGTTAGCTTTTGCTTGTCTGATACTTTTTCTTCTTCTGTCTTAGTAACCAGTTTCCCTTCTACAATCTTGCTGTGTCTCAATAGATCAAAGTTAATCTCTGGTAATGGAGCGCCTTCTGTAAGTCCTTGTTTATAAAACAATTCTAAGCCGTTGGTCTTGGCTTCTTCAATCGTCTTAGTGTGTACCTCGTTCAAACGCTTCCATACTTGAGCCTCTGATTCAGTCATGTTCTTTTTGTTTTTAGCCTGTGCTAGTTCGTTAGCTTGAGCTTCTGCGGACATAGCAATAAACGGAATATACGCATTTGAAAATGATTGAATACCTTTTATATCGGCTTCGTGTTCTGTTCCAGCACCAACCTTTAATGCCGCTTCTAAAGACTGCGGATCTGGTAAGTGTCCTTGATCAATAACCGAATTAAAACCATCCAGCATATCTTTAGCTGCTTTAGTTTTAAGTGCTAGTTCTGATGACTTCTTGGTTGCTATCTTATTAAGCTTTGTTTGTTCTGTTGAGATCAAGCTTTTCATCTTGGCTTCAATAGCTTCTTGAGATGTTTCAGTTAATGTGTCGTGCTTTTCTTTTATGAATAGATCCAAGCCTTTTTGAGCTTGTTCAATTCCTTGTGCTTGTAGTGTTCTCTCAAATGATCCTACGATTCCAGCCGAGTATGCTCTTTCTTCAAAGGCATCTTTAAGCTTCTCAACCGCAGTAGCATCCATTAGGTTGTTTTCTACAGCTTCATCATACATCGCATATAGCTGTGTTTGATGTTTAGCATATCCCTCTACGCTGCCAGACTTAACTTCAGATATTGCCAACTTGTCTGTGTCTAGTAGATTCTTAGTGATCGCAGCAAAGCTCGCTTCTTTGTTCTTTTGGAATATGTTGCCTTCAACTTGCGCTCTACCTTGTGATCCTAGTGCGTAAAACTCTTGAGTAGCATGGGGTATTAAAGCTGAGTCCATCTTTGACATTAAACCTTTCTTATAGCCACCTAATGCTGTGTCATAAGCCGTTACATCATAAGAGTTCTCTCTTTGAATACGCGATACATTCTCTCTAATATCAGTTTGAATTGCAGCGGCATAAGCCATTCTCGCGCCTTTGTTAAAAGATCGTGAATAGATTGTGCTGTCATCTTGCATAACCACACCAGAAGTTTTACCTGCTGCTGCCATTTGTCCAGATGTCTCGCCTTGTAGTGCCGCAGCTCTGTCCATTGCTGTTTGTTGAGTGTTAGAAAACTGCTCTAATTGACTAGCCAAAGACTTAAAGCCTTGAGCTTCTTCATTATTCATACCAGTTCTTTGATACTGTACCTGTCTCTGGTATTGAGGAATATTAATCGCCATTAGGCTGGGCCTCCTCTTGCTGCTGTTCTTTCACCATACTTCAATAGAGTATTTGAGGCGCTTGTATAACCAGACTTGGCAGCGTAATTGCCAGAAGTTAAATACTTGCTTTGAGCTGATGCTGTGTTTGAACCAGCCAGTGCTTGATCATAACCAAACATATCAATATTGCTCTGGATCATTCCCGAAGGTGATCCTGCCATTGTAATTCCTTGTGCGCCACGACCTGCTCTTTGTGTAGCTATTGTAGCAAGTAACAGTTGTTTTCTTTGTAGTTCTTGATCGGCTGCTTTGTCTGCTTCTTGTTCTGCTTGCATCTGATACTGGACTTCTTGTGCTTGTCCTGCTCTAACACTGCCTAACATTGACATAGCTGCTGTGCCTGCTGACCATGCACCAGAGCTAATACCTAAGAAGCCTGTTGATGCTGCCGCTCCTCCTATTGTGGGTGATCCTATTGCTTGCATTGCTGCTACCGAACCAAAGGCTGGTGTTGCTGCGCCTGCTGCTGGAAGTAATGTCGATGTACTTGCCAAGGCTGGCGCTGCTGTCATTGCACCGTATAACGCATAACCACCATAAGCGACTGCTGCTACCGTTGCTACTTTTTTAAATGTCTTTCCCATTATGCTTCAAACTCCACTGCTAATCCTAATATTGTCATTGGTAGTGGATCTTCCTGCGTAATTGTTACTTGCGATAATCGATCCCAACCCAGTAAATAAACCTCATGTATGCCTGTATAAACCGTTGGTGTTGTTCCTAAAATGCCAGTACCAAACTGTCTGTCTGGCAAGCGTTCACCATTAACAAACAAACCTAGTGACTCATACACGTCAGCCACCACTTTAACAATTCTTTTCTTACGAACCAGAGTCGGCCCATCTTGGAAGTCCTGGTTAATTGGCATGGTTTTAATCTCTATGTCATAATCCAAACCCACTTCTATTGTTGTCGCTGTTCTTGATAAAGTAATGGAGCCAGAGCTGGGGGTGGCATTCGGCATCACTGCATCATCAGCCACTACTCGACATTCTTCATCGTTAAGATGAGCCAGTCCTGTTATTGTGGCGCTTGGGGTGATGGTCTGATACTTGTTAGCATCCATGAAAGTATTAACATTTAAACTCTCAAGATAGTATTTTGTGGCACTGTTAATTGTTCTTTTAACCAACAAGTACACTTCATCCACTACCGTACAGACGGACTCTACTGTGCCTGCTGTAGTCCATTTAGTCCAGCCAGATACTTCTTGATTTCTCAGTGTATTAAACACCGCCATAGTGCCATCTGCATTGACGATATAAACGTAATTAGAATCGTCTGTAGTCGTTCCTCTTAACACATCCATATCAACAGGTGAATTAAGCAAATTAGATGCTACAATCGAAGTTGTGCCAGCCGTATAAGCATCTTCTGTGTAAGTGAATAAAAACTCTCGTAAGGACTTACCGGTTCTATCCATAAAGATAGTCGCACCATCAATAGATTTAGGTGGAATTGTGGATGATCCGTATAGTGTTTGTCGTTTTACTGCACTCTTAGAAGGCGTGATCGGACTGTCTGGCATCATAAATTCACCACCTGTTGTAAACACTTGTAAATGTCGGCCTGGGAATATAGCCGTAATAGCGTTTACTTGATCCGTGTCCAGAGTAATGTCCACTAATTCATCATCAAGGCCAGTGCCTATGGCAAAGTTATAGAAGTCTGATACTTTAGATCCCCACATGGTTTGAGGACGAGACTTAGAGCCACCAAACCACATTCGACCCTCATGGAAGGTAACACTCTTAGGCCAGCCTTTAGCAGATGACCATACATCAACAGCGCCAGAGCCATAATCAAACTGTGGAATGTTGGATAAAGTAATGGTTGATAAAGTCCAAGACGTGTGTGAGCCACCACGAACCAGTTTAGCCGGTGCATGATCTTCATGGACAATAATCATGGTGTCGGCTGATTGCGTCCACTGCAATTCAAACAGTTGTGCCGAAGTGTAGGTTGTTGTTACATTGGCTTGTGACACACCATCCTTAAACACCTCAATGTTGTTGTTGGTAAACACCATCAAATAGGTTTGTTCAACATTAAAGGCAAAGGCAGCGAGTCGTGCTGACTCTCCAATATCATCCACGTAAGCAAAGCCTGGTCGTCTCTTGAGTCCGCCTTGTGGTGTTGATACAACATTAATCGCTGAAGCTGCGCCTTGATAGTAATGCTTGATATCAGTACGTGCCGCCAAGCGAGGATCTAACATCCCCGAGTTGAAGTTAGTCTGCAAGCTTAATACTCTAGGCATTATCGAACCTCAGTAAAAGGTGAGTCTAAAATAGAATCATTTGGCCTTGCTTGTGAATCAACATACTTAGATCGTCTTAATTGATCTTCATACATAGTGCGATATTCCTCTGCTTTCGTAGAGTTATCAGTCACTGGGATTGAAAATTGTGTAGCCAGGTGAAATTCCATCAACTTAACAAAGTAAGCCGGTAGTCTTGATTCGTCTGGTTTAAAAATATAGTCGAGTTCTATTGTTGCTGTATTGGCATACAGTTTGTTTTCATAGATCTCAAAGTCTGTGTTTGGGTAAACCTTAATCGCTGTTAAATAACCACTGGGTAAAGAAAAAGCATTTGTCCACTCATTCAATGGTGTTGCGGTTAATTTTGATAAAGATGATTTAGCCGAAGCGAAACGCCAACGATGTAGCGTTAATAAATTCTCATAGGTTGTGGTGTATAAGTTGGAAGCTACTTTAGCCCCTGCACCTGGATCGGTGAATGCGGATATTGTGTCATGTCCGATTAGCAGTAACGCATTGGAACACATTGAAATATCAGTTGCCATTTGTACCCCTTTATAAAATAGCGGCAGTTACCCACCGCTAAGTTCAACTTTGTCTAACTCTTAGTCAGTATCAGTAGCTGCTAACACCGTGCCATCATTTACATCAACAACACCAGAGGCGTTCGTTAAGACGTAATACAAGGCAGCGACAGTCGTTCCACTAGTTGAAGTAATCGCATAGATTAAATCACCAGCAGTCAAATCATCAGAAGCATCATCAAAATAACTTGCGGTATTCAATGTTGCTGCTGTGTCAGTAGTTGAGTAAGTCCAGAAAGTAGGCGAGTCAGAATTACTAGGGCCGACACGCTGTAAGTTTGGATGTGAATATGCCATATTATTCTCCTATTATTGGTAAGAAACAGAAACGATACCGTCACCATCTCTGGAAACTGCACCTGCTTTCATTACACCATTACATAGCCAAGATGTTTTTTGTGCTACATAATTGACTTCCGTCTTGATGTCGATGCCGATAGCCATACCGATTGCTGACTTGTGCCATGCAAAACCTTCCCATGTTGAAGAAGCATACGGTAAGCCACCTTCTGAGCGAGTCTCAATGATGTGCCACTTGAAGCCCATGTAAGTATCAATGTCGCCAGACATTAATGACTTGACACTGACGTAATCAGCACTGGTTGCTGTGGATAAGTTAAGCATATCCTCAAGACCATCAGCACTAACAGCGATGTGACGATCACCTGACGGTACGCCTTTATCGTTAAGGTTCTTAGATGCAGTAATAACTTTACCTAACGTCATGCCAGTTGAACCATGAGCAATCGTGCCTGCTGGTGAAGCTTCTGCTGCAAGAGCATCAATGATTAACTGATCTAATCTACGACCTAACGCACCAGCGATAGTTGCAGATAATTCAGACTTCTCATCAAAGTTGACTTCGGCTTGATCAAAGATGTCAGTGTACTCAGGTGCATTCCAGTTACCTAGTGTGCAGCTGATTAAGCTGTGAGTTACATCCATTGGGGTTACGTCCGCTTGAGATGGCTTTTGATTTGCTAGGCCTTTACCCATTTTGCGGAACTTATAAATGTCACCAACCACGCTATTGCGGATAGTAACGGTGTCTCGTAAAGAACCAGCTGTTTGAAAAGCTTGCTTTACTTCAGCGTCAAATTGTTGTTGAGCGCCACTTGTTAAATTTTTAGACATTACGTCCTCCTATTATTTAAAAAACATACCTTGTGTTCTGGTATCCCTTGCGGGGCAGATCGTGTTACTTCGATCTGGGCTTCTTAAATAGAAGGTGTCCATTTGTAACTTGACTACTATTATTATCTAATTGATAGTATTTGTCAAGGGTTTTAATAAGTGCCAGTTATCGTACTGGCTGACGCACTTTTTTATAACTAACGAGGAAAACTAAACTTGAGGAGAGTAAGGAACCCCGATTAGGCTGTGACCCCTAATTAGCCGTAGTATTCTTTAAATTTACGTTCTACATTTTTTCTAAAGTCCACACTGGTTTGATATTCAGGATTAGCAATGAGTTTTTGCAAGCTCTCTGGTGTTTCCCCTGTTTGTACCGTTGAATTAGAACGTGGGATTGAACCCTCTCTGGTTTTACCCACCAATGCTTCTAATACACCCACACCCATAGCCGATGCTGCGAGTGCTTTAAAACCTTCGTATTGGTCTTGGTCTAAGTTGGCACTACCCCAATCAGCCAAGTCTTTTAATCGACCTTGAGCGTTATTACCCAAAGACTTAATTTCACTCTCACGATCAAACTCTGTGGCTTGAGCTTCGTGTTCTACCCAGCCATGCAACAGTTGAGTAAAAGTATCTTGTGACATATTCGACTCTTTAGCCGCTTCTTGAAACCAAGACATTCGAGGATCTTCCATGTCAAACTCACCTTCTACTTCTTCTGGTAAGCTCAGTTCATATTCATCGGGTGCGCCTGTAAAGCCACCAAACTTCTTTTCTAATTCTGAATAAGCCTTAGCTTGATCATCAACACTGGTGTATTTTTCTTTTAACCACTCTGGACGTTCTGCTTCTACGTCTGGATTGTTCATCTTATCAGCTGCTGCTGTAATATCATCATTTGTTACTGCTTCTGCTTGCGTTTCCACAGGTGTATCTTCTATCAGTGTTTCTTCATCCATTTTTTACTCTCCGTTTGCTAGTTTAATTTGTTCAAGTATTTGTCGAACAATTTGATTTTGACCTTCTCGAATACCCGCACTGAATTGTGTTGAATTGGCATACAGAACAGGTCGATTAATAGTAATGTCTTTAAGTCGATTGAGTACCAACTTGCCAGCATCACTGTTAAAACATTGAAAAAACTGTGAAGCAATCTCTTGTGCCTTGGCAAGGTTATCCTCTCTCATCTTTGTCAGATGATCACCTTCGAGATCGAGCGCTCCCCAACTTTTATCCATTGACTATTTGTGGCCCTTGTGGTTGTGCTTGTTGTTGTGCTTGTGCTTGTTGTGCATTCATCATGTCAGCCGCTTGTTCTTGCATTACTGCTCTTTCGGCAGCCGTCCTTAGTAGCTTTTGTTCAATACCTAGCTTATGCCCTGTCCAAGCTACAATGTCCTCTAATTTAGCACCAAGACCGAACATCTCTGGGCCTAATGCACCACCCATTTCCATAAACTGTTGCATGGATAATAGATCTTCTTGATCCTGCGCTCTGGCTAATGGTGAAGTGTGTTTGATGGTGACTAAACGACCATCGACTTTAACATCATCAATCTTGCCTTCTTTAGACAAAATATGCAC
>Ga0209044_1001309_pt1 | contig 15793 bp, 10 predicted proteins | sample SaaInlV_130m_DNA_FD_184655 | JGI IMG/M metagenome (GOLD analysis project Ga0209044, IMG submission 184655) | Marine microbial communities from expanding oxygen minimum zones in the Saanich Inlet - SI037_S4LV_130m_DNA (SPAdes) (version 2) | ecosystem: Environmental > Aquatic > Marine > Intertidal... | reverse complement strand
TCACGATCGCTCCGCCACCCGCTGGCAACTGAAACTCGATACTGCCGAGCAATAGTGAGCCGCTGCACAGCTCGTCACTCCTGGCGTGGCTTGAACACCGCTGCGTCGATGATCGACCACAGATGGATCACCCAGCCAAACAAGCCGACAGTCCCGATCCACACCACCCATGCAAGAAAGTGCATGAGAATCGCCATACCCAGCCGACCCTGAAGCAATTGCCCGAGCCCTGGAATAAAGAAACTGCACAGCGCCGACAGTACATTTCCGCCCGATCCCTGTCCTGACATGGTCCTCCTTCATCGCGGATAGATCGCCTGATGAAATTCTCACCCCTGTAGCCACGGAAGTCGTGCTCCATGTAACTGGTAACTTCTCTGATGCTGTCGGAGGATTCCTGCGGGGTGATCCCCGGTCTCCTGCACCCTATCTTTGGCTCATTCTCCGTCAGGCTCGGGAACTGGACCCTCACCTGCTGCATTTTATAGCAGTACAGGAGTATAGGCAAAATAATCTCCAATGGCTCTTCGAACGAGACATTGACCGCTGGAGAGGGGCGGGTGGCCGCTGTTTTTTATGTGAGGGAGTTCAGCTTCTTGCTGCGGCGCCCGCCTTGGCGATTCTTTGCCAGGCGGCTTCGACGTGTATCTTTCGGGTCTGTGTGCCGCCGATGCAGACTCGGAGGATGCGTTTTCCCTGGACGGTGGTGACGGTCACCGACATCTGGCCATCCTCATTGAGCTGCTGCGCCACCTTGTCGGTGACTTCATTGCCATCGATGTGTGCCATGCAGATCAGGTTGACGGTGCGCTTGTGAGTGAGTTGCCAGCTGGGATCGGACTCGACCTGTTGCTCGAACCATTCGGCCCACTGCAGATGCTCGGCGATCAGAGCCCTCAGACCATCGACCCCGTAGTTGCGGATGACAAACCACAGCTTGAGGGCACGGAAGCGCCGACCCAGCGGGATGTGCCAGTCGCGGTAGTCGATCACCTGGCCCGATTCGCTCGCCTCGTTGCGCAGGTATTCGGGCAGGACGCTGAGCGCCTTGATCAACGCCTTGCGATCACGCACCCAGAAGGCATCGCAATCGAAGCCGACAAACATCCACTTGTGCGGGTTGAAGCAGTAGGAATCGGCATCCTCGAGACCTTGCTGCATCCAGCGCATCTCGGGTACCAGTGCTGCTGTGCCGGAGTGAGCCGCATCGACATGGAGCCAGACGCTGTGCTTCTGGCACACCCGGGCGATGGCGGCGACCGGATCGACCGCGGTGGTGGCGGTGGTGCCGATGGTGGCGATCACCATCGTCGGGATACAGCCGGCGTCCCTGTCGGCTTCGATGGCCCGGTCGAGGGCGACGGGGTCGATGCCAAGGTTTTCATCGAGGTCGACATGGCGAAAATTCTCGCTGCCGAGACCGGCGATGCGTACCGCCTTCTCGACCGACGAGTGCGCTTCGGATGATGCATAGACTGTCATCTTGCCCTGCACTCCATCGCGAGTGATGGCAAAATCGCTGACCTGTTCGCGGGCGGCGATCAGCGCGCACAGCGTGGCACTGGAGGCGGTGTCCTGGATCACACCGCCGCCGTCGCCGGTCGACAGAAAACTGTCGGGGAGTCCCAGCATCTCGACGAGCCAGTCCATCATGCGGGTTTCCACCTCGGTACAGGCGGGGCTGGTCTGCCACAGCATCCCCTGTACCGCCAGACCCGATGAGATAATGTCTGCCACCATCGATGGTCCTGAAGTATTGGAGTTGAAGAAGGCGAACCAGGAGGGGTGCTGCCAGTGGGTGATGCCGGGCAGCACCACCTGGTCGAGATCTGCCATCACATCGTCGAACGATTCGCCGGTCGATGGCGGATGCAGCGGCAGCGATGCGGCGACATCGCCTGGTTCCACCTTCGACTGCACCGGCCGCTCCTCGATGCTGGCGAGGTAGTCGACCACCCAGTCGATCGCCTGGTGGCCGCGCCGGCGCATCTCTTCTCGATCCCAGTGCAGTTGATCCGCCTGATCTGTCACCGCTCACCTCGCTTCTTCTTCATGAACGGCGACTGCTCGATCCACCATCGATCGGAAGAACCGACCGGCAAGATGGACCTGTGAGCGGTGAGGATCGCCCAATGAGAGGATCGTGGCAACTAGCTGGCTGTAGGAGGGACTGACAACCGGGCCATCCTCCGCTAGCATGGTGCATCGCATACCAGAGAGGAAAACCCAAATGACCACCGACCGCAGTACTTTCCCTGATCCGATGGAGATCCACTCACACCTCGATCAACAGGTGCGGGGACAGGATCACGCCAAGCGTTACCTGTCGGTGGCGATCTACAACCACTTCATCTCCCATCATCTCGAAGCAAATTTCCGCAACAGCCCTCAGCACCTGTTGCTGCTCGGCCCCGAAGGTGTGGGTAAGACGTTCCTGGTGCAGAAAGTTGCTGAATGGCTCGGGGTCCCATGGATCCACGCAGATGCATCGTCACTGGTCCAATCAGCCATCGCCGGAGAAGCGTTACAGAGAATCACTGGAGCCCTGATCCAGCGCGCCGGTGGTGACTTCGCACAGGCGCAGAAGGGTATCGTGCTGATCGATCAACTCGATCAATGTCGTCGCACCATGGCGGGCCCCGGCGACCCTGGCATGGCGGTTCAGGATGCCATCCTGGCGCTGATGGACGGGATCGTCATGCGGCACCCCCAGGCACCCGGGCAATCGCTCGACACCGCTGGCTTGCTCTTCATCTGTTGCGGCTCCTTTCCCGAACTGCGGGAAGTGATCGTCGATCGCATCGGGGATGATGAACGGATCGGCTTTCAGAGCGAAGATGAAGACGATCCAGATGACGATACACCGCAGATCATCCTCAACGACCTGATCGCTCGCCAGGATCTGGTGTCGCTCGGTCTCGGCGAGGAACTCGCCGCCAGATTCGGTCATATTTCGCTGCTCGACTCACTGACCGAGAAAGACTTCGTCTACATTCTCGATCAGATGGAAACCAGCATCATCGGTGAGAAGAAGAAGTTCTGGGCGGCTCATGGCATCGAACTGAGCTTCAACGAGGAAGCGATGCAATCCATCGCTTCACTGGCGATGGCTTCAGAAGAAGGGGCTCGAGGACTCCACGGTATCGTCGAACGGGTACTAGATCCGATCGATCATCGGCCAGTCGAGCTGGCCCGTGCCGGTATCCGATCGATCGAGATCGACCGCAGCTGTGTCGAGGATGGAACCGAACCCCCGATGAAAAGCGGTAAAGGTGACGATCTGGTCGACCAGATGCTGGCCGAGGTGTGGTCGAAGTTGCAACCTCAAAGCAGCGAAAGTGCAGTGCTTCCGATCGCCATCGATGCGGCGATCCTCTCGATACCTGTGGCAGGCCTGACGGAGGCGATCCGGCAGCTGGAGATGGCGCTGGGCCGACTCGGCCTGACCACCGAACAGGATCGAACCTGGCGCAGTTTGATCAAGAAGTATCCGGGTGAAGGCCAACGGGTGATCTTGCAGTTGCTGGCGACCATCCAGCAGGCCGGCTCGAGCCTGCCGGCCCTCTGTGGTCAACTGGAAAAGAACAACGGAGACCTGGTCGAGACGATCGGTTCAATACTGAACTCGAAACGCTGATCTCGACCAGGTCTCCGCAAATAGCTTCTAGTTGTTGCAGTCCAGTGCATCCGATGTCGGGTCAGATCCTGGTGCCGGGAATGGCGGAGGTGGCGCTGAGCCACCAGCAAACAGGAAATCGAGAGCCGAAATCGCATCGGCGATGTTGTTGGACCCGTCATCGTTGGTATCGATCGCATCGAGGCAATCTGCCGGACCTCCACTGAACAGATAAGCCAGGATGAACACGGCATCTGCAACGTCGACCGTCAGGTCGCCATTTCCATCGCCTCTCAGGAAGAAGCTCGCACCGACCGTGATCAATCCCCCCTCGAGGAGCGGGGGTACAGCAATGCCGCCTGGAGTACTGAGCAGATTCTCTGTCGGAGGAATTCCAACACCATTGATCGGAGTCACCTGAAGAGTTGCACCTGTCGGCACCGTCGGTTGCACGATGTAACTGGCGGTGCAGAGGATGGTCTGGTTGGAGGGTAGAATCGTCGCCGAACCGTTGAAGGCGATCACCACTCCCAGAGTCCACCAGCCACCACCGGGCCCTGTATCGTTGTTGAGAGTCGCCTGGAAGAAATCGGCGCCGACCGCGACCGATCCTGCCTCACCCACTGAAGAGATCAGCAACTCATCGACATCGAAGTCGATCGCAAGCGAGTAACCGGAGATGATGGTGTCGTGATCTGCACTGACGGTGACATCTGTCACTCCACCGGGAGCACCCGCTCCACTGTCGTGAATGATGTACTCCTCTGTATAGAGGAAACCAGGGTCGAGCAAATCACTTCCAGAGAGTTGGCTGGCGATCACCGAGATCGGTCCCGGTGACGAACCTGGCGGTGTGTACCCTACCAGTTCGGTGGGGCTGATATAGACGAGGTCATCTACCACCGATCCTCCGATGAGGATCAGTATATCCTGGCTGAAGAACTGGCCAGAGATGGTGATGTAGGTGCCACCGGTTGTCGGACCGCTCGGAGGATTGATGGAACCGATACTGGGCGGTTCCTGCTGTGGCGGTGGTCCCTCGGTGATGGAGACGTTGTCGACATACCAATCGTCGTTGGTCTCGCTGGTATCGGTGAAGAAGCGTAATCGGAAACCGTTGTGCCTGGCATTGGCCGGAAGAGTGTAGGTGTGAACCGTGAATCCAGCAGGATTGGTACCATCGGAAACGATTCGGTCGAGTTCAATCCAGTCGAGCCCGACGTTGAGGTATTCCACCACCAACTCCTCGCCATTCTCGACACCAGAATGATTGGTGTAGAACTGCAGAGTAGGAATGGTTCCGCCCAGCAAGATGACATTGCTTCGTAACTCGTCGTACTGGTATGTGCCGGTTCCTGATCGATCCAGGTTGAGCGAAAAGGGAGAACTCGGTTCACCACTGCCTGTGGTGGTCGAGAGTCCACCCTCGTTATAGGTCCAGTTCAAAGAATTCACCGAACTACCGGTGAACTCATCGATAAAGGGAAGCGACAGTGCTGGTGCCTGACTGGAGAGGCAGCCCCGGGAGTTTCTGTGATTGACGATCTGCCCGATCGGTCCGGTGGTAAAGGTCAACGGATTGAGACCGGAACAACCACCCAGGCCTGAGCACATGATCCGGCAGGGGTTGGAACCGTCGCAGTGCTGCGCTGACCAGTTGTGTCCCAGTTCATGAGCAGTGAGTGCCACTCGACGGTTGTAATTACTGGTGAAGCGCGACTGCGAGAGACCGTAGCCGTTGCCGGTGCAGATCACCGACAGACTGGCGATACCGATGGTACCTCCGTCGATGTTGACTCCGGTGAACAGATGGGCAACGTCTCGCTGAATCTGAGCCTCCGGTGAACTACTCCAGACATTGCCAAATGTATTCAGCAGTGTTCCTGGTGCAGTGATGGTGCCGTAAGGGTCTGCACTGCTGGTACGAATCACGATCACCGTGATCTCATAACTGATGACGATGCTGGCGTCCTCATACACCGACTCCACGCCATTCATGACATTTTCGATGTCTCCCACCGTGGTGGATACATTTGAATTGTTGAGCTGGAAGTACTCGAAATCGGAATCGATGCCGATCTCGCTCAGGTAGTAGGTGGTGCCGAAGGACTGCGTTGTGCCTCCGGTTCCGCTTCCTGGGGGACCTGCACCATCCGGAGTGCCGCATTCCCTGACCAGATCGAGTTCATCGCGACCATCGACAATTCCATGCCAGGATCCAGTTCCCGGGAATCCCAGGTCCACCGTGGATGAGATCGACCACACCTGACCGTCTGCAATAATCAGAGCGGTCAATCGTCCCGACTGATAACTGGCCCGGACTTTTGATCCGGGGATCTCCAGTACTTCACCTTTGCGAGTCCGCACCAGGGGTGCCGGAACCTCGACCAGCTGAGTTCCATCATCCACCATCACCTTGAAGCGATCGCTTCTCAGGCTGTGCGGATACAGGCTCAATGTTGCTGGCCCAAATCGTGGAAGATCCACCTCCACCACCAGCTCGCCATCCCCGAACTCGGTGAACTCGAGTTCGAGAAGTGCCGCTCGAGCCGCATCCATCGATGCTGCCACTTGTGCTACATCGGGGGTGGCAACACCACCCACCGTCTGCGCTGCCACGGGTGCGACAGCGATCAACACACACAAGGCTATCGCTGGCATCTGTAGAAGATTACCGATGCTCAATGCTTGTCTCATCATCTGACTGGACCCTTCCCGGATCACGCATCATCCCTGTGGCTTCACCGATAATTCCATGGCGTCACCAACTGCGTCCCCAAGTGCCTGGCGGGCACCTCAATGGAGAACCCCCGATTCCAGCAGATGTTTCATCTGAAGAAGGAATTCGGATTGCCCCTCTGGAATCCAACTCAGGACTCCGGCTAGTGGATCATTTCTGCAGATAAATACACAAAAATGGCCCACCAGCGATGCTAACGATGGCCACAGGAGGGGGCAAGCACCCAGAGAAGCCAATCCTCGCTCTAGTGACCTGGATTGACAGTAATGGTCGATCTCAATCGATCACGGCCCTCAAACCGTGTGGTCGAGAGTCGCATCTTCAAGAACTTTGGAGAGGACCTCGATGGTGTAGGGTTTGGGTAATATCCCGACAACATTCTCCGACTCGACGATCTGCTTCGAGTTGAGGTCGTTTCCACTGGTCATCACGACCCGGATTTCAGGATTCAGTTGAATCAACTTTTCAAGACACTCGTCCCCGGCCATCCTGGGCATTCTCTGATCGAGTAATACAAGGTCGATCGCTTCGCCCTTTTCCTCGTACATCTCCAACGCCATCAATCCGTCACAAGCAGTCAACACATCGAAACCGATCGTGTTCAGAAGAATCTTGCAAGTTTCCATGACAACCTCATCGTCATCGACCAACAAGATCCGACCAGCGCCCTTGAACAATGGCTTCAATGTCTCGTCTTCAGGTTTCTCAAGTTCATCCGCCAGTGGCCATTCCGTGATAAAGGTAGCGCCCTGAGCTCTGTCATTTCCGATCCTGATCGATCCGCCATGTTCTTTCATGGCATTGTGAACGACCCACAATCCCAACCCCGCTCCCTCGACCTTCGAGTCCTTGGTCGTGAAGTACGGTTCAAAGATCTTTAACTTGAGCCCTGAATCAATCCCTGGTCCTTCATCTTCAATACTCACTTCGATCATATCGCTGTTGCCTCGAGATCGATTCTTCTTCAAACGAGACCGAATGGTAATGGTTCCAGGCTGATCCAATTCCGCCATCGCTTGTGACGCATTGATGATCAGGTTCATGAGAACCTGATGTGCCACACCCGAATCTCCCAGTATAGAATCACTGCCGGCTTGAAGGTCTTGCTGGATGGTAATCTTCGGGTCGATCACAACTCCCATCAGATTTACCACCTCTTTGACTTTATCGTGAAGGTTGAAAACCGCCTTGATCTGGGACGGCTTGGATCTATCCCTGATCTTCTTGCTCAGTCCAGAACCCCTATCCGCAGCTCCACGGATACCCTCCAAAGACTTTCTCGTCTGCCCATCAAGACCTTTTCCCCGAAGGAGCAACGATGCATGGCCAGTGATGGCGGTCAACAGGTTGTTGTAATCGTGACAGATTCCTTCGGTGATGTTATTCAGAGCATCATTCTTGTCTTGTTGCGTCGATCTGTCTTCGAGGATCTTACGTATCTCCTCTTCGTCTTTTCGATGAAGAGCAGCGGCAATAATGTTGACGATCGGCATGAGAATACGGGTGGTCCTCTTGCGATGGTAATTATTCACCGACCGGCTCAGATCTGTTTTTAAAGCCACCACAGCGAATCCGATGAACTCCTGCCGGAACCACAATGGGATTGCAAAGAACTCGAACCCTTCCAAGTCATGGAACAAACGCGTCAGCTTTGGTCCATTTCGACGTGTGGAATCAAGAGTGGAATTCCCCGACTTGAACCACTGAACAATATTCACCACGTCCCTACGTCGTGGTGTCTCATTGATCTTCAATTCGTAGTTTTGAAATCCCTCCTGGAAGGCGCACTCAAATCCGTTTTCAAACTCCTTGTAGACTGAAATCCCGGCCAGGTAATCGTTTGCTTCCTGTCGACTTCCTCCACCAAGTTCATGGATCACTTCTCGAATTGCTTCCTGAATCCTCGCGTTCAAATCTTTCGAACTGGTGGTAATGAGATCAGGCAGTGTCTTCGAAATAAGATCGTGTTGATCGAGACTGTGAATCTCAGTGAGAATCAATTCTTCATCACCCGCCAGTTCTTCGACCTTGACATACCTGGCATTGACTACTCCCATGAAGCTGCTTTTATTTTTCTTGATAAACCGGGTCTCAAACTTGGCCTTCCCTGCCTTGAGGAACGCCTCGAAGTTCATCTTCCTCTCCTCTGTCATCTCTACTCCACCGGGATGCAATTTGCCGATTCTCATCGTTTCCAGCGTTTGCCTCGTGTAGCCGAACATTATTGCGGCCTTCGAATTGACTCTTTTGATGTGGCCCGCGCTATCGTGAATCAGAAATGCTGCCGATGGGCTGTGGAAGAAGTCATCATTTCCTGGGAATGGACTGATATCTTTTGTGTCAGTCTTGTTGCCTCTCAGGTTGATCTCGATCCTGGAAATCTCCGATTCCAGATCAATTTCAAGACGATTTCTGGCACGATTTCTTCGAGCACAGTTACAGCGCCTCGCAATTTCTTCTGCCGGAGTATCGAAGGCCAGACAGTCCGTGGCCCCCATCCTTAGCCAGTGCATTGCTCTGGTCTCGGAATCTTCCATCTTCTTGTTCCGCTCTTCAGCGAGTAGAACCACGATTCCCATTCCCAGTTTTGTCGCGATGTTATCCAGGTAGTGCTTGTTTCCTTGTTGACTGGGTTCTTCTTGGTTCAGCTCTTCGAGTAGATCCTCATCGATCAGTAGCATCCCCCCGCCTTCATTCCAGATTCGAGTGTAGACACTCGCTCTCTCAACAAATGGAACTAACTGCTGATGCGGTTGCATCCGATGTTCTAGATCCTTGACAAGATCTTGTCTCTTGGAATGCACGTAGTACACGGGTGACTGACGAGGCTCACACTGCTTTCGCAGGCCATATTTGACGCGGCTGATGATCTTTTTTTCAACCTCGGCCATCAAAATCATCTGATCTGCATCGATATCGATGCAAAACTGATCAAAATCGGCTCCGAGAATCCTGGTGGCAACCACGATCGTCAGAAGTTTCTTGCCGCCGTGATCTTCTCCGATACGCACCTTCATCCAGCGGTTCAATCCAGAAGCATGAATTTCCGGGAATCGGAGATGCGAAATCAGGATTTCAGGTGGATCGCCGGTGGTTCGGGCAACATCGAGATGGTGTTTGATGTCACCTATTTTTTTCGCTATCTCGACCGCAGCACCCGCTCTTTCGAGCTGATCGCGGAGCTGCTCCAGTTCCTGACCATCTTCCTCGGGATGCCAAGCAAGTAATACCCGTTTCCCCTTCAGAGAATCCGGGTCTATCTCCCTCGTTGTCATTGTTGCCTTCTCCCTCGACACCCCTTACGAGACTCCCTGCGCACTGGACCCTTTCACTGGGTTACTGGATCCATGCGATGAGTGACTCTTATCGTCTTATGGAAGAACGCAAATGGGGCGTCGTCAGTTCCACAGGGGCGATTGGATCCAGTTCGCACTCTGGTCTGTCATCTCCATATACCACTCTGGAGTCACGTATCCTCAGAATGGCGTCGAAATGGTCCACAGTTGCGGGCTTCCAGATACGGCGATTCACCCTGCAGATATGTTGTGTTTTGAGGCATAGAGGCTGCACGGATGTAGATGAAACGGAACCCGTTTCATCTACATCCGGATGAGATCTAGCTCTTGCCACAGTGCCTGCGGCTCCTCAGCGAGTCGCTCGGCTCTCAGGAACTTCTCAATCCAGTCAGAAGTTGATCCACTACCACCTTGGCATCTCCAAACAACATCCGAGTGTTGTCCTTGAAGAAGAGTGGATTCTGAACTCCAGCATAGCCGGTGCCCATGCTGCGTTTCATCACCACAACCATTTCTGATTTCCATACTTCCAGTACCGGCATGCCGGCGATGGGGCTGTTTGGATCTTCCAGTGCATCCGGATTGACGATGTCGTTGGCTCCGATCACCAACACCAAGTCGGTCGCTGGAAAATCGTCGTTGATCTCGTCCATCTCCAGCACGAGGTTGTAATCGACATTCGCTTCAGCCAGCAGCACATTCATGTGCCCTGGCAAGCGTCCAGCCACCGGATGGATTCCGAATCGAACCGTCTTGCCCTTTTCCTTGAGGAAGTCGACCACTTGACTCAATGAATGCTGTGCTTGCGCAACCGCCATTCCGTAGCCAGGAATGATGATGATGTCGGTGGCATCTCGCATCGCTTCGACCGTCTCTTCGACATCACAGGAGGTCACTTCGCCCTGATCTTGGGAGGAAGTGCTCCCCCCACCTCCACCACCGTCGGTACCAAATCCACCGAGGATGACGCTGATGAAGGATCGATTCATCGCTCGACACATGATGTAACTGAGGATCGCTCCGGAAGAGCCAACCAGCGCACCGGTCACGATGAGTAGATCGTTTTTGAGCATGAATCCTGCTGCTGCTGCAGCCCACCCGGAATAACTGTTGAGCATCGAAACCACCACCGGCATATCCGCGCCACCGATGGCCGCCACCATGTGGAAGCCGATGACGCAGGCGATGAGAGTCATCCAGAGCAGTGGTTGCACTGCCGTGTGACCATCGGCAGTGACGAATTCAAAGGCCAGATAGATACATGCTCCGACCATCAGTAGGTTCAACAGGTGTCGTCCCGGCAAGGTCAGCGGTTTTCCTGAGACACTGCCACGCAACTTCAAGAAGGCCAGTATCGATCCGGTGAAGGTGATCGCGCCGATGAAGACATCGAGATAAATCTCGATGTTGTGAACCAGTTCACCCCCAACGGGTACAGAAATTCCAGAACCCATGTAGGTCGAGATTCCCACCAGCACTGCTGCCAACCCAACAAAGCTGTGCAGGATCGCCACCAATTCTGGCATCGATGTCATCCCGACTCGAGCGGCAAGGATCGCACCAATCAGGGCACCAAGGCCGATCACCATGGCAAACACTGATGAGGTGGAGGAATCGTTGAGCAACACTCCGCTAAAGTTCTCCCCCAGGCCTTCCGGAAACTGCACCTTTCCCAGAATCAGCATCGTCGTGGCGGCAACTGCCAGCGCCATTCCGATGATTCCATAGAGATTGCCACGTCGGGCAGTCTTCTGGGTAGAGAGTCCGCCAAGACTCAAGATGAAGAGAACAGCTGCCACGAGGTAGGAACTGATGATGGCTCCGTATGGAATCATGATGGCCCCCTTAACCCTGGAACATCTTCAGCATGCGCTGAGTGACCAGGAATCCCCCGGCGATGTTGATGGTAGCAAAAAACACGGCAATCACTCCCAGGATCGTCGCTGGAGAATCCAGCGGACCTCCCAACTGGAGCATTCCGCCAACGATGATGATTCCGCTGATGGCGTTAGTGACACTCATCAAGGGTGTATGAAGAGAAGCGCTGACATTCCAGATCACCTGGTAGCCGATGAAACATGACAACACGAACACCGTCACCTGGTGAAGAAATCCCGTATCACCGGACCAGCCCACTGCGATCAGCGCCAAGCCGATCAGCAACAGCACCAATGGTCCTCGATCCTTCTTCTCGATTGAAGCCGCTGCTGCAACGAGATTTCCTGGAACGGCCTCGGGCTGCTTGGTTTCCTCCGCAAGTTTCTTGACAGGAGCCGGCCACTTCATCTCACCGCCGTTGAGGACCAGTGTTCCCCGCACCACTTCGTCGGCCTCGTCGACCTTGTAATTCTCTGCACCACCCATGTCATCGAGTAGGTGACAGATGTTGTTGCCGTAGAGATTACTGGAGACCTTGGCCATTCGACTCGGCAGATCGGTGTATCCGATGATCTTCACCCCATGGCTCTCGACCACCTGGTCTGCCACTGCTCCGGCAGTGTTACCACCTCGCTCCGCAGCCAGGTCGACGATCACAGAGCCAGGTTTCATGTTCTTGACCGCTTGCTCGGTGATCAACAGGGGCGCAGGTCTGCCCGGGATCAATGCAGTGGTGATGATGATGTCGATATCCTGGGCCAGTTCCTCGAACAGGGCGTGCTCTGCATCGATGAAGGCCTGGCTCATCTGCTTGGCATAACCGCCGGATCCGGTTCCGTCCTCTTCGATCTTCACGGTCAGGAACTCGGCTCCCATCGATTGCACCTGCTCCTCGACTGCAGGACGCGTATCGAAGGCGCGAACGATGGCGCCAAGCCCTTTGGCGGCTCCGATCGCTGCAAGCCCCGCAACTCCCGCTCCCACCACCAGTACCTTGGCGGGAGGAACTTTTCCTGCAGCCGTCATCTGGCCAGTGAAAAAGCTGCCAAAGTGATGCGCCGCTTCGAGTACCGCACGGTATCCGGCGATGTTCGCCATCGAAGAGAGTGCATCCAGTTTCTGTGCCCGACTGATTCTCGGCACACAATCCATCGCCAGCACTGTGGCCTTGCGAGTTGCTAGTTTTTTGACCAGTTCTTCTTCTTGCCCGGGCCAGATGAAACTGATGAGGGTTCCGCCTTCACGCAGAAGGTCGGCCTCATCGACTCCAGTTTCTGGATTCTTCATCGGGGCGCGCACCTTGATGACGATGTCGGACTGCTCCCACAGAGCGGCAGCCCCATCGAGCACCTCGGCTCCCGCCTGGCGATACGTTTCATCGTCGAAACTGGCAGCGGCTCCCGCTCCACTCTCGACCAGCACCGAGAAGCCCATCTTTCCGAGCCTCTTGACGTTTGCGGGGGAGGCGGCCACACGGCACTCGCCGGGCCAGACTTCCTGCGGAACTCCGATCTTCATCGACCATCTTTCCTTGGTAGCAATTTCATGTACCCAGAGCCACTGCGGCTGTAGTGTCGCAGGCCATGATGCGAGTTCACGGCCACCGATTGAAGCGAATCTGACGATTTCGAGGCCTTCAGGACTCGATATCTCATGATGCTGATCAAGTGTATAATGGAGACCCTCGCCAATTTGTATCTTCCGTGAAGAGTTCCTCAGTTGAAGGGAAGGATGGCCATGACCCGTCTCGATCAGAAGTCAATGATTCCGTATCCCGTCGCCTTCTTCTTGCTGGTCGTGGCGTTGCTGTTTGCCTCTTCCCCCGCAGCGGCTCAACCGCCCCCGCTGTTTGAAGAATGTGGGATCTTCGAAGACGATCCCCTTGGAACCGGCTGCACCATTTTTTCTGCCTATGCAATCCCGGGCGTGGCCTTCATTGTTGACCTGGGTTCCACACCGGCTCCTCCGGATGGAACGGAAGCGTTATTGACCGGAATTCAGGTCACATGCGTCGGGATCTGTTTTCCAACCAATTGCATCCTGGATGCCACCTACGAACTCTCCTGTACTGGAACACCGCCTCCACCGGAATTCATCCGCGGCGATTGCAATAATGATGCTTCATTCAACATCGCTGATGCGATCTTTCATCTCTTCTGGCTCTTCGCATCGGGTCCACCACCCCCGTGCCAGAATGCCTGTGATTTCGACAGTGATCTTGGCATCGATATTGCTGATGGCGTGGCGATGCTGTCGACCTTGTTCAACAGTGGCGGACCGCCAGCTCCACCGTGGCCTTCCTGCGGAGTGGATCCCGTGGCTCCCATTGTCGTGGATTGCCTCAATCCCATCTGCCCTTGATGTAATACTCCGATGTATACTCCGTCTCCCGGAGAGGCGGAGTGGATGAACAACGATCGCGAGCCAAGGTTCGGTTTCCGGGATCGAAGAAACCAATCCCCCCACCAGAAAATTCTCGACGACACCGGCCCGTTCAGAAAGTGGATATCTGGCTGCTTCGGCGTCTTTCTGTTCCTGTTCTTCGTCGCCTGGTACGCGATACTCGGTTTCATCTTCGAGGAAGCCAACAATGGCAGGGATGCCGTCAACTGGCCCACAACTTCAGGGCAGGTTGTCGAAACGAAGGTCACCTCCAGCACATCCACATCGACCAGTGGCAGTGGTAGAAACAGAACCACATCCAGTACAACCAGCTATAGACCCTGGGTGCTCTATCGCTACAACGTCGACGGTCTGGAGCTGGAAAATCACACGGTCCAGACGATGACCACGTATGACACTCGTTCACAGGCAACGCTGGTGACGGGTGAGTATCCAGTCGGCTCGACGGTAAACGTTTACTACAAGCCTGACGATCCGGCTACATCGGTGCTGGTACCGGGTATCTCGGATCAGACCCATATGATTCTGAACATATTCACCTACGTACCCGCCATCCTGTTCGTCATCCTCGTCATGATCTGGGCCATCAAGAAGGCGAAGAGCAGCCTGTAGTTACTCCGCTGTGCAATGCGCAGAGCGTTTGATCACGGTCCTATCCACCAGCGCTGGAATTTTGTCTTTCCCGATCGCCTGAACCCCATCTGCCCGGATCCGACACGAGGTCCGCAGCATTCTCTGTTTTCAATGAAATTGGAGTATCACTACACCTACGGCACCCAGATTCCTGTGTCCGAAGGGGGACCCGTTCCGGATGGTCACATCGGGGAGTGATCCCCACTTCCCGTACTCACTGGAATCCACGCCGTACGCCGGCGTTCTCCGCCTCTGGAACCAAGGGACGCACTTTGAAGAACCTCTGCCGGAAATCACTGGTGCTGCTCTCCATCGTGTTCTTGAGCAACCCGCTGTCGCTGATACTGCTCGGTCTCCTCAACAGATTGTTCTTCCGACCGTTTCGCTCCTTCTTTGTCATCTACCCGGCCAGCCAGCGATACGTCGATCACTACGGATTCAAGTTCCTCCAGCCTCACCTGAAGAAAACTCCGGTGATCTGTGGCATCTACTTCCAGGGTAGAACTGCTGGACTGATCTTCGGAATCAGTGGCACCGAGTCCGACTTCAAGAAGCCGGGGTTCCTCGCGGAACTGAAGAGGAACACCGACCAGATCGCCCGCCGCCTCGGCATCTCCAGCGTCAAGTACTCCGGCATCCTGCCCAGTGCGATGCACAGAATAGGTGTGCTGGAGCCGCTCGAGTTGAAGAGGAGATCGAGTCGAGTCGCTCAGGTGGTGTTCCGCGCCGAGGTGGAGTTGCGACGGCAGCTCTCCTTCGAACCAGAGACCCCGGTGATCTTGCTGGGCGGACACGGCAGCGTCGGCACCCCACTGAAACAACTGCTGCTGGCAGAAAACCGCCGCGTCTACACGGTGGATTGCGATGACCCGATGCCGGAAAACCTACGAGGAACAAGGGTGATCCTCATCGACGTCGCCAGAAAAGGCGCACTCGAACAACGGATACCACAGATGTGGGAGGGGATCGTCATCCTCAACGAGACCTACCCCGCACCACGCAGGAGCACCCTTCAACAGCTGGAACAGATGGGAATCCCGGTGTTTCACATCGCCGGAGTGAAGGGGATCGCATTACCCCGCTTCCCGGGTGTGTACAGCGGCGGCATTCCCTGCTGCGGCATGAGCGACAGCGGCAACCACCAGCCCCTCATCCAGTACCTCAGCTCCGAGTCACTGAGGGAGCAACTGGCACAGCAACCTGCTGCCAGCACCAACAACATCGCCG
>Ga0209044_1001275_pt1 | contig 16092 bp, 17 predicted proteins | sample SaaInlV_130m_DNA_FD_184655 | JGI IMG/M metagenome (GOLD analysis project Ga0209044, IMG submission 184655) | Marine microbial communities from expanding oxygen minimum zones in the Saanich Inlet - SI037_S4LV_130m_DNA (SPAdes) (version 2) | ecosystem: Environmental > Aquatic > Marine > Intertidal... | reverse complement strand
CAATAATAAGCGAAGGCGGGGGCTTATTATAAACCTAAGCACGGTTTTAAACTGTTTTGTTCTTGTAGCTCAGTTGGTTAGAGCATCGGTCTTATGAGCCGAAGGTCCACGGTTCGAGCCCGTGCCTGAACAATGACCTGAACAAGTCAATAAACTGGTCTCCGGATTTAGCTCAGTTGGTAGAGCAATTGACTGTAGTAGTTTTGTAGGTATCGATAGGTCGCCTGTTCGATTCAGGCAATCCGGAAAAAGCACAAATGTCCGAGTGGTCTAAGGAGCCAGACTTAAGACCTGGTAGCATAAGCTGCGTGGGTTCGAACCCCACTTTGTGCACTTTTTTTTATTTATGTAATAATTGAAATACTTTCTGTTCTTGTGGCTTAGTGGTTAGAGCATCGGTTTTACACGCCGAAGATCCGCGGTTCGATCCCGCGCTGGAATAAAAATATGATTATTCATGTTTTTATTTTTGTACGTTTTAAATTTCATTATATATTACACGTAGTAATATATAATGAAATTTAAAATAAAAACAACTGAATCACAAACACAATTCATAGCAATTAGTGAATCTGATGAGGAAAAACATGGATTAAGGGCTCAAGGGCCTTACACTCCAATAAAATTAATAAACGACACGTTTATCATTAATTATGTATCTAAATTACCTTTACATCCAGATATAATTGGTGCAATCTGTATTACGGCATTTTATCCATTTGTTAAATATTCTGCCACAATGCCTTTTCCCGTATCAAAAACATTTGCAGAAGGTTTACAAATGGACATTTTACCACAACATGATATAATCGATAATGTTTATAAAGCAATAACGCCAATTACTATAACAAATATAGATGAGGATTTAGAACCATATAATAATGGTAAAAACACGATAATTGCATATGGTGGCGGTATAGATTCTACCTCTATTGCATTAATGTTTCCAGAATTTCCAATAGTTCATACTTGTGATATTCGTGCTGATGAAAAAGTAAAGAATGTAATGAAAAAATATACTGCAGATAATTTAAAAAATGATTCGTATATTATAGATTCCAATTCTACGCAATTATGTAGACCATCTGGGTTTACTGGTTGGACAAACATTTTGTTAGTACCATTGATATTATCTGCTGATTTAAATATAAAAAATATATGTTATGGACAAATTTTAGGGTCATCATGTTTGTCTAATGGTATAAAATATATACCACATTTTTTAACTGAAAAAAGACGTAATAGATGGGAACGATTCTATAACCATATAGGTATAAATACATTTTCTCCAATTAGTGGGTGTTCAGAATTAATTACATCAAAAATTGTTTGTATAAATAATTTAGCTGATAAAGTATTATATTGTGAAAGGGACAATGGAAATCCTTGCCATACGTGTACTAAATGTCTTAGAAAAGGATTACAATTAAAATTAAATAACTATAATTATAATTTTGATGCTTTTCATGAACCCTTCATAACAAAGTTTTTAAAAAATAGACCTTTATATTTTGAACATGTATTTATTCATACAATTAAAAATAATCATGATATACCACCTTATTTAAAGGAAGCAATAAAAGATATTATACACATAGAGACTTCTTTATTTGATAAAATTTATTCCAAAAGTTTTATTTATTTTCCAGAAGATATAAAAGAAAAAATAATTAGTAAATTAACACAATATGCCGAAATAATGAATAAAGAAGAAGAACAATATTTAGAAAATTGGGATTTAACACAAATATAGTTGAATCACGCAACTCGTATATTGTTTTGTATAGTCTTTAAGTACCCAAATTCGTTATATATATAACAACTTTGACAAAGTTTGTAGTGGCGTTTTCCGAAATTGGACATTTTAAAAATGTCCATTTTTGAAAAGTAAGGCAATAAGTTTTTCAAAAAAATACGAAAAAACACTTATGCAGCCAAATGCAGTAAATGCCTGAAAAATAGTTTCACATTGACTGCATACTTTTTTGTTTGATTTTTCACGTGGTAAGATTTAGGGATTTTTATGTAAGTATTTTATATTGATTTTAACTTACGCATTTGTCCCAAAATGTCCCATCAAATATACAATTGTGATACGTGTCACTATAATAGCAGCAGTAAAAAAGATTATAACAAACATTTACTCACTCGTAAACATAATATACTTACAGGGACTGACACTAAAATCCTGCAACAACAAACGTATACATGTCAGTGTGGTAAAATATATAAACATCGTCAAAGCCTGCATAATCATGTAATTAAATGTACGTACAGTGCACATGTAGAGACGTACAACGTGTCAAATTCAAATATGGTTATTACAGATTCATCTGCAATTATCGAGTTACTTCGACAAAATAATGAGTTCAAACAACTTATGGTTGAACAAAACAACCAAATGCAAGAAACCCAGACTCAGCTACAACTGTCATATGCTCAAAATACTGAACTGCAACACCAGATTGTGGAGTTATTCAAAGAAGGCAAAACGATTACTAACAATAATAGTTCCCACTAAAAATATCCCACATAAAAAACGTCAAATAAATTTGTTTTGTGATTTTCTGAAAATGGACATTCTGAAAATGTCCAATTTTGAAAAGTGAGGCCATAAGTTTTTCAGAAAAATGTCAAAAAATGCTTATGCAGCCAAATGCAGTAAATGCCAAAAAAATAATTTGAGTCTGGCTGCATATTTTTTTTTCGATAATTTGCGTAGTCCACTTTAGGCGATTTTCTCATTAGGATTTATGCCTAATAAAAAATCGCCAAAAATCGCCGCAAAATATTTATGTAAACCATGCAATTATATATGCAGCAAAAAAAGTGATTATAATAAACATATATTGACTGCAAAACATTCAATCCTAATAAATCCTAATGAAAAGTCGCCAAACATAGCAGATACATATAATTGCGTATGTGGCAAAGTGTATAAGCATATGTCGAGTCTATGCTGTCATAAAAAGACATGTACTATTTATAATAATGATGTGTGTCCAGTTTATGCTGATACAATTATAATCCCTAATGAGAATTCGTGTGAGTTTGATATGGGTACTCAATCAAACACAGTAATAGAGTTGCTTCGACAAAATCAGGAATTCAAACAACTTATGGTGGACCAGAATAAACAAATGCAGGAAACACAGGCACAGCTTAGGCAATCGTATACGCATAATACTGAGTTGCAAAATCAAATGGTAGAAATGTTCAAAGAGGGAAAAACAATTACAAACAATCATACATCTAATCGATTCAACCTGAACTTTTTCCTCAATGATACATGTAAAGATGCAATCAGCATTACTGATTTCCTTCGCAATATGAATGTACATGTGGATGAATTAGAGTATATAGGTAATCATGGTTATGTAAATGGTATGACAAAAATGATTATGGACAGACTGAAAGACATGGACATTACAAAACGACCGATACATTGTACTGACATCAAACGTGAAACCATGTACATCAAAGATGACTCGGGTTGGAGTAAAGATACTGACGAGTTATTCAAACTTCGTAAAATATTAAGCCGTATTTCTATGAATAATTATAGGACTGTTCCAGATTGGAGAACGGCTCATCCAGATTGTCAAGTCATGGAAACCCGTAATTATGAATTCTGTTATAAAATGATGAAAGCTATATTAGGAGACGTAGAAGACGAACAGGTAAAGTTAGACAACAAAATTATTAAAACCATGGCAAAGGAGCTATTCGTGAATAAAGCCATATAACATATCAAAAAAATTGATATAAAATTATATGTATACATATATTAAACACAACACCAAATATATAAGCAATGGTCGATTATGTATGTGATAAATGCAGCAAGCTATTCAAACAAAAGTCAAAATATATGCAACATACAAAGCGAAAAACACCGTGTAATAAGAATATCGTGCCTTCTATGCAGCCCACTGCGCAACCAATAGTCGGTCCAACATCTATTGTTATTACACACTCTTTGTTCAGCGATGTGTGTGCATATTATGATACAGTATTGAACATTGATAAGTCGACATATGTTTCATCAAACGACGAACCTACCCCGATGAACTGTGTGAAAGAGTTAATAGATAGTATACCGATAAATTTCTGGAAAAATCCTAATTTGCGAATACTCGACCCATGTTGTGGTAATGGCAACTTCGGTGTGCATTTGTATAACAAACTAATCCCACATCATACAAAACAAACGGTATTAGAAGATATACTCGAGTTCAATGATATTAATGAACCCCGTCTCGACAATGTTCGCAGAATATTTGATGCTGACAATAATAGATTACAAATCACTCAACATGACTTTCTAGTTACTTCCTATACAAAAAAGTACGAACTCATTGTAGCAAATCCACCATACGCGAAAATACTCGAAAATGGCAAACGTGCCTCCAAGAATCACAATCTCATCAAAGATTTCATAAAAAAGTCGTTGGAATTACTGACCCCCGACGGTTATTTGTTGTTTATCACACCAGATAATTGGATGTCTTATGCTGACCGAAATGATGTTATCAAAATCCTTACCAAACTGCAAATTGTTCGCCTCGATATCCATAATGCAAAGAAGTATTTCAAGAAAATTGGGTCGAGTTTTACATGGTATCTAATTCAAAATCGACCAGCAGGTTTCCCGATAACTGTATCGGGAATATGGAAAAAACAGGAGTATATCAGTGATATTCCTTCTATCGAACGAAAATATATACCATTGTTGTATACAAATGAAGTATATAATATATTGTCAAAAACGATTGATGCAGATGAGTTGGAAAAATATAGAGTAGAAACGAGCAGTGATTTACATCGATATACAAAACGCGAAATTATCCGTGATGAGGCAGATGATATTTACAAATATCGTTTAATTCATACAGCAAAACAAACATGTTATGCATCAAGGCCCCATAAATTTCAAGAAGGTTATAAGGTATTCATCACTACAACTGACAAATATAAGGTGTTTGTAGATGATTGTGGAATGACACAGTCAATTGTATTCATACGATGTTCATGTTTGGATGATGCAAACCACATCAAAACGATATTAGAACACCCATTATATGTATTTATAAATAATTTGTGTAGATGGGGAAATTTCAACAATATTCGTATATTGCAGAGTTTTCCGGTTCCACAGATTGATTCCTACGATGAAACCACTATTTATAGACATTTTAATATTACCGATGAAGAAATCAAGTTCATCAATGAACATTAGAAAAAACAAACATATAAATATATGTTGATATCTTATTTCAACACATATTTATGGAGAATCGCCCTGATTGGAACACATATTTCAAAGAAATTGTACAAGTCACATCAAAACGTTCACCATGTGAACGACTAAAAGTTGGTTGTCTTATTGTAAAAGATAACCGAATTATTAGTCAAGGTTATAATGGTTTTTTACCAGGATGCCCTCATACAAGTATCGTACGAGATAACCATGAACAGGCTACTATACATGCTGAACAAAATGCATTATGTGATTGTGCAAAACGTGGCGTCTCATGTAATGATGCTATCGCCTACATAACACATTATCCGTGTTTGATATGTACACGGTTATTGATTGCTTCTGGAATACAAGAAATCAAATACATAGATGATTATCGCAATGACGAACTGGTCGAGTATTTTGTTAAACAAAAAAGCATACGATTATGTAAATTAGAATAAAATATTTGTGTGTTTTTATCTATTACATCTGGTTTATTCTTTTTTTGTTTTATATGTGGGGTCTGCATTATCACACAATTGTGGAATGTGTCCAGTCATAGAACGAAATAGTTCAATGCATCTGGTTTCATACGCATGGTATGTTTGTGCAATAACCGTAGTCATTTGTCCAAAAATATCAACATCAACTGTTGTATGGGGAAGTTTCCAACTATAAAACTCCCATGTATTTCCTAACAGTAGGTCTGTTTCAATGGTATGATAGAGATGGGCATTCGTTACCGACATCTTACCTGGATTCGGTTCCCCATGTTTGTTTAATCGTTCCGCTACGCAATGTCCACATAAATAAGACCCCCAGCGCGCTTTCATTCCAGTACGTGTGCCGCCTAATTTCATAATGATATTATTTCTGGCTATGATGTAGATGTGTTCCGCGGTTTCTTTCCATAGTGCTTCGTTTACTGGTACGGTTTTTACCGTTGTGCGGCGCGTTTCACTATCATCTAATCTAATATCAGCCATCTTTATAAATTCTGCACCTTCTGCTGCTAGACAATAATCAGTTACTGTCATCTCCTCTGGGACAATATCCTTTGTCCATTTTGTACGAGCAAGAGAACCTGCTGTGAATTTAGGATGTGTTTGCATGATTGTTCGTAAAATCGTGGGGGTGAGTTATTATGACATACATAGTATACTTTTAATCAATTTTTTAGAATAATCACTATTGTAATGTAAAAAACAGCATTTATAATTTTTGTTGCAACAAAATGTATTATTTATCTCATTGTAATATATATTATTTGTAACTATGCAAGTAGACCCCAGGTTGAATGCAATGATTACACGGGATAGATATACAAGAACTATTAACATACCAGATAATTGTATGAGTTCTGATGATACGGACCCGTCTATGATTATATGGGTGAAAAACGAGAGTGAGAATTATTGGTTTGCATCAACATTGAAGCCAGGTTATAAAGGATGTACATTTAAGGAAGCAAAACTTTATTTACCTGACAATATAGACCCAAATCAACAGAATATCTGGACAACAAATGATAAAAAAAAATGGGATTTAACCTACATTCAGGATATTGATGGAGGTAAACGTAAATCCAAGAAAAATAAACATAAATCACGTAAATCCAAATCACGTAAATCTAAGAAAGCTCGCAAAGGCAGGTCACGTAAATCCAAGAAGTCCAAATCACATTAGAAATAATTATATTCTTTTAGTAAACATTTTTGATAGAAGAGAGAACCTGACACAAAAACTTTTGTCAATATACAATATAACATGAATATTGACAACAAAATCACTGATTTTCGTTTGAATGAAGAATTAGATGAAGAAAAGATATTACCCATGGAAGAAATTGAATTGAGAACCATATCCCCCAAAAAAACTGCGTCTAAAAAAATACGAAAACCGGCTAATAAAACAATAAAACGCAAGCGGTGTGATAAAGGTTCTCGAAGAAACCCAAAAACAAAGCGATGTAATAAGAAGTGTCTTCCCTCACATAAAAGAAATCCTAGAACAAAACGTTGTGTTCTTCGAAAAAAGAGAATCACTGCATCAAAGAACTGATTTTATGCAAACATATAAAATTGAGAACAACCACATAACAAAAGTAAAAATAAATTCTAAATACGATGAAAACCCGTAGTCAAACCATAAAACCAACGTTCGAAGTGAATATCGACTTTGATGAAGCAAGTCGATATTGGAATGCCAATAAAAAGAGAACTGGAGATGGTACTTACAAATATGTATGTGGAAATCCTCTCAAAAACGGCAATTTTTGTAAACGAAACACAAAATCCAGTAATGATGCATGTTCTCTGCATTTGAACAAATTATTGGATAAAATAAATTCCAAGTAATATGAGCAATGCTGCTAAAAACTGTTTACGATTTATTCTCTCATTGAAATGTAAATATCCAACTAAAAATAACATAAATGTTTCAAACCCGGCCATAATAACACGAATATTACCCAACGACTTTTTTGTTGAAATAGTGTATATCCAAAATAAATTACCAATGAAAAAAAGTAAACCGGCTATTGCTGCATTTATAAGTTTGGAATTATTATATACAAGTAATTCGGGCATGTATATGTGCGATATACCCAACAGCAATAATGATGTAGCGCCGATTGCTAATGAAAACGTGATGGCAGTTGTAAAATAATTATTATCTGTATCGAACGATTCACGTAAAAAAAATTGTCCGGAAACAAAAAAGAGTACACCAAACAATATACTAACAAACCAACTTTCCATACTATACACAATGGGTATATTATTTGTCGTTGGCATCATGATATTGTCTATGTATAGAATCTACACAATCTGCAATAAAATTTTTGTTGGTCTTTTCGATTGGCTCGCTATATCGAGAAGATAACAATGCCGACATGATGTTGTTTAAATCCCCTATACTCGCATCTAATCGTAATAATTCCCCCGATTTGATGTTAAATAGACGAAATATTTTTTCATTTTCGTCTAGGTTCTCTTCTTTCGTTTTCATATTCCATAACCAAGCATAAATAACAAGTTGTAACATATGGTCATGCGTTAATTCGTTGGTGCATTTGAATTCCCAAACAGTGGTTTCTGTGATTAAATCCGTGCGAGCATTAAACCTGAACTTTTTTCCAGGTAAAATTCGGTCAATAAACCGGTCAATATCTACATGTTGGTCATCCATTGATGCATTGATAATATATTCTTCCACTGATGGCGGAGAACATTGACAATCTGGACTGACAACATGTCGTAATCGGTCTTTGCATGTAGCAACCATTTCATCTGTTAGCCAGTTATAATCATCTCGGTCAATTTGATTCAACTTAAAATACAAAGATTCCTGTATAGCAGTATTGATATTGGCCATATACAAATAATCGTTGACGGATTCAATCGTCTCGGGTAGATTATCGATGATTTCCAATAGGAATTGTTGTTTTTTTTCGGTCAGGTTCTCAATATTCATATCAATAATGTCATATAGTATACTATCTTTGGTTTTGTATGAATAAGAATCGTTCCATGCGTTCAACAAATGGTCGTAATACATACATGGAATGGCGATGCCATTTAAATCACTAACTTCCTCATAAAACCCCTTTTTTGTTTGAATAATATTCGGTATTTCTAGGTTCTCAATAATTGGTTGTTCTGTTACAAAAATGCGGTCCAAAATGGAACATATGTGTTGGTTCGTTTCTTCTGGAATGAATTTAATCAATTCAGTAGGAGTGACTTTTGTTGGTAATGTGGATTCAGTTTCTTCAATCCGCAGAAATTGCGTTTGATGTTGTCCGCGAAATTGAATATAATTCTCTTGTTTCATGTCAATATGACTCATATGTAAAAATTCGAGTGGTCGGTCTTCACGCCTGGTATCGCTTTCGAGAACATACAGCCCTTTTAATGCACGAGTACATGCAACATATAATGTATTTGGACATATATCACGTGATAAATTTCGAGCATAATACTTGAAATAAGAGTTATCAAAACCTACAACGAAGACATATTTGCGTTGTCTACCTTTTACACAATGAAATGTGGAGAACACGATTTTACCATCAATAATTCGTTGGTCAATATCACCATTTTCGAGCATAGGAACATAACATGGAATGTTTTTTTCAACCAACATGTTCTCCAATTTACGAATATTACTACGTTCTCCTTTGACAGATGGACCTAATACGAAGATATCGTTGGGTTTCACACCCATATCAAACAATTTGTTTATTTCTGCACAAACAATTCGCTCCAAATTATACCGAGAATTGCGTATATAGTGCACTGGACCGTCGTCTCGACATGCATCCATGCGAGGTTCTCCCAATAATGCATTGTTGACAAACTTACTCATTTGATTCGTGATTCTGTAGGACATTTTCATCGTACATTTTTGAAATTGTTGGGTTCTCAACGAAGGGTGCTGTTTCCATATTACTTCAGCCATGGTTAAAAAACGAATATCTGAGCCTTTGAATTCATACAACCCCTGCATATAATCCCCCAATACCAAGAGTTGAATTGGAGAACCTATATCTTTTGCAAATTTTACGATTAATTGATAGTATAATAGGGTCATATCTTGGGCTTCGTCAATAACTAACATGTCATATGTTGGAATGGTTCTCGAAGGTTTCATATTATTATCTACTATTTTCTTGATTTCATTATCTACATGAGCTGAACCTGAATAATAACACACTGCCAAACTATGATATGTATGAATTGTCAGGTTTTCTATACCCATATCTCGTGTTTTTTCACGAACTTCGAATTTTAATGATTTATTATAGGTTATTTGTAGTATATTTCGAGAACTAAGTTCCTTTGCTATTGACAAAATAAGAGTAGTTTTTCCAGTTCCCGCGACAGCATCCACTACAATATTATCCCCGGTCTTAGTTGCATTTAATATATTTTGTTGTTCTTTACTTAACATTTTTAACGAATTGGAGAACCTGGTACTAATATATTATAAATGGTTAATTATATATCGTTTTTATAACATTTTAATCAAAAACCTTACACTATTTATAATTAAGGTTCTCTAACATTCTATAAAAAGTAATGGTGTAAAACTGGATTTGTAATAAATAAATATGTTAGTACAAATATAATATATTTATACATTATATGTGTTATAATTTCGAAGTATCATTCGGAACAGGGATAGCTGCTTATACATTAGGATATGTTTTATTCCAACGTAATTTAACTGAAAAAGAAATACAAGTTGTTATCGCCTTTTTAATATTTTCATCTATGCAATTTGTAGATGCCATATTATGGTTTTCTAAAATGAAAAAAGATTTATTAAATTATATTGTAACATCTGTTATTATCCCGATATTTCTGTCAGCACAAGTAATATATAATATATATTTTATATGTAATTTCCAAAAACTACATCATTTAGTTTTACTCGCTCTTTATTCGTTTTATTTATTTTATCGGTTTAATGGATATTCTACACCTTTATGTAATAATTATTTTTCATCCCCTGTATGGGGAGATAATGAATTAAAATTATGGGAATTATTTATATTTGCTATCTTAATTCTATATCCAAACTGGAATGTGACTGCATTCTTCATAGCTGTTATATTACTTATTAAATATTTTATAAATGGTGCAATGGGTTCTTGGTGGTGCTTTATATCTGCTTTAATAGGTATATACGCATATTTCAGTTTTGGTGTAAAATAAATTTTGAAAATTAATTATGTTTTCTTTTTCATTGTTTTTCCACCGGTTTTTGCACGATAATTATTGCGAAATTTCTTACTATTTTGAATAGCTCTTAACAAACGCATTTGTTTCATAGCTTTTACTTTGGAAGTGCATTTGGCAAAAGTCTTTTTATTAACCGGATTATAAACGCGGTAACAGTTTTTACTGCGGACTTTCCGTGTTTTGTATGGCATGTGGTATACACTAAATATATATTTTGTTTCAATATTATGAATTACGAATATAAAATTGTTCGTAATTTATCGCTAACATTATCGTAAGAGCTAGGCATTCCATCTATTTCTAACTTATAAGTTGTATCAATTATGTAATCAGTAACGAACCTACTGCTCATATCAGTTACGCTGAGCGGAGTATATACAATATTTTGTTGTATCGTTTCATGGTATTTTTGTTTACCATAATATAATATCATATTACACATGATGATATCACTTCCTGGATGAATATGCAGATTATACAAGGAGGGTTGTATTTTATACATATAAGAGTAATTATATGTCAATAATGGACCACATTTGTTGTAATAATAGATATTATCATGTATAGCGTGTTTATGATACCATTGTAAGAACTCAGTATTACGTTGCAACAATGGATATAACAAGCTTTTAGAATAAGGTATTGGTTGTACTGCAAACCGATAAGGTAATGACATTCAAAATATAAATTAATTTACTATAAAACCCTTATATTTGTTTTTCCAAACATGTAATTACATGTCATACATCGTTTTGATAGTAAGGCAAAACGAAAAGTTAGTGTTATTCATGTGCAAAATCCGTCCATGTTCATCATATAATCGAATTCGTAAACGTTGAATATCAACTGGTCCAAAATAAATACGAGGTTCGGAAACGATAGTCATTTCATTATCTAACAACATGTTAAAATGTGACCCTTTGATGGATATACGTGCCAGGATATCATCATTTAAAATAGATTGATTAAAAATACTGATAAATGGATTATTCGAATTTTTATTGAAATCATCCACTGACAAATAAATATAACGATTATTTTTTGGTTCGATAATGGAATCGGCAGTATAAAAGAATTCGCCTTCATATTTTGGTTTTATGAATCCTAAATTCCAACCAATTCTCTTAGTAATCTCGACAGTATCCGGTATTCCATGTATATTACGTGTAAAATCGAGAGTGATGCTATTGATAGACAATGTTTTGTTTCCAACTGGCCCTATTGTCACTTTACCGCTGCCTGACCCATCGCTAGTCAGGTCTAATGATAACTGAATATAAGAAAATATCTCGGTAGGGTTCAACATTTTATCGTTAACATCGATTGGACATAATATAGAGTTAATTTTATCAATAAAATCATTGGAATTATAGTTTCCATCTGGTATAATAAATACCTTTTCAGCGTCCACTGGTTTGTCTGGAAAATCATTGTCAAAATAATTGACATTCAAATATAAAAAGTTGTTTCCATTACTAGCAGATATTCCATAAAAGGTAAGAGGCATCTCCAATGCACTTAACTCCATAGATACAACTTTATTGAAGCGAGTTGCCAACTGAACAGTAAAATCGGAACTTTGAGTAGTGTTGATACTTTCGCGGAATCGGGTGTCAATATTAACACATTTAGTAATGACTCGCGTGTTAATTGGGTTAATACGTCCAGGCAGAAATTCACTGTTACTAGTGTAAATGTAATCAGTATGAGGCCGTTGAATTAAATTCTGTGCACGAGACGCATCCTGATTATCTACATGTGGAACATTCATATTATCTAAACGATAATTGGTAGGAATACTAGTAGGTTGATGTTGCTCGTCTTTACACTTTATTGCAATAATTTGTTTTTTAGCAGCATCTAAAAAGGCAATTAAATCACGTTTCATAGTTTTATCGATATGTCCACTTTTCAACAATTGTTCGCGAATTTCGTATTCCTTTAGTTCAATGTCTGCAATACTATACTTTGTTCTTCGTTTTAATCTAAAAAATGTCTCCAAATCATGGATTGTATAATTGTTAATATCTAAATCGAGGTTCTCCATTTACTTACAATGTGTGGATATAATTATATTGTTTTTTATGTAAAAAATAAACAAATGCGTTTAGTTATAGATTTGTATATAATTCTTTTCACACGTTTTATTATAGAACGAAATGTCATCAAGTGATTATATATCGCTACGAAGAATGAGAAATATGCAACAGTTATCATGCAATACTATACCAAATTGTCACCAATCACATGGTGGTCAAATAACACTCCATACACCAAGTACTACCACCCATTTACATGAACATAATAATACAAACTATTGTGTTGTGCCAGCCAAGTGTGTAAATAATAACGGACAAGTTGTATCTACAGATTTAGTGTATTGTCCAGACGACCAATGTGAAATGAAACAAAAATACATAACCCAGACAATAAAGGCGTACAGAGTATCACCCCTAAAAAATGCGACAGTAGGTGTTTTAGTAGAAAAAAATTTGCCATTTAGTCCGGGTCAATCAATTAGTTGTAGTATAGCAGATAATGAATCTAATTACTTCAATGGTGTCATATTTGACTATGATAAAGATACTGGTTTTCTATCAGTAGGCGCAATAGACAATGTTACTGGAAATTTTAGCGATAGTGTTGTCTACAATATTAATTTGGTTTTATTTGACCCCGAAGTAGTGAAATTAAAGCAACGTATGGACTACCTATATAAATACTTATTCCAGATTGAATTAGACACAACACCTAGTTATAATCCGGTTACAGAACAAGTGAAATTTTTCGACACAAAAGTTTTCAATTTACTCATATACTTATTCAATTACAACATAAGAATAAATAACGATTATGTGTTAAGTGAACAATATTTACTGAAAGAAACTAATGACCTTTACAAATACTGTTTTGATGTAGATATGTTAAATCAACCAACATTTAACCCTAATGGATTTTCTGGCGTTACAATGAACACATTGAAGCATCAACTTTATCAAATACATATCTATTTGTTTTCGGTTAATTTAGAACAAAGTCCTTGGTTTAATCCTAACACGACCAATAATTAGAGAAAACAATATTTTATTCATTATATATATATAGAGTATATAATGAGTAAAACCCCGATTACAAATTTATCCGTTGCTGGTACTTTTTCATTAGCCGGAAATGCAAATATAAGTGGTGACCTGGTATTGGGTAATACAACGTTGAACGAAACAACATTAAATGACATTGTTGGTAATCCTGGAGCAACCGGGGCAACCGGGCCTGCTGGTCCTGCTGGTCCTGCTGGTCCTGCTGGTCTTGCTGGTCCTGCTGGTGCAAAAGGCAATACTGGTTCTGCTGGCTCGGTTGGTTCTGCTGGTGCAAAGGGTGATACTGGTCCCATGGGCTCTAAGGGTGACACTGGCGCAACCGGCCTAAAAGGAGATACCGGTGCAGCTGGATTAGATGGCTCAAAGGGAGATACGGGTGCAGCTGGTCCAGCCGGTGGACCTACTGGTCCAAAGGGCGATACTGGAGCGATTGGTCCTTCTGGTGGTGAAGCTGGAGCGGTTGGTCCTGCTGGTCCCGCTGGTCCCGCTGGTCCCGCTGGTCCTGATGGACCTATCGGTGCGGTTGGTCCCACTGGATCGGTTGGTCCTGCTGGCTCAAAGGGTGATACCGGTTCTACTGGTAATGCTGGTCCTGAAGGTCCACCTGGACCAATGTTTGAAATTCCACCTGTTCCAGAAACGTGGAATTACCTAGATGTAAGCGAAAATTCGGGTGTACCAGGACAAATTTACTATGGGTTCAATCCAATTGAGGGTACTCCTACAACATACCAACGTATATTGTACATGTATTTCCAATTACCAGGTAGTCCAGTTGGTCAATGGCTAGCATTAGTATTCCAAAATCCATAATAGAATAAATTATATTAAATAGAAAATAAATCCATATTATGGATTTATTTTCCATCATACTCATTATTGCTGAAATTAATAGTTTTGTTTTCACTCAATCATGAAGTTAATAGTTTATTTATGATAAATATTTCGATATAATGTGTGTCTATAAATATATACATACACATACGTGAATGTTTCAAAATACTGACGCTGGACCTACTGGACCTAGAGGAGCTACTGGACCTAGAGGCGCTACTGGCGCTACTGGTGCTACCGGTGCAACCGGAACATCTGGAATACAGGGTATACGAGGAATACCAGGAGTTAAAGGTGAAAAAGGAGATACTGGATCAACTGGAGCACAAGGAGCAAAAGGAGATACTGGTGTTAAGGGAGACGTGGGTCCATATGGACTAGTTGGAACAAATTTCACAGACGATATATCTATGAATAAAACATTGCAGGTAGTAGGTAATTTAACAACAGACAATGATATGACAGTTCAAAAGAATCTATTAACAAAAGGTAATGCGAATTTTACGGGAGATGTTACAATGTATGAAAGAATGTACGTACACGATGATGCGATATTTTACAATGATGTGTATTATGATGGTAGACCAACCTTTTATAGAGACGCTAATTTCAAACAAAATGCAAGTGTTTCACAAAAATTAATGGTTGATGGCGACGCATCATTCAATAAGAATGTGCATATCAGTGAAGATTTAAGCGTAAACGGCAATGTACATATTGACAATAATTTGAACGTTGATGGTGTATTAACAATTCAGGGCATTGATGTGACAACCACATCATCTAGTACATCAAATATTACAAATTTGAATGCAGATGTAGTAGACATATCTACCAATTTGTTTGTGGGACAAGACGCATCATTCAATAAGAATGTGCATATCAGTGAAGATTTAAGCGTAAACGGCAATGTACATATTGACAATAATTTGAACGTGGATGGTGTATTAACAATTCAGGGTATTGATGTGACAACCACATCATCTAGTACATCAAACATTACAAATTTGAACGCAGATGTAGTAGACATATCTACCAATTTGTTTGTGGGACAAGACGCATCATTCAATAAGAATGTGCATATCAGTCAAGATTTAAGCGTAAATGGCAATGTACATATTGACAATAATTTGAACGTGGATGGTGTATTAACAATTCAGGGTATTGA
>Ga0209044_1001254_pt1 | contig 16410 bp, 10 predicted proteins | sample SaaInlV_130m_DNA_FD_184655 | JGI IMG/M metagenome (GOLD analysis project Ga0209044, IMG submission 184655) | Marine microbial communities from expanding oxygen minimum zones in the Saanich Inlet - SI037_S4LV_130m_DNA (SPAdes) (version 2) | ecosystem: Environmental > Aquatic > Marine > Intertidal... | reverse complement strand
TGGTACGAGTCTAAGTTAGGTACTGGATTCTTTGATGATCCAGATAAACTAGCTACTATGATCCGCTTAGGCGAAGCATTTGGTGATATGACTAACTCTGCAGACGATTTAAAAGACGCTTTTGGTGGTATCATTGATCTTATCGATGAGATGAAATACGGAGAGTTATCTTCCCTTACAGACGCAGATAAATATGGGCACTTTAAGACAGAAGCGGAGAAATTGGCTGCAGACGCTATGGCAGGGAACGTTAAAGCAGGAGAAAAGTTAGCGGAAACTATGAGTAGCTTTATAGATCTTTCTAAGTCTATGTTTGGTGGAGTCGGCGAGTTCATGAAAGATAGAGACTGGGCCTTAAAGATGTTAGAAGATTTCCGTGCTTTAATGGGCTTTGCTAATGGTGGAGTAATATCAGGGGGCTTCAGAGCTTTTGCTTCTGGGGGTATAGTTAGTAACCCTACAATGGGTTTAATCGGAGAAGGTAGGTATAATGAAGCAGTGGTGCCTTTACCAGATGGAACTAGTATTCCAGTCCTTCAGAATAACTCTCCTATGGTAGAAGAATTAAAAGCCTTTAAAGAGCAGCAAGCCTCCTTAATGCAAGTATCTATTAATACTAGCTCTCAAGAAAGAGAGGAGATGCAAGATGCTATTATAGGTTTAAAAGCGGAAATAGTAGAACTTAGGAATAGTAATGAAGAATTTGGTTCCTCAGTGGAAAGAATGTCTACTAGTATGAAGTATAGTAGAGCATAAATGGCCTTAATAACTACTCAATTAGCGTACTTACAGGACGCGTATGCTAAAAGGAACTATTTAATAGAGTTAGACGCGTATAACCTAGCAACGGAAAAACTGGAAACGTTATACTATTCTACAGGGGGTTTTACTACAAGCCCTACAGATACTCCTGCTAATACATACTATGAGTCTAGAGTTAAGTCGGCCCTTAGTATGTCTAGAAATATGTACTCTCCTGGAAGCATAGGCGGAAGAAGTATTCCCTCTTTTGGTACTATTAAATTAATGAATACTGATGGAGATTTAGATTTTTTAAACGACTACAGTTTAAATGGTAGAGATATTAAAGTAAAGATTGGGGATGGTTCCTCTTACGATACTTTTTTTAATATCTTTGTAGGTACAATGGATCAAATTGAATGGTCTGCTGTTGAAGTACTAATAAAAATTAGGGATTTTCAACACAAATTAGATAAGCCTATTGAAGAAGAAGTTTATGTAGGAACTTCAATAGCCTGGAATCAGAGGGCTCAAGGAGGAGGGACTGCATTAATAATTCTAGACCCAAGTTCTAGCACAACGGACCATTACTATCGTAATATGGATCTTGAGATTACAGGTGGAAAAGGTTATGGACAAAAGAGAAAAATTGATGAGTATGATGGTACCTCTAAGTATGCTACAATTAAAAGCACTACCCCTTGGGTAGATATTCCAGATGCTACATCTATCTATACAATATTCGATCATAGCAACGGGGCAGATAGATTAAAAAATAAGATAAAGCCCGTATGTTATGGAGAAGTATCCCACATCGAGCCAATAGAAGTAGACCCTAGCAATAGAATTTTCCAGGTACACAACGGTCCAATAGAGAGTATTGATGCCGTGTACTCTGGGGGGAACCAGCTGGGTAGCTGTAGTATAATAAAAACTCCCGCGTACACCAATGCTTTTGATTGCGAAACTGATATGGGGACGTGGACTACTACAGGTATTACAGAAGACTTAGCTAATGGTAAGTTTACACTTACAGCAGCAGTAGGGGGAGGGTCTTCTGCAGATTATGTAATAACAGCAGATGTTAAAGGGTCTAAAGAAGTAGATATTTTTTCTACTGCTGTAGCCACTTACGATTCTTCATTAGGGGGCATTGTAAAAAGAATAATTTCGACAAAAGGTGGACTACAATTAACCGATATAAACACTGATTCCTTTAGTACATTTAGTAGAGCAACTACAGCAATCGAGTATGGAATACATGGGTATTATGTTCCGGAAGGAGAAAATATTCTTAATATTTTAGACTCACTGGTATCATCTATGGGGGCGTTTTACACTTTTGATCGCTCGGGGAAAATGGTATTAGGTGCATTGACCGAGCCTGAAGTTACTCCCGTTCAAACCTTCACTGAAGTAGAAATAAGAAGTATAAGTAGAAGATCTACAGGTATCCCCTCTATTTCTCAAACTATAGGAACTAGAAAACACTGGAAAGTATTCTCTGAAGGAGATATGGCAGGAGCAGTATTAAGTGATAATGGGTATAAGTATAGACTAGAAGAAGAGTTTATAGATGAAAAATTTGAAGACCCTACAGTTATTACTAAGCATTTGCTTGCGGCGGATGGGGAGAAGGTAGACACTTACTTAACCTGTAACTGTATGGGGCACGAGGAAGCTAAGCGTAGACAGGAATTGTACGGAATAAAAAGAGATTTATTTGTTTTAAAAGTAAAAATACAACCTTTTGGGTTAGATTTAAACGATACTATAATGGTTAAAATTGACCGGTATGGATTAACTGATGGAAAAAATATGAGAATTGTATCATTAAAAGAAGATGCTTTAAAGAATGAGGTAACTATGGAGGTCTGGGGATGAGTTTAGCTATTATTGGTGATAACTATTTAGATAGCTCAGATACTTATATTCTACCAGAGTCTGAAGCGTCTACATTACTTTCAGGTAATCTAAAGGATAGACAGATTACAAAAGTATGGCGTACTGGGGATCAGGCGGCTAATGGCGGCCTGCATATAGTAAGTAACCCAACAACTGCTGACTGGATAGAGTTAGGGGAAACCTCAGCTACTGCAGCTCGTTTCACTTTTACAAGCACTGGTAGCTCCAATTCTACTACTCGTGTAATAAAGATTATGCCAGACATCGATGATTCAGTAGCAGAGATTTGGCAAGTTATTAGCAGATACTTTAGCGGGAGTGGAGAAGAGAAATTTACGGAAGATGGGGGAGCTGTAGCAAGTAATCATTTTGGGTACTCTGTAGCTACTTATGGAAACTATATTGTAGTAGGAGCCCCAGGAGTATCCTCAGGAGCAGGAGCCGTATACTTATACAATATAGATGGCACTTTTATTAGAAAAATAGTCCCTACTACCCCGGAGACGGGAGCAAAGTTTGGGTGGTCAGTAGCTATACACGAATCCCAAATAATTGTTGGGTCTCCTAATGCCACTTTGTATAGTGGGGGGTCTCCTCTAGTAGATATTGGGGTAGCATATTTATTTGGAATAGACGGAGTACAGAAAACTCAAATACTTCCTTCAACGGGAAGTGCGGGGTCAAACTTTGGTTGGGCTGTAACAATATCTGCTAATATTATAGCAGTTGGCGGCCCTCATGGAAACCTTGGCGCAGGAACAAATCAGGGAACAGTACATTTTTATACCCCCGCAGGCGTATATCAAACCTATAGAGCCGAAGGCACTACGTATAAAATGGGGTACTCTTTAGCTTCCAATGGAGGCGACGTATACGTAGGGCAACCTGACAGAGTACTACCTATAGCAGGAGTAAATAAAGCTGTGGGCGCTGTTATCAGATTTATAGCAGCAGATGCAGGAGGCGCATTTGCCGAATTCCATTTCGGAGTATTAGATGGAGATGTAGATGATGGAGCAAAATTTGGGCACTCTGTAGCATGTACAGACAGTAAAGTAGTAGTAGGAGCTCCTTATATGGATAATGGTTCTAATGTAGATTCTGGGGGAGCGTATAAGTTAGATATGGAGCTATCAGGTGCCTATACTAAATTATTCCCCTCGGACCCTACTGCAGGGGATCATTTTGGGGTTTCGGTAGCTGTATCCCCGAATAATATAGTAGTAGGTTCCCCTTTATCAGATTCTACAAGTAATACAGATGCAGGGGCTTTATATATATTCAATAATGACTTAGTACAGATACGAAAAGTCGAAGCATCTGATGAAGAGGCTAATGATAATTTTGGGCTAAGTATGGCTGCGTCAGACAGTATCATTATATCAGGGGCTCCTTATGAGGATGGAGTTAGTGCAACAGACGCAGGAGCAATATATACATTTAGAGATGAAATAAATGTAAGTGTTGGTGGCCCTACTAGAGATTGGACTCCCCCAACTACATCTATAGCTTATGTTATTGGGGGGCCCCCAGTTAGTGTAGGTAATACAACTTCTGGCCCCGCACATAATAGACATATACATTTAACCTTGAATGACGTTCTAGCTACAGCATCTTATCCTGGGGATAGTAGTTTACCTTATGGAAATGGGTACTATTATAAAACTAAAGCGGGCTGGGAGCACGGCAACGGCTTTATAGAGGGGCATCAAGGCAACCAAGAAACTACTAGTATTCAGATTGAGTTTGGAGGGCAGAAGTTAATAGATAGCCTATCTTTACTTAATCATAACTTTTCTGGGGGCGCTAAATGGCGGGTACGTTTTGCTACAGACTTAACTGCAGAGATGGAGGCTTGGCCGAATAAAACTTGGGGCAACACTACTGTTAGTATATGGGGGAATATAGTCAATAAATGGAGCTATGTACACCAAACAGATTGGCAGGATGTTTGGCCTACAATGGGTTCCTTTGGCACACTACCTTACGGAGTATTCTTATGGGGGACAAATATTACTGCAGAGCAACTAGAAAGCTATAAACCTTTCGCCTCACATCTATTATTAGATACAGCAGTATCCGCTAAGTTCATTAAAATAGACATACAAGATACCGCATCCCCTAGTTATTTCGAAGTAGGGCGTGTAGTAGTAGGGAAGGCCTGGAAGCCTTCAAGAAACATGAGTCGAGGATGGACTCTAACATATAAAGATCCATCCAAGATTACCCGGTCATTAGGCGGTCAGACCTATGTAGATACTCTTAATAAGTATAGGAGTGTTAAATTTAATTTGAAATATCTAACTGAAGAGGAGATTTTCGAAAATGCTCTAGAGTTAGATAGAACAAAAGGATCAAGTGGAGATGTACTTATCTATACAGATACTAAAGCACCTGCACATAAATTATTTAAACAAACAATATATGGACGTATAGCTAAAATATCCCCTATGAAACATAACATAGATGGATATTGGAGTCGTTCGTATACAATAGAGGAGTTATTATAAGATGGCATGGCCCGTAACACTAAATGGTAGAGTATACAGTGCAGATGATTTTGCAGGAACTGCGTATGTAACAGGAATGCCAGACGCATTTGAAGATTTTGCCGCCCACGCAGCATCAATTCATTCTGGCTTAGCTGAACAAGCTATTGACTTAACAACAGTAGCATCAGAAAGACACGCTACAATTACCTTACTAGTATCTTCTGTTACTACAGTAGTAGCAGGTAGTACAGTTAGTGTAAATAAAACTTTTGCCCCAGGGCAGCCTATAAGAGTATCACACTATACAGGAGCAACTTTAGACGGCTTTTTGGACGGTACAGTAACTACATACAACCCTGTAACTGGATCTCTAGAGTTCTATGTAGGAAGCAGAAATAAGTTTAGTGCTGCGGCTTCCTATGGAGGGGCCTCAGATCCTTGGAGTATATCTATTGGAGGCATTGGAGACACTGCACCATTAGACCCAGCAGGAGATTACTACACTCAATTAGCTGCAGATACTAAATTTTTAGACGCTAGTTCCAACCTAAGTGATGTTGCTAGTACTGCAACAGTAGTATCTAATTTAGGTATTACAGCTACAGTAGCAGAGCTTAATGATGTATGTGATATATCGGCTTCAGGAACTTTCAAGAATAGTCACGAACATGACTCTGTATATGCTAAAGTTTTCACAGGAGGTACTACTCCTACAGCCACTAAAGCAGGAGATACTTGGGTAAATGGATCCCTTATTAGTATTGCTACAGCTTCAGGAACGGGTAGCTGGAAACAAGTATTCCCAGCAATATACTCATAATAGGACAATAATATGGCAAATAATTTACAAGATAAAACACCTGCAGATACTTATAAAGACGTACTGCACTTAGGAACAGCTACTCTTATATCTTCTGGCACAGGGCTACCAGCAACTACAGGACAGATAGTTTATGATGGAGAAGGCAATGCCTCAAAACTAAAACTTAGTCAATCTAAAATAGAAGCTGATAGTATTTACATTACTAATGGTACTATTACTTCTCTCTCTACCCCTATATCAGAGGTACAAGGAGGCACAGGGGCTACAAGTATTGCGGCTTCTAAAACTGCTTGGAGTTTGGATAATGTTGATAATGTATCTATAAACTCTTGGGGAGGCTCATCAAATGTAACTACTTTAGGCACTATTACTGTAGGAAGTTGGGGTGGCACTGCCATCCCAGTAGCTAAAGGGGGTACTGGAGCAACTACCGCAAGCGCCGCACAGATAGCGCTTGGACTGGGTAACGTAGATAACGTATCTATAAACTCTTGGGTAGGCTCCACCAACCTAGCTACAGTAGGTACTATTACTTCTGGAGCTTGGAACGGAGTAGCTATACCCTTGGCATATGGAGGAACAGGCTCTGCAACAGCAGCTGGTGCTAGAGTAGCTCTAGGACTAGGTACCTTAGCCACTCAAGCCAGTAGTTCCATAGCAGCTACAGGGGGTACCTTAGATAGTGTTACTATATCAAATAGTACTTTTACTAACCCTACAGTGACTTCAATGACCTCAATAGAGGTAGGGAGCATAAGTATTACTACCGGAAGTATAGCACATACTACAGCTTCTTCATTTATTACTATCCCTAACATTCTTAATACCACTATAGTTAGTGATAGTTTAGAAGGTAAAAAATTATCAGTAACAAAAACTACAAGTGGAAGTACCGTACCTGCAGTTTCTATTTCTCAGTATTCTACAGATACTGCTGATCTCTTAAGTATTACAAATAGTGATGTTGTCTCTACTTTTAAAGTAACCTCAAGCGGAACTGTTCAAGGAACAAAAATGGCTTCCGAAGATCACGCATCTTTCAGAAATGCTTCCGAAGCTGTAAACTTTGGGGCAACTTCTCAATACTCAGTAGCAGCGGGTACTTTAAATACAGTACAGAGTCATGATAGTAAGTTTACTTCAGGTAATATAGTGGTAGGAGATGTAATTCGTATTAAAGCATCAGCCGGTGGAACTTGGGAAATAAAAGAAGTCCAATCTATTACAAGCTCAAGTATTTTAGTTTTAACTGAGGACTTGACTAGTGATTATACTGATACTACTTATTTCGAGAGAATTAGTTCTGCGGCAACTGAAAAGATGGCTATTAAAAATGATGGTACGGTAGAGATTGATGGTGGAGGGTATAATACCGGGCATTTAGTTCTTGGGGTATATCACCTATGGGTGGATGCTACGGGGGACTTAAGAATGAAAAACTCAGCCCCTGCTTCGGATACAGATGGTAGCATCGTAGGTACTCAGAGTTAAAATTAAAGGGGTATCTTCGGCACCCCTTTTACTTTTCTAAATTTTTAGTTTACATTTTTTAGAAGAACGTGTATAATTATCCCTATAAATGAAATTATTAATAATTTTCATATTTCAAAGGATTTAAATAAAATATGTCATTACCAACTTACGACATTACTATTAAGGTAACAGATAGCAACGGTAATGATGTTGAGGGAGCATTGATAGTTGTGGTTTTAGACCGCACAGAAGTTGACACAATCTCAGGGGACACTTATGTAGTTCCTGCTAAGGTTGTATCAACTACTAATGCTTCTGGTGTCTCGGTAGTTTCTTTGTGGCCTAATACTCGAGGGTCTACAGAAAGTCAGTACCGCTTTATAGCGAGAAACCCCGATACTGGACATACATATTTTGATATTATGGGAACTGTGACAGAAAATGCTGCTAATTTAGTAGATATTGCACAAATTCCTCCATACCCTGGCATGTCCGATGGACAAGCTGCAGTAGATACTGCAGTCAGGGCCGCAGCAGAGGCAAAAGCTGCACTTTCAAGGTTAGATAACTTTTACCAAACCCCCGAAGCCCCACTAGATAACGCGAAAGAGTTAAATATTGGTGACTTATGGTATGATACCGATGATGACAAACTATTTGTCTATTCAGGAGACGTACCTGCCTCGGAAGCTTACTGCAGGAGTTTAATTACAGGAGCTAAAGTAACAACACATATAACGGAAACCGCATGTACGGGAGCTGGACATTATTGGACAATAGCAGACTGGAGACCAGTCGCTTTAGCCGGTTATGTCGAAGAAGGCATCTCTACTACTTCCACTTTTACCTATGCTAGTACAGACAATGAAATCTTAAACGGTGGAGTCTGGTAGTAGGTTATCAACTTTTAAAAAGGAAATAAAATGGCTTATAATAAAATTTTACTAAAACGTCGTGACGGCACGGATACTACCCCTACCCTGGAATTTGGTGAGTTAGGTTGGAATCAGCTCGTACAAAAATTATACATTGGTACCAACGCTATAGGCGGGGGTGTACTAGAGATTGCAGGCGAGGGCTCCTTCCTATCTCTATCTACTGTAGCAGGTAGTCAAACAGTATCTCAAGATATAATTCTTGGAGGCACTAGTGCTTCAAAATCGCAATCATTATTCTTTGAAGATAATAGTGCGGACAAAACAAAGATGTACCAAGATGGTGGCAATTTAGTTATTGCTACATTAGATGGCGGTACATGGACAGACCAACTTAAAGTACAAGACAGTACAGACTTAGTTTGGGCAAATAACGGATTTATAACAGGCTCTATTAAATTAGAAACTGATGGGTCCGGGGGTAAATTAACCCCTACAGGCACTAATGGCGGAGTTACGCTTATTACTACAGGTACAGGTAAAGTAATAATTGATGCTGATACTACCGGAGCAGGTGTAGAAATTAGTGCTGGCTCTCAAGGGGTAGATATTAATTCAGCGGGTACTGTATCTATTGATGCTACAGGATCAGCTAAAGCTGTTACTATTACATCAAATAATGATAAGGTAACCATTACTGGTAAAGGATCAAGTGCAGGAGCTGTTAAATTACATGCAGACTCTTCTCATTCAGATACTACAGTAGAAATTAATTCAGCTGGTACAGGTACTTCAGCAATAAACATTGATTCAACTGGTGGAGTAGATGTAGATGCAGCAGCATTAATCGATATTACTTCTTCAGCTGGAGACGTTGCACTAACGGCAACTACTAAGAGTGTATCTATTTCTGGGGGTGAAAATGCAGCTGATGCAGTACGAATTCAAGCGTCTAACGCGGCTGGTGGAATCGATATTGATGCTGGATCAAAGGGTATACTTGTAGATACTACAGGAACTATCAGTTTAGATGCAGCAGCAGCTTCTAACTTTAATACTAGTGTTGGAGCTATTACCGTAGATGGTAAGACTGGCGTAAATATTAAACAAGACGGAACTTCCGCAATTATAGTAGCTTCAGATGCAGATGTTAGTTTCCCACATACAGGTGGCGCTACAGGCGATGCAGACTTCACAGTTGCTGGTTACGCTAAGTTTACTGATGCAGTAGAAGTAGATAACATTAAGATTGATGGTAATACTATTACCTCTCTTGATGCTAATGGAAACATTAATCTTACTCCGGCAGGTACTGGCGAAGTTAACATTACTAAAGTAGATATTGACTCTGGTACTATTGATGGCGTTGTTTTAACAGGCGGAACAATCAATTCTTTAGTTACTTCTACTGGTGGATTAAATGTAACGTTAACAGGTACTGTTGCAGTAACTACAGGTAGTACTGCAGTAAGTGGTACAGGAACTTTATTTAATACTGAGTTAGTAGCAGGGGATGCTATTAAAATTGATGGTGTTCCATATGAAGTAGATTCTGTAACTAACAATAGTTCTTTAGTATTAAGCTCTAATGCTACTACTACGGCTACTGGTGAAGCGGTCTATGGGGACTCTAACCTATTTAAAGTACAAACGGGCTACGGAACTAGTAAGTTTGAAATCGATAAATCAGGTAATGTTGATATTAAGACAGGCGCTTTAACTGTTGCAGGAAATTTAACTGTTAATGGTACTACAACCACTATTAACACAGAAACTATTCAAGTAGATGATAATATTCTAATCTTGGGTGATGTAAGCTCCGCTCCAAGCTCAGCTACAGTATCAGATTTCGGAGTATCATGGGCTAGAGCAGTTGCTAGTGGTGGTTCTTTTGTACGCAAGTACGGTGGTATGGTATGGGATGAATCTACAGACCAGATAATCATTTCTGACGACTTAGGTAGCACTAACCCAGGGTCCGCAACAACAATCAATAGTTACGCAGACTTTAGAGCTAACCATGTTAGAATTGGTAGTGATACTATTAACAGAGATGTTCAATGGCAGAAAGTTTATGATAAGATCTGGGCAAGCGCAGTAGGAGATACAGGCGGTACTCCAGATTCATTAGTAGCAGCAGACCTAGATAAGCTATTAATGGTTAAAGCTGCCGGTAGCGGTGGATACGAGTTCCAAGTTACGGACACTCTTGACGGCGGTACTTGGTAAGCTAATATGCCTAACCAAAAGATTCTATTAAAAAGGTCTGCAACCCCCGGTAAATTACCGGGAGTAGGTGACCTTAATTTAGGTGAAGTAGCCTTAAATACTAACGATGGTAGACTATTCGTAAAGAAAGAAGTCTCTGGAGTTGCTAGTATAGTAGAATTAGGCGTGGGGCCTACCTTCCAGTTAGTAGCTGGGGGTAGCCCTTCTCACGCTCACTCTGTATCAATTACAGGACAACAAGCTCTAGATTTAATTGCAGGAGTTGTAACATCTGTTACATCTAAGTCTAGTTCTACTTCTGCTCACACACATGACGTGACTATTAAGTATAGCGCCGCAGATAAAGGTTTTGTTTTATTCAATGCCTCCGGTATCGCTACTAATCACGCTACAGCCCACACCTTAGCCGCAAATGGCGGAGGTGCTGGAAGTATGTCGGAACTCAGTGATGTAGACCTCACAAGTGTTGCGAATAATAACATACTAAGATATAACTCTACTACCACTAATTGGGAAGCTAGAGCTATTCATACGGATGCTAATACAGCTCCGTCCTCTCCTTTGATAGGAGACTCATGGTATAGTATTACAGCTAATACTTTGTACAAGAGAGTAAATAATGGAACCTCAGATATTTGGTTAGACACCACAACTGCAGGTACAGGGAGTCTACCAAGTCAAGGGGGGCACTCTGGAAAAGTTTTAACAACTAATGGGTCCACCGCATCTTGGGGGGTTTCTTTTTTCACAATGGATGGGGGAAGTAGCACTTCCTCTGATAGCGGATTCGCTGACCTTATATTCGACTTAAGTTAGGAGATAAATTAAATGGCAGTAAAAATTCAATTTAGAAGAGACACCGGTACTAACTGGACCTCTAATAACCCAATTCTACTAGAAGGAGAGTTAGGACTAAATACAACTACTGATAAATTCAAAGTAGGAGATGGCACAACTGCATGGAATTCTTTAGCCTACGTTTACGGGGATTGGAATACTTTACTTAATAAGCCGGCAACATTCACTCCTACAACAGAAAACGTACAAGATATAGTAGGTGGCATGGTTTCTAGTAATACTGAAAGTGGTATTACTGTTACTTACGAAGATTCAGATGGTACATTAGATTTTAATGTTAATGACCCTACTATATCCCTTACAGGGGACGTAACAGGTTCAGCTACTATGACTGACTTGGGTAATGTAAGTATTACTACAACAGTAGCAGCAAATTCAGTTGCTCTAGGTACAGATACTACAGGTAACTACATGACAGATGTCACAGCAGGTACAGGGGTATCTGTTAGTCATACTGCTTCAGAAGGTTCTACTGCTACAATATCTATTGGGCAGGCTGTAGGCACTACAGACGACCCCACATTTAATAATTTAACAGTAGGTGGAAACTTAACTGTAAGTGGTACTACTACAACAATCAATACTGAAACTATTAATTTAGCAGATAATATTGTACTAATTAACAGTAATGAGACAGGTACTCCATCACAAGATGGTGGTATAGAAATTGAACGAGGTACTTCTACTAATAAAACATTATTGTGGGATGAAAGTGCAGATAAATGGACTGTGGGAAGTGAGACTTTCGTAGCTAGTACAGTTGAAGCTGCTATAACGGGTAATGTAACTGGTAATGTAACCGGTGACTTAACTGGTGATGTAACCGGTGACTTAACTGGTAATGTAACTGGTAATGTAACTGGTACTATAACAGGAGCAGCAAGTTTAAACGTTCTTAAAGCCGGGGACACCATGACAGGTCTTCTGACTTTAAGTGGCGCACCTACGGGGGCAAATCATGCGGCTACTAAATCTTATGTAGACTCGGTTACTACAGCACAAGATCTAGACTTCCAAGGAGACACTGGAGGAGCTTTAGCTATTGATTTAGATTCAGAGTCACTAACTATTGCAGGCGGCACCGGTTTAGATTCTATAGGCTCAGGCAACACAGTTACTATTAATATAGACTCCACAGTGGCCACTTTAGTAGGAAGTCAAGTATTATCTAATAAAACTTTAGCGAGCCCTGTATTAGAGGGAGCTATATCTGGTACATCTATAAAAGATGAAGATGACTTAATATCAGACTCTGCTAGTCATTTAGCTACCCAACAATCTATTAAAGCGTATGTAGATGCACAACATGCAGCTATGAACGAACTTTCAGAACTAACGGATACTGTTATTTCTACCCCAGCTGCAGGACAAGTTCTTGTGTATGATGGTACAAATAGTTGGGATAATCAAACTACTACTATAGCTTTAACTGGAGATGTGTCTGGTTCAGCTAATATGGATGCTAGTGGAGATGTTTCTATTACTGCTACTATTGCAGATGATAGTCATAACCATGTTATAGCAAATGTAGATGGATTACAAACAGCTCTAGATGCCAAAGCAGACGATAGTACTACTATTACTGCAGGCACTGGCCTAACTGGCGGAGGAACTTTAGCTGCAGATAGAACATTTAATGTAGACACAGAATGGGTACAAGATAGAGTAGGAGATATGTTCTCTAGTAATACTGAATCAGGTATTACAGTTACTTATCAAGACTCCGATGGTACTATAGATTTGGATGTTAATGACCCTACTATAACACTTGCAGGAGACGTAACCGGCTCGGCAACAATGACAAATTTAGGTAATGTTTCTATTACTGCTACTATTGCAGATGATAGTCATAACCATGTTATAGCAAATGTAGATGGATTACAAACAGCTTTAGATTTAAAAGCTCCTCTAGCAAGCCCTACTTTAACAGGTACTCCAGTAGCCCCTACCGCGGTATCTAATACTAACACTACTCAAATAGCTACAACAGCTTATGTACAAACAGAAATTACTGAGCTAATTGGAGGAGCCCCAGGAGCTTTAGATACTCTTAATGAGTTAGCTCAATCAATTAATGATGACTCGTCGTACGCAGCCACAGTAACAACCGCTTTAGGTACTAAAGTAGCCACTACTTCGGCGCAAGCATTATCAGCTTCTGCTAATGCTATGACAATTAGTGGGCATACTATTACTCTAAATCGAGCAGATGGTACTACTGATACAGTAACAGTTCCTGATAATAATACTACATATACTGTAGGGGATGGCGGATTAACTACTAATGACTTCACTAACGCAGACCATACTAAATTAGATGGTATTGAAGCCTCTGCAGATGTAACAGATGCTACTAATGTAGCAGCTGCTGGTGCAGTGATGGAAGCAGATACTACAACTGCTGCTATGTCTTTCGTTGTAGATGAAGATAATATGACTTCAGACTTAGCAACTAAGGTACCTACACAACAGTCTGTTAAGGCTTACGTAGATTCTCAAGTAGCTAGTAAAGATGCTCTAAGTGAATTATCAGGTACTTTAGATGATATTGCAAATGGTTCAACCTATGTTAAATCTACTAATGATTATACTGGTGCTGAAAAGACTAAATTAAGTGGGATTGAAACTTCTGCAACCGCAGATCAAACAAATGCAGAGATTAAAACTGCATATGAAGCTAACGCAGATACTAATGAATTTAGTGATGCGGAGCAAACCAAATTAAGTGGGATTGAAACTTCTGCAACCGCAGATCAAACAAATGCAGAGATTAAAACTGCATATGAAGCTAACGCAGATACTAATGAATTTAGTGATGCGGAGCAAACCAAATTAAGTGGCATAGCTGCTTCCGCAGAAGTTAATGTTCAGCCAGACTGGAATCAAGCTACTACAAGTGTAGATGATTATATTAAGAACAAGCCTAATGTACAGTACACCTCTGCAATTGCAGAAGGTAACTCAGGGCTTGTACCTTCAGTAGGTACATCAGGCCAGTTTTTACAATACAATGGTTCTTGGGCAACTCCTACAGACACAGATACAGATACAACCTATACAGGTGGTACGGGTATTAATATTGATGGCGCTAATGTAATAACTACTACAGCTATTGCATTAACTACAGTTCAAACCGCAGCAAGTGAATTAGCTCAGCTAGCATTAACTACAGAAGAAGGTGATGTTGTAGTTCGTTCAGATGAGAACAAAACTTATGTAAGAAATTCAGGTACTGCAGGTACAATGGCAGACTTTACGTTATTAGCTACTCCTACAGATACTGTACTATCAGTAAATGGAGATACAGGAGCAGTCACGGTTACTCATGATGGTCTTAGTGATTTTGTAGCTAATGAGCATATTGATTGGACATCTGATCAAGGTGCTACTAATCTTCATGTTAATAACTATACTAATACTACATATACTGTAGGGGATAATGGTTTAACTGAAAAGAACTTTACAGCTACACTAAAGACTAAATTAGATGGAATTGAAACTTCTGCAACCGCAGATCAAACTGCTGCAGAGATTAAAACTGCATATGAAGCTAACGCAGATACTAATGAATTTAGTGATGCAGAGCAAACTAAATTAAGTGGAATTGAAACTTCTGCAACCGCAGATCAAACTGCTGCAGAGATTAAAACTGCATATGAAGCTAACGCAGATACTAATGAATTTAGTGATGCCGAACAAACTAAATTAAGTGGCATTGATACTTCAGCAGATGTAACAGATGCAACAACGGTAGCAGCTGCTGGTGCAGTGATGGAAGCAGATACTACAACTGCTGCTATGTCTTTCGTTGTAGATGAAGATAATTTATCTTCAGACTCTAGCACTAAGGTACCTACACAACAGTCTGTTAAGGCTTACGTAGACGCGCACACCCACTCAGGGTATGCCACAATGGATGATGTAATTGCTATGGCGATTGCTCTTGGATAATATAGGAAAATAAAATGGCAAATACATTTAAAAGATTTACATATAACAATGTACCAACTACACTGACTCCAGTTTACACGGTACCAGCAGCCACAAAAGCTGTAGTTATTGGAGGGGTAGTATCTAATACTGCTTCTGGAGTAACGGTAGACACTACGGTAGTGGTATACGACGGAACTGCTGAAATCAGCTTAACAGGTACAGATACTCCGATCCCTTCAGGAACTGCTTTAAGTTTCGTAGATGGGAAGATAGTATTACACGCAGGAGATGCTATAAGAATAAAAAGCTCTGCAGCTAATTCCTTAGATACATTAGTTTCAGTGATGGAGATAACCTAATGAGTGGGTACATTGGAAGAGGTACTCCGGTAGCTGTAGAAGATGGCTCAGTAGAAGCAGCAGATATTGTATCTAATGCTATAACAAACGCTAAAATGGCAGATGATGCCATCGGTATTAATGAACTAAGTGCAACAGGTACTGCTAGCTCATCTACCTATTTGAGAGGAGATAATAGTTGGGCAACCCTAACTGGAGCCTCCCTAGATGTGGGAGATACTTTCAACAACCCTAATGACATTAGTGCTGATGTGACAACCACACTGGTTACTACTAAGAACCATATGTTGATAGGTGATATAACAGTATCTGGAACAGCTACTTGGACAGTAGCTGGATCAGGTGAATTAAAAATTATTTAATAAGGAGAAAACAATATGGCTAGTACTTTAACGGTCGATAAAATTAAAGGTGGGTCAAGCGGTGTTGCTTTAACCTTACCTACAACTGATGGCTCGGCAGGGCAATTATTAAAAACAGATGGCAGTGCAGTATTAAGCTGGGCTACTGACACTGACACTACATACACAGCATCGGGTGTTGTTTCTATTGATGGTAGTAATGTTATAACATCTACAGGGGAAGCTAACGCCGCTAACACAGCAATCACATCTTCTGCTCAAGCATTTACTGAAGACCAAACCTTTGAAGCAATTACTGAAACTGTAACTGCTAAGTCAGCAGGATTCACACCAGATTTATCTAATGATGGTACTGTTTAT
>Ga0209044_1001227_pt1 | contig 16662 bp, 16 predicted proteins | sample SaaInlV_130m_DNA_FD_184655 | JGI IMG/M metagenome (GOLD analysis project Ga0209044, IMG submission 184655) | Marine microbial communities from expanding oxygen minimum zones in the Saanich Inlet - SI037_S4LV_130m_DNA (SPAdes) (version 2) | ecosystem: Environmental > Aquatic > Marine > Intertidal... | reverse complement strand
ATAAAAAAAGCATTTGATGAGAAAGTTGACTATTCAGTTATAACAGAAAATTTTATTAAAGAGATGAATTATGATGCAGCTCAACTCGGAGTCATTAGCCCATCATTAGAACCAAAAGCTACTGATCATATAGATGAAATGATTGAAATGATTGAAGGGCTTATTAATAAAGGCTTTGCATATAAAGCTGAAAATAATGATGTCTTTTATGCTGTTTCTAAATTTAAAGATTATGGAAAATTATCTGGTAAATCTCTTAAAGACCTTATAGCAGGCTCTAGAGTAGAGGTAGATAAATTTAAAGATGATAATAATGATTTCGTTTTATGGAAGTCTGCTAAAGTAAATGAGCCATATTGGGAGTCACCATGGGGGAATGGAAGGCCAGGCTGGCATATAGAATGTTCAACAATGAGTAATAAGCTCCTAGGTAAAAACTTTGATATTCATGGAGGTGGGCAAGACCTTCAATTTCCTCACCATGAAAACGAAATTGCACAATCTGAAGCTGTTAATGACTGTCAAATGGCAAACTATTGGATTCACAATGGTTTTGTTAAAATTGACGATGAAAAAATGTCAAAGTCGCTAGGTAATTTTTTTACAATTAGGAGTGTTTTAGAAAAGTATCAACCTGAAGTGGTGAGGTTTTTTATTTTAAAGGCCCACTATAGAAGTCCATTAAATTTTTCTCAAAAAAATTTAGCAGAAGCAAAACAAGCTTTAACAAAACTTTATTTAAGTGTTAGGAATTTTAAATTAGATAAAGAATTTAAAATTAATTGGAATTCAAAATTTGCTAATAATTTTAAAAAAGCACTGGACGATGACTTTAATACAGCAGAAGCTATAGCGATCCTTTTTGAATTAGCCTTAAAGGTAAATAAAAATCAGAATATTGAAGATATTAATTTATTAATCAAGCTAGGGAATGTATTAGGTATTTTAAGTCAAGATGCCGAGGTCTTTTTAAAGGATAATGTTAATAAAGGTATTGATGTTGAAAAGATTATAAGGCAAAGGGATGAGGCAAAAGCATCAAAAGATTATGTCACAGCAGATAAATTGAGAGATGATTTACTAGAAAATGATATTTTAATCGAAGATACCCCTACCGGAACGGTATGGAGAAAAAAATAATGGCTATTAATTTAAAAAAAATACTAAAACAAGATCTAAATGTAATTAAGGGTCTAAGGATGGGGGTTGCTAATGCTGGCATTAAGGACGGTGCGTCACCAGATATATTAGTCATATCAATTCCAGAAAAAAGCTCTGTTGTCGGAGTGTTTACTCAAAATCAATTTTGTGCGGCTCCAGTTCTAATTGCTAAAGATAATTTGGAGCAGAAAAGAGATATTAGAGCACTTATTATAAATAGTGGCTGTGCAAATGCCGGGATGGGGCAAGAGGGGATTGATGATGCAACTATTGTCTGCAAATCTCTGGCAAAGCACCTTGGGGTAGACCAAAAACAAATTCTTCCATTTTCAACTGGTCTAATTATGTCAAAATTGCCAGTTAAGAAAATTACTGATGCGATTCCAAATGCTTTAAATAATCTTAATGAGAATAATTGGTTAGAGGCTGCGGAGTCTATTATGACTACTGATACAGCCCCCAAAGCTTACTCAAAAAAAATCAATCTAAAAGATAGAGATGTAACAATAACAGGAATAAGTAAGGGGTCAGGCATGATTCACCCCAATATGGCAACCATGCTATCTTTCATAGCGGTTGATATTCCTATCTCCAGCATATTGTTGAAAGAATTAATTATTGAAATATGTGAAGAAAGTTTTAATTGTATTTCTGTTGATGGAGACACATCCACAAATGACTCTTTTATATTAATGAGTATACCGTCTGATAAAAGCTTTATTTTGAGAAAAAATAGTGATGATTATGAAAAAGTTAAATCAGCTATTTTTGATGCCGCAATCTTTTTATCACAAGCAATTATAAGAGACGGAGAGGGCGCAACAAAATTTATAACAATCAATGTTAATGGAGCATTAAATCATAAAGAGGCAAAAAAGGTTGGCATGGCTATAGCAAACTCACCGTTAGTAAAGACAGCTTTTTTTGCTTCAGATGCTAATCTCGGGAGAGTTCTATCTGCGATTGGAAATAGTCAAGTTAAGGGCTTAGATTTAAATAAAATAGATGTATATTTAAATGGAATTTTGTTTGCCAAAGCAGGTGCTATTTCAAGCTCATTTGACGAAATAAAAATCGGATCAGAAATGAAAAAAGATGAGATAAAACTAGATATAAGTCTTGGAAGAGGGACGCATGAGGCTACGATATGGACGACCGATTTATCCTATAAGTACATCGAAATTAATTCTGAATACAGAACATAACATCTTAAATATTCGAGTAGCTGTTGGAATTCTTAAAGATTCTGATGACAGGTATTTATTAGGTAAAAGATTGGATTCGCAAACTTGGCCGGGTTGGTGGGAGTTTCCTGGCGGAAAGCTAGAGATAAAAGAAAGCCCTGATGAAGCTCTTAAAAGAGAAATATTTGAAGAGTTAGGAGTTATTGTTAAAAAGTATAGCCAATGGACAACGAGAAGGGTTATTGGAAAAGGTAGAATAACGACTTTATATTTTTTTAAAATAACGGCATGGGTAGGTAAGGTAACAGGAAAAGAAGGTCAAAAGTTGCTGTGGGCAAACCTTAAAACAAATAACTCAGAAAAAATCCTCCCCCCAAATAAATTAATTCATAAGGCTTTAAGAAATGATTTACCCGATGTTTATGCAATTACTAATCTTCATGAAATATCACTTGATAACTTTTATCGGGCATTAAAGAATAAGATTAAGGAAGGTTTAAGATTGATACAGATAAGAGAAAAATCTTTTAATGTAAGTGAATTAGAAAGTCTAATAAATCAATTAAAACAAATGCTTATAAATACCGATGTGAAAATAATAATAAATTCCAGTGTAGATTTAGCTTATAAATATCAACTGGATGGTGTGCACTTAAATTCATTACAATTACATGAGCTAGAATATTTCCCCGAAGACATATTGGTTGGAGTGTCATGTCATTCAAAAAAAGACCTAGAGGTAGCTGAGAAAAAAAATGCTGATTTCGCAGTCCTTGGGTCGGTCAAAAAAACCCTTTCTCATCCTCATGCTGAGCCTGTCGGTTGGGAAAAATTTAGGGAATTAGTTGAAGATTCAAATTTACCAATTTATGCAATAGGTGGAATGACAAGGGATGACATTTCATTATCCTTTGAAAATGGTGCAATAGGAATTGCTACCCAAAGAGATATTTGGAGTAATTAATAATTATTTAATAGTAAACTCAAATACCTTTGTTATTTCTCCCCCATCATTGCTATTAAATACAAAAGTTAAGTCTAATTCTTGCCCATATTTTAAGTCCTTTGTTATACCAAATAGCATCAAATGATCACTGCCTGGTGACAGGACTAAGGGTGAATTAGGACCTAATTTCGGTTCAATTAATTTACGCATCTCCATGACCCCATTAACCATCTTCATTGAGTGTAGCTCAATATTTTTAAAATTTTTATTAAAAACATTCATGACTTTAAGATCAGTATCAGAACTAATTGTGGCAAAACCTGCTGTAACATCAACTCCAGGCCTTGGCATCTTTATAAAAGCCTTAGATATGATTATATTGTCTTCTGCAAAAGCAATAGAAGAAAATAAAATAAATAATAATAAATTAAGTTTCATTTTCAGATGACGTAACATTTCTTTTCCCTTTAATAATAAATTTTTCTGATGCCCATTCTCCAAGATCAATGAGCTTGCATCTTTCCGAACAAAATGGGTTATTTGGTTCATTTTGAACATAATCAAATAGCTTTGAACATGTCGGACAATTTTTTTTCATAAAGAAGCTATTGTTGGCTTATACCTAATTTAAATTGCACAGTTTTTTTTACTCTAATCTTCCTTGCAAATGAATTAAATTGTACATTAATCAGATATTTGTTCGATGTTAAATTAGGATATACATTAAATTTATTCGGAATTTGTATCTGAACTAAGTCATTCTTATGCAAAGTGTTCAATGGGTAGCTCAGCAAGCCATCATCATTAGTGCTCATATTTTTTAGAGTTATAGAATCTCTCATAATAGTTAAATAATCGGTTATGGCAGTAAAGATGGGTCTATAAGGAGCTATTTTTTCCTTAAAATATTTTTTTTTGTTTTTAGCGTTAACTTTTTGTGACCATTGTTGGAGTTGAGGAAGGTCGATACCCACAATGCCGGCTGGGGTTAATGATGCTGTTCTGATTTCTTGTAAAAACTGATCATCACCAAAAAAACTTCCTTGTGGTATGTTGGCTTCCAATAAGGCTTTTCTTATTGTAATTAATTTATTGATTTGATCTGAATTTTTTTTTGTTTTTTTAATTAATGTTTTCTTTGCTATTAATTTATTAAGCTCCTGTGTAATCTCTATTTTTATATCTGACCTAGAGGCTACCGTACATATATTAAAAAATAATCTAAAGCATGTAAATTCTGAAAAAGGCCCAAATAGGGATATTTGATTATCAAATCTTGTAAATATCTCCTCAATAGAGATTATCTTTTTAGTTCTTTCATTAAGGGGTAATTCAAATTTATACATTAATTCTATATCCTAAAGTAAATTTTTATAATAATTTTCTAATTGGGTTTTAAGATTGTTCATATTTCCATTGTTATATATTACCTTATTAGCTAACGATAATTTTCTATCCCTGCTCATTTGGCTTGCAACAATCTTCTTTACTAAAACCTCTGAAAGTCCATCTCTTTTTATCACACGCTTAATCTGAGATTTGAGATCACAATCAATTAATAATGATTCAGAAATCAGATTTGTATAATTTTTTGTTTCAAAAAGCAATGGAACAACTAACACTACAAATTCTTCATGACTTAATTTATTTAATTGGTTTTTACATTCTTCAAAAATAATGGGATGTAAAATTAATTCTATTCTTTGTTTTAAGTCTATTGATGAAAACATATCATCCCTTAAATGTTTTCTGTCAAAATTATTATTTTTGTCTAAATATTTATCACCAAAATTTTTTAAAATTTTATTGTAACCAGGTTCCCCAGCCTTCATAATATTATGCGAAATTTGATCAAGATCTATAATTTTTAGACCCATTTCTTTCAATATATTTGCCGCCGTACTTTTTCCAGAACCTATGCCACCAGTTAATCCAATGATAAACATAACTAACCTTTAAATTTATTAAACTAACCCCATATTAATGATACTGTTTATATGATAACTTATAGTGATTGATATGAAAGATAATATAAAAAATACTAAGTTTAGTAACAATGAATTACTTTTGTCGGATGCAGTTGTATGTAAAGTTGAGCTAGATTTAGGTAAGTGGCTTGAGCAACTGACAGGTGGAAAAGGCTGGGAAATATGGTCTGAGTCTGAAAGCGAACATTATGTTTCTTATCATCTAAAATTTAAAAGACAAAATGCTGAAGTAACTTTATATCATTCTGGTTATGCAATTGTCTTTATTGATGATAAGTCAGTTTTTGATGGGGATTTAATTGAAAAAAGAAATCCTATTGCTAAATTAAGTTATTACAATATCGAAGACGGTGAAAAAATTTCACTTCATTAAAGGTTATTCTTTAAATTGACCTAGATAACGAGAATCTAGCGAGTTTTAATATACTCTCTTGATAGTCCTTATTATGATTTCCATCAAGAAGCCCCTCTATTTTATCAAGATGTTTCTTTGCAATTTCTTTGATTTCATCAATCGCACCACTTTTTTGTATAAGCGAAGCAATGCTGGGTAAATAATTAATATCACCCGTTTTAATTGCATTGGTTAAGATTTTTTTATCCTTACTGTTTGACATTTTCATTGTGAGGATTAAAGGAAGAGTTACCTTTCCCTCTCTGAGGTCGTCACCTATATTCTTTCCAATCTCATTTGAATTACCAGAATAATCTAAAATATCATCTGCTAATTGAAAGATAATGCCAAAATGTTTTCCTATCGCAGAGTATAGTTGAGCTTGGTTTTGGTCTTTTTTATTTATAATTGCTGCAATTTTTCCGCATGCCTCAAATAACTTTGCCGTTTTAAAGTCGATAACTTCAAAATACTGCATTTCATTGACCTGAGGGTTATGACTATTGATTAATTGCAACACCTCACCCTCAGATATCTTATTTGTGGCATCAGCAAGAACTTTCATTATTTTCATATTATCTATGCTGACCATCATTTGAAATGAGCGAGAGTATAAAAAATCACCAACTAAAATACTTGCTGAATTTCCAAAAACAGCATTCGCAGTTTGAATATTCCTCCTTTTTATTGACTGATCAACAACATCGTCATGAAGGAGGGTCGCTGTATGGATAAATTCTATGATAGCCGCTACATTATGATTCGACTCTCTAATTTCGCCATCTAGGCCTGCTAGTAATAAGTGGAAAATAGGACGCATTTTTTTCCCTCCACTATTTAAAATATACGTTGAAATCTGATTAATAACTGGAATATCAGAACTTAGATGGGTTTTAATTACTTTATCTACATAATTAAGGTGGTCGTGGATGGGTAATGTGATTTCTTTGAGGTTCACTATGCTTTTTGTAATCTACTTGTGTATGGATAAATTTTAACATACGTTAATTAAATGAGTGGATGTAAATAGATTCTTTTGTATGGCGCTTGAAAATTAAAACAAAGCATGCCAATTAATTGATAAATTATTATTTTTTCAGTATAATCGCGTGTCTATTTAAAGATATAAAGGTTGCTCTGATGTATGCGTTGATTAAGACTGGTGGTAAACAATTTAAAGTTACAGAGGGTCAGCTTCTTAAGGTTGAAAAACTAAGCGCTGAAGTTGGTAAAACTTACAATATAGATGATGTTCTATCTGTTATTGATGGAGAAAAGGTCACTATCGGGACCCCTCTGGTAAAAGGTGCGGTTGTAAATACAACTATTGTCTCTCATGGAAGGGGAGAAAAGGTTAAAATATTTAAGATGAATAGAAGAAAGCATTATAAAAAATCTCAAGGGCATAGGCAAAGCTTTACAGAAATTAAGATTGACAAAATAATAGTTAAATAAGGAACTTTTATAAATGGCACATAAAAAAGCAGGCGGTAGTTCCAGGAATGGAAGAGACTCAGAATCTAAAAGGTTAGGCCTAAAGATATTTGGCGATCAGCATGTCAAAGCGGGCGGAATAATTTTAAGGCAACGAGGAACAAAAATGCATCCAGGAGAAAACGTTGGGTTGGGTAAGGATCACACCTTATTTGCTAAGGTGGCTGGTAAGGTAAGTTTTACAACGAAAGGTGCTTTGAAGAGAAGGTTAGTGAACGTATTACCTTCCTAAGTTTTTAAATAATTTAAATTAAAGCCCTGTCAGTAGATAGGGCTTTTTTGTTTGGTGGTATCTGATGAAGTTTATTGATGAAGCAACTATTAATATTTATGCTGGTGACGGAGGGAATGGCATTGCTACCTTTAGAAGAGAAAAATATGAGCCTATGGGAGGCCCCAATGGAGGAGATGGCGGAAGAGGCGGTAGTATTTATTTTGAGGCAGATGAAAATGTTAATACTCTTATAGATTTTAGGTATGTAAAAAATTATAGGGCTCAAAGGGGTGAGAATGGAAAAAGCTCAGAATGTTATGGTGCAGGGGGATCAGACTTAATCCTAAAAGTTCCTGTAGGGACTCTTATTACCGAAAGACAAACAGGTCAAATTTTTGCTGATTTTAATCAGCATGGTATTAAGATGCTTGTGGCAAAAGGTGGTAAGGGAGGTTTAGGCAATGTTCATTTTAAATCAAGTACAAATAGGGCTCCAAGACAATTTACAGAAGGAGAGCCAGGTCAAGAATTTGAGTTATATTTAGAGTTGAAGGTATTGGCAGATGTAGGGTTATTAGGAATGCCTAATGCTGGAAAATCTTCTTTAATACGACAAGTTTCAGCTGCAAAACCCAAGATTGCTGATTATCCATTTACAACATTACAGCCAAACCTTGGCGTAGTGAAAGTTTACGATCAAAAAAGTTTTGTAATGGCAGATGTTCCTGGATTGATTGAAGGAGCTTCAGATGGGCATGGTTTGGGGCATCAATTTTTAAGGCACCTATCAAGAACAAAAATATTATTGCACCTAGTTGATATTGCGCCATATGATGAAAAATTAGACCCGGTAGATGAAGTAAAAAAAATTATTAATGAATTAAAAAAATATGATGAAGTATTATTTAAAAAACCAAGATGGTTAATATTAAATAAAATTGATTTAGTCGATGATATTGATCAGATTAAAGATAGAATTATTAAGGAGTTAAAGTGGGATGCGCCAATTTTTACAATATCAGCTATTAATGGAAAAGGTTGTAAAGACTTAATTAGGAAAATTATGAAACATATAGACGCTTTATAAAAATTATGAAAAAGCTTAAATTTTCAGAATCAAAAAAAATCGTAATTAAAGTTGGCACTAGCACAATAACTAATAATGTTGGATTTGATAAAGAGTTTTTAATTAAATTATCTTCTGAGGTCACTAGGTGGATAGATAGTGGGGTTGGTGTTGTTATTGTTTCTAGCGGGGCAATTTTTGCAGGCCTTAAAAGACTTGAAGTTATAACTAAACCAAGCGCCTTAAGCGAGCTTCAAGCTGCAGCTGCAGTTGGTCAAATGGATTTGGCGCAAGTATATAAAGATGTATTTATGCAAAATAATAAAATTGCAGCCCAAGTCTTGTTAACTCATGATGATCTTAGTGACAGAAAAAGATATTTAAATGCCAGGTCAACGATTAATAATTTAATTGGTAGAGGGGTGGTTCCAATTATTAATGAAAATGATACGGTTTCAACTGATGAAATACGATTTGGTGATAATGATAATCTTGCAGCTATGGTGGCTAATTTAATCGAGGCAGATTACCTACTTTTGTTAACTGATCAAGAAGGTTTGTTTTCTGATGATCCTACGATTGATCAGAATGCCTCCTTAATAGAAAAAGCTTTTACTGATGATAAGAAACTAGATTTATTGGCAAAAAAAACAGCTTCAACATATGGCACAGGAGGTATGGTGACAAAAATTGAAGCTGCTCGAAGGGCTTCTTTGAGCGGGACACATACGATAATTGCAAATGGTAAAATTAATGAAACATTATTTAAGATATTTAATGATAAATCTGTCGGTACTTTCTTAGAATCAAGGCTTGAAAAGAAATTGGCAAAGAAAAAATGGTTGGCAGATAACCTAAGAACTTGTGGGAGATTGATATTGGATAAGGGTGCATCCATAGCTATATTAGAGAAGGGTAAAAGCTTGCTTCCTGTAGGTGTTTTAGAAGTGGAAGGAAAGTTTGAGCGAGGAGAGGTTGTGGTCTGTATTGATCATATGGGTATGGAGATAGCTAAAGGGCTCGTTAATTATAGCTCAGATGAATCAAAAAAGATTTGTGGGATTTCAAGTAATGAAATTGAATCTGTATTAGGTTTTGTTAATGAAGTTAATATAATTCATAGAGATAATCTTGTAGTTCTGTAATATTTTAGGAGGAGAAAATGAATAAAGAAAAAGCAATTGTTGCGATTGTAATGGGGTCAGAAAGTGACTGGCCTACGATGAAGCATGCTGCGACAGTTTTTGATGATTTCGGAATAAATTATAAGGCTGAGGTTGTTTCAGCTCATAGAACTCCTGATCTGATGTATACATTTGCGAGTGATGCAGAAGCTAATGGTTTCAAGGTTATTATTGCAGGAGCTGGCGGCGCAGCCCACCTACCGGGAATGATAGCCTCAAAAACAAATCTTCCAGTATTGGGAGTACCTGTAAAAACAACATATTTAGAAGGTAAAGATTCATTGCTTTCTATTGTGCAAATGCCGAAGGGTGTTCCTGTTGCAACATTTGCGATCGGGGAGGCAGGGGCCTACAATGCTGCACTTTTTGTAGTGAGATTGCTTTCAGAGTCTAGTCAAGATCTTAAAAATAAGCTAGATAATTTTAAAAAATCTCAAGAGCAAAAAGTTCATAACATGAAATTAGAAAGCTAATAAATATGGGAAAAGTTATAAAGCCACCTTCAATGCTCGGAATGTTGGGTGGGGGTCAATTGGGAAAGTTTTTTGTTATTGCAGCACATCGTTTAGGATACCGAGTTACAGTTCTTGACCCTGACCAAGAGAGTCCTGCTGGAAAAATTGCAGACAATCATATATGCAGTTCTTTTTCAGATAAATCCTCATTAGATTTAATGATTAATAATTGCGAGGCTATCTCTACTGAGTTTGAGAATATTCCATCTGAAACAATTAAATATTTAGAGCAAAAGGTAATTATGCACCCTAATTCCTTAGCAATATCTATCGTTCAGAGTAGAGTTAAAGAAAAGCAATTTATTAAAGATCTTAAGCTTCCAATTGGCCCCTATGAACCGATTGTTTCAATAGAGTCATTTTCACATCTTAAAAATAAAAAACTTTTCCCAGCAATTTTTAAACAATCACAGTTTGGATATGACGGAAAAGGTCAATCACATGTGAATAATATCGACGAAGCTAAAATAGTATTCAATAGTTCAAATGAAACTGAGTTTGTTTTAGAAAAGAAATTGAGTTTAGATAAGGAAATTTCCGTAGTTTTATCAAGATCATCTAACGGAGTATCGAAAATATTTCCTGTTATTGAAAATCATCACGAAGCTGGTATTTTAGACTTATCTATTGTTCCGGCAAGAGTTAATGAAAATCTTAAAAAGGAAGCTGTAGATTATGCTTTAGAGTTAGCAAAAAATTTGAATTATATAGGAACAATTGCAGTCGAATTTTTTATTTCTGACAAAAAACTATATGTAAATGAGATCGCCCCAAGACCACATAATTCTGGGCATTTTACATTAGATGCTTGTAATATAAGTCAGTTTGATCAACAGGTGCTTTCTCTTGTAGGTGAAAACCTTACAGATATTAGATTGGAAAATAATGCTGTGATGTTAAATTTATTAGGTGATTTGTGGTTAAAAGATGGGGGGGTTAAAACACCCAAATTTGAGGAGATAGAGGAGTCAGAAGTAAATATACATTTATACGGAAAGAATGTCCCGAGGATTGGACGTAAAATGGGGCATATAACGATTATTGGAAAAAATATTGAAGATTTGATCAGTAAAGCTGGAAAAATTAGATCTAAGTTATGGGAGTCGTAAAAGAAATTTACAACTCCTGTTTTTACATAGATTTAATTGCAGAGTTAAGCCTTGATTTATGTCGAGCTGCTTTATTCTTATGAATAATTTTTTTATCAGCAATCCTATCTATAACTGAAATATTTTCATCAAATGCTTTTTTTGCAGCCTTACTATCACCACCATCGATGGCAGATTTAATTTTTTTTATTGCTGTTCTAAGTGTAGAACGGAGTCCGATATTATGGGCCCTTTGTTTGATTGTTTGCCTTGCTCTCTTTCTTGTCTGTGCCGTATTGGCCATATCATAAATCCTTACAACTAAATTTTAAGGTCTGTATTCTATCTATTTTATTAATTAGATACAAGTTTATTTACTTATTTTTGGCTAAATAATTGATTAAACAAATAAAATCAGATTCTGTTACCGTGATAAAATTATTCACATTGCTAAATCAAAAAAATAATTGCCTATGAACTTATTGAGAACAATTTCTGGTATTGGGGGGATGACAACAATATCAAGAATCCTAGGGTTTATAAGGGATGCAGTTATTGCAAGAATTTTTGGGGCGGGGTTGGAGAGCGATGCATTTTTTGTTGCATTTAAGATCCCAAACTTGCTTAGAAGAATTTCTGCTGAAGGCGCTTTTACTCAGGCATTTATTCCTATATTGTCAGAATATAAGATACAAAAATCGCCCCTTGAATTAGGATCTTTTATAAATAAGATTTCAACTTTATTAGGTTTTTTTCTTGTCCTTATTACACTATTGGGAGTTTTAGGTGCGCCTTGGATAATTTATATTACAGCTCCTGGATTCATATCAAACCCTGATAAATATAATCTAACGGTAGATTTACTAAAAATTACATTCCCCTATATATTTTTTATTTCTCTTGTCTCTATGGCAGGCGGCATCTTAAATACTTTTGGTAAATTTATTGTGCCAGCATTCACTCCTGTTTGGCTAAATGTCTCATTTATTATTGGTGCATTATATTTCGTTAAATATTTTAATCAGCCTGCGTACGTTCTTGCTTGGGCAGTTTTCGTTGGGGGAGTTCTTCAGCTATTCTTTCAAATTCCATTTTTAAAACAAATAGGGTGTATACCAAAACTTGATTTTAATTTTAAAGATGCAGGTGTTTGGCGAGTTTTAAAACTGATGGGCCCATCTATTCTGGGTGTTTCTGTTGCCCAAATCTCCCTTCTTATAAATACAATTTTTGCCTCGTTCCTGTCTGTAGGAAGTATTTCCTGGCTCTACTATGCGGATAGACTTCTTGAATTTCCTGCAGGTATCTTAGGAGTCGCATTAAGCACTATACTTTTACCAAGCTTATCTAAAAGTTTATCAAATAAGAATAAATCAGAGTATTCGGAGTTAATAAATTGGGCGCTTAAATTAGGTATTTTGTTAGCAGTGCCTGCAGCAGTTAGTTTAGCGATGCTTGGAGTACCTCTCATTACGACACTTTTTTTCTATGGTGCTTTTACTCAATATGATATTTCAATGACTCAAACAGCACTTATTGCTTATAGTGTTGGATTGATAGGGCTAATTTTAATAAAAATTTTAGCCCCAGCTTTTTATGCCCAACAAAATATCAAAACTCCGGTTAAAATCGCAATTTTTACTTTATTTTGTACTCAAATTATGAATCTTTTATTTATAGGATATTTACAACATGTAGGGCTTGCATTAGCAATTGGTCTAGCAGCTTGTATTAATGCGGGCCTATTATTCTATTGCTTAAGGAGGGAAAAAGTTTTTGTATTAGATAAAGGCTGGGGTAAATTCCTTTTTAAAACTATAATTTCAGTAAGCTTGATGGCTATTGGCTTATTTTTTCTCCGAGGAACTTTAGAGCAATGGGTTGATTATTCATTCTTACAGAGAGTAGGAAACCTACTATTTATAATTATTGTCAGTGTAGCTATTTATTTTTCTAGTTTAAAATTATTAGGGTTAGATTTTAAGGCTTTTTTTAAAAAGACGCATCATACATTTTGAGAATATTAAGAAATATCAGCTTAAAACAATCACCTTGTGTCATGACAATTGGTAATTTTGATGGCGTGCACTTAGGACATCAGGCCTTATTAACTGAGTTAAAAAAAAGAGCTCATGATTTAGGGTTGGAAAGTGCAGTAACGACTTTTGAACCAAACCCAAAGGATTTCTTCAACCCTAAAAAACCACAAACACGAATTTCAAGTTTAAGAGAAAAAATAGAGTTTTTTAAAAAAATAAAAATTGATCGCGTACATATTGTTAAATTTAACCAGAAATTCTCTCAGTTAACTGCAAATGATTTTATAAGTATTTTAAGTAAAAAATTAATGGTTAAAGAAATTATTATAGGAGAAGATTTTCGTTTCGGGAAAGGGAGAGAAGGGGGGTTAAAAGAATTATCAGGTAGCGGTATAAATTTAAATGTTCAAAATAAGATTTTTATAAACAATGTAAGAATCTCAAGTACCTTTATAAGGCAGCTTTTGGCTAATGATAATTTAGAGGAGGCAAATAAATTTATAGGTAGACCTTATTCAATTTCTGGAAAAGTTACCCATGGAAAAAAAAGGGGGAGAGAAATTGGGTTTCCAACTGCAAATATTTATATGAGGCACAATCGACCACCATTAAAGGGTGTCTTTGCTGTAAAATTTGGAGATTATTATGGTGTCGCTAATTTAGGTTTTCGTCCATCATTTGAGGGTGTGGGAAAATTGCAACTTGAAGTGCATCTGTTAAATTTTTCTTCAAATCTATATGGTCAACATGTAAATATTAATTTTTTAAAAAAATTAAGAGATGAAAAAAAATTTACGACGATAGAGGATTTAAAAGAACAAATTAAATTAGATATAGATAAAGCTAAACTTTTTTTTGGTAACAAAAATTTATGACAGAACAAAATAAATACAAACTAAATCTTCCAGAAACTAACTTTCCAATGAGAGGAAACCTTGCTAAGAGGGAGCCTGAATGGTTAAAGAATTTGGATAACAATAAAACCTATGAGGTTATAAGGAAATCAAGGTTGGGTATGAAGAAATATATCCTTCATGATGGCCCACCATATGCTAATGGAAATATTCATATTGGCCATGCAGTTAATAAAATTTTAAAAGACTTTATTATAAAATCAAAAACCTTATCTGGATTTGATGTTCCTTATATTCCTGGCTGGGATTGTCATGGTTTACCAATAGAGTTGGTTATTGAAAAGGAATATGGGAAAAATCTAAAAGCAAAAGACTTTAGAAGGCTTTGTAGAGAATACGCTAAAGAGCAGGTAGAGAGCCAAAAAAAGGATTTTCAAAGGCTAGGTGTTTTTGGAGATTGGGGTAGACCATATCTTACGATGGATTTTAAAATTGAGGCTAACATTATTAGATCATTAGCTAAAATTTATGAAAATGGATACTTATATCAAGGTGGTAAGCCTGTCAATTGGTGTACAGATTGCAGTTCTGCGCTAGCTGAGGCTGAGGTGGAATATGAAGATAAAAAATCAATGGCTGTTGATGTATCGTTTAAGTGTATTAATACGAGAGATGTCGAAGAAATTTTTGATTGCAAAATTAACAAAGGAGTTTTTGCAGTCATTTGGACAACTACCCCATGGACTCTTCCAGCTAATGAAGCTATTTGTGTGAATCCTAAACTTGAATATGGTTTATATGAAACAGAAGATAAATTCTTAATACTTTCAACTGAATTAGCAAAAACAAAGCTATTGGCATATGAGCTTAAAGGTAATTTGGTGGGTTCTTGTAATGGTGGGGCACTTGAAAACATTCAATGTTATCACCCATTTAAAGAAAAGGAGGTACCAATTATTTGTGGTTCTCATGTAACAACAGAAACTGGAACAGGGTTGGTTCATACTGCACCTGCTCATGGTGTCGATGATTATGTGGTTGGTAGCCAATATGGATTGCCTGTTGAAAGTCCAGTTGATGAAGATGGAAAATTTAAACAAGAAACCGATGTTGTTGGGTCTTTGAGTATATGGGATGCAAACAAGAAAATTATAGAGGTATTAAGAGCCAAAAAGTCACTTATTTTTATGGAAAAGTTTACTCATAGCTATCCACATTGCTGGCGGCACAAAACCCCAATTATTTTTAGAGCAACGGAGCAATGGTTTGTTGGGATGGATGTTGAAAATAAAAAAAACCATTCCCTGCGCAGCCAGGCTGAAGAAGAAATAAAAAAAACAAGTTTTTTTCCAGTTTGGGGTGAAGGAAGGCTAAAGTCAATGATTGAAAAGAGGCCGGATTGGTGTATTTCTAGGCAAAGATCATGGGGGGTGCCTATACCAATATTCTTAAATAAGAAAACAAATCTACCTCATGAGAATACTCTGTCATTTTTTGAAGAAATTGCGAATAAGATAGAAAAGGAGGGAATGGATGCATGGTTCGATTTAGAAATTGATTCCATGTTAGGTGAAGATGCAGAAAGCTATTTTAAATCTAGTGACACATTAGATGTTTGGTTTGACTCTGGCACAACTCATCAGTCTGTAATAAAGGACAGGGAGGAGTTAGATTATCCTGCCGATCTATATCTTGAAGGCTCTGACCAGCATAGGGGATGGTTTCAATCAAGCTTACTTACCGGCTGTGCAATTAATGGCATAGCTCCATTTAAAGCGTTATTAACACACGGGTTTGTGGTTGATGGTGATGGCCATAAGATGAGTAAATCTAAGGGCAATGTAATTTCACCCCAAAAAATTATTAATCAATATGGGGCGGATATTTTAAGATTATGGGTAGCCTCCACTGATTATTCCGGAGAGCTTAATATTTCTGACGAAATTATAAAAAGAGTAGCTGATAGTTATAGAAGAATTAGGAATACGTTGAGATTTCTAATTTCCAATATTGAAGATATAGATAAAGAAACACAGATAATACCTCCGGAAAAAATGTTATCGATTGATAGATTTGCTTTATATCAATCTCAAATTCTTCAAGAATCAGTTATTAAAGATTATGATGCATTTAATTTTTACATAGGCATGCAAAAATTTGTCTCTTTTTGCTCAGAAGATCTTGGCGGTTTTTATTTAGATGTAATTAAAGATAGGCTCTATACAATGAAAGAAAACTCTCATGGGCGGCGCTCAGCTCAAAGTGCTTTATTTCATATAACTCAATCTTTAATAAGAGTAATGGCCCCAATCTTAAGTTTTACTGCATATGAGGCTTCAGAAATCATATTTAAGAATGAAACTAAAAGTATTTTTACAGAGGAGTGGTATCAATTTCCAAAAAATTTGACTCAAGATAAAGACATAAATGATTGGAAAAATATTTTAGAAATTAGAAGTCTTGTCAATAAAAAAATAGAGCAACTTAGAGAAAAGGGTAATGTAGGCTCCTCTCTTCAATCAGAGGTAGAGATTA
>Ga0209044_1001226_pt1 | contig 16666 bp, 13 predicted proteins | sample SaaInlV_130m_DNA_FD_184655 | JGI IMG/M metagenome (GOLD analysis project Ga0209044, IMG submission 184655) | Marine microbial communities from expanding oxygen minimum zones in the Saanich Inlet - SI037_S4LV_130m_DNA (SPAdes) (version 2) | ecosystem: Environmental > Aquatic > Marine > Intertidal... | reverse complement strand
TTGTAATATATTTCATTTCCAATACTTTCATAACGCTAAATAAAAACATAACAATTGCAGCTATAATAAGGACTTTTTCCATCGTTATAAATATAATATCATATAGAATATTATATTTGTAATTTAACGCGTACTTCTTCTATCCTGCCTAAATTGGTGGTAATTCCTCAATTCCATCAAGCAATATATCGTTGGTTATACTTCCTCCAACCGGTTCATCCAATACATCAAATCCGGTCAAATCAATATTATCGGTATGGATTTGAATAGCTTCGTCATCTGTATCACTTTCTTCTTCGAGTTTTCGTTCAATTGCACGAGATGTACTAATGTCCTCTAATCGTTCAATTGTTTTTGGAGCATCTACAGACTCAACCTTATTTATATTATTCAATACTAAATCTTTGTCATTAAACGTCAACTGTGTCACAACTTGATTGTCATCTATATTTTGAATCGTTGGTACCATTTCAGGGACAGTTTCTTCATCTTTTTCTTTAGATGAATCTGTCTCGTCTGTTTCAGTGTTTTCTTTTTCCGGTTCAGGCTCGTTATCTTCTATATTCTCAATAATCACTTCTTCTTCCTGTTCCACACTTTCATCCATATACGCTCTAATAATTGCTTCGGTAGGTATACTTTCTCGAATTGTCATCAAAATGCTTTCCTGGATAATTGATTCCAATTCACGCTGGTTCTTTTGCACCTGTAATGGAGAAATCTTTTTCTCAAATAAATAGACATTTTTGTATACTTTTCTAGCAACATGGATATACATTTTGTGAATAAATGTATCCAATTTGGGTATAGAAATATCTATCTTCTTTTGTTTATTCCCCACGCGAATACATGTAAGTACCTTCAATTGAATGATATGAACACATGTAATAAGGTCTTCTAAATAATCACACCCGCTTCGTTCAATAATACGAGTACGTTCATCTTCTACAATAACATTGTTCCATTTGGGAACTCGTGACAACAATGTTTGAAATGTCATCAAATATTTACTCGCCTCGTCGTTATCTAAACACATATTCCACGATTCGTTGAATATGGAACAAATTCCCTCGTTAACCAATGGTGTAAAAATACTCACTAACCGACTACACCATTCATTTCTCGATTCATGTAAGTTGGAAATAACAAAATCGTCCATCTTTATTTATAATTCTGTAATACTTTTTAAGTCCTTATTTGAACGCAAATACAAAAAGTCAAATATAGAAATCATAATCATTTTTTCGTATCTATATTCACTACGTATTGTATCGAAATATATGATGACTTTTGATTTGAGTACGTCGTTAATCGTGGTAGTTTTCTTTATCCATTCGATTACATCTATACATGATAAACCTCGTTCAATAATTGAATCGCATAAATAAATCAAACTGGCGTGACATAATTCCTGTTCAACACATGTATTGATAACATTATTCAACCATTCTTCATTGTTATCCGTATATTGTATTTGGTAATTCATATTTTTTGATATTTCATGTAAATTACATATTTGTTCATCTTCCGTATGTTCAGGTATGTATATTTCACAAAATCTCGACAATATTGGTTTTAATAGTTTATGCTTGTTCTCAATAATGATAAAAAAACGTGTGTTGAAACTGAATTGTTCTATACACCGTCTCAATGCAGATTGGGCATCAATCGTTAAATTATCTGCATTAATCAATACAATTGTTTTGAATATCGTACCATTATTAGAGTTTATATTTGTCTTCGCAAAAAATTTCAATTCTTCTCGTATGAATTTGATACCTTTACCATGTGCACAATTGACTATCATAATATTAGATTTCATACGAGGTTTGTTGGTTTCGTATATCATATTCAAAAAATTATTCACTATTGTTCGTTTCCCGCTACCAGACATACCGTGAAAAATGAGATGTGGTATTTTATTTGTTTTGTGAAAATTTTCTAATTTTGCATACACAGATTTGTGAATATTCAATGTTTTTTTTCCTGTATTTGTATTATGGTTCTCTATATGTGTCTTTTGAAATAAGTTTTGCATGTTATGAAATAAAATCATATACTATTTATATGATTTTACCGCACACTATATTAGTGTTGTTTTACAATAACCAATTGTTTTGTAAATGCATATCGTTCATGGTACATTGTTTTACGGCTTACGTTGCAATCTAGACATGCTATTACCAGATTCTCTTTATTATGACCTTGGTCGTTGAATATACGGTCTAGCGACCATTGTTTCGGTTCTCTCACATTCTCATAGAGTACGAGCACATTCATGTTGCAGTAATAACATTTATTTGATGATTTTGATAACAGGTCGAGAACATATGGTTTATCTACAAATCTATCTGCGTCAAACAACCCTTTTTTGACGTCTTGTGACTTATAACCATTCAACTTTTGAGAAATATGTTGCATAATAAGTTTACACGGATGGTGTGATGTAATTTGATTTGTCACCAATTGTGTTATATACGACAATTGAGGTTCGTACAATAGGTCATTAGATGTAATTTGCCAGGATTCTAATGTAGTTACTAGTCGTTTCTTTTTAGATTTTGTAGATTCATGTGATTTTGGGATAGGACTAATATCTAGGTTTATGTGTTTTGTATTATTTAGTTCACTCATTTAGTTTTCATTATATTTTTACACATTCTTTTTAACGTATGGAGAACCTAACAAACAGTATATATACAAATGCGAATAAACGTCTAAAACTACAACAAAATAACCGGATAGATTATAGGTAATGTTCTCATTGTTTGCCATATTATTGTTATGTATACAATTCAAATTATCGATGGCAGTTGAATCATCAACAATGTACGTGTTTGCTTATAGTTGGACACCTGGGTTTTGTATGAATGAATCTTATCCAGGTTGTATGGATCCTTTACCTTATTGGAAAAATAATTTTACGGTGCATGGATTATGGCCTCAATATGTAACTAGTGGATATCCATCTACATGCACAACTGAAAAATTTGATTCTAGTATACCATCTAAAGTCGGTTTAGATACATTGATATCTCGATGGCCAGATGTTAAATATACAATAAATAATACAAAATATGATTCATTCTGGGAGCATGAATGGAGTAAACATGGTACATGTTCTGGACTAACACAATATGATTATTTCATGACCGCAATTAGAATGACAGATATATTATTGACACCTGATATATTCCACAAATCGGTCGGGACCAATATAAATACCGAAGAATTACGTATGTTATTTGGCCCTACATCTACAATTTCATTGCAATGTTCTCATCAATCATTAGTAGGAGTATACAGTTGTTGGCAACAAAAAAATAATGTTCCTACTAAACTCGTGGCGTGTCCAGATGATGTACTCCAAGAAGACACCTGTAAGTCGAAAGAAGAAACATACATCCCAGCATTGTAATATCGCTCTTTAAGTATAATATTCAATTTATATATATAACAACTTTTTTTGACATAATTTATAGGGGTATTTACCGAAAATGGACATTCTGAAAATGTCCAATTTTGAAAAGTGAGGCCATAAGTTTTTCCGAAAAAACCTAAAAATCCAGTTCAAAGCATAATGCAGTAAATTTCCCAAAATCCCAATTAGTTTGACTGCACATATTTTTTTAATAATTATCGCGGAGAGATTTAGGCGTTTTTTATGTTAGCATAAATAAAGGAAAATTGCTAACTAAATGCTAACTATAAAAACGCCAAAAAACGCCAAAATATTAACATGTGAACAATGCAACTTTAAATGCAGTAAACAAAGTGATTTTATACGCCATACGACGACTGCAAAACATCAAATGCTAACATGTGCTAATAAAAACGCGCCAAAAAACGCCAAAATATTTATTTGTAATTGTGGTAAGGAATATAAACAAGCACCGTCATTAACACGTCACAAAAAGAAATGTACTTATGTAGATAATATGAATAATGATATAATAGATAATTCCCTAATAATAAATGAGCAGACAAATGACGCAACCACTGTATTATTATTATTAAAACAAAATCAAGAATTTAAAACTCTAATGGTGGAACAATATACAAATTTACACGAAAGTCATCAAAAAAATCAGGAATTGCAACAACAGTTGGTTGATGCAGTTAAAAATAATACAGGCAGCATTACAAATAATAATACTACAAACAACAATCAAAGATTCAATATCAACTTTTTCTTAAACGACACATGTAAAGATGCAATGAACATTACTGATTTCTTACGTAATATAGACGTGCAACATAACGAATTGGAATATATTGGTCATCATGGGTATGTGAACGGCATGACAAAGCTGATTATGGACCGTCTCAAACGTATGGATGTAACAAAGCGACCAATTCACTGTACGGATATCAAACGTGAAATCATGTACATCAAAGACAAAGATGAGTGGAGTAAAGATACAGATGAATTAACTAAGCTCCGTAAAATTCTAGGACGTATATCAATGAATAATTATCGTGCTGTACCAGATTGGAAGCGTGCTCACCCGGATAGTGAATTGATGGAATCACAAAACAATGAATTCTGTTATAGAATGATGAGAGCAATATTAGGTGACGTAGAAGAAGAACAAACTAGAATGGACAACAAAATAATAAAAAACATGGCAAAAGATATATTCATATACAAAAATAGATGATTTGATGTTTGTTATATCAAATATAACAAACATAAACCGATTCGCATAATATAACATAGCTATATGTTCTCACGGTTATTTACAAAAACTTACCATAAACTATCATTTGAAGATGTACAGTTCGGTATGCAACACCCTGAACAGTTTGTTATAATCAATACACTACCTATATATGAGCAATCATGTTTAATCGAAAATACGATTGCTCATACAGAAGAAGAAAATACAATCAATGCATTATTAGAACAAAATATGTTAATGGGTAAAAAGTTCATTATATATGGTCGAAATAATATGGATGATACAATTTACGCCAAATGTGATCAGTTGACCAATTTAGGGTTTCAATCAGTTTACCTATATATAGGAGGATTATTCGAATGGCTTACATTACAGGACATATATGGTAAGGACGAATTTCGAACGACAATATATATATTAGATATATTGAAATACAAACCGACCCGTATATTTGGCAGTTATATGATAACAAACTAATGCTAATGGATACCAACAAAAAATTGATTTACGTATACACAATATATACGTAAATATAAACCGAACTTTTTGTACTACTAGAGTATATAAAACATGTCTACCCGTCCTTTACTCATTTCAATCGAAGGTAATATTGGTGCAGGAAAATCCACCATTATTGATAAATTAGGAAAAAAATTAGCAGGCGACAGTGAAATTATTTTACTGAAAGAACCAATTGATGTATGGGAAAGCATTCAAGAAACAACTACGGGTGAAAACATTTTACAAAAGTTTTACAAAGATTCACAAAAATATGCATTTTCATTTCAAGTAATGGCTTATGTCACGCGGCTAAGTTTGATACGCGATACGATTAGAAACAACCCAAATTGTAAGATTATTATATGTGAAAGGTCATTAGATGCTGATAAAAATATATTTGCAAAGATGTTGTATGATGACAAACAAATTGAAGACATTCATTACCAAATATATCTTCGATTTTACAACGAATATGCAAAAGAATATCAATTGGATGGAATAGTATACATAGATGCGGATGCAGAGGTATGTCATAACAGAATTGCAAAGAGGTCGCGTGATGGAGAAGCAGGGATTCCAATAGAATATTTACAAAGATGTAAACAATATTGTGATGAATGGATAGATACTCTTCATCTAACGACTGATGTTTTACATATAAATACAAACGAAGATGTATCATATGATATGCATGACCAGGAAGACAAAGGGATAGAATGGTTGAATCAAATAGATGAATTCATTAAGAGACATGCGAATTATTTTCCTAAACAGAAAACAATGCCATCATTTGTTGATACAGTAGAGTCATTATTAATGACAATGCGTGCATAATAATCACAGTAAACCATCCGTTATCAATTAATCAAATTTAACAGTGATTTTTACCGTTTCTTTTTTTATACATTTGCAAGCAGAAATAGACAATTCTTCGCGTTTCTTCCGCGTCTTAGTATTGTCAGTATGGGATTCAGTTGGAGTTCTACGTTTGGCAGTACTATTACAATTGTTCATATCATTCTCAATGTCATTAAAATTCGCCTCAATATATTCAACAATTTTATTTTCAATTGCCCATTTAAAAAAGTTCAATTGGCCAATGGTTGTTTCCATACATTGATTTGTATTATATGGTATGGTAACGCGTTCCCATCGACAAAAAGGGTCAAACCGTTTTTTTGAATAAGCTTTCAACTTAAGTTTGTATTCGTTATATACCTTGAACCGAATCGACATGACAGTATCATTCTTTGTATTTGTATTTTCATATACAGTGAAATTTTTTTTCGCATAATTTGTTACAAACCAATCAACAATGCGTAACGAAATACGTGTTTCTCCATTTATAATTTTCATCATTGTATGAATATTATGAGAATCGTTATAAAATTCTAGTAAAGTATTCATAAGTAAATCATTTTGAGTATGTAATTTTGAAGAACGATACATGATATGGTAGATATATTCAATTATCTATACCCTTTTACATACATACATAGATTGTTTGTTAATATTTTTCAAAAAATTGATAATATATATAGGATATTTATCACAGTAAATATTCGAAAAAGCATCTCAAGATGGATTTAAAGCAAAACAAGTTGACCAAAACGGAATGGGAATCAATTGAAAAAATTGTAGGAGACCATGAGAAAAAGATATTGTCCATGATTATAGAAGGATATGATAATGTCAATATTCGATACAATGAGACCAAAACATTGAACTCATATATTAGGTTTGATGGTTCAACCGAAATGGACTATTTCTTGTTCAAGAAATATTTTGAAAATGATATGATGAAGGTTATCTCAAAATATGGAGAAGATACCCCACTTGCATCTTATTCATGTTCATTGAATCGAGGTAAGTTGAAAAAAATTAAAAGTGGAGAATCAATACGATTGAATAATCTAGACAACAAAATCAAATTAAACACACAAATCATATTTGAGTTTGTATTGGTGGAACTATTTGTTGAATTAGTACAGAAATCAATTAAACGAAGAAATAACTACGCATTTTACTTATATACAATCATACAATTAAAAAAGGCAACCATTTCCAACATTAACGTTTATGTATTAGATTTGCTTAATTATACAATCGATTACGTATTATCGTTCACCAATACGAGCGAAATAATCACAAATGCGTACCAGTTTATTGAACAAAATAAATATTTGTTAAAATACGAAGACAAGCAACTATTCAAACATCAACGTGATTTATTCAGTATATGTAAACAAGGTAATGAAAATGATGGCATTATTACTCCCAAGTTGATTTTGTATACAGCACCTACCGGTACTGGCAAAACAATGTCCCCAATTGGACTTGCATCGCATCATCGTATTATATTTGTATGTGTAGCTCGTCATATTGGTCTTGCATTGGCAAAATCTGCAATTTCAATGGAAAAAAAGGTTGCATTTGCATTTGGATGTGAAAGTGCTAGTGATATTCGTTTGCATTATTTCTCAGCCGTCGATTATAAAAAGAACAATAGGTCAGGTGGAATCGGTAAGGTAAACAATAGCGTGGGCGATAATGTGCAAATTATGATATGTGATGTGCAATCTTATATCACAGCTATGCATTATATGTTGGCATTCAATTCAGCCAATACTATCATTACATATTGGGATGAGCCGACTATTACATTGGATTGCGAAAATCACGACTTACATGCGGTTATTCATCAAAATTGGAGTGATAATGTAATACCAACGGTAGTGTTATCGTGTGCAACATTACCAAATGACGATGATATGCAACCAGTATATGCAGATTTCCGGGCTAAGTTCGATGATGCTGATATTCATGTGATTACAAGCTATGATTGTAGAAAGTCAATACCGATTTTAGATACCCAATGTAAATGTGTGTTACCACATTACTTATATTCGTCATATCATGATATAATGTCAACTGCCCGATATTGTAAGGCAAATCTAACTCTGCTCCGTTATTTCGATTTGCGTGAAATCATCACATTCATTGAATATGTAAATCGACAACATTATATAGATGAGATGTACTCTATAGATTCTTATTTTAGTAACGATATCACTACAATCACCATGAATAGTTTAAAAGAGTATTATTTGGAAGTATTGTTACATATGAATGAAGATAGTTGGTCTACAATTTATACACACATGCACCGTCAGCGTAAATCCAGGTTTGACGAACCCCGTACAAATATACAAAAAACAAATAGTTATGGTGCACCAACGAATAGACCATCTAATGCAGGTAAAACATTATCCCGTACAACTAGTTTACATACAAGTATTCCTCCAACGCCACCTGCGGCAACAACTAAACCAATTGGTGTATTAATTACAACTGAGGATGCATATACATTGACAGATGGTCCAACCATATTTTTAGCAGATGATGTAGACAAGATAGGTAAATTTTATATAAAACATACCAATATTCCCGAACATGCATTCAGTAAAATTATGTCAAACATTGTTGCCAATAATGAACTTACCGAGAAGATTGATAAATTAGAGCGTGAGATTGAACATCAAAATGAAAAATCATCAACTAGTTGGGAGAATTCTAAAATGACTAAAGAAACACGTGAACTTGATGCAGAAATAAATAGATTGCGTAAAAATGTACGCATAGTATCCCTTGATTCGATTTATGTACCGAATACATGTAATCACCAGACAAAGTGGACCCCAGATGGAAGTGTTCGAGAAAATGCATTTATATCCAACATCGGGGACGACATGAGCAGACAAATCATGTTATTGGATATAGATAATCACATCAAGTTTCTCTTATTGTTAGGTATTGGTGTGTTCAAACAAATCCCAGATAAACGATATATGGAAATAATAAAACGATTGGCGGATGAACAGCGTTTATTCGTGATTATTGCATCAACTGATTATATTTATGGAACGAATTATCAGTTTTGTCACGGGTTTATTGGAAAAGACCTGAATACGATGACGCAACAAAAAACATTACAGGCTATGGGTCGAGTTGGGCGAAACAATATTCAACAGGATTATACCATTCGTTTTCGGGATGATAGCATGATTAGTAGTCTATTCAAAGAACCAGAATACAACCTAGAAGCAATCAATATTCGTAGATTATTTGTAAGTGAATAAAAAAAAATAATAAAAATAATAAAAAATAAAATAATCCATGTAATTCATAATGTAAATATTGATTTTTTTGTATACATTATGATAATTATAATCCATTTTTGTAGTTGACTACATAAGGATTTTGTTTCAATGTTGACATAATATCTGGAGTATTTCGGTCTACATTGATAGTAGAATATAACCCATTTTGTGAGCCAGCTAATTGTCCCATATTACCAACATCGGGTGATTGGTATGGCATAGTTCCGGTTATAGCACGAGTGTTTTTTAACGATTCGTCACGTGTTTTTTCGCGCATGTTAATATTGGAATTCATTACGTTCATATTACCTTTTACCATATAACCATCGATAGTACTTGCTTTGATATCATTGTTACGTTGATTATATCCAGCGGCATATGATGTCATTTCACGGGTACCATCTCCCGCACCCGCTCCACCCACATATTGTATACTTGTATCCTGACGTTTTGTATCATAAGCTTGTTGTTGTGTCACCTGATATGCCCCGCCCAATTGATTTGCATTGACATTTAAATGATTTTTCGAATTTTCAGTTGTTTCACGAATGGTTGCCCCTGGACGGTCAGCAGGATTGAAGATATAAGAACTGGGAACGGTTGTTCCTGGATTTTGATAGGGTCGTAGATTGCCTACAACATTTTGTTTACGAGAAGGGCGTAACACATCTAACAAAGGAGCAACTGCGGCACCAATGCTACTACCGACCATACCAAAGTAACCGGATTGAGTATTTGACGTACGATTGTTGGGATATGCCTTCTTCGATTTGATACCGAAATCAGCATCAGTGGCATGATTACGTCCATTCGCATTTGCTCCTGCAATAGGAACCGCACCTAACTCGATATTATGAGAAGGCATATACTCACCGGAAACATAGGTAGATGATTGTTGAGATGCAGCAACACCAGTATAGGATGTGGTGGTTTCTGGACGAGAAACGTATCTGTCGATAGGAATCGAATGGAGGGTTTCACCTTTCGATGCACCTGTTGTTGTAAACCATCTTTCCTGTCCCATCTCAAATGTCGTGTCTGGACGATTTTTTTCCATAACACCCATTTGCTCTGTAGTACCAATATTTTTGATACTACTGTAAGCAGGTCCCTCATGCCCGAGTAGAACATGTCCGGACGATTTTGGGTTATTATCAACACGCAATTGGTCGGCTGTTTTTGGCATCCACTCTTCTCTTGCCATCATGCCTGAATTAAATCCATGTGCACCATCATTTGTATACCCAAGACCTAGACCAGGTGCAACACGTTCTTCTTCAAATGGTTTCGTATTTGACATGTGCATGCTCTTGTTAACACGAGATTGATAAAAATCATTCATATTAGGGGCGCCTGTAGCCCAGTCTTGGTTTTCGTTTGGAGCAAAGAGAGGGGCCTGCTCTTTCTTGGTGATAGTTTGAGAACCATTTCCCACATAATTGTCTAAAATACCCTCATTCGTATTTGCATTAGACGAAGACGTTGTCATCTTAGCGCCAAAAAAAGGTACCATATTATTATGTGAAAAATAGGAACCTCCCACTTTTTCACCAGTAAGTGAATAAAATTCAGCTTGTTCATTGGTCATCTGTTGTTCTTGATGTTTTGAAATTACATTGGCATCAAAATACTTGTCTGTATAAACACTACCTCCATTCTCGAAATGGTTTACTTTGGATAAAGCCGATGTTCTGTCAATATCGTCATTTCTCACCGGATACTCTTCGGGATAATTACGGTTGGGTATATCTGTATTAGGGAGGGCGTTTTGATTCGTGAATGTTTCTTCTTGTTCTTCGCATGTATTATTATTAGATTGTCCATTCATAACATACATAAGACTTAAAGCGATACCAGGTATAGCAAATTCCATTGTATTCTATTCTATTATATTATATAATGATATTAATATAATAGATATTTATTTTGTACACGACAACAATTTATTTATATAATGTACCGGGGCAACTGTTTTCAATACCCCCAATACACATACTTTGTCCAGTGAGATAAAATTCGGTTTGACCAACAACTGGAATGCGAGGTCTAAATTGGTCCTTTTCCAAAATACGGGTTTGGATGTTCTCTTGAAATTGTTTATCTAAACCATTCAATGGATTTAATAATGGGTCTTCCCATCGAGTTTGTTCTAAATCTTTGTACATCCAGGCAGGATGACTTGACCTACTTTCTTCGATAAATGGCGATTCTTTACGATATGTCGGCATGGAGGACGATACATTTGTTTTTGCATGTTGATTCAATGCGATATTATCACGATTATGTCTTCGAGTAAGTCCACGTAAATCACTCTCTAGATTTACTGTGTTGGTTTGTAAATTACCGCCCCATTTTTGTAGACGTAATTGAGGGTCCTCCATAAAGGGCAAATCAACACCCGGACCAGGTGTATTCAACATATATCGGCCAGTAAAACTTGTCTCTTCATTCTGTTTTTTTATTCTATGCGGGTCGTCATGAAAACGAGTAAATGACATTTTAATTACTATATGTTGCGAAAATATATTTCATGATTAAAATACATAAATATTGTATGTCGTGTAATACTATCGAGTCTCATGAAGGTTCCTAAAATATGTCTTAATATGATTGTAAAAAATGAAACCAACATAATAGAACGGTTATTTGATTCGGTAGTAGACATTATAGATTCATATTGTATTAGTGATACAGGTAGTACTGATGATACAATAAGTAAAATTCGCGAATATTTTGAGAAGCGAAATATTCCTGGTAACATAATAGAAGAACCGTTTCGCGATTTTGGATATAACCGAACACATGCACTACGTGGATGTCATAAAATGACAGATGTTGATTACATATTGTTATTAGATGCGGACATGAAACTAGAAATAAAGACGGATGATATTACCGAATTTAAGAAGGGATTAACAAAAGATGCGTATTATGTTGTTCAGGGTTCTTGTAACTTTTATAATGAAAATATCCGTATAGTAAAAAATAACCCATTATACCATTATTGGGGTGTAACTCACGAGTATATTGAGTTACCAGACGATGCAACAATTGATAGTATTGAGAGGAATATATTGTTTATAAATGATATTGGCGATGGAAACAATAAAGAAAATAAATATCGTCGTGATATTGATTTGTTATCACGTGGATTAGTATCAAATCCTGACAACCCGAGATATTTGTTTTATTTGGCGAATAGTTATCGCGATTTGGGTGAATATGCAACAGCAATCGAAACGTACATAAAACGCATTGATGTGGGTGGATGGATACAGGAAACCTGGCATTCTTATTATTCGGCAGGGAATTGTTGTATGCAAATCGGTCAAACTGCAAACGCGGTTTATTATTGGTTAGAAGCATATCAATTTATGCCTACTCGCATAGAAAACCTTTATCGACTAGTTTATCATTATCGATGTAATAAGAAATATGCATTGGCGTTAGTATTTTATGAAATTGCCAAAACGATTCGTATTGAAAATCCCGTAATCAATCATTTGTTTTTAGAAAATGACATATATGAACACAAATTAGATTATGAATATTCTATCATTGGATACTACACCAAAATAAATAAATCCATTATGGTAGATAACTGTATGTCATTATTAAATAAACGAAATATTCGAACACCCATATATGCGAATATTATTGCAAATTACAAATATTATTGTAAAGCATTGTCAATTGTAAGTATTACACTCGAAACAATGGAACCGTCTTATGTATGTTTGATGAATATATTGAATAGTATGGGGAAAGACTTTACTAATACAAATATGTACCCGAGTACATCATCTATATGTGAAAATCCAAATAATGCAAATGAAATATATTTATGTAAGCGGTATGTTAACTACAAAATTGGTGATGACGGTGAGTATATAAATCAGTCAAAAGTTGTTACGGAAAATATATTTGGAAAGGTGATTATGGAAAATAATGTTTGGCAAAAAGTGAATGAGAATATAATGGATTATAATCGTGAATATGATGATGTTTATGTTGGATGCGAAGATGTAAAATTATATTTTCCGGCGAATAATGTTCACGGAGACAATCACATCGAATATTTAGCCAACCGAGTAGTAACTGGTATGCAATTCAAAGTAGAACATGGTGTCTATAATTATGTTACAAAGAAATGTGTCTCGTCAACAATACTAGATATGGTACCTTCATTACAACTATACGAAAAAAATTGGACATATTTCCATACAGCAAATGGCGAAGACCGTATTGTATATAAATGGAGTCCATTTACCATATGTGAAAACACGGATGGATGTATAAATGTTTTACATAAAATAGAAACACCGCCTATATTTACTCATTTACGAGGGTCGAGTAATGGTATTCATATAGGTAATGAGATATGGTTTCTATGTCATATAGTAAGCAATGAAAATAAACGCTATTATTATCACATATTTGTTGCAATAAATACAATAACATTAGAACCAATGAAGTATAGCCAAATATTTACATTTGAAAACGAACCAGTTGAATATTCATTAGGATTTATTTATAGGAAAGAAGATAATAAATTATTGATTGGATATAGTACCAATGATAATACCAGTAAATATATGCTGTTAGATAAAAAAGTAGTAGATGAAATGTGGATTTTATGTGACTAAAAGTAGATAGTGAACTTTTACGATTCGTCCTGATCCGGTTCTTCTTCGATTACAATTGTTTCATCCAATAAATTTGTTGGTGCAGTTTTGCAACACCCAAATGTACGACGGTGGTATTTAGTGATGCCATATTCTCTAATACCATCTAGATGGAGTTTCGTGCCATATCCCATATTTTTGCTCAACCCATAATGTTCATCTAAAAATGGATATTTTTCACACATTTCGAGAACATACGAATCACGAGCAGTTTTTGCTAGAATACTTGCAGCAGCGATTGCCATGTATTTACCATCTCCCTTTTCGACTGTATCGAACGGCATTTCGACAATACATCGTTGTTCTTCGTCATATGAACGAAATGGAGTGAAGTAATTACCGTCAATTACTGCCATGAAATCTTCCAATTTATGCTGTGTACCTGTTTTATTATTTATTTTCCGGATAGTTTCCCGAATGCAGTTATGCATACCATGCATAACTGCCTGTAAGATGTTTATATCATCTACAAGCTTAGGTTCTTCATATGTAACATGCCATGCCAATGCATGTTCTTTAATATACGATGACACTGAATGTAATTTCTTTTTAGAAGAGAATTTTTTACTATCTTTGATATCAGTACCGTCAAATAGGGAGGGTTCTTTAGGTAAAACCACGCATGCTATATATACTCGTCCAAACAAACACCCTCGACCTGCTTCATCAATTGATAATTCAAATGGAACAGATGGGTCGTAACAACGAGTAAGTACGGTAGGTGTTTTTTTCATTTTCGGTACTGTAGATGTAATATCGGCCATGGATATTTGTTTTATTGTATATCAATATAACAACTATTGTCAATTTTCTATAGAACATTATTGCTGTGATTTAAGCATATTTATATTATATATTTTCGCAATATACATTATATTCAATACAATGAAGTTCGGCAAATTCACCATGTTTATGTTGCTATTACTATTGTTAATAGTATCTGTATTAATTTGCAGATGGGCAATGCAATATACAGAAGGATTTATTGCATATAAAGAAGACAAAGATAGATTAAATGAAGTTATTCTACCTATGTATTCTGGGCGTCAAGCGCTTTACAAAATATACGATAGTTTGTACTTTGATAACAAAAATGGCAACCTTATTGAAATAGAAGGTGCCGAATTATCTGGTAATGTGAAGTTGGATGACACTGGGTCAACTATCACGGAATTGCATGTTGTTCCTCGCATTGGAAATAGTGTAAATTCATATACTATTGATAACTTACAGAGCCAATTACCAGCTCCGGATACAGATACAAAAAATTCTTACAAAAGTAAGGTGTATCACACAAAAAGTGATGTAACTGGTGTCGGTAAATATACCGCATTTATGATGCCATGGCATGAAAATACGTATGTACATGTTATGACAACACCTGATGCAAACGATGTTGCTGAAGCCCATGTAGCAGTAAAAAATGCAAAACGTCAAGAGCGTGCAGCAAAAACTGCATTAGATGCCGCAACTAATACAACCAAGGAAGCCGCTACTGCTGCCTTAGCAACTGCAACTGCTGCAGTGACTACGGCAACTGCTACGGCAAATACATATAATCCTACTAATATTGGTACATTTGGGTTTACATATCAATCATCGGCAATTGATTATGAATATACTGATGCAGCCGCAATGACAAACATTGTAGAGTCTATAACCGATAGTGCGGCAAAGACAAATACTATGGTACTCGAACCTATATACAATACGACAACTAAGGTTTATCAAATCGCCGAATTTGTGAAATTTGATATTCGAAATGCACAACTATTAGTTGGAGAAGGTGATAATAAAATAAAGGTTTATGGTCGTAATGGCAACCTAGTATCAACAATCGAAAAGGTGGCCAGTGGTGAAGAAACCGATAATGGTGACAGTATAGATGAGATAAGCAATACGCAATTTCAACCCAGCATTATTTATGATTTATCTGGTCAAAATATGATATTATATATTCCTGCTGCTAGAAAAACAATGGTGGCACTTATACATTACGATAGTGATGGAAATCTAGCATTAAGAAACGTAGCTAGATTTAGCGAAAAGGGGATTGACCACGGACAACCAGATTCAGGTGCAAATGATGATAAGAATGATGATAAGAATCATGATAAGAATGATGATAAGAATGATGATAGTGATAGTGACAGTGATAGTGATAGTGACAGTGACAGTGATAAATTAATAGATTATTCTGAGTTTGATTTAAATGATTATATGCGGAAGACACAGGTTATTCCACCCGTTTGCCCAGCGTGCCCATCCTGTAATTATAACTCAGGTGGTGCGTGTGGACAATGTGGTGGTAACGGAGGATGTGGAACAAAATCTAAAGATGGTACTAGTTTAGTGAATGATGCAGTGTCAACAACAGGTAATACAATTACTAATGTAGCAGATACAGCAGGTAATGTTGTAAATAAAACTGTAGATACAGCCGGAAATTTGGTTGCAGGTACGATTGGTACTGCTGGTAATTTAGCATCCGGAACGGTAGGTGCAGCGAGCGATTTGGCATCCGGAACAGTGGGTGCTGCGGGTAACGTAGTATCAGGAACAGTGGGCGCTGCGGGTGATGTAGTATCCGGAACAGTGGGCGCTGCGGGTGATGTAGTATCCGGAACAGTGGGTGCAG
>Ga0209044_1001221_pt1 | contig 16677 bp, 10 predicted proteins | sample SaaInlV_130m_DNA_FD_184655 | JGI IMG/M metagenome (GOLD analysis project Ga0209044, IMG submission 184655) | Marine microbial communities from expanding oxygen minimum zones in the Saanich Inlet - SI037_S4LV_130m_DNA (SPAdes) (version 2) | ecosystem: Environmental > Aquatic > Marine > Intertidal... | reverse complement strand
TCGCCAGGTTCGTTTCTCCGCATTTGAAAACCGCCCTGTCGTTCTCTGGACCTACGCATTAAACAACACACTTGGAAAAAACCGGGTTTTTGGTTTCCATTTATTCAACCTCACGGTTCATATCGGCGTCACACTATTAATCTTTCTCATTATTTCACGCACCCAATACCTCATTGCCTCCCGCGCTAGCGGGTTTCCTTTGGCAACGGCTTTGCTTTTTGCGTTGCACCCATTGAACACCGATTCGGTATCCTATATATCTTCCCGTTCTTCATTACTGGTGACCTTTTTTTATTTGCTGGCGCTTTACCTGTTCACCGGCCTGTTTTCACGTAAAAGCAAAATTCCAGAGTTCAACTTCCGGTGGGTACTTTTCATACCCATCCTGATAAGCGCATATATGAGCATTGCCTCAAAACTCATTGGCGCAACCTTGCCTGTTCTGATGGGACTTTGGTATCTGGGTTTTATAGTTTCAACACAGAAACCGCAGTTCGCTGAAAAATTTTTCCAACCCAAGTGGATAGCTACTCTTTTCCTGCTTGCAGGAGCTTTGTTTGCGGGAGCCTACATTGTTGCCGATTCCTGGCTTTATATTGCCAGGGACCAGGGGCTGGAGCTTTATGGGCGAATGCCTTATTTTCTGATGCAGATAAAAGTAATCGTCTTTTATTATCTCAAGCTGTTCCTGTTTCCCTTCAACCTGAACGTGGACAGCGGCCTGCCGTTCAGCACCCCTGCATCCGACCCACTCATATTTTTAGCAGGATTGGTCATAATCGGAATTCTTTTCGCCGTGGTAAAAGGCAGGAGTCTCTGGGTTGCCATCGGTTTCATTTGGTTTTTCATCACGCTTGCCCCGACCTCCAGCATCGTTCCTCTGAATGATCTGGCCGTGGAACATCGCACTTATCTGCCCATGACATTAGGGCTTTGCATGGTTGTGGGATGGATCGCCAGTACCTGGCGCTGTTCAATATTGCTTGTGCTTTTACCCCTGTTTGCGTTGGGAACCGCAACCCGAAACAGTGACTGGGTCAGCGAGATCAGCTTGTGGAAAGATTCGGCCCAGAAGAATCCCAATTCAACAAGACCCCATAACAATCTTGGCAAAGCCTATTTTGAAAAAGGCGACCTTGTCCTCGCGGCCCACCACCTGGAAAAAAGCGTTGCCAATATTCCCCACTTCATTGATACCCAGTACAATATAAAGAGTGCTGAAATATTTTTAAAAAGGCGGGAAAAAATCTACGGTGAAAAATCTGCCAAGAAATTTTCGCCTTCGGAGTCCATTGGACTTCTGACCGAGCTGGTGGAGCCTCACTACAACCTGGCCAGCGTTTATCTGGACCAAGGACGACTGGATGATGCAGAAAAAGAATACCTGAAAACCCTGACATTGAGGCCAGGTCATTTGTCATCCAGAATAGGGTTGAGTTCAGTTTATAACCGAAAAGGACTGTACGACCAAGCCATAGCCTCGCTGGAACTGGCCGTCAACTCACCAACGTCCGACCCCAGCTTTGCCCTGGCCCGATTGAACCTTGGGGAGCTTTATGGAAAAACCGGAAAAATTGAAAACGCGATAAAAGAATGGGAAGCGGCTCTTAAAATCGATCCATCCTTGTTGCCGGCTCATTTCAATCTAGGAACCGCCTATATGATGACTGGCAAATTGGAGTTGGCGGTAAGGGCCTTCAAACATTGCCTGCAGTTGAATAACCACTATGAGCCTGCGTTATTCAACCTTGCCAAGGTTTATCAAAAGCAGGAAAAATGGGACGAGTCCACACAACAATTTAAAAACTTCCTTGAAGTTACCGGCCCCAAGTCTTCCGCCTACGCTCAAATTGGTTTCAATTTTAACCAGCAGGCAGACTGGAAAACCGCGCAAGAGTTTCTTAAAAAATCTCTTTCACTGCAACCGAATAATTTTAATGCCCATATCTCTCTGGCAGAAACTCTTGCCAACCTTGGGCAGATGAAAAAAGCCCGGGAACTTTTGCAGGCGACCTTAAAAATGGACCTGAATCCGGTGCAAAAGGAAGCCATAAATAAAATGATGACAAATTTAACCCATCCACAAAACACAACCCCATGAATTCAAAAATTACAAACATGGGTTCCATCGGGTATCAACTGAAGTCCATTACGATTCTCATCTGTATGGGTCTTCTGGCTTTCTGGGCTACTTTTCACTCGCCCTTTCTTTATGATGACGCCCATGCCATTGTTGAGAATCCTTATATTAAGCATTTGAGTGATTTTCAAAAGAGCATTGGCATTGAAAACATTTTTAATCGTTCCGTTCTTCTCCTGACGTTTGCGGTAAATCGGGAAATAGGTGGGCTGGATGTATTCGGGTATCACCTTACCAATGTTTTGGTCCATATACTGACCGGCGTAGTCTGGTATTTTCTGGTCAGCGAATTATTGCTTTTAGAGCCATCTCGATATCGGCTCAAACGCTTGCCTTTAATTTGCGCTTCCATTCACCTTGTCAATCCTCTCACGGTTGAAACAGTCACTTATATTTCCAGCCGCTCATCAGGGTTGGCAACATTTTTTTATCTGCTTGCCTTTTATATTTTTTGCAGGCTGGTCCGGCCTCGGAAAGAAAACCTGGCTTGGACAGGCAAACTACTTTGCATTGCAGGGATTTCAGGTTTCCTTTTTCTCGGAGTTGGAACCAAGGAAATTGTCGTCACCTTCCCTCTTATGGCAATCGTCTATATATGGCTCATCACTCCAGCCGACGAAAGAAAATCTTTAAAGGCAAAAATTGGAGTCCTTCTCCTGCCCCTTTTGATTTATTTTTGTTATCGTTATATAGAGCAGGGCAATATTTTTTCTTTAAAGGCCGACCCAACCTCCGGGGAGACCAGCCGTTTTTTATATTTTTTCAGTCAAATTAAAGTAGCGGTTCACTATTATCTGCTCAAGCTGTTCCTTCCCTTTAACCTCAACTTTGAGCCGGATATACGCTTACTACCCGATTTTATAGACGGGCAGTTGGTTTGCGCTGGCGCAATTTTAGGAGTCGGAGCAGTAATGGTATTTCGCCATAAATCTCATGTTTTGCAATTTGCCGCTCTCTGGTTTTTTATCACATTGCTTCCCTCATCCAGTTTTATTCCTCTCAAACAAATTGCCACTGAGCATCGCACCTATTTACCCGGGTTGGGATTCAGCCTTGCGTTGGGCTGGTTGTTCCTGAGCACTCAATCGGTCCGTACTTTGGCAACTGGTCTTTTGTTGGCATTTTTATCTCTTACTTTTTTGCTCACGGTAAATCGCTCGCTTGATTACCGATCTGCAATCAGGCTGTGGCAAGACACAGCGGAAAAGTCGCCAAATAAAGCACTGGTTCATAACAACCTGGCTACCGTGTATATGGAAAGCAAAATGTTCGAAGAGGCAAAAGAGGAGTTGGCGATTACCCTGCAGTTAAATCCTACTCAGTCGGATGCCTATGCAAACCTGGGCCATATCCATTTCCAACAGGAACACTGGAATGAGGCCATTGAAGAATTTAATCAGGCTATCACCCTGGGTTCCAACAAACCGGACACCTATTATTTTGCGGGCCTTGCCTGGAACAAACAGAAGGCCTATGGACAGGCTATTCCGTTTTTACAAAAAGCCGTCAGCATGCGATCGCATAACGCCGATTACCATTTTGCTCTGGGCGATGCGCTTCGACAGGTAGGGGCTTTTGATGAAGCGCTTCGGGAGTTTCGCCGGACACTGGCAATCAAACCTGAACACCCGCAGGCGCAAAATAACATTGGTGTTATTTTCTGGAATTTACAAGCTTATGAAAAAGCTGAAGTTGAATTTAAAAAGGCATTGGACATTCAGCAGGATCTTCCGGAAATCCATCACAATCTGGCCGCCCTGCATCTGAAAAACAATCGTTATGCCGACGCCGTTCCCCACTTGGAGCAGGTTCTCAGACTACAACCGGGAAATACAACTGCCCAAAAATTGCTCGACCATGCCATGAGCCAGATGAAGAAAGGGCCGTCATGAAATCCGGCGATTTTAAATTTTCACAAACTCTGCTTAGCCAACTGGGTTATTGCCTGCTCATCTCTTTGCTTGGGGTTTTATTTTTTTCCAATCATCTCAACAATCCTTTTCAATTTGACAGCGTTGCTTACATTGCCAACAACGCCAGCTTAAAAAATCCAGAAACCCTGCTAACCCTTGAATTCTGGCAAAGGGAATTTCTATCACGTAGCCTGCTAAGAATGTCCCTTGCCCTTAATGCTCACCTGGATGGCTTTCGACCCTTTGGGTACCATATTCTCAACCTCGCTTTTCATATTCTCAATGCTCTGCTTCTCTTTTTTGTTCTGGAAAAATCCTTTCACCGTTTTGGCATGGAAGCAATGGGTTGTAAAAGAATCCGCGCCGTTTCATTTTTTTCAGCCGCTTTTTTTCTTTGCCATCCGATCCAAACAGAGTCTGTAATTTATATCATGAGCCGTTCAGAGGTCATCGCCTCTACGTTTTACCTTGCCGGATTTTTACTGTTTCAACAATTACTGAACCGACCCTCAACCTCTCGCCTGCAATATTGCTTTTATTTTCTGGCACTATTTTTAATCGCCCTGGCAGGTTTCAGCATAAAACAGATTGTCGCGACTCTGCCCGCTATACTGGCCTTATATTACCTTTGCAGTTGCCCCGAACAAGCACCTGCTTTGCGGTTTTTAAAAAAGTGGAGGTGGGCGATATTTGGCATCATTGCAGGAATTATCAGCTCTCTGTTCTATAAACTCCTCACCGATGAGACATTTCTTATAGGCCCATCACGAGCTGAGGAGATGGTCGGCAGAGCCAAGTACATGCTCAGTCAACCGAGTGTGATCGTTTTTTATTATTTAAAAATGTTGCTATTCCCGATGAATCTCAATATCGACCCCGATATAGAGGTTGTCGCCCGTTTGCTGTCCTGGAACTTTTTAATCCCAGTACTTTGCATAGCCTCTTTGTTGCTTTGCTCCCTGAAATTTTTTAAGACTCGTTTTGTTTTCTTTTTTCTGTGCTGGTTTTTCATCATCCTTTCCCCTTCCTCTTCCATTGTCACCCTGCACGATCTTGCCGCAGAACACCGGGTCTACCTCGCGTCAGCGGGAATTTTCGTCTTAATTACCTACTGGGTCTCCGAGATAACCCGTAGATGGGGAGAAATTCCAGCACTAAAAATTATTCTTATTTTTTGTGTATTCGCCTTGGGAATTATGACCCTGAAACGGAATGCGGTGTGGCAATCGGAGCTCTCGCTCTGGCAGGATACGTATCAGAAGTCGCCGCATAAGCTACGCCCGCTGATTAATCTGGCGCGGGCCCACAGTCTGGAAGGCAACACCGATAAAGCCATAAAATATTATCAGGAGTCACTTGTTGAGGGACCCGCAGTCTTTGCTACTAATTACAATTTGGGGGATCTTTATCTGAAGAAAAACTTGGTAAACGAAGCCATGCGGCATTTTAACCTGGCCAGCCGCATTGAGCCTGAAATTCCTGAATCCTTTGCCAGGATTGGAGAAATTTATCTATTACAAAAAAAATTCGAACTGGCAGACCCTTATTTCAGGCGTGCTGTGGAGCTCAATCCCCGGTCTGCGCAGGTGTTCAAAAACCTGGGCGTTTTGAATTTCTACCACCTCAATAAACCCAAGCAGGGCCTGGCCTTTTTTTCCCGCTCCCTGACTCTCGATCCCGGTCAACCCGAGGCCAGCAAGATTCGCGAGCTTCTGTCTCAATTCAAACCCGAATAAAATCCAAACTAAGGACCTCTGGCATCAATAACCACCCGATCTCCAAAGCAAAATTTGATCTATGAAAAATAAATGGATTTTAAAATTACTTAACTTATCCCTGTTCGTTTTTGGGGCGGCCTATATAGTCCTGCATGTCGAATTTAACGAGGGGAGTTATTTTTACTATTTTTTCAAAGCCAAAGTCTATTATTCGATTTTTAATAAAATAATTTTTCCTGTTGGCTTTTGGGGTTGTTTTGCCCTTTTTTATTTCTTTTACTACCTCTTGAGCCAAAGAAGTGAAAGTCATCGCGGAACTTTACTACATAGTTTGCGTTACGCCTTGTTTTACCATTTATTTCTTCTTCTACTTACCCATTCCAACGAAATTGTTTCCTCTTACTATTTTTCCACTCCGTTTTTTTCAGTTTACGAAAGGCTATTTTTAGCCATAGCCTTTGTTGGTTACTATCTGGCGGGGATGAAAGTTATTCAGAAGGTAGTGACATCAGGGTGTAAGTTCTGGGAACTAGTTCTTCCTGTTTCAACAATAGTCCCTTTTATATATTCACCTTCACCGCTTATTCATGCTTTCTACCTCACCCTCAGCCTTGGACTTTTTATGGGCTGGCAATTCCTGACCCAGGAGAAGTGGAAGGATTTATTGGGGAATTTAATATCTAATGACTATTTCAAAATAGGTATTATTTTCTTACTGAGTTTGGGACTCAGGCTGTGGTATGCCTACCCCTATGCCACGCATGACTTAATAGGAAATAGTGCGGATGGGCCGGTTTACTTTAAATCCGCATTGGCTTTTGCAAACGGCAACTGGGGTGATGTGAATTTTTGGCATGCTCCTTTTTACCCGCTCTACCTTTCTGTATTTCTCATTTCGTTTGGTAAAACCTCGGCTGTGCTTTTTTACAGCCAGGCTATTTTGGGATCAGTAACCCCGGTAATCATATTTTTGATTTGCCAAAAGCTAATGCTCAGACGGGCATCCTTTATTGCTGGCCTGCTGGTCGCCTTATCCCACCTGAGCATCCACTACTCAGTGGTGATCAATCGCGCCGCTCCCTTGTCAATAGCCATTCCTTTACTGATGTATTCGATTCTGTGTCTGGGTAACAAATTTGGTCCCCTAAAATATTTACTACTGGGCGTTCTTTTTGGCGGCACTTTTTACTTGGGTCAGGAAACACTCCCTGTTCTTGCGTTATTTGCAATTTATTTAGCACATCATCTATGGAAATCAGAGGCTCCCCGTAAGAAAAGAATTTTCCACACGGCATTGATCGGGCTGGGAGTGATATCCATCTTTTTCAGCTTGAACGGAATTTACCACTCTCACACGGACCAATGGTTACCATTGGGAAGAGCTTCTGACGCAACACACGCAAGTTCTCTCTGGAATTATAATAATAATTCTTACGCAAAAGAGATGATTGATATGGGCTTCGACCCGATTCAATCTCCGGATAAAAGTTCTGACGTGTTTCTGGAAAATCCACTACGAATATCTGGCCTGTTACTGGGAAAACTATTTACGGAACTCCCAGACCTTTTGTTCGAGCCCGGAGGCGTATTATTTGTCCCTTTACACCTTGCCTTTGAAAGCTTTTATTCCGCCCACCTGCAATTTTATATTTACCTTTTTGTCCTTATTGGACTGGTGGTTTTTATCTCGACTAAATCCGTAATAAAAACTGACAAGCTTCTATTACTGGGTCCAATATTTATTCTGATAATTTTTTGCTCCTTTCTTGTAGGAACTTTTCGGTTTCGTGCTCCCTTTACACCTTTGAACATGATTTTTCTGGCAACGGCACTCGAATTATTTCTATTTAGAGGGAAATCATTAAAAGACAGTCCCTGGCAATTTGTGCATTTCAAAATGTCGTTGCCGTGGAAAAATGTGCTTCAACGAAAGCCTGTGTTTTTGAGTACCAGCGGGATAATTGTAGCGTTTTCAATTTGGGCAATTGTTGGCAACTTATTTCCCCCTTCGCCTGGAACCCCTGCTCAATACCGTCTGACTCCCTGGTTAATCCCCTCCAAGCAAAAGGTGTTTGCTACAAGATATCTGGGTCTCAATGAAACAACATATTCTTATTACACCAGGGCCGAGGGGAACGAGACCCGTTCTGCTATGGAAGTTCGATTCAATATGTGCCAGAGATTAATGCCGGGAATGAAGCCCTATTATCAATTAGCGGTTGATGGAAAATTAATAGGAAAATCTAAAAAAGTGTTAAGTGGCTGTTTCAGAGTTAAAGAACGAATAAAATTCAATTTTGAGACCGGGATGATCAGTTTATTTATTTTTGTTTCACCCGATGGAATTATTGGGGAATTAAAACCGATTTCTTTTTCTGTTGATGGAGCCTACAACAAGAAGGAAAAAGTAACGATGCCCGTAGCCAGCCCAATCCCCCTCGATAGCAATATGAAACAGTATATTGAGCAATTCAAAGTTTATGCTGAAAAGATAAGAATTGATAAACCCGAGTTATTTCTCCTGCCAGAATAAATAATATTATAAAAATATTTTATGCCTGAACCATTTAAAAATTTGCTCAGCAAGACCGTTATAACCGGCATGGGGAAGCATTTTGCCAGAGCGTGGCCTGAGTTTGATCGTGCGGCGTTTATCGCGGCGGCGACAAAAAACCTGAATGCGCTGGAACTTAAAGAACGCTCGGTCCAGATAACCTCCACTATGGCCACTTTCTTACCGGACGATTTTCATAGGGCGGCGGCAATCATGTTGGCAGCACTTGCGCCCGATGATTGGGACGATGCCGGCAACCCGGAAGTGGATGACCGGGGTATTGTGGGTTGGGCCGTCATGCCCATGACCCATTACGTCGGTCTATACGGTCTCAAACATTTCCCTCTTTCCATGACACTGCTCAAGGAAATGACCAAGCGGTCCAGTTCGGAATTTGGCATTCGTTTCTTCCTGCTCGAAGAACCAAAGCGCACGTTATCCACACTCGAAAAATGGACGCGCGATTCCAACCACCATGTTCGCCGACTGGTCTCCGAAGGCACGCGCCCCCGCCTGCCTTGGGCCATGCAACTGCCAGCCTTTGTCAAAGACCCTGCACCAATCCTTCCACTGCTGGAAATGCTCAAGGATGACGAAGAAGAATATGTCCGCCGCTCCGTCGCCAACAATCTCAACGATATCGCCAAGGATCATCCGGACAGGGTTGCGAAGATAGCCGGGCAGTGGTTGGCCGGGGCCAGCAAGGACCGGAAAAAGCTGGTCAATCATGCTTGCCGCACGTTGATCAAGAAAGGACACCAGAAGACATTGAAAGCCCTCGGTTATGGACCGGCCCGGATTGAACTTAAAAAATTGAAAATATTGACTGCTCGCGTAGCTTTTGGCGATGCCCTTTTATTTGAGTTATGCCTGACCTCGACCTCTAAAAAACCCCAACCGCTGATCATCGACTATGCCATTCATCATCGCAAGGCCAATGGAAGCACGACAGCAAAAGTCTTCAAGTGGAAAAAGATCACACTTGAATCATGTGCAACACTTTCGGCAAAACGGAAACATGCGATCAAGAAAATCACCACGCGGGTTTATTATCCCGGCACGCATAAGTTGGAAATCATGGTTAATGGCGTTTCCCTTGGAACCAAAACTTTTAAGTTGGTTATGTGAAGGCACAAATGGAAGTTAAATAGAGGGCCCTTCGAACGTCGTTAAGCTTTCCTTTGCTCAATCCACTTTTGAGCTTTTTTCAATTGCCGAGGATCGACCTTTGATTTTACCTGTTCCAGTAAATCCGATAGCTTGACCTTAGCCAATTCGTCCCGCCACACCTTCTCCGCATTCCACATCGCCGAAGCAATCAAGCAGGGTCTTTTATATGACGGGCTCTTTTCCAGAGCAGTGGGTCCTTTCCGACGGATTTCATCGCACTCAAAGCAGGGATCGTTTCCCTCTATAGATAAAACTATATCAAGCAACGAAACCTTATTTGGTTTTTTGGCAAGCTGATATCCCCCCTTTGGTCCCGAAACCGTGTTCAATATGCCGTCGTGAGAGAGGGTTTGCAGGGCTTTTGCCAAATAAGGGTGGGGCACTCCATGAAACTCCGCTAACTCTTTCCCGGTCAAACTGGTTTCCTTCGGCAACCCGGCAAGAAGCGAACAACAGTGAATAGCCCATTCTACGGTTGAACTTATTTTCATAGGGAAAATATAGTACGTCTGCCAAATACAATCAAGAAAGGAAATGACGGCAGGAAAGATCGGTGTCTCCTGACAATAAAACCTATTGCGGATAAAATATATCCGTGATAGGATTGGAAAATATTCCGAACTTCTTTTGAAAGGGACCCGAATGGAAACACGCATTGATTATCAAAATACTGCCCCTAAGGCTTTGAAAGCATTACTCGGAGTCGAAACCTATCTGGGACATTCCAGTCTCAGTCCCAAGATTCAAGGGTTGATCAAGCTTCGGGCCTCCCAAATCAATGGATGCGCCTTTTGCGTGAATATGCATTACGGCGAACTGAAAAAATTGGGAAGTGCTGACACCTATTTAAACCTGGTCTCGGTATGGAGGGAAGCCCCGTGTTTTTCAGATAAAGAACGTGCGGCTCTGGCCTGGGCCGAATCCGTAACCTTGCTGGCCGATACTCACGTTCCGGATCAGGAATACGATCTCGTGAGAAAATATTTTTCAGAAGATGAATTGATTGATCTAACGGTTGCTATAGGACAAATTAATTTATGGAACCGACTTTCCGTTGCTTTCAGGATCCTACCTCCTGTCGATGCCACCGAAGGTCGGAGAAACCTTTCATGACAAACATTCGACTTGCACTGTGTACATTTATTTTTGTTTCTTTCGCTCTCCCCATTCTTTCCAGTGCCGGGGCAGCACACTCTGTGACCCTCCTCAAAAGTCAGGACTTGTCCGGGTTAAAAGGAAAGGAAGGTGCATTGGTAACGGTTAGTTATGCGCCTGGGGAATCGTCCCCAATGCATCGGCACAATGCGCATACCTTTGTTTACGTATTAGAAGGATCCATTGTCATGCAAGTAAAAGGCGGAAAACCCGTAACTCTAAACCGTGGTGACACATTCTACGAATCGCCCGAAGATATTCACAGCGTATCAAAAAATGCAAGCGACTCACATAACGCCAGGTTCCTCGTATTTTTTGTTAAAGCCAAGGGTGCCCCTTCAGTCCTTCCCGTCAAATGAAGGTTTATGAATATTTTTAATGGTCCATTTTTGAATCATTTTTGATATAATCCTGAAAAGTTATATGAGCATTCATATAGAGATAGCAATTCCCGCCGTAAATTATTGAAAAATAGAGTGCCGGAGTGGTGAAATTGGTAGACGCACAGGATTCAAAATCCTGCGAGGGCAACCTCGTGTCGGTTCGATTCCGACCTCCGGCACCACCCACTTGCGTGGGGCGCAATGTGGCGGTGACGCTCCGCAACCGCCAAAGCAATCCAAATTCCTACCCAGAACGGGTATGTGATATCCTCCCCCTTGACCCTCATGCCCCACAGGGATAAGAGCCCATTTTACTGAAAACTCCCGTCCGCCAAAAATTCAATGAGCGATTCTCACAGTCCTGAAGCAAAAGCCTACTGGAAAGAAAATATCCGACTTGTGCTTTCACTTTTAGCCGTATGGTTCGTGGTTTCTTTTGGCATGGCTATCCTGCTTGTCGATGTGCTGGATAATATCCGTTTCTTCGGATTTAAATTCGGATTCTGGATGGCGCAACAGGGTTCCATTTTTTGTTTCGTCATTCTCATCTTCATCTATGTCTACAAGATGAATAAACTCGACCACAAATATGGTGTGGATGAGGACCGGGACGATTTCGCGCGGGATGATACTTATTATCACGATGAAGAGCCTGAGAAATAATCCGCCATGGATGTTCAGACATTAACTTTTATATTCGTTGGGGTCACGTTTGCTATTTATATTGGCATCGCCATCTGGGCGCGGGCGGGCACCACCGATGATTTCTATGTCGCCGGGGGAAGCGTTCCCCCGCTTGCCAATGGCATGGCGACCGCCGCCGACTGGATGTCTGCCGCTTCGTTCATCTCCATGGCAGGCATCATATCTTTTGTTGGGCGCGACGGTGCCGTTTACCTGATGGGGTGGACAGGGGGTTATGTTCTGCTCGCCTTACTTCTGGCGCCTTATCTTCGCAAGTTCGGCAAATACACAGTTCCCGATTTTGTCGGCGACCGTTATTATTCTGACATCGCTCGATTGGTTGCGGTCGTGTGTGTTTTGTTTGTTTCGTTCACTTACGTGGCAGGTCAAATGCGGGGAGTGGGAATCGTTTTCTCCCGTTTTCTCGAAGTCGAAATCACCACCGGCGTTCTGATCGGAATGACCATTGTGTTCTTCTACGCTGTTCTTGGGGGCATGAAGGGAATCACCTACACCCAGGTGGCACAGTATTGTGTTCTGATTTTCGCTTTTCTGGTGCCTGCCATCTTCATATCCATGCTGATGACGGGAAACCCCGTCCCGCAACTGGGATTCGGTAGTACGCTCGTGGATGGCTCCAATACATATCTATTAGACAAGCTCGATCAGTTATCCGTAGAACTTGGATTTTCCGCTTATACAGCAGGCAATAAATCCACCATCGACATGTTCTTCATCACTGCAGCTTTGATGGTTGGCACTGCGGGGCTTCCCCATGTCATTGTGAGGTTCTTCACAGTTCCAAAAGTCCGTGATGCCCGGATATCAGCCGGGTATGCCCTGGTGTTCATCGCCATACTCTACACAACCGCCCCGGCCCTCGCCTCTTTTGCCCGGGTCAACCTCATCAACACTGTCCACAATGCGGAATATAAAACCACCCCTTCATGGTTTAAGAACTGGGAAAATACCAACCTCATCGCCTGGGTGGATAAAAATCAGGATGGGAAAATCCAGTACTCAGCGGGAAAAGCGTTCGATGGGAAGCCGCAATTTATAGAAACACGCGGCCCTGAAGGGGAGAGAAAAATTTCCAATTCACCTACCGACACCCGCAACGAACTCTATATCGACCGCGACATCATGGTTCTGGCAAATCCGGAAATTGCCAATCTGCCCAATTGGGTCATCGCCCTGGTCGCCGCAGGCGGACTTGCCGCCGCGCTTTCCACCGCTGCAGGCTTGCTACTGGTCATCTCAACATCTATCTCTCACGACCTGTTGAAAAAAATGTTCCTGAAAGATATTACCGACAGGCAGGAATTGTTTTTTGCCCGGATGTCAGCGGCACTGGCTATCACCATCGCCGGTTATTTTGGAATCCACCCACCGGGATTCGTCGCGCAGGTGGTAGCGTTCGCTTTTGGGCTTGCGGCCTCGTCATTTTTCCCGGTCATTTTAATGGGAATTTTTTCAAAACGCATGAACAAGGAAGGCGCCATTACCGGAATGGTCATTGGGCTGACCTTCACCGCCGGCTATATCATTTATTTCAAATTCATTAACCCATCTGCCAACTCCGCAGAAAACTGGTGGTTTGGAATTTCGCCGGAAGGGATCGGAACTTTGGGAATGTTATTTAATTTCATGGCCTCAAGCCTGGTCAGCCGGTTCACGGCTCCGCCTCCGAAAGAGATTACGGATATGGTGGACGATATAAGAATTCCGCAAGGCGCCGGAGCTTCCTATCACCATGTAAAGTCATAAATAAAGCCATTGCCGTCATACCCCTTTGGGGCACAAAGGTTTAGGGAAAGTATCACGGCCTCTAAAGAATTTTGAACATCAGGAAAGTCATGTCATCAAACTGGGGGGCGTTGCGAGTGAAAGTCTGTATGGCATTCTCTACTTTTTCCAGAATCTCTTCCGGTGTTCCACTGGGTTCACTGATCATAGATCGTAGTCTGGTCATACCAAAATGTTCTTTTTGATCGTTCATCGGTTCCACCACCCCATCAGAATACAGGAAAACCAAATCACCAGAAAAAAGCTGAACCTCCTCTTCTATATAGGAGACGTTTTCAGCAATTCCTAAAGGGATCCCGCCTGCTTTCCCTGCCTCCAGTATTTCGCTATCTCCCCTGCGGATCAGCATGGCATGGTGGCCCGCATTGCAGACCCTCACTTTTTTACTCTTAACATCAAGCAATAGAAAAACAGCCGTGGCAAACATTCCCTTGCGGGAACGTCTCGCGGCAATATCATTCACCTGACGAATCACATTCCCCGGTTGAGGGTCTTGCATAGCGACATAGCGAAAGTCACTCATCAGTCTTGCCATGTATAAAGCCGCTGAAACCCCCTTGCCGGATACATCGCCAAGAACTATTCCCAGCCTGTCTTGTTCCAGCTCTATGAAATCGTAAAAATCTCCTCCCACAAATTTTGCCGGAACTGTTTTAGCGGCAAACTTAAAATCAGGAATATCAGGAGTCGCTTCCGGCAAAAACCCTTCCTGCACCAAGGTGGCCATTTTCACTTCACTTTCGATTTGATTTTTTTCGTCAGTGATTCTGCTCAGTTCCTCCTCAGCCTTGCGTCTCTCTGTTATATCTCTGCCATAAATATTGATATAGCCGGATTCGATAACGGGCATGAGCTCAAAGGTGAATTTTTTATTTTTGTGCTCCACCTCCATTTCCTGGTTTTCTCCCAGGTTTAGAGCGGTTTCAATCAGTTCATGAAAAATAACGGGCAGGACATTGCCTGTCTTGATGTCCCAACCTTCCAAAACGGTGGTGGCCGCTTTATTAGCGTATAGAACATTTCCAGTTACTCCGGCACGAATTACGGGATTGGGGTTTTCGCCGGGGAGCTTGGAAATATCCTTAATCTGTTGAATATATTTTTTGAGTGCCTGCTCCATAAAGCGAAACGAATTAGCAAGCCTGCCGACCTCGTCGGTAGAATTTATTTCCGGGATGGGGGTATCCATATTGCCCGTTGCCATTTCTTCAGCAGCCTTGGACAACACACCCAGAGGCCGGGTAATGGACTGGGCAATAAACCAGATGGCCAGTAGCAACAGGGCCAATCCGCCTGCGGCAAAAATGCGTAGCTCCATCTGCAGTTTGTTGAGACCCGCCAGCAGTTCTTTCTGCGGAAAAATAACTCCCAGTGACCATCCGTTGGAGGGTAGGGGTGCGTAAAACAGCCAGGCGTCCTCACCGGTAAAAAGATGTTTTTTGGAAATGAAATTCGTCTCGCCGTTTACCATACTCTCTCCCAGCTTGTGAAGCTCTGGCTGGTTGAACTTATTGGCAAGGCTGAATATGGTCTCGTTCATGATCATATCTTGCCTGGGATGTGTGATAAGGGTTCCCTCTTTGGAAATGAGGAATGCGTAACCGGTTTCAGCGATTTTTATGGAAGAGACCATTTCCTGCAACCATGCCAGGGAAATATCCGCGGTTACAATTCCCATCAGTTGTTTTTTGCCTTTTATATCGCGATAAAAGGGAACCGAATAGGTAGCCATAATAATATTCCCGGCCCCTTCATCAAAATAGGGTTCGCTCCACATGGGTTTGTTTTTCTCTTTGGGAATTTTGTACCAGTCCCATGAAAAATACTTATACGACTCGCTACCAATATAGGTGAATTTTGTTTCACCTTTTTGCTTGTAAAAATAGGGCGCGAAATAGAGCGCATCGGGATCAAACATATAAGGTTCAAAGGCGATGGTTGCCCCATATAATTCTGGATTATTCTCCACGGTCTGGCGGATGAGCAACAGCAGGTTCTCTTTCGTATGAGAAGGGCCTTCCAGGGAATAAGCCATTTGCTGGGGAATTTTTTCTACAGCTTTGATGATCGTTTCTATTTTGTTTAACGTGGAATATGACAGGTTCTCTGCCGAATTCCTCAGGTTGCCTTTAAATATGGAACGGGTTTTCTTGGCATTGTGGTTGCTGACTATCAGGAAAAATATGCCTGCGGTAACGAGAATCAAAGATATCAGTTTAAAAACAATGCCTCTGTTTTTCATTTGCGCAACCTTATTTGCTTTGGAAATAATAAAAGGTCTGATTGGTGATCTGCTTAAAAATCGTCAGTCCGCTCCGCGTTGTCCTTACTCTTCTCAAGGTTTTTGAGTCCGGTCAATGCCGCGTTTCGGGATCGTGGATCTTTTATGGATTTTTTATAATATTTTCGAGCTTCAGAAAAATTTCCCTGGAGGCTCTTGATTTCACCCAGCATCAAATAGGTTGCCATACCATACGGATTTCGACGGGCCACTTCATTAAAATCATTTTCCGCCTGACTGAGATTTTGGAGATCACCAGATTGACGAAACGCTGCAAGATGGAGAGTGCCGGACAAATAATGCGGCCTTCCACATTGATGACACAACTTCTTAGCCCGTTCAATATTTGCGAACAACTCATCCACGGTCTGGCTCGATGAAATACCATGGGAAATAAGCCTATGGTAACTATAATATTGCCATATCGTGAAAGCCCCTAACACAATGATAATTGAGACTGCTTTGGGCCAGAACTCTTTTGCTCCAGACATGAGTGTCCATTTTTCCTGACCCTGGGTTTCCCGGTTTAGAACCTCCACGGAAATAACCAGGAACACAAATAAGTAAATAAAGTCTGAAATCAGCCAATTGTATTCGATGAGATTGTGAAGCAGAAATCCGGATAGAGAAAGCGCAATATAAAAATTTATCCCCGCCACATCAGGACTACCCCTTTTGAATACCCTAACAAGGGTCGCACCCAAAGCAGTCAGGCAGGCCATCAGAAGCCCAAACCCAACCAGCCCTGTTTCGGTGGCAGTTTGTAGATACATATTGTGGGCGTGAGGTGGGTTGTATTTCAGTCCCGTCTGTGAATACAATTCCACAAATGTCCACAGCCCGCTTCCCAACAACCAATGTTCCTTAAATATA
>Ga0209044_1001128_pt1 | contig 17743 bp, 10 predicted proteins | sample SaaInlV_130m_DNA_FD_184655 | JGI IMG/M metagenome (GOLD analysis project Ga0209044, IMG submission 184655) | Marine microbial communities from expanding oxygen minimum zones in the Saanich Inlet - SI037_S4LV_130m_DNA (SPAdes) (version 2) | ecosystem: Environmental > Aquatic > Marine > Intertidal... | reverse complement strand
TGTTACTATTTCACCTACAGTAAATAACTGGGCTATTGACTTCTCAATACCGAATACATCATAATTAGCATGAAGAGACTCAAATTGGTCTATAGCTGGAACAGATGTATTAAACTCTTCTGAAGCATACTCGAAGAGGTTACAATGTAACTGATATGTAGGTAGATTACCAAGGGCATAAAAAGGAAGTTCATGTTCTACATGAGATATCTCAAACATAGCATTAGATAATGGCATATATATAAGATCACCCTCAAAAGGACGAATCTGATTTTCTGTATGAAGTATCTTTTCCCATCTTGATTTAGATACAATAAATGTAGCTTGATCTCTAATCTGAAGTCCGAATTTAGACATAAGATCACCTTCACCACCCCATCCTTCTGTATTTTCTATATACATTTCTATAGAATAGGCATTCTCAAACTTAGCATAATCTTCATTTAATATATCATCTTTTGTTATAACATGTCTAGGTAGATACATAACATCTTGCCCAAACATCTGAAGAGATTCGATAATAATATCTTCATACAGATTCTGTTCTGATTTTACTTTATGGTTAAAGTGTGTATTAGTTGCCATAACTTATTAACCTATCATAAAGTCAATAGGGAGCTCGTACGATAACCTAATATCTGCTTCTATCTTTTCAATCTCCGCAATAGCATCATCATACAATTGCCTACCGTTTAAAGTAATTCCACCCGGTAAAACCATACCATCAAATTTAATTAAATTCTGACCCCATTGCTTCTTTATAAGCTGTGTAAGATATTTTTTCAACAGACGATCATTATATAAGGATGTAGCAGTTTCTGGGTCTATAGTAGACCATGCAGCTACTAGTAGATAACTTCCTACTTTTAACTCATCATCATCTACATCTAAAAATAACTTGTGTTCATGTCTAGAAAATCTAATAGCCTCTGTTGTACCAGATCCTAATTTCATATCATAGAGGGCTAATGATGATTGCATCATAGTATATTCTGCAATACCACCCATCGACATAAGTCTGTTCATATCAGCTAATCTCATTTGATACTCAATATCAAAGAGGAAATTAGACCCAGAAGCATCTATAGGTAATATCCTATCTACCCATAAAATCTGATTAGATAGATCAAGATATTTGTTCTCTTTATCCTCAGCTGTTATTAGATGTTTAAAGTATACCTTTTTTGTAGCATCAGAATGGTATTCTTGCCAGAACTCGAAAGCTTCATCTAAACGATCTTCTAATTGATCTTCATCCACATTTACTTCAAGTACAGGTTCCCCTAGTTCTCTTAAACAATAGTTAACTAGGGTCTCCCTTGAATTTGGTTGTAAAGTCATAATTGGTCCATTACCTTATCTATATAAAGGTATTTATACATTTAGTCTTCTTGGTTCTTAAGCTGTGCCATATAAGATTCTATTTTATATTTATATTTAAACGGAAGTCTAATATAGTTGTTATCATGATAACCAGGACCTGTTACAACAGCAGGTCCTGTAACAAATCTATCAACTACTTTAAGGTCGAAAGCATTATGATGAAGCGATTGGTATAGATCAATCCAATAAGACGACCAATTATCTGCAGTACCAGTACCATCTCCATGAATTTGCAGTCTAATATACCAATAACCATCTTGACCAATATAAGCTTCATGCTGTGACGATGTGTGAGGAGCTCCAATATATCTTACAGATCCTATATCCGCAGTAAGATTAGAGCTTCTATTCCGAATAGATATTGTCTGTTCAGACATTACAAAATCAGTGGAAAGTGTTTTAATCTTTAACATTATTTCATGCTTTTTCTGGTTATACGGTATCTCTATAGAGTACTGATCTAGATCTAATATGGATTGAGTTGACCCAGTTTCTATTTTACCATCATCTAGAACATAATCTGTAGTAGCACCTACAGGTGTATGAGCTGTTCTTGTGGTAGGATAACCCACTCTAGATTGTTCAAGAGAGGACATATCAAGTCGTGTTTTGATTATACCATTTGTTATAATTTCATACTTGTCGTTCGGTGTAGAAGTTTCAGCTGCCATATCAATAAACCAATAAGGTTTTAATGGGTCATTGTGTGGTATGCTACGTTTATATATATTTTTAGGAATTATTATGTTTTCCCAAAATGTACCATTCCATCTCCAATTATCTAAATGTGTATCATTGATACTCGGGTCTTCAGGAAAAGCCATCCCAGCTGGCAACCCTAATTGCTGTTGCTGTTTCTTTGTTTTAGCATCAGCCTTTGGTGCTATATGAACCCAATACCTAGTATCTAATAATTCATAATGACCATTTGATGTCATTTTAGGATCTGCCCATCCTGTAGGTTCCGATGAAGGTATAGATTGTATACATTTATAGAACCCTGAAGACCATGGACCCATACATGAATCATAATCTTCAGTTTCTTTAGTTGTGTTAAAATCGTAGGAGTGAGATACATATAATACTGTATCACCTACAGAATAGGGTAAGCCTCTTTTATATAGTGTAGTTTTAGGGTATTCTGATAAATAATACCCTCCAGAGTTATTTGTATATGTCATATCAAGTTCAGTCCAGTCAGTACCTGGAGTAGAAGGCTGAACTCCAGCATTATTACTAACAGATGTATCAACTTCATTACGGATCCATAACCCGTCAAAATTAGATAACCCATTACCTGCACATACTACAGACGTCCATACTTTGTTTTTATCCCAAATTACATCACCTTTCTCATATACTCTAGCTATATCCCATTCTCTTATATCAGGGTTCATAGCATAGTTACCATTAGTATCAAATAAAATCCTATAAGGATTTATTTTATCCGCGAAGAGAAATCCACGAAGAGAAGATGGGTGAGGTTTAAGATCCGTTAGGTCAGTTACCCCATATTGATAGTTCTCTGTATCTTCATAATGGAGAGAAGGTAGTAGTGCATCTTGGTAATGAATAGATCTTAAATTAAGTATATCCTTTCTAGAGGCAGTCTGCCATGATGTACCTAGATATGATGGGGTCGGTCCTACAGTAAAGTCAAGGTTATCTACTCCTGAAAGATTTGGATGAAAAGGCCTTGATAGTGTTGTCTTAGCTGATGATGAATCAAAGATGTGGGTTGTTCCTTCAAACCAATCAGTCCAAGTTGCTCCATCCTCATTAGGAGAATTGTTTAGTGTTACTGCCGGCCATACTTTTCCGGGTATTTTCCCTGGTATATATGATTCTCTTGTCTGTACTGATGAATGTTTAAGAAGTCTTACTTTAGCTCCGGAAGACAGAAAAGGTTCTGATTTATAAACATCTGGGTTAATAGCTGTTATTTTATCACCAAGAGTGAAAAAATTTCTCCGGCCATCTGGATAAAAGTATGACAGTGACAACATTTCATTATCTATTAGAGGTTCCGCTCCAATATCTATTAAATTATAATCGTTTTCTGAAAGTATTGACGGTATAAGGTATTCTTTGGATACAGTAGCTTTATTCCCAAAATAACCATAAAATTCAACATTAAATAAGTCCAGAGGACTATTACCATCTTCACTTTCTGGATATACACAAGCTATTTTTTTGTCATCATCCTTAGAAGTGTATTTTGTAAACCACTTTAAGTCTCCCATATCGGCAATAGAATATCTAAGACCTTCTACCATATCTGATATGTCTATTAGATCATTACCACCAGAGTCCTTCTCAAATACAGGTTTCCAAACAGTAGCACCTGGGATATTAGTTACAGTAGACCCATTTGCTCTAGCTACAAATGTTTTACCCACCATTCCAGCTTCAAATTCGTAATATTTAATAAGATTGACTACTACTTTTTCGTCTGATATAAGTGCCGCACCAAAACCAACTCCATCAGGAGTTGCTGTGTAGTCAACACCCTCTACCTGAAGAACTTTATTCACATATACCTTCATTACATCACCAGCTGTCGGATCATAAGCACCAGCTTCTCCAAGCCTAGTTCCTTGCCCATTAGTAAAAGTATTATTAAATGAAGACGTATTACCCTCGGCTGTATCATATAATTCCGCCCCTCCGGAGGGAAACTGATTATTATAAAACTGAATTGGATTGTTTTCAAGGTCAGTAGCAGGAACTGTATATCCTTGGATATAAGTTTGATAATACGACTGAGCACGATAAAAATTATGTCCTGTATATGTCGGAATAGCAACCGGAGTTGTACTAGTAATATCTGTAGCTCCAGCTGACCAATTGGAAGATGACAGTGCGGCAGCAACAGGATTGCCTTGATAATCCGTCGACGGAAGGTCTGGGATGGTTCCAGCCATAGCTGCATAATTCCATATATCGAATTGGGTTGGTATTCTTGTGGATCCTGTATATTCTTTCTGAAACCAGTTAAACACAGCTGTAAACATTTGTTCTTCAGTTTTTATTCCAAGACTTACCTCAAGGTATGTTATAGCTTTCTTTTGTTCTGTTACTATATAATCACCAGTAATGATCTCATTCCTACCGTCTAATTGAGCCCACTTATCCATTAAATCTAATACATCATTACCATCCCCTATATTTGAAATTACATATTCTTCTCCCTCTATAATATCAGCAAAGGGTATCTCTGTTGGCTCAACCAAATTCTGCATAGATATTTCAGATGACTGATAATTAACAGAAGCTGCGTAAGCTGCACTAGTTGTTGTAGCTGTAGCTAGTGTAGGAGTAACACCTATTTCATATTGTATAAGATCATCAGCAAACCCAGTTTTTATAAAATTATTTTGATACTCAACAAATAATTCGTCATATATATTAACATGTGTATTACCTTGTTTATCATAAGTCCAATCGATAATATAACGATCTGGTATAGAAGACTGATCTAAATGACTAACATTATTTAAAGCTCCGCTTTTCCAAGCGTCAGTTGCTAGTTTTAAATCATCCTTAACGTCCCCTATAGTCATATCCTGCCAATGTATAGCGTATGATGGGTTTGTGTTTAATTTTGTAAAAGCTCTTTTAGCTAATTTAGCATATGATACAATAGATCCTTCAGAACCCGTAACAATTGGTGTAGCCGTACCACCTGGCAGATAATCTGCTGTCTGATTAAATATGCGATATAACCACTGATTATCCGAAACATCGTATGTAGATTGTTCTAGAAGGGTTCCGTTTTTATATATCTGTATCTGATCGTCTGGGTTTTCATCTTTAAACATCATATAACGTGCTTTCGGTTGAAGATTTTTACGAAAAGGTACGTCATAATCTTCTATGGAATAGAACTCCATGTAGTTATAATCTTCAATAGATTGTATATTAATGTCAGAAAGGTAGTGATTTATAGATGTATCTAGACTACGCTCATCCTCATTTATTATATCATATCTTACCTGAAAAAGATTAATTAGAGAAGCTTTTTCTTCTTCTGAATTAAGTTTCTGGAGTATATAATCTCTAGAATTTTCATAATCATTGGTAAATAATATGGGTCCATTGGTCCCTGTGTTATTCTGGGTGTATGTAGTATAAGTCGCGGCGGCAACATTTGGAAGTGTTGACCAAGCATAATCTTTAATTGATAATATATTAGTACGCCACGAATCTGTTAAATTCTGTAGTTCAGTATCATCATAGTTGGAGTCTATTAATACATCATGATTAAGATAAAAGAATGGATTCTCTACACCTTCTTCAATTGTTTTATTAGTAACAGAATAAGATAATTTAAATTCTGTTTTAATCACATCTTGATTCTCATTTACAACTTTAGCATAATAGGTAGGAAGTATGTTATTTAGATACTTGTCTGTAAATTTTACAGACCACGTTTTGTCCTTTTCTGGGGAAGTATACGTTGGGACTAAGATTGTTGAAAACGAATAAGATGAATCCATTCTATTAATTTCATTAGACTCATAAGTTTCTTTAACTTCATTCCAATCAGTCTTATAAGAATAGGCCTTTATGTCTGTAACATCAGTTATTGTATTATTATTAACAGCTGGAGAAACATCAATATTCCCTTGAACCATCCCGACAATTACAGGAAACAAATCAATAAACGAGGATATTATTGAAGGTCTTAAAGGCTGACCAAAGGCATTACCACTTGGGTCAGCTGTAGGATCTAAATCGGAAACTGTATAGTCAGTACCCTCCACTAGTAAAACATTTGGTGTCACACTTGTGTTATAGACGTCAAGTGACCAAGATCCTGATACATAAGGTAAAGCAAATGTATCAGTAGCCAGTTCATTTTGGTTACTAATACCAATAGTCTCGAAAATGTACTTATAAGCATGTGAACCGTTCTCTTTTACTATAAACAGTTCTTTAAGTGCTTTAGTATAATCATTAAATGTAGGTATTCTTACAGAAGAATAAATTGAAGGCGAGGCTGATTCCTCTAGAATTACATTGTGTGTATTGAGGACATGTTTAGTAGAAGGATTTTGACTTATTGCATCTAAAACTGCATATAATCTACCTTCTGCCGTATTAAAACGTGCTGATCTGATTCTAAAATTAGGATCCGGATGATCTGGATTTTCGTAAATATATTCTGATGTAGGACCAACCTCAAAATCTGGTTTAACTGTTCCTCCGAGATTATTAGCATTTGCTGTATTAATTTCTACAGAATTAAATAAATACTTACCCCATCTAACAGATTTAATAGGACATCTTACAGAAACACCGTTTAAGGAAACCAATAAAACTTCTTCCCATGCATCGTCTTTAATTTTGGGCCAGTTATGATTATGAAGTTCACCTTCTTGTCTTTGACGCTGTGATTTGGTTCTATGTTGACTATACCAATCATAAAAGAACGGGTTTATATCCTTAATGACTCTATGCGTATCAATGCTAATATGTTCTGGCAAAACATTGTGTTCTTCAATATAATCTAATAATTTATTTGCAGGTAGCTTATTAATTTCAATATAGGCTTGATCCTGATTTTCGTCTAATAATATTTTTCTAGTTCCGGATTTTAAATTGTTAAGGTAATCTTTAATAAACGATATAGAATATGTTATATCCTTTTCTTTTATTACTAAAGGGTCTGTACCTACAAATAAAGGATTATAAGATTCTTCTGCAAATTTTAATGCTTCTATTTCTCCAGAGTTGGATGCTGGGTAATTATCCCAAAACATAGTTATTCCAGATCCAGGAATACGCTCCTTTGTGCGATTTACTTGAGTTTCACCTACTAATATAGATTTATTTGGCCAGTTAGTAGCTTCATTTAGAGGATCAAATAAATTTAATGATTCTTCAGTTGAGAGTAGAGTTTCTCCATAGAAATTCCCGTTTCCAAAAAAGTCTACATCAGATTTAATAATAGTAGGTGTGTATGTAGGCACTTTATTCCAAGACCTACTCATAGAGCCCCCAAGAAAGGATATCGATGAATTTGCAATACCTGTTTCTTCACGCTCAGTTTGTTGATTAGGAAAGCATATATGTCTAATACGTTTAGATACGCCTATGTTCCAAAGATATTGAACCGAATTATCAAATTGAAGAGAACTTTTATGTCCGTATTCATCACCAGGTGATTTGGCTTTAACCCCTGAAAGTTCTATTACTTTAGCCTTAGCTATTAATTCTTCTGAATTACCATCTGGGTCCGGTATAGATATTTCTGATGATTTAAGCTGATCTTGAAGAGGTTTAATTTTAGGTTTATACAGATGCTCTAGGAACCAATCATACACATCCTTATTGAATGTTGATTTCTTCCATGCCTCTTCGTTATCTTTAGGGAACTTAAGACCGTATTCATCACCTCGATGATCTTTAATACATGTATAGTGTTCTCCTAGCGAATAAACTTCCATTCCCTTTAACCAGTCCCAGCCACGGTTATAACTTTCATATCGCCAGATATATCTTCTCCAAAGGGAACTTGGTACTCTCACAGAAGAATTATATCTTTGCCGAGTTGTTGCATCCCCAATAAAGTGTATTATTTTATCTGATCTACCTGTGTTGGTGTTAAGGGTCCAGTCATCCGGTGTATTGTAATCCTGTTGCAACGACCAAATCTTAGGACCAAAGGCACAATGGCCAATATCAACATCTAGTTCAGTAATAGGAATGTCATCAACCGGGAATCTAAACCCTCTATTTGGCCAGCCGGTTGCATTATCATTGACGGTTGCAGTCGCATCTTGATCTCCATACGCGTCTAGGTCTTCAGCCCCGGATCCGGAATATTTTGCATGAAAATAATAACCAAAAGCATTAAAAATATAGTAAGACTTTACTTGAAAAATATCTGGAATTCCAGTCCAATAATTACTGCTGTAGTACCAAATAGGTATGTCAGCACCATATAATATTGCGGATGAATATGTCCCATGAGTCATACCAGGAGTATAATTATCTAAATCTTTATAGCTCTGATGGTCACATATTTTTATAAGCTCATTTAAGGTAGAAACTGTGTGATTTATATAATTATTATGAAAATAAGTACCAGAACAAGTATAACCGGACTGTTGATTCCAAGTGTATGGGAATTCAAATTCAGTTATTTCAACTGGTGGTTCAAGCACCATAGAAAGAGCTCTATATGTCCAAAGATGCCATTGCTCAGATCTATCTCCTGTTTCAAGAGACTTATAGTCATAAGGATCTATAGTATCTGCAGGATCATACATACCTGCATTTAGTACATTACCTATTTTTAATGTATTATTATTTTTGTCTTTAGGTAATGTAGTGTCCTCAATATCCTCAAAGAGCCAATCCGCTAAATCTGGATATAGTCCTCGGTCAAAATAAAGAGCATCAGGATCTTGACCGATCCACCAATTATCCTGAGATGGGTAATGGTTATATCCTGCATCCCTGTTAAGTTTCATATATGAACTGTTGCTGTTTCCTGTATTATTAAATGGAGCAAAGACCGACATTGGTCTTTTCGATGTTGGTGAAGCATCCACTACCCAATTCATTTCTGATATTACTGTCTGGTAAATAGCTTGAAGCAGTATATACATTTTAGGGAATATTACATCGAATACATCATACCCCTTCTCTTCATATACTTTAAGAGCATAATCAAAGTCTGGTTCAAAAGACATATTAGGTATTCTTAAACCTTCTGAGTCTAGATCATTTTCTTTAAAAGATAGAGTTTTATATTCAATATTGTGTGTGTCAAGAATACCATACGATATTGAACCGTTATCGTAACTAAGAGTTGCACCACCAGCGTCAGTATATAGACCAGAAAAAAGATTTGTTTTTAAATGGAGATATTTATGTGTAAGTGGTGTTTCCCCTGTTTGAACTGAAAACCATGAAGCTTTATCTGCCCACCAATTTAATACAGAATGAGTAGCTGTATGTTCAGGTTTATTATAACCATCATCTCTCATTTCAATAATGTTAGAGGAGCATGTTTTTCGACTATCTGCTCTTACAGAACCTAGAACTGTATTAGCAATTTTATTGTCATCATTAACATAAGTCCCTGTTATATTAATACCCCTAGAAGTATCAAAAGTAGTAGCGGAATCAATATAAAGTGACCCTGTTTCTCCTGTAGATATTACTACTTCTTCAGTAGCCATAGCATCTAATGGAATACGCGAATCTAAATACTTACCGTACAGCGCAGTATCTGCAGAATTCTTTACAACAGACCTACCATCTTCATCGAATTTAGTATAATCGGTACCTATTTTTAAGGCCTTAGATGTAAGGAATATATTACGAGGAAATACATTTTCCCTTACCTTTTCTTTTTCTGTAGAATTTAACCCATGATTTACTACCAATGGGTTACCTACAAATATATCTTCTCCTGAAAGATTAATCTGTGACGATTCTATTAATATATTAGGTTTATTAAAGAATGGCCAGATATCATTATATCCTTTAAGTATTTTATCTGAGTATAGTCTAACAGAAGAACCTATGTATTCTGAATTAGATAACTCTGGGTATTCCTCCGAAAACTTTATTAATATATCATTAGGAAGTCGTGAAGCATCAATACCATACGTTGTTAGGTATTTCAGAGTAGGGTTAGAAGATCTTTTAATGATAGGTAATAAGTGGGTAGAATACCAAGATAATTGACTTTCAGTAAGTTTCTTAATACCAAGAACGTGCTCAAACAGACGTTCAAATTCGGAAATTGAAGGAATAGGATCACTGTAATTTCTATATTTAGCTTGGAAGTCCCATACATATCTAGATTTTTCTTCATGAGAAATGTATATTGGGGTTACTAAAATATTATATAATACAGTATTATTAGTAGGAATTCCTGATGAAAGAGCTAGGAGTTCTTGAGCAACTGATAAAAGTATAACATCATCTATAAGAAAAACTTCATCTCTTATAAAAGCAATAGTTGATGTGTTATATGTTATATCTGAAGTATCACGTGCAATTTCTTCAAGGTCTAGAGCAGACGGTGGTGTATTGTATAAGGATTCTATATTCTCAGAATTAGTCTCAAATATAGATGATAAACCAGACTGGAGATTATGTGAATATGTTGCCTCTGGAACAACCATAAATTTCAATTGAGATGCAGTTGAAATTAAATCATCAGAGTCTAATTCCTTTACTATATTCTTAGAAGCACCAATAGCTAAGGAGTGGTCGAATACTAATCTTGCTCGTGACCCAGATCCAGTAGATAAAGATTCTAGAAGATTGACGGATGTATCCTGAAATGTAGTATTTAATGTACCTGAGTCAATATAAAAAGGGTATTTTTCTGTTATAAACTCGGACGCTTTACGGGTTTCTGAGTTATATATTGAGTGTATATATAAATCTGCTTCAAGTTCTATAATATCCGAATCAGAATTAATATAATGTATAGAAGATATTATCCCTCTTGTATAGGTACCATCATCGTTAAGCTGTTGTACTGTTTCATTTATTGTAAAATTAAATATCTCATCTTTATCTGCTTTTATCCTATAACGATGAACATCAGATACTTGTCTATTCCATATTAAATTGATTCTAGAATCTAATGAAAGTACACCTTCCGTATCTAAAACTAAACCTCTACCAGGTTCTACTACTGTATCCGTATTAACAGTATCTGTAATAATAGGATCCCATAAATCCTCTTTAACTTTTACAAATAATCTGTGACCTGTATTAGGCTCAACTCTAGAAAGCTGTGGGTTATAGTTTAAGAACCCTACTAGAGAACCTAGTGGGTATAATTCTGAATTTTCAAGCGGGGTAGATATAGTTAATGCATTAACACCCGGAGATTCTGTAAAATAACGAAAATTATCATCAAGTTCCTGGTATGTTAAAGAAGATTCTTTATCTAATCTATATGTTAATTTGCTCATATTACCCTATTTCCAAAAATTAATAGCTATTATAACTATATTTATTAGATTTATATCAATAGGTATTATTATCCAACATATCCTTTCTCTGACACATAACCGTCATTTATACAATTATATATCTCCTGTTCCTCTGGAGAAAGTGCTCTATTAAAGGTAAATAACTTCTTTCTTAATGTCTCATGGAGTTCTGTATTATCCGGATCGTTTTCTTTGGCGGCCGCTAAATCAGAAGCCACTTGAATATAATCAATATTATTCTCCATTTGCAAAAACATTCCCTGACCCAGTCTCTGCAGAGTTTGCTGGCCATGAATCGTGGCCTTTAGTTGCATCACCTTTACGATGAACAGCTATGTTATTAATGTGTACATTTTTTGAACCAGCAGCAGCCGGATCTCCACATGAAGGCAAATCATCATCAGCATCTTCTGGCTTATTCACTGTATCACCTATTCTTACAGTATGTTTGTTATTAGTAAGCACATTAGTAGATCCTGTTGCATAAGCATACTGATGGTGTGGATTAGGTGTCTTTGACGCATGTCCTGCATGTTTATCAAGTTCTACTCTAACTATTCCGGTCATTAGGTACCATCATCATGTGTATGAGTAGATTCAGTAGATTCATCATGTGCATGACTCTCATGTGGCCAAACAATCTCTAATGGATCATCGGACTGTTTTGTAAGATCTCTAAGTGCCTGTATATAGGTATCCACTAATTGAATATCATCAGTAGGCTCTAATCCAAGTCGGGATTCACTTTGATTTCTAAGAATCCTCCACTCAACCTCACGAATTTTAGAATTTCGAACTTCTCTAATTTCCGCCCATCTCCTAACAGTTTTAGCAGCAATCTCAAGGTCGGTTAGTCCCACTCTTTCGAATGCAGTTCCACTCCAAATAAGTTTATGGGTTTCCTCATCATATATTGGAGGATCTTCTACTATTATATAACCAGCATCAATTAATTCTTCTGGTGTAAAAGTTGAAGAATCTGTTCTGGTATTCCCATCTGATAATCTGATTCTTTCTGGAATATTAGAGTCTGGATATTGTGTTTTATATGAATATAATGTCATAATTTTTCTCTATTTTTGTGTAATTAGGCGTCGCCAGTAAATACAAATCCCATATTATTGTTACTGTTAGTGGTTACTCCATTCCAATAATTTTTAGTATTCGAATCATTAGAGTCATAATTTCCCATTCCGTATCCGTATGTACCAAATATAGAAGGTCCGGGACTATTTCCGTCACTATATCCGGGTATCTTGAACCCCCATTGACCATCATCAGAACCAAATCTACCAGTCTGATAATATCCCAGAGCGGTAGCCTGCTGGTTATTACTGAAATTCCAACCATTAGCACCCGAGGTCGTATTACTAGCAAATGATGAACCATTAGCTGCAATTGCAATTGGATATATATGATGAAGATTACTATTTCCAACTCCATTGGGATAAAAGATGGTTGACGCGTTTGTTACCGTTCTCGTTCCCGAAGTTACCGTTCCACTAGTACTGACCTGATCTCCTGTAAATATCCATAATAATATACCATCAAAACTTGTACCATCAAATTGAGCCATTGCCATCCACTTCTTTTGGTCAATTACCGACAAACCCGAGGAAGAACCTCCCACCATCGGTTCAATAATATTTCCGGTTGAAAGTGTATTAGATGCTGAAGTGTTATAATTAAATCCTTTTGCGGTGTGAGTTCTCTTTCCACCAGCGACACCAGTACCAGGAAGAGATTCGGAATAATCATTAGTCCCAACAACAGCAAAGACGTTAAATGCAGGATTTGCCGATTCTATTAAGCTCTGAACTGATCCTAAATTGCTTGGTGAGGGAACTGTTGCACCGTTTAAGGTTGAGGCTAATGATATTAAATCATCAAACATTTGAGCTACAGGCTCTGTAGCTCCGCTAGAAGTATCTGCCACTAAAACTGTAGGGGAAGATACCCATGGTCCATTTTGAATCGGGGCAACTTCAGCTTTTATTACTTCTATACCTTCAGTATATCCATCAGCTGATAAGGTTTTGGTAAATGACCCACTATTAGAAGTACCTGATATTGTAAAGGATCCGGTTGTTGTACCGTCAGTAAAATCATGATCACCCATAAATCCTGTATCTGATTTCATTCGATAAAGATAAGGGTACGTCTGACCAGAAACGGCACCAGTAGTATTAACAGTAAATGTTACAGAACTCCCTTCATTTACTGAAGTAGGAGAAACAGTAATATTTGATAATGTTGTAGTATCTTGAATTGTAACTGTTGGGGAATTGTGAGGTATTCCATCTTCAACTGCAGTTATTTGATAATAAAAACTTTCACTTCCTTCCGTCACAAAGTCCCTATTTATTGTATGAGTAAACTGACCATAATATTGTCCACCACCCGCTGAACTATTCATATAAATTGTAGTCGCGGATAGTGCCCCGTAATCAGTCACCTCAGCGGTTGTATTTACCATAGCAACATTAAATTGCGTTCCGGATGGTGTTACAGCCTGAACTGTAATAGTAATCGTATCGCCTTCGTTGGGGGTCGTATCACTTATATTAAATGTTGGGGCCAATGATGTATCATTTACATATATGGTTTGGTTATTGCCTGCATAGTTCCAATAACCATTTTTAGTAAAGTTCACATAATTATACGCCTGATCCGTATTGTTATTAAACCTAACTTTCAGATATCCTGCATAATGACTAGTCCCTTCGGTGGTAAGATCCCTAGACAAAACACCATGATTTTGAGAAGTAGCACCATTTGCTTGATATCCATAATAATATCTGGTAGATGTGGAAGACCATTCTGATGATGTCCAACTACTACCACTACTATAAAAATAAGCTGTGCCTGCTGTTGTCAGTCCTGAAAAATTTGGTTTATAGTAATAAGTACTTCCTTCCGTACCATTCGGCATAGCAACATCATATATTAACTCTGCTACAGTGATAGGAGCAGAGGTTCCGACTATTGGACCAGTCGCGGATCCTATTCTAAATTGAAAGGCAAAGGTAAATGATGATACAGGAGATAGTTGAAATTTTAATCTTTTAGAGAAAGCTTGTGATGATGTAGTACCCGATAGCTGACCAGTGATCAAGCTGTCTGCCCAATAGCTTGTGCTATTGGACCCAGAAGGTGCATCCATTGTGTAGTATAGAGATGAGGTAAATCCAGTCCCATTTACGGTAATTGTTATAGTATCACCCCAAAGGAAATCTGACGTGGTACTAGTGTTATTGAATGATATTGATATACTCGAAACATTTAACGTTAAAGGCCAATTTCCATCTTTCATAGCATTATAATTATCAAAGGTGTCATGAACCCCAGAAGCATCTGTTTCAGTTGTTTTCACTTTTGGTCCTATAATTCCTGAGTTTCTTCTCATTATATCCTCTCCATAACCACAAATCCGTCTCCTTTAACTACTCCAGTTGGTATGTCCACATTTGAACTTGACAATGAGATACTTCCAGACACTAATTGAATCGGACAACGGACTGAATTATATGAGGTGTTTTTATCATATACGGTGTGAGATACATAAGTGAACCCACTCACGTATGATGAACCACCACCACCAGCCGTACCATTACCACCACCACCACCGCCAGAGTAACCACCGGCGCCACCAGCGCCACCCCAGTTACCAGCAGCACCTCCACCAAAGCCACCGTGAGCACCGTTTGATGGAATATAACCAGATATGGTATTGGCTGTACCATTATAATAACTGGTAAATGTGGCCTCGTCGCTATTGTCCAGGCCAGTTCTAAAAATACCTGTTTGTGTAACTTTATATGTCGTAGGATCTATATAACAATATATACCACCCGAATCTGTACCATCCCAAGGATCACAATATTGAGCCGCTGAAGCAGCACCTCTACCCCAACCAGAACCACCTAATGCATGCGCATACGGAGATAATGCGTAAAAATTCCCTCGGTTATCGTTGTGACTAGAACCATTTCCCGTTAGACCTGCACCAGCAGCACCATGATTATCACTCGAAGCACCACCAGCGCCGTTAGTACCACCCAAACCAGAACCACCAGAACCGCCCGTTGTGCTATATGGCGCATTCCCCTTTCCATTGTTATAGCCGGTTCCGGCATCACGATCAGATCCGCCACCGCCAGCAATAGCCCACGTAGACGATCCATGCCCACCAACCCAAACTGCTGAAGCACCACCGCCAGAACCAGCAACAGAAAACCTGTTACTAAAAAAGGATTGATTACCAGACTGCCCCACTAGTATGTCGAGAACATCGCCTTCTGTTAGAGTAATATCGCATACTAGAAGACCTGGACATCCAAATGTATAATTTAAGTTAGTACTGCTAGTTATTGCCTGCTCATTAGATATAGCTAAAGTTGTGTCAAATATATCGCTATTGCTGTACCCTTGATATCTATTACCTCCAGCATAAGCACCCATCATATAAAACCTATAATCACCCGACGCAGGTACATTGAATCGTTGTATACCGTTGTATGGTTGCGTATCAAATAGATCCATAACACCAGCTGTGTAATAGTCTCCATAAAAGGCATCGGTCATTTGTTTGGATGGACCAATAGGACCAACCATTCTGGATGTTGTAAATATTAAATTCTCACCTGATGAAAAGAATGATCCACTATTATTAAGTTTACTGGATATAATATCATGCACGCCTACACGTTTGTTCTGACCTGTGCCTATTAACCCACTATTTTTTGAAAAGTAACCCATATATGTAACTATTAAGAAATTTCGTCATACGAAACGATTATGTCTAAATCGTTTGAAGCACTACCATTTGCAGAAAGTATATCTGCTTCTTCCAGATAGAAAGATGTGTCCTTAGAAGAAACAACTAATGTTGATTTCGCAGGAACTGTTATTGCATATGCAAGGTATCTAACGTTTCCATCGATTAATGCATATACAGTAACATCGGCATCATTTGTACCATCTTTATTTGCAACAGTAATACTATTGATTTTTCTAACAGTACCCGATGAGGGGCTTAATAATGTACTTGATGCAGTTGTTAATGCAGCTGATATTGTTCTGCCGTAGATACTTGTTACATTGACTATATTTGGATTTGCCATTTATTTTTTCCTATTTATTAACCAAAGACAATTGCCATTGCAATCGCCTTTCCTGTTGAAACTCCACTACCACTACCACCTGCAGCATCAACTAAAGCTTTTAATTCTTTACCTTGATTAGCACTCAGAGCTTCTGATGTGGATGTAGATGTTAATGTATCATTTACTGTTACTTGCGTATCTGTCCAAGGTACATTAACGTACATTTGCTCAGAAGACAGTTCAACAGGATAATTCTTACCCGATTCAGTATACCCAATCTTAACTAAACCAAGAGTATCTGTTGTTGCAGTTTGTGTTGATTCTACTTTATCATCATCCCTATCCTCATCAAAATCCTCATCATCATCCATAACATCTTCTGGAGTTTCATAATCTTTATTTGATCCATCATCTTTTTTGATCTCAAGATCATTTAAAAACCGAACCCATTTTTTAGTATTTGGATTAAAATCAGCATGATCTGGATTGTTTTTATCTTTCTGATTTGAGACGCCAGTAAAATATCTACTTTTAAAATCAGCCTTCATTTCGGCTTCTGTATTGAATTGTTTACCAGACCCTACTAACCTATCTCTAAGTTTTTTAGGAGTTTTACCCTTCTTTCTTTTACGGGTTTTAAACTTCTTTGTTGTGGAGTCAATGGATAATTTATGTTCATCCCCTATCCAAAGTGAATTTTCAGATACAAATAAATCTCTAACCTTAAATTCCGCCGATCCTATATCAAAAGCATTATCCGACTCAAATAGGGTATTACCGCGAAGAGTTATTCCCCCATCCGAATTAATTACTTTAGCTAAGTCTCTTGATTTTGACATATTATTCTCGTAAGTACTTTAAAGGTATATTACTATTTATAGTGCAATAGCGGCATTAACAGGTGCCATATCTTCTGTAGTCCAGAAATCTCTAGTTAACATAAGTTCTAAATGCTCTTTATTTCTTGCTACACAATCAGTCCATTCAGTACCATCCATTCCTTCAGGTTTTCCGTTGTTAATAAGATTTACTGAATCAAGCATTGCTGAATAATGTTGTGCAATTTCTTCTGTTGTTGGTGTTTCCATTTTTATTTCCTTTTGTTGTGTTATGAATTTTCAAGTGTTTCTATACGTGCTAATAAAGCAGCATTTTGTGCCGCTAATTCTTGTACTGCTTTTACTAATGGTGTAATTAAATGAGCCGGAGCAAATTCTAGTTTATCAGGATTGTCTGTTGTAACAGCCTGTGAATCTTCTAGGCTTTTAATACCATTTATAG
>Ga0209044_1001114_pt1 | contig 18018 bp, 17 predicted proteins | sample SaaInlV_130m_DNA_FD_184655 | JGI IMG/M metagenome (GOLD analysis project Ga0209044, IMG submission 184655) | Marine microbial communities from expanding oxygen minimum zones in the Saanich Inlet - SI037_S4LV_130m_DNA (SPAdes) (version 2) | ecosystem: Environmental > Aquatic > Marine > Intertidal... | reverse complement strand
GTTCGGGCAGATATTGATTGAAGGTTTCATGAAGTAGATTTCCTGTTTCGGGATCAAAGCCTTTAGTGACCCAGGCTATAGGTTTATCATTTAAGTCATTTTTTATACTCTTTAGAACACTACAAAATGAAGAGCTGGGTGTTGCTATTAGAACAGCTTTCGAGTTATTAATGACCTCGTAGCTATGACCAATAAAAATGTTTTGATTGTATGGCCTTGATAGCGCTGAGTGCTGCGTACCTAGTGAAGCGGTATTAGCTTTGTCTTTCGCCACTAGAAAGATTCTATCAAATTTATTACTTAGGGCGATAGCAAGGGCGCTTCCCCATGCGCCTGCTCCAATAATTGTGAGGGAATTGTTCATCGTGTTTATTTTTCTATGGGAAGCTCAGCTTTAAGCCATGAATTAAACCCACCCTTAAGGCTGTAAACTTTCTGAAAGTCACTTTTAGAGAGAAGATCAGCAATACGATCAGATCGCGTACCACTCTTACAATAAACAAGGATGTTTTTTGATTTTTCGAGAGAGTCAATTTTTCCTTTAACCTGACCCATAGGTATATTGAGGTCATTTGAAATAAATCCAGCACTACGTTCTTTTTCTTCTCTGACATCCAAAATAATGAGTTCATCATCATCCATCAAAGAGACGGCTCCGTTAGTATCGACTACCTCATACTTTCTAAATTTCTCGCCATAAAAATTTACTATGAGTAATATAATCAGTGCAAATAAAGTTCCTGTGAGTAAAAGCTCACCCTGTAAAAATTGAATAAATTCCATTGTTATTGATTGTCCTGTAAAAAAGTATTAAGCATTTGATGTCCATGTTCAGTGAGAATAGATTCAGGATGAAATTGAACACCTTCAATTGGATAGCTGGTATGTCGAACCCCCATTATTTCTTCGATTTCGCCAGATTCTTTATTAGTCCATGCGGTTACCTCAAAGCAATCAGGTAAAGATTCTTTTTCAGCCACAAGTGAGTGATATCGAGTTGCGTTGAGTGGATTTTTTAAACCTTTAAAGACACTTTTTGCAGTGTGATGCACAGGTGAAACCTTTCCATGCATAATTTTTTGAGCGCCAATAATTTTTCCACCAAAGGACTGCACGATTGCTTGAAATCCTAAGCAAACGCCAAGTATTGGATATTTTCCAGCCAGCTTTTCAATTAATTCTAATGAAATACCAGCTTCGTTAGGTGTGCAAGGGCCTGGCGAAATAACAATATATTTTGGATTTAATTTCTGTATCTCACTCACCGAGATTTGATCATTTCTATGGACAATAACTTCTTGACCGAGTTCACCAAAATATTGAACTAAGTTGTAAGTAAATGAGTCGTAGTTGTCGATCATTAATAACATGAAGCACCGCGTCTTAAGGCTAAATTAACTTAGTATATTTTACAGATAAAAATGAAACAAAGTTAAGGCACTGAAAGAAGCAGCTAGTGTCTTTAAAACCACATTCTTTGAGGCGTTCAATATGTATTGATTTTGTATCAGTGATAAGAACATTTTCAATAGCTTGACGTTTATTAGCAATTTCTAATTCGCTGTACCCGTTCTCTTTTTTAAAATCGATATGAAGATTTGTAATTTGATCTTGGGTTTCTTTATCCTCGAAATGAATTTTTTCACTTATGATTAATACCCCGCCAGGATTTAATCCCTTATAAATTTTTCTAATTAGATTAGAGCGCTCCTTAACATCAATAAATTGAAGCGTTAAGTTTAGAACTACGATTGACGCATTTTGTATATTAATCTCGTTAATGTCAGCACAGATTGCATGTAAATTATCAATTTTTCTTTCTAGATTCTGCTGACATTTTTTGACCATTTCTTCCGAATTATCGATAGCAAAAAATTGATTGTTTTGATTCTTATTATTTAGTGCTATTGAGAGAGAAATAGCACCTGTAGATGATCCTAGATCATAATAGTTAGTATTATCTTGACCATACATTCTAGCAATCAGGCCGATCATTTGAATCATCGAGTCATAGCCAGGAACTGACCTCCTGACCATGTCATCAAAAACCTCAACAACGTCCTTATCAAAACGAAAATCAGCAATATCGATATTAGCTTCAAATAACTTATCACGCATATAATGACTCCAAAAAAATCTCTGTTACAAGTAAATTTGTTTTGCCAATTGTAAATGTTGAACGCCTTGCCCATGAATTATTAAAACTTCCCACCTCAAGATGACCCCGTTTAATTTCTGGATCATTAAATAAAATTTCACCCAGTGGCCTAGAACCAATTTTTAAAATATCTTTAGTATCCTCTGTTAGTGGGATGAGTGAACGCGCATTCACAACTGGCTCTTGAGATCCTAGAAGTTCTACCTCTCTAACAATAATAGTAAGATTGGTTGTGGATCCAAGAAGCTTTAATTCACATTCATATGGACTATTTTGCTCTTGTGAAAGAACGTTTACTCTGAAGTCTTTGTACTTTTCTTTAAGCTTATAGGTTAGGGATTGACCATCTAGCAACCATCTGCTGACATGTTCAGGTATTTTTTCTTTAGGGTCAAATACCCGCCACTTAAATTTATCTGGATTAAACATATGTGATGTATTTTACAAGAGTCTTAGATTTTATAAAATTCTAAAATATTTAGGCATCAAAATAGTGTGTTTTTTCTTCATCAATCCAACGATTGATTAGCGCACTTTGGTTTTCTTCACTTGCCTCCAGCATTTTCGATGAATAATAGCCGGCCTCTTTCAGAAGGTAGGCATCCCTTACTATATTTGCTATCTTCATTGATGCTATCCCAGTTTGTTGTGTTCCAAGAATCTCTCCAGGGCCTCGAAGCTCAAGATCTTTTTGAGCAATCATAAAACCATCATTGCTTTGACGCAGAACTTCGAGTCTCTGTTTAGCATTTTCACTCAGTGGTGATTGATACATCAAAATACATATACTCTTCTCTGAGCCTCTTCCAACACGGCCTCTGAGTTGGTGAAGCTGAGCTAGACCAAGACGCTCTGAATTTTCAACAATCATCAGGCTTGCATTGGGAACGTTAACGCCAACTTCAATCACAGTGGTTGCAACAAGAAGGTTAATTTTTCCTTGTTCAAAGTCTTTCATTATGGCTTCTTTTTCTAACTTAGTTAATCTGCCATGAATCATGACAACTTTTAAATCTTCAAGATTGGAGGATAGGTAGTTGAATGTTTTTTCTGCTGATTCTGCTCTCAGAGCATCTGATTCTTCTATCAGTGTACAGACCCAATATATTTGACGCCCTTCATCTGATATTTTTCTAATTTTTTCAATGAGCTCATCTCTTCTAGAATTGCTTAAAGCGATTGTTTCAACTGGTTGACGACCCGGAGGTAATTCGTCTATAACGGAAGTATCTAGGTCAGCATAAGCACTCATTGTGAGTGATCTTGGGATAGGTGTTGCGGTCATTACTAGTTGATGTGGTGTTTTTTTGGCTTTTTGGGAGAGCGAAAGTCTTTGATGAACGCCAAACTTATGCTGCTCATCAATGATCACTAAAGACAAATTATCAAAATAAACACTTTCTTGAAATAATGCATGAGTGCCAATAATGACTTTTGCCTTGCCGCTTTCAATCAGCTCAAGTTGCTCCTTTCTTTCATGAGTATTTTGAGAGCCAGAAAGATAGGCAATTTGAATATTTAATGGATTCAAGTACTCAGTAAAATTTTGAAGATGTTGACGAGCTAGTATTTCAGTTGGAGACATAACCGCAGTCTGGAAATCATTTTCAACGGCTTGGATTAAGCTAAAGACTGCAACAATAGTCTTACCTGATCCTACGTCACCCTGAAGGAGCCTAAGCATGGGCTCAGTATTTGATAGATCTTCATGAATTTCTTTAATGCAGCGTGATTGAGCATCAGTTAAATCAAATTCAAGAGAGTTTAAGAGACTATCATGCAAATTATTTTTGATTTCAAATGTATTTGTTGTTTTACTTTTTCTAGCTTTCTTTGTTTTTAAAAGGCTGAGCTGATGGGTTGCCAGCTCCTCAATAATTAGGCGTTGCTGGGAGATATGTTTAAAGGTTTCAATCTGAGTTAGATTCTCATTTTTATTGGGATGGTGAAGTAGGAATAAAGAGTCCTTTAGACTTGGCATTGATTGCTGAGTTATTGTTTCAAAATAATCATCAAGTAAGCTCGTTTTTAAGACTTCAAGGGATTGGTTAACCCATTGTTTCATTTTATTTTGACTGACTCCCGAGCATAAAGGATAAATTGGGGTAAGTGTTGGCTCCAAGAGGGGGGTTTGGTTTTGTGAAACTATGCGATATTCTGGATGATGCATTTCAAGACCTTGGCGCCCCATTTTGACCTCACCAAAACATTGGATAGTTTCTCCACGAATCAAAGCCTGTTTTTGGTATTGAGTAAAATGAAAAAACCGCAACAGAACTCTTTGGTTTTGATTGTCAGAGAGATAACAAAGAAGTTGCCTCTTTCTAGAAGGAACAACCTCAATTCGATCAATATTCAATTCAATTAATATTTCATCATTCACCCTTGCTTTTGAAAGAGGCGTGATTGTTGTTTTATCTTGATACCGGCTGGGAAGGTGAAAAACTAAATGCTCTAAAGTGTGAATTCCTAATTGATTTAATCTGTCCGAAGTCTTTTTCCCTAACCCACTAATCGAAATGATTGGATCAGAGAGTGCGGACACAAATTTAGAAGCTGTAGGAGTCTGAACTAGTCACCATAACGCCGTCCATTTCAACGCTTACACCTTTGGGAAGCTCGTTAACACCAATAGCAGCTCTTGCAGGGTAAGGCTCAGTGAAGTAGGATGACATTATTTCATTCAAGGTTGCAAAATTATTTAAGTCAGTTAAAAAAATGTTGAGTTTGACAATATCACTCAAGCTTCCTTTTGATGCTTCACAGACAGCTGTAAGATTTTTAAATACTTGATGAATTTGTTCTTCAATTCCACCTTCAACCACTTCCATTGTTTCTGGAACCAGTGGTATTTGTCCGGAAAGATAGATTGTTGAGCCGCCTGTAACAGCAACCGCCTGAGAATAAGTGCCTACTGCTGCAGGTGCTTTCTCTGTTGCAATAATATGTTTTTTCATGATGATAAATTTACGAAATAAATAAGTTTAATTATATTCTGGATCATAATTTTTTGGCGGATTCTTTTAAAGCATTTAATTTAATCTTTAATGCTATATTTCATAGTCCAAATAATGAGTATAGCAACACTAGAAATAGTGAGAGTTAATATGATTGAGGCATCATAATTGTTATTTTTTTCAAAGAGCCATCCAGCAAGAGAAGGTGAAATAAGCCCTGCAGTACCCCAGGCTGTAAATACTTTTCCATACACTACGGCTGAAAGATTATTTCCTACGATGTGACTAACAAGTGTTGGATATATTGCAATGACTGCCCCATATAATGATGCTATTAAAACCAATAGAATTAGTAGCAGATTAATATTTGTCATTATTGAAAGAGCCAATATCGCTAAAGCATTAATCATGAGTATAGCAAGTAGTGGGCGTTTACACCCAAACCGATCTACCAACCAGCCTGCATAAATGCCTGCAATTCCACTTCCAAGAGTCATTAAGGTGATGGCTGTAATGGAGGTAGATGCTGAGCCCCCAAAAGAACTTATCATTGGGACTGCATGCCCAATGATCATGAGACCTGCAAATACTCCAAAAAAATAACCCAGCCAGAGTTTAAATATTTTGGTTTCGTTGAAGTCTTTTTGTTGACTAATTAATGATTCTTGTTCTATCTTTACTCTTGAAGTTGAAAATAATATTAATCCAATAACAACGATTGATGACAGTATTAACAATCCAAAAATATATCCGTTCTTAAAACCAAAATAATCAAATAACAAAGGATAAATCATGGAAAAAATGACGGCGCCAAATGCATAAGAAGCTGTAACTAGACCTAATGCAAAGCCCAATTTCTTATTCTCAGTAACTGAAGAGACGATATATAAGGAAAGTCCATACCCAAGGCCACTAGAGAACCCAAAGCACATACCATAACCAATAATCCAACCTAACCAGCTTTCTGAATTTGAAATAAATAGCCCAATAATTGGAAGGATTGCAATGAAACATATGAGCACCTTAGGTGAAAATTTCCGATATAGGATATGACCAACATAAACAGCTAGAGTCACATTAATAAGGGCAGTCGAGTAGACAAGGCTGGAGGCTATTCGGCCAACATTTGTCTGTATTTCAATATTTTGTATGAGTGTACTGAATGCATGGACAGTCCCCATACAAAAGGTAATTAAAAGGCAGGCAGTTAGGGTAAGCAGTCTTCCATGATTATTAGCGGAATTATTGGAATTCATCTAACAAACTATACATTAAAGCAAATTAGTATTTGCAAGAAAGCGAATGTTAGTGCGGGGTTATTCCTCGTATTCTTTCTGCTCTGCGACGAAGCATTTCAAGTGTTGTAAGTAACAAAATAGAAAAAATGACTAGAATTGTTGCTGCAGCAAGAATCGTTGGACTTATTTCATTGCGAATTCCAGACCACATCTGTCTTGGAAGGGTGTACTGTTCAGGTCCTCCAACAAAGAGAACAATGACCACTTCATCAAATGATGTGATAAAGGCAAAGAGGGCGCCTGATATGACACCTGGCGCAATGAGAGGGGCCTGTATCTTAAAAAAATTACGAAGTGGCGAGCCACCCAAAGTTGCTGCAGCTCGAAGAAGATTGTTGTCGAAGCCAGCAAGTGAGGCCGTAACTGTAATTACAACGAAAGGTATTCCTAGGATAGTATGCGCAATAATTAATCCCGGTAATGTTGCAACAAGGTTGACTTTGGCAAAAAAGAAAAACATTCCTGCGGCAGTAATAATTAGTGGGACAATCATTGGGGAAATCATGAGCGCCATTATTAAGCGGTTAAAAGGCATGTGTCGATTAGATAAGCCAAGCGCTCCTAGGGTGCCTAAGACACTTGCAAAGAAGGTTGCAAAAACTGCTATTATGGCACTATTTTTAAAACCAATCATCCATCTATCTGTACAGACAGTTGTTCCTGTATTAGCCTCACAGATACCAAATAATTCTTTGTACCAACGAGTTCCATAACCCTCAAAATTAAAGGACCAAGTCTCAAAACTGAAGATTTTCATTTCAGGTATAAATTGTAGGAAAACTGAATTCGTAAATGATAGAGGTATCACAACAATGAGTGGTGCAACTAAGAAAAACAATACAAGGCCACAAAATATTCTATAAGAATAGTGCCAAAGTTTTTCTCGAGGTGTTGTATAGGAAGGAAATTTCATGATTAGCCCATTTTTAAATTATCAATACCAATCAGCCTGTCATACGCCCAATATAGAGTTAAAACTGCAGCCAGTAAAATTGCTCCCATTGCAGCAGCAAGCCCCCAATTCAAGGTCTGTTGCATTTCACGAGCAACAAAGTTACCAATCATCAAGCCATCTTTACCGCCCACTAATTCTGGGGTGATGTAGTATCCAATGGCAACAATAAATACCAATATACATCCAGCACCAATACCTGGAACTGATTGTGGCATATAAACACGAATAAAGGCGCGAGTTGGAGTGGCGCCAAGGTTTTGAGCTGCCTTCATGTAGCTCGGCGGTATGCCTTTCATAACGCTATAGATTGGCAAAATCATAAACGGTAGAAGAACTTGAGTCATCACGATAATGGTTCCAGTAAAGTTATACATCATAGGAATTCGATCCTCTTCACCAAAACACAAATCAATATTAGTTTCACCAAAAAATGGCAGATTAACCATGCCTTCAAAGCATGGAAGAATGGTTAATAACGTATCGTTAACAACACCGTTTTGTTGAAGCATAATCATCCAAGCAACAATTCTGACTAGTAGTGATGTCCAGAAAGGCATCAAAACACAGATCATGAGTAAATTGGATGTTCTCATTGGCAGTGTTGCCAGTAAATAGGAGACTGGATAAGCAAGTAACAAGCAGAAAATAGTTACCATCAAGCTTACTTGGAGGGTTCTTATCCAAATCGTTTTATAAATTTTTAAATGCTCAACCTTTTGAATAATATTTTTATTAGCGTCATACCTTAAGTCGACAGCATTGAGGTAATAGCCCATTGTATAGGGGTCTCTCATCGGTCCTAGTGATTGCCAGAACTCAACTTTACCCCAGCGTTTATCTCTTTTAATCATCTTCTCTTTGTATGGGGCGTCCCATTTATAAGGCTTGATTTCTTCTTTTGATTTCTTGTCTACTTTAATAGCTTCTTTGACCGTCTTTAATAATAAACTTCTCCATCCAGAGTACTCATAAGTCATTCTAGTGCCGGATTTACCCAGTAAATTTTTACCAATATTTTTTCCTTCGCTGTTTTCTAGCTTGTGAGTGATTCTAATGTCATTTATGACTGCAGCAAACATTTCTTCACTAGGAATTTTGGACTTATCTTCCCATTTTTCGTACTGAGCAAATGTTTGTGGAAATACTATGTTAATAGAGGTGTCATCAACACTTCTTGAAAGAAGGGAGCCTATCGGTCCTACAAACATCGTTAATAAGAATAATAGTGGAGCTAGAAGTAAAAGGAATGAGCGAATTTTAGAACGACGTAGGGATTTTCTTAAGCTATCTTTAAGAGGTACACCATCATTCGTCAGTAGTTGATCTTGAGAATCTATAGTGGAAGTATCACTCATACAGAATACCTATATTTACAAAATTTTAAGTTGAGGTAAAAAATTAAAAACAGGTCGGTGGTTATTCCGACCTGTTTTTGTTAAACGAGATTGAGTAAATAAGCTCGTTTGTTGTTCAGCTAATTAATTAGCCATCCATGCTGCATAACGATCATTTACTGCTTGACCATTATCTGCCCACCAATCAGGATTCGCAAGGATACCACCTTTCATATGCTCATCCGTAGTCGGCATATGCTCCATGATATTCGCTTCTGTTGCAAGACCTGGATTGAACCACGGCTCATTTGCTGCCATAATTGGAAGAGCAGATGGACGCATAGGAGCATAGTTGATCCAATGAGCTTGATCTGCTTGTGCTTGAGTACTAGAAGCATGAATTAAGAAATGAATAGCTGCAGCTCTGTTTGGAGCGCCATTCATAAGAACTAACCATTCCTCTTCAAGAACCTGTCCATCCCAGACAGTAACATAGTCAGCACCGTCAGCTAGAACTGCACCACCGATACGACCGTTATAGGCTAGTGACATAGAAACCTCACCAGAGTTAATTAGATCAAGCGGCTTAGCACCTGAAGACCAAAATACTACATGGTCTTTAATCGTGTCAAGTTTAGCAAAAACCATATCTTGTCCTTCTTGGGTATCTAATACATCATAAATATCAGGAATAGCTACGCCACTTGCATACAATGCCATCTCAACTATACCATTTCCCCAAGTGTGAACACCTCGCTTGCCTGGGAACTTCTCTATGTCAAAGAAGTCATTAATAGTAGAAGGTTGCTCACCCTCAAAGGTAGAACCTAGATGGAATGGAACGTATGACCACCAAATTTGCGGAACAACACAGTCATTTGGAACGTCAACTAAGAGATCTTCATCCATTGGTGTGCCATCAGGCGCAGGCAGGAATAAACTGCGATCTAGCTCTTCAAATAAACCCTCATCACAACCCGTACGAGCTTGCGATGGAAGTACGTCAACGATATCCCATTGAACGTTACCTGATTCAACTTGAGCACGAACCTCACCTAGACCACCGTTGTAACTGATCATATTTACATTTCCACTAGAGTAAGTATCAATGTAGGCTTTTTGTTGTGAAGCAGAATAGCCGCCACCCCAAGAAACCAAAGTTACATCTGCTTGCACTGCACCAGCCAACATCGCTGTTGAAATAGCACTCGCTACCAGAGTTTTAGTTATTACATTTTTCATTTATATTTCTCCTTATATTAAATCTAGCTAGACTTTATCCATCTAAAGCTAGACAATCCTCCGACATCCAACCGATATCAACTTGTTTGCCTTCCTTGAGGCTCACATTATCAATTGAATTTGGAATTTTGACGATAAAATCGTCGTGTCCACACACACTAAAGCGTGTGCGAATATGGTCGCCATGATAGATTAATTCTTCTACCTTGGCTGAATAAGTGTTTGGTGTTTTACCTTTAGAAGGTGAAACCATAATTCTTTCAGGTCTTAACGACAAGGTTGCTCGATCACCCACTTTATTAACATTAACCTTTGAGGCGACAACTATATCGCCTGAATCAGTTTTAACAGTTGCTTTGTCACCATCAATCGACTCTACAGATCCCATGAGACGATTATTTTCACCAATAAAGTTTGCTACAAAGGCGTTTTCAGGTTTTTCATATAGGTCTTCTGGGGAAGAGCATTGTAAAACCACACCATCATCAAATACTGCAATACGATTCGACATTGTTAGTGCTTCTGTCTGGTCATGTGTAACGTAGACGACAGTTAAACCTAGACTCTCATGCAGATGTTTAATTTCATATTGCATCTGCTCTCTTAGGTTTTTATCAAGCGCTCCTAATGGTTCATCCATCAAGACTAAATCAGGATCGAAGACAAGAGAGCGTGCAACAGCAACTCGTTGCTGCTGACCACCGGATAACTGCATAGGTCGTCTCTGACCAAAATCACCAAGCTGAACCATATCAAGAGCGCGATTCACTTTTGCTTCTCTCTCAGTTTTACCCATTTTGCGAACTTCTAATGGGAATGCTAAATTCTCAGCAACGGTCATATGAGGGAAGAGGGCGTAATTTTGAAATACCATGCCAATTCCACGTTTATGTGGAGGCACATTGTTGATTGGTTTATTTTTTAAGTAGATTGTTCCATTCGTGGTTGGTTCAAAACCAGCCAGCATCATTAGGCAAGTTGTCTTTCCAGAGCCTGACGGCCCTAGCATAGTGACAAACTCTCCTGGAGCAACATCTAAGTTGAAATCTTTAACAACAAGTATTTCACCATCGTAACTTTTCTGAACATTTTCAAACTTTACTAATGGCTCTTCTGTAACTGGTGATTTTGGCTTTATACTTGTTTTAGCTGTACTCATAAATTACACTTTTTTAAAGAAAAAAAATTCCAAGATGATATTAATCACCTATACATTGTTTTTAGAGATTGAAATTACATCAAACTTTTGCTACAAATTTACTTTAATGAAAGCCTTTTGTAAAGCGAAAATTGAGCTTAATTCAACAAAACTCCTTAATACTTAGTCGAAATATACCATATTGATTGTAGTGAATGTTTCCAATATTGGAGCAATATCAATGCTTTTTATTGATATTTAAATATAGTTAAAGCCTAAATATTTTTGAAATTGATTTAAGATCGGTAATAAAAAAAGGCGGCTTTAAGCCGCCTTTTAATACTAACAGATATTAGTCTTCTTGTTTTTCACCCATAATGGCACTCAAAATTAGAACAGTCAAACCACCTGTTGTAATTGCTGAGCTAAAGATACTACCCATGAGCTTACCAAAGGTGCCGCCAATATTACTGGCCAAGGCGCCTGCAAATTGTGGAACCAGCAGAACACCTATACCCATACCAAAAGATACTGCTAGAATCAACATATTACGTCGATTCATATTCACCGTAGCAAGGATTTTTATGCCTGCAACAGCAACAGTACCAAACATGACGATAGTTGCGCCACCTAATACAGGATTGGGAAGAGCCCTCAATATAGAACCTATATGAGGGAATAATCCCATTAAGATTAGGATTGCACCAATCCAGACACCAACATGACGACTAGCAATACCAGTAAGCTGAATAACACCATTGTTTTGGCTAAAAGTTGTATTTGGAAAAGTATTAAAAACAGCAGCAATTGCTGAGTTTACACCGTCACCAAGGACACCGTTTTTGATACGATTGATATACCCTTCACCTTTAACATCTTGCTTAGATATCATGCAGTTTGCAGTAATATCACCAGAAGATTCAATTGCTGTAATGACGTAAATTAATGCAATAGGTATGAAAGCAATAATATCAAAATTAAAACCATACTTGAAAGGTATAGGAATACTAATCACTTCTTGCACTACAAATAACTGACTTGTATTGACTTTGCCCATCATGAGTGCAACAACAAAGCCAATTGCTAATCCAATGACAATAGAGGATAGGCGAAGCCATTGATTACTTGAACGATTCAAAACAATAATAGAAATCAGCACCAAGAAACCAAGGAACAGATTGGATAAAGAGCCCCAAAATTCAGGCTTGTTATCTAGCAACCACTGTCCGCCAGCTAAATCAGTCAGTCCAACTTTATTAAACTTATACCGATAATCGTAATTACTGTGCCAGTAACTAAAGGCGTAATGAGTTTTCTGAGTTGAGGTAAAACTTGACTCAGACCAATCTCTATAAACGCGCCTAAGAAACAAACTCCCATTATCATAGCCAGAATTTCTTCAGGTCCGCCGCCTTGTGCTTTAGCCACAAAACCGGCTGCAAGAACTGAGCTTAGAAACGCAAAGCTTGTTCCTTGAACGCAGATCATTCCAGCACCTATATTCATCGGTTTTTTAGCTTGGATGATTGTACCAACTCCTGAAACCATAAGTGCCATACTTATAAGATAAGGTATATGCTCACCTAGTCCAAGTACACCACCAATAATTAATGTTGGTGTGATAACGCCAACAAAACTTGCCAGCACATGCTGTAGTGCGGCAAAGAACTTTTCAGCAGGTGGTGGATCTGCTTCGAGTTCATAAATTAACTCTGAATCACTCATATTAACTCCCCTTATTAGTAAAAGAATAATGCTAACAATAATTGTCAACAATCGATATATTAACACAATTTATTTAGGGCTATTATTGATATTAAATAAATAAATAACTTTGCATAAAATTTTCTATTGAGATGAAAATCTTAAGAGTTTGAGTTGATTTGTTTGATGGTGCCCGGGGCCGGAATCGAACCGGCACGGAGTTTAACCTCCGCAGGATTTTAAGTCCTGTGTGTCTACCAATTTCACCACCCGGGCAGAGATGTTTGGAGAACGGCAAATTATATACTATCGATAATAATTATTTTTATCAATTGTTATTGAAGGTAGCATCAAAACGTTAAAATCTTTGGTTAAGCCATTCAAGAAATTGAGCGGTAGTTTGATCGCGATTGATTTCGTTTAAAGTTTCATGGCGAGTACCCTCTAAAATTATACTGGTCACATCTCTCATTCCTTGATTTTCAAGTCTTGCTGAAAGTTTAGCCATGTCCCTACCATTATTCGTGCATGGATCTTCCGCGCCTCCAATAATATGAACAGGAAGGCTATTTGTTAATCTTATGAGGTTTTTTTTATTTCCTGCATAAAAAACACCATCCAAAATATCCCTCCACATTGATATCGATGCTTCAAATCCACAAAGAGGGTCATCCACATAAAGGTCAACTTCATTCTCATCTTGTGAGAGCCAGTCAAATGCAGTTCTGTTGGGTTTAAATTTAGCGTTCCAAGCACCAAAAGAAAGCTTCCAAGCAAAGAGACTTGGTAAGTGAGGTTTCCTAAAAATTGATTCGATAGCTAAAATGATTCGAGATGCTTTGGGTAAAACCCCAGTCTCAATTCCACTATTCCAACAAGCTAATGCACTAACTTTCTCAGGGTATTTTAGAGCATAATTTAAATTAATGATTGAACCAAGAGAGTGGCCAAAGCAAATTATGGGTTTATTAGGATGTCTATCTTGTGCTAGCTTTATTATTTCATTTTGATCTTCCAGGATTAATTGAAAGCCATTTGATTTTGCAAATACGCCTTGAGGTGCATCACGAGCTACCGTGTGGCCATGACCCCTTATATCATGAGTATAGACTGCATAACCCGATTTACATAATTCAATAGCAAACCTTGAGTATCGAGAAGCATGCTCAACCATACCATGAGAAATATGCACGACTGCCCTTACCTCATTATTTGGAATAAGGCTATAGAGGTTTATTTGAGATCCAGTTCTGCTTTGATAAATTTCACTTTTCATAATAGAGCCTTTCTTTCAGAGGGCAAAATAATTCTGTAAAATTTACTATTTTAAAGTGCAATTCTCGAGGATATTTCTTTGATCATTAAATTAATATTGGTTTTGCTATTAGGCTGGACTGGATTATTTCTTTTAAAAAGGTATAAAGCTTCAAATTCAACTCGATCATCCCAAAAAGGAACCGGTCAAAAAATGGTTGCATGTGACGTCTGCGATACTCATGTCCCTGAATCTGATGTTATTGTAAAAAATGGTAAAAATTACTGCTCAAAAGAGCATGCGGGGTAAATTGAAATGAAGTTTCTATTAGATTTTGGTCCTATCGTTCTGTTTTTCATAGTCTATAAGTTCTATGGACTTTATGCAGCAATTTATGCAATGATTGCATCAACATTTGTCCAAATTATGTACTCAAGGGCTACAACTGGCAAATTTGTTACTTCACAGGTCCTCACTTTTGCTCTTCTCGTGGTTTTTGGAGGGATCAGTATTATTCTCAGAGATCCAGCATTTGTAATGTGGAAGGTGAGTGTTTTATATGTTATTTTTGCGTTAGTTCTCATTGGAAGTAACTATGTTGGCAGTAAAACTTTACTAGAGAGGATGATGGGTAAGGAGCTTCAGTTACCTAGAAACACATGGGTTAATCTGACCTGGTTTTGGAGTTTTGGATTTATTCTTATTGCCATCATTAATGCTTTTTTTGTAAACACCGCGCTCAGTGCAAGAAATCAGTTCTTAAATGGAGGAGTCTTAGTCGACCCCAAAATAGATTTGAAAAATTTTGATTGCAGCCAAAGTCCACTTGAAAATCTTTGTTTAGTTGCTCAGAGCTCGGAAGAGTCCTGGGTGAACTTTAAGTTATTTGGCACCTTAGGGCTCACCCTAGTCTTGATCGTGATTACAGTATTAATGCTGAGTAAGCACATTAAAGAGAAACAAACTGATTCCTAGTTAATTTCTTATAAAGATTAAATCTTATCATTGGAGAGATTCTTGTCAAAAATAGGTGCCCTCGTTGCATATAAAGGTAAACCAGCAAAAGTTGTCTCTGCAACCACGCATAAGTACGAAATCACTTTTTCAGATGGCACTAGTCAGAAAGTAAGAGAGAAGGATTTTCGCTTTATTCACCCTGAATTTATTGCCATCAACCAAGATTGCCCTGATGTCGATATTTCAATTTTGTTTGACTTGGATGCTGAGTCATTGTCACTTCAGGAGATTACTGAGTGGCTTTTTGATGACTTTACTCCCCAAAGTGCCTGGAATGTTTACTTAATGAGCGAAGATGGCTTATATTTTTACTGGAATAAGGATGTGTTGGCTCTTAGAACGCCAGATCAAATTCAATCCATTAAGAAGCAAAGAAAAGATAAGGCCCTTGAAGAGAAGAGTTTAAATAGGTGCATTAAAAATATAGAAAGTAATTTATTTAATAGCGAGGATATTTATTGGATTAACGAGGTAGAACAGGTTGCACTTAATCAATCGAAACACTCTAAGCTAATGAGTGCTTTGTCAATCGAAAATTCACCAGAAAATGCACACTCATTACTCCTTAAAATCAATTATTGGTCAGAGCTTAATAATCCCTATCCACAGAGAAATAAAATTTATCCCGATGAAGATTTAGAGTTTAATTCAGTCAAGATAGAGAGGAAAGATTTAACTCACCTAACTTGTTTTGCAATTGATAATAGCTATTCCAGTGATGCAGATGATGCAATAAGTATCGATGGAGATCGAGTTTGGATTCATATTGCAGATGTAGCTAGTTTTGTAGGTGTTGATAGTGATCTTGATATTTTTGCTAGGAAGAGAGTATCTAATCTGTATCTACCAGATCAAATCTTACACATGCTTCCCCCAAGTCTTTCAGAGGTTTGCTCCTTGGGGGCTGATGAGTTATCAAATGCTCTCTCTGTTAGTTTCATAATAGATGAATTTGAAATCAATGATATACAAATCCACTTGAGTCAAATCAAAGTTACAAAGATGAGCTATGAGATGGCGGATAAAGAAATCAGTTCAAATGACTCTTTAGCAGCATTAAATAAAATAGCTAGAGCTCATAAAGCTCATAGAGATGCTAATGGCGCCATCCAACTTAATCTTCCAAATACTGATATAAAGCTTAAAGATAATAAGGTTCTCATTTTTCCGCAAGAAGATAGTGAGAGCAGAGAGCTAGTTTCAGAGATGATGATCCTAGCTGGGCGAGCAATTGCAGAGTTTTCAGTTAAGAATAGCATATCAATGCCTTATCTCTCCCAAGAGACTGGAAATTTCAGTGATGAAATTATTAAAAATATTAAAAAACTCTCTCTTTCAAAGGCTTTTGAGGCTGCAAGAGGATTTAATAGGTCTAAGCTTTCTGTTAAACATTCATTACACTCAGGACTAGGTTTAGAGGTATATTTAAGGGTAACAAGCCCGATGAGGCGTTATCTAGATTTACTTGTCCAGCAACAATTGGTTAGATTTCTTAGTAAGAGTAATCTATTGAATGATAGTGATATTAAAGAGAGAATTAAAGTGGTCAACGCTTCAGTGTCAAAAGTCAATAAAGCCACAAGACAGAGTGTTGAGCACTTCAGATGTGTTTATTTTAAACAAAACAAAAAATGGGAAGGGGAAGGGGTCATTGTTGAAACTAAAGGACAGAAGGCTTCTGTGTTAATACCTGAACTAGCAATGATTACTCAAATTAAATTCAAATCAAAAGTTGATTTGGAACAAAGAATTAAGCTCGAGGTTATTTCAATTAATTTGTTTGAGAGATCAATTGATTTCAAGCCACTCTAGCTTATCAGATAACTTAATCGCATTGCCTTTTTGAGTTGACCAGTCACCTAAAACATACCTAGTGTAATTGCTATCATTATGCGTATTTTGTCTATGCGTATGTCCATGAATGAGATCATAGCCAGGGTACTTAGTCATTAATGAATTGGTCGTATTTTGATTAATATCCATAATTTTTTCAGATTTATAGCTCTGCGCTTTAATACTCTTCTTGCGCAGTTGTCCAGTCAATTTAAGGCGAGTATTTTTTGATAAATTTAAAAAAATGAACTGAATGATAGGGTTTCTGAGAACCTTTTTTAATTTTTGATAGTTGATGTCATCTGTACACAGACTGTCACCATGGATTAGAAGGTATTTTTTGGAATTATGCTCTAGTTCAAATGGCTCTTTGATTAACTGACATCCAGATTCTTTTTCAAAATTTTTCGATAGTAAAAAATCACGATTACCAGCCATCACAAAAACTTTTGTTTTTTCTGAAAGCTCTTTAAGTATGGATGTAATGACTTTATAACTGGATAGGGATACATCATCCCCAATCCAAGAGTTAAAAAGGTCTCCTAAGATAAAAAGTTGATCGACTTCTGAGGCTTGCTCTTTACAAAAATTTTCAAACAGCTTGACCTTATCCAGTTCAACGTTTGTTAGATGGAGGTCAGAAATGATTAATGTACTCAGCATATTTTATTAGCGCTAGAGTTCATCTAGCGCAATGAAATTAATCTTGTATCGTTGCCTTTTTAATAATGACAGCATTGCCTGGGACATCAGCATGTCCTCCAAGGTTGATTGTTTCAACTTTTTCAATCTTATCAACGATATCTTGACCTGCGACAACCTCACCAAAGACGCAGTATCCCCAGCCATCTTGGCCAGGAAAATCTAAAAACTGATTATCATTTGTATTAATAAAAAATTGTGAACTGGCAGAGTGTGGTGCCATTGTTCTGGCCATAGCAACACTATATTTAACATTCTTTAGGCCATTTTTTGCTTCATTCTCAATTGTAGCCTTTGTTGTTTTTTGGACCATGTCTTCCGTCATTCCTCCGCCCTGGACCATGAAGTTTGGAATCACTCTATGAAAAATAGTCCCATCAAAGAATCCTTCTTCCACATAATCAGTGAAGTTTTTGGCAGTAATT
>Ga0209044_1001108_pt1 | contig 18124 bp, 16 predicted proteins | sample SaaInlV_130m_DNA_FD_184655 | JGI IMG/M metagenome (GOLD analysis project Ga0209044, IMG submission 184655) | Marine microbial communities from expanding oxygen minimum zones in the Saanich Inlet - SI037_S4LV_130m_DNA (SPAdes) (version 2) | ecosystem: Environmental > Aquatic > Marine > Intertidal... | reverse complement strand
AAAAATCGCCCCGGCTCCAGTATAAGGGTTGTTCAGCGACTGTCGCGGACCGTAACAATTGAAATAGCGGCAAGCCACAGTAGGAATTTTGTGAGCTTTCCCTATTATCAGTGAATACACTTCCTGATCTTTTTTGCTTTGCGCATAGACAGAGGTGCAATCCAGTTCCTTATCCTCATCAGTGGGAACGGGAACTACCGGTACAGCACACTCAGGACATAGCATTTCCCATTGCCCTTCAATAAGCTGATTTTCCGGCCTGGGTTTAGGTGAAATCCTGCCATGTTCAGCGCAACGGTAGTAACCTTCTCCATAAAGGCTCATGGAACTGGCAACGAGAACTTTTTCGACCGTGTGTTTTTCGTTTACCAGAATGTCCCATAACACTCCCGTACCCTGAACATTTGTGGAAATGTACTGATCGATGGAATACATCGACTGACCAACGCCAACCTCCGCGGCATCGTGAATGACAAGTTCCACATCTTCGATGGCTTTTTTTAGGTGATCCCGGTCACGGACATCTCCTACGATGAATTCCGCCTCCGGGTGCAGGTGTTCGGGCCTTTTGGCATTTTCTCCATGCACTTGAGAATTGAGGTTATCGTAAACACGAACAGTATCTCCTCTCGCTATTAACTGATCCACTGTATGTGAACCGATAAACCCGGCTCCTCCAGTCACCAAAATCCTTTTACCCATTATTCTCTCCGGTAAGTTGAAATTGAGACCTGCTCTCTCCAGCGGGTCTCAGGTTTTCTCCTGTTATCATATCTCAATCGGCAATTTTGTGAAAGGACTTGAGTGCTATGGTCCTTCCCCTCAATTCCCTGATTTTTGATAAGTTTTCTTCCTATATTGAATTCCATACTAAATTGGGCAATAATCCGTGTTAAGTAGCTTTACTTTCCTGCCCTTATAGAATCGGCAAACACCGTGAACCTTTCCTGCATCATCGTCAATTATTATAACAGTGCTCCTCTAAAAAACTGCCAGGAGTCTATCTACCAAACATTAAAAAACATATCCTTCGAAGTAATCGTTGTGGATAACAGCCAAGATGACCCGGGAATGGCATCGCTAATAGAAGCCTATCCACAAACTCATTATATCCAGAATCTTACCAACACAGGTTTTGCTAAAGCCAATAACCAAGCTGCCCAAGCAGCTAAGGGTGAAACTCTTCTTTTCTTAAACCCTGACACTATTTTAACCGATCAAGATATAGAGAAAATGCAAAAGCATCTGGAATCCAACCCAGATATAGGAGCCCTGGGCCCAAAAGTGTTGAATACAGATGGGAGCTTGCAATATTCCTGCAGACGCTTCCCCACGCTTATGACGGGTTTTTTCAACCGCTACTCGCTTCTCTCACAATGGTTCCCAGACAACTCCTATTCCGTTAGGTATATGATGAAAGACTTTAACCACGAGGAGATACGGGAAGTCGACTGGCTATCAGGGTGTTGCCTCATGATCCCCCATGCTGTGTTTAAAAAAGCAGGGGGCTTTGACGAACATTATTTTTTATTTAATGAAGATGTAGACTTGTGTAAAGCCATCCACCAACACGGGTTTAAAGTAATTTATTTTCCTTTAGCTAAGATTACGCACCATATCAGCACCAGCAATAGTAAAGTACCAGCAGACATTATTATAAAACGGCATCTTGGCATGATTCATTATTACAAAAAAAATCACGGCGAAAACCTGGGGACAAGAATGATTGTCAACATCATGATATCGCTAAGATGTCTTACCCAACTGGCCTTCAATATTTTCAAATGAAATTTAGTACGTTTCCCATTTCAGGAGAGGTTTATCTGACAGGATATTTTGTGGCTCTGGCCTTGTCTTTTGGCCTTACCTTCTATCTGATAAAAGCCATAAGAGGGTTCAACTTTCTTACCTTCCTATTAAACCGCCTTCCCATTTCAGCAGGAAACAGCATCAGTCCATTTGGAGGGCTTTCAGTAATCCTCTCTTTTCTGATTACATTATGGCTACTATTATTTTCAGGCCTGGTGGATGCGCGCAACCTCAACCTTATTTGCGTGCTAACCCTGGGGCTGGGTATGATGTTAATATTGGGCATCTACGATGACATCACTAACTGTCCGCCCAGAGTAAAATTACTCGTCCAAATCGCTATTGCCTGCACCCTTTATTTTGCTGGCTTTCAAATTGATCGCATCGGCAACCTGGTTGACTTGGGTCCTTTTTCCATCCTGTTAACAGTTTTATGGATTGTTGGAATTACCAACGCCATCAATCTAATAGATGGCATGGATGGGTTGGCACCGGGAATCATTTTTTTCTCCTGTCTAACGCTGGGTTTTGTTTTTTTGGAACGCAATATTGTTGAAGCTTCTTTCCTGGCCGTGATTCTTGCGGGTAGCATCCTGGGTTTCTTCTTTTTTAATTTACCACCAGCAAAAATCATTCTTGGCGACACCGGAAGCCTGCCACTTGGCCTGCTCGTCTCGCTCATTACTCTATTGCCTCTCAATCAGGGTCATACAGACGAAATATATTATCTAATTCCAGTTATTACCCTGCTGATTCCCATTATGGATACCACCTTCGCCTTTTTCAGAAGAATATTAAAAGGCATCAGCCCTTTCACCAAAGATGCCAATCATTTCCATCACAGATTGGAAAAACTCGGCCTCTCTCCAAGTAAGGCAATTTCTATATTATTTGCAATTGGGTTTTATTTTGATTTAACAGCATTGATTCCCGTCTACCGGATTCACCTGATTCCTAATTTCATTCCTATTTATTTCGTCTTCACAATTGCCAGCGTGGCCATCCTGATTTATATTTTGCATCGAATCGAGAAAAAACAAAATAATGACTGACAATTTCTCAACGAAACCACAGTTGTTTTTCTCGATTCCCGGCCTGTTATTTCTCATAATTATTGCCTACGCAAACACCCTGTTCTCTCCCTTCAACTTTGACGATCAGGCACTTTTACAGCAAGTAATTTTAAATGACCCCACTGGATTCAACCAGATGTGGCCTATCCGATATCGGCATCTTTTATATTTTAGCTTCAGCTTTAATCATTCTTTAAGCGGCCTGGAAACTTTCAGCTATCACCTGACCAATATTTTGTTTCACTTTTTAACATCTATAGCTGTTCTTCTTATTACCTTCAAAACCCTTGCAAACAATCCCCATTGGAAAATCAAATCAATCCTTGGCCTCTCTATTACCACAGCTTTCTTGTTTGCGCTCAATCCACTTCACACAGAGGCTATCACCTATATTTCAGGGCGATCTAGTGCCATTGCAGGTTTTTTTTATTTAATGGCTCTACTATTTTTCATTTTAGGAAGCGAAAAAAACAGTAATCCTAAGACAGCATATTATTTCCTGAGTCTATCAGCAATTGGCATAGCCTTCTTGAGCGAGGGATCCACATTACCTATTCCTCTGGGAATTATTTTATTCGACCTGTGCGTCATGAAGAAAAAGGGCTGGCTTCCTTTTAAAAACAGACTCCTTTTGATTTACCTCCCTTTTGCCATTTTTATTGAGTTATTTATTCATGCTTCTGGAGGAATTTTTTACTTACTCGCCCTGCTATTTTTTATTATGGGACACAAAAGCACCATCCCTTCAAGGACGGCGCTTCCGTTGTACTATTTTCTAACCCTATTTATGTTTAGCCTCGCACTCCTTAGTAAAGAAACAACATTCACCTTTCCTCTTGCAATAATTTTATATGACCTGTGTTTCATGAGAGGTGAAGGCTGGCGCCCCTTCAAAAATCGACTATTTTTTATTTATTTACCCATGTCTATTTTAGTAGCCGCCTTTGTAATACTTTCGCCTCCCATGCGCACCTTGGTAATGAATTGGTTCTGGAAAGCAGACCCTAACTATGCTTTTGCTCAAGCCTCGATCTTGGTATATGCCTTAAAACTTTGTTTATTTCCGATAAATCTGACTTTTGACTATGATTTATCAACCAACCTTGGGCCTCTGATTTTTTCCCATTTCATACCTCTTGCCATTTGGTTGGGCACTATATTGGTAGTCGTAAAAAACTTCCGCCGAATTTCTCCTGTTTTGGTCTTTTCATTCCTATGGTTTCTCATCACCATCTCACCCACAAACAGTTTTTTGCCCCGTGAAGATTTATTGAGCGAAAGAAATTTATACCTCCCCTCTTTTGGCCTCTCCTTTCTTATCGCTTTTGCTTTTTACCATTTGTTTACCCTTAAGTCGGGTGCTTCACTATCTAGGCCGGGCTTGGCACTACTGGTGACCCTCTTTTTAATTCAAAGTACCTTGTCACTAACTCGCAATTCAACTTACCGCTCCAACATTCTCCTTTGGGAGGACACCTATAAAAAATCCCCTGCTGACCTTAAAGTTCTTCATAATCTTAGCCATTATTATTTGGAAGAAAAGCGTTACCAGCAAGCTCTTGTACCCCTGTTAAGGCTTTCACGATCTGAAGCGGGAAACTTTTATCGAGCATTCGCCCATAGCAATCTGGGAAGTATCTACACACAAAACGGGAACTCCTCAAAGGCTGAAAAAGAATTCCTTAAGGCCATTGAACTGGAACCCAGCCTTCCTCTGGGGCACCTCAACCTGGGAACTTTTTATGCCTCTCGAGGGAAATTCCAACAAGCTCGGATAGAACTTCTACGCGCCCAGAAACGATACATGAGTAACAATTGGGGGTATTCCATGCCTAAGGACCTTGATTTGAGCTTGGCGCGGGTAAATTGGGAATTGAACTCTATTTCTGAAGCGAAGAGACATGCCCTTCAATTTCTGAATAAAATTCCTGCTTCTTCTGATGGACTTTTACTACTTGGAAAAATATATCAAAAGGAAGGTAATAACGCACTGGCGGAAAAAACATATCTGGAAATTCAAGAAGGTGGTTTAGCCTCAGCAAAGGCATACAATAACCTCGGAGTCCTTTATATCAAGAGCAACCAATACGAAAAAGCTCAGGATGCTTTTAATTCTTCAATAAATTATTACTCCCAAATCCCCGACGCACATTATAACCTTGGGAATCTCATTCTGGAATTAAACGGCGATCCTGCTCTGGCACAAGGACATTTGACATCAGCATTGCGGTATAACAAAAGTCCTTCTCTGAAAGAAAAAATCGACCTGCTTCTTGAGCAGACCCTTTCACCGTGAACCTTTTTTCCGGGTGTATGGAACCCAAAAGCCTCTACTCATCGCATCAACCACCTCACGTCCCGCAACGGTTTTTGTATTTTGTGTTCCGTGTCGAAGTTTCCATACCCGAGGAAGCCCTTTCAAGGCATCCCACCTTGCTTTTAAAACCGAGCCGGCTTTACCTTTCAAGGCAAACCAAATCAAAGCTACCAAACTGAATAGAATATGCTGGGGCAAATATATCCAGAACCATATTCCCGGCATATTCCGGAAATACGACCAAACAAGGTTTCTCTGTCCATGATATACCGCAAAATCACTATAACGACTGGTGGTCCCAGACCCTACATGTTCTACAACTGCATCAGAAACATAAATGCACCGATACCCCTTTAGACGTAACCGGAAACCAAGATCAACATCTTCGTTATAACAAAAAAAGTGCTCATCAAATCCTCCAACTCCTAAAAAAGCTTCTCGAGAAATTAATGATGCCGCAGCACAGGGTGAAAATATTTCCCCCGATTCTCTATTTATCTCTGAAGATTTCATTCCATGGTCGCGGCGCCATGCCACACCTGATACATGATAGATGTCTCCAGTTCCATCCAACAGGTCAGAATTGTGGCCAAGCATATGGCTGCCGAACATTTTGATATCAGGATATTGCTCTGTAGCATGCATTAAATTTTTTAACCAATCCGCTTGAGCAAAGGCATCTGGATTCAAAAATGCGATCCAATCACAATCTGTGGCTTGTTTCACCGCCAGGTTGTTTGCGCTGGCAAAACCTGTGTTTTTATCTAAGGCTACAAAGTCCCATTCCTGAAAATTTTCCTCAAGACTCTCCATGGAACCATCTGTGCTGGCATTGTCTACGACAAAAACACGATCTGGTAATAAGGTTTGGCTTTTAAGATTGCGTAGACATTCACCAAGATATTCACCGGAGTTCCAGTTGACAATAACTACCGCAATTTTTTTAGAAAATTTCATTCACTAATCAGAGTATTTGTTCGATGAGATATTGGGATACAAATCTATGGGTATAAGGTTGAAAATACAGGCTTAACCGCATATACTCCTTTGAGTAGACCTGATATTTCCTGCTAACCTTGTTTTATCACCTTCCGACAGGTTTTTACAGAAATGAAAACATTTTTTGTAACCGGTGGAGCTGGTTTTATTGGTGGTAACTTTATTCTGAACCTGTTGAAAGAGGGTCAGGCCAAAGTTATCAACTATGACAAACTGACCTACGCGGGAAACCTGGACACCTTATCATCCGTTGAAGACGACCCCAATTATGAATTTGTAAAGGGAGATATTTGCGATAGGGATATACTTTGCAAATTGTTTGAAAGTTATGACATTGACTATGTGGTCCATTTCGCTGCAGAGTCGCATGTAGATCGATCTATTGAAACTCCGGGAGAGTTTATTCGTACGAATGTTGTTGGCACCTTTGAATTACTGGAAGCGGCGCGCGGGTATGTGGCACCCAAAAATTTAGATAGACATAAGAATTTTCGTTTTCTTCACGTTTCCACCGATGAAGTGTACGGGTCCCTGGGAAAAACTGGGCTGTTCACGGAAGAAACACCTTATGCACCGAATTCCCCGTATGCGGCTTCCAAAGCCTCCTCCGACCATTTAGTGAGAGCCTATCACAAAACATTTGGTCTTCCGGTACTGACGACAAACTGTTCCAATAATTATGGCCCTTACCAATTCCCTGAAAAACTATTGCCATTGATGATTCAAAAGGCACTGAATGGGGAACATCTACCTGTTTATGGAGACGGCCAGCAAGTTCGCGACTGGTTGTTTGTCGAGGACCATTGCAGAGCCATTCTTCAGGTATTGGAAAAAGGAGAAGTAGGGCAAGTTTATAATATTGGTGGGCACAACGAAAAAACCAATTTGGATGTCGTCCACTCCCTTTGCCAGATATTGGATGAAATGCTTCCAGATTCTCCCCATCGGCCTCATAAAAAGCTGATCCAGAATGTAGCGGACAGACCAGGGCATGATCGCAGATATGCCATTGATGCCAGCAAAATTCAAAATCAGTTGGGATGGAAGCCGCAGGAGTCGTTTGAAACTGGCCTACGAAAAACCGTGCGATGGTATCTGGATAACAAGAATTGGACAGACAGGGTAATGTCAGGCGCTTATAAAGGGGAGCGTCTGGGTCTTGAGAAACTTAAGGAACATTAAATATGATCAACAAAGGAATCATTTTAGCAGGAGGATCGGGAACCCGGCTCTACCCATTGACCCAGGTCGTCAGCAAGCAATTGATGCCGCTCTATGACAAGCCAATGATCTATTATCCGCTGAGCACCCTTCTGCTGGCAGATATCCGGGATATATTTATTATCACCACCCCTCAAGACCAACCCCTGTTCCAAGAATTACTGAAAGATGGAAGTCAATGGGGAGCCAACATCACTTATGGTGTTCAGCCTAGCCCAGACGGTCTGGCTCAGGCATTCATCATAGGCAAAGAGTTTATCGGCAATGATGGATGCAGTTTGATCCTAGGAGATAATGTGTTTTATGGTCAGGAACTACCGGCTCTCATGGAAGACGCCCAAAAACGAGATTCTGGTGCTACCGTTTTTGGTTATTGGGTAAAAGACCCGCAAAATTATGGAGTGGCCGAGTTCGGCCCAGACAACAAAGTTGTCAGCGTTAAAGAAAAACCCCCTCAACCTAAATCGAACTTTGCTATTACCGGGCTTTATTTTTATGACAATCAAGTTGTCGACATCGCATCCTCCATCAAACCCTCAGCAAGAGGAGAACTCGAAATCACCGATGTCAACCAGGTATACCTTGATCAAGCCCAACTATCCGTGGAGAAAATGAGCCGCGGATTTGCCTGGCTGGATACGGGTTCTCATGAATCTCTGCTAGATGCTTCCAATTTTATAGAAACTATACAACGTCGGCAGGGACTGATGGTCTGTTGTCCTGAAGAGATTGCCTACAGTAAAGGCTGGATCACAGCAGAAGACCTGGAGAAGGCGGCTCGATCTTTAAAAAATAACGGATACGGGCAATATTTACTCCGATTAATTCAAAAAGTATAAACCTTATCCCTGGCACATCTTTGGGATACCTATCCCCGTCCAACTTTAAAACTCATGCGAATTCTCCTGACAGGTAAAAACGGACAAGTGGGTTGGGAGTTAGCGCACTCTCTTTCTCCTTTAGGTACTGTTATTGCGATGGGCAGGGACCAGATGGACCTTTCCAAACCAGAAACTCTGGGCTCTGTCATACAAAAAGTCCAGCCAGATGTCATTATAAATGCTGCCGCATACACCGCAGTGGACAAGGCCGAATCAGAACCAGAATTAGCCATGACCGTCAATGGCATCGCACCGGGAGTGATCGCTCAGGAAGCCAAAAACATTGGCGCAGGAATGATTCACTTTTCCACCGATTATGTTTTTGATGGAAACTCCCCATCCCCCTACAAGGAAGACGATCCAACCTCTCCTTTAAACGTGTACGGGAAATCCAAGCTGGAGGGAGAAAGAGGGGTGATCCAAACTGGCATTCCCCATGTCATACTTAGAACCAGTGGGGTGTTTAGCTTGAGAGGCAATAACTTTCTACTTACCATGCAAAAACTGGCTAAAAATAGAAAGCAAATAAAAGTTGTTGATGACCAAACTGGAGGTCCTACTTGGTCAAGGGCCATTGCCGAAGGAACAGCTCGAATTCTGGAACAAAGCCTGACCAAAGACGGCGTTAATTTTCTTCAATCAGGAATTTTTAATATGTCGTGTGGTGGCGAGACTAGTTGGTTTGGTTTTGCAAAAAAAATCCTTGAACTGTCTGGCTTAATAAAGAATACCGAATTGATTTCCATCCCCACCATCGAGTATCCCACCCCCGCTGTTCGGCCCAAAAACTCACTGCTTTCAAACAAAAAATTAAAACAGGTCTTCCATCATGAAATGCCTCATTGGCAGGATGCGTTGCTAGAATGCCTGAACTCTGCAAAAAGTGTCTAATTTTGCCTATTGAATTTTTGTTGGCACAAAATCTATACTTATCATACTAAGACTATATTTTCTAAAAATCATATCACTGGTAATCGAATGACCTCTTCACCAAGGCAATTAATGTTCTTGAAAAAAGAAGGGTCCGGAATAGTTGTTGAAGCCCGGGACTCTTCTGAACGGGAGAATTTAAAACAGGAAGCAGAGGCCAAGGGAATGAGCTACCTGCCACTGACTATTGAAAACTTTTATCCCGACTATCGAGGATACCGATATTTTGACTTGAGAAATTCAGTCACCCGGGAGACGTTCAGCATAGATCATGTATTAGAAGCCTGGGAAGTAGATAAAAAACACCAAGAAGGCCATGAAGGAACTGAGGATTGGTTTATTCATTAAGAAAATTATATTTTTTTGCATTCTAGAACACTAAAGTGATTATGGAGCAGTATTTTAAAACACTAAAACTTTCACCCGGCGCATCTCTTGAAGATGTTAAACAGGCCTACAAAGCACAGGTCAAGATCTGGCATCCAGACCGGTTTCCTCAGGAATCCCCACGACTACAGAAAAAGGCTCATGAAATGTTCCAGAAGATCACGACCGCCTATAAAAAAATCAATGCCCAGATAAGGCAAAATTATAAGCGCGCTTATGACAGGAAGGAAAGACAACATACGCGGGCCACACGGACTTCCCAAAAACCCAAAGCTGATACGTCTGATGCTAAACCAGGTACTCAACATTCTGACACTGTTCCCGGGTTCACCACGCAAGTCTGGCCCAATGGAGATAAATACGAAGGACAGATATTTCATGACCAGATGCATGGCAGGGGAATCTTCACATCTTCTCAAGGATATGTTTATACCGGTGAATTCAGATATGGAAAACCTAATGGGCTAGGAAAACTGGTCTATGACAACGGCGACCAGTACGAGGGAAGTTTTCTGGATGACATGCTCCATGGTCAGGGGAAATATAACTACGCAAACGGGGATCGATACCAAGGGGAATTCCAAAACGATTTACCCCACGGACAGGGAATCTATATCCTGACAAATGGAAGTATCTATTCCGGGACCTGGGAGCAAGGGGGGCTGGTTTCCTGATCTCCTTACCCGGTAGATTCAGAGTCGCAGACTACACAGTTTAAAAGGGTTCCCAATCTTTCCTTCCTACCTTCTTCATCATTCACCCAGGGGCGAATAATCAATGGCGGACGGTGTCGAACATGCTGATTGTGTCCGCATTCCAATTCTGCCACCCAAAAGCTTTCCTCGTCCTGATGAAACCCTGATATTTTCTTTTCCATCAGCCCTTTTAGCGGGAACGCAATAGGGTTTCTGCGGCCATCAGTCCCATTACTGTGGTGTCCACCACAATATCCAATTCCTCCGGGCTGATTTCCATGGCATCCAGATAGCCTTCTTCAGGAGAGTCTTCAAAAGCCGTGGTAACAGGATGCTTAAACTCATTCATATTGGCAATGCGGTTGGCAGTGCTTACGACTTGGTTCAAGGTCAAAGTTTCGCCTTTAACCGGTCCTTTGCCATGATGCGCCAAGGCCGCTGAGGCTACTTTAGGAGGAAGCGACCACCACTTTTTCATGAATTCGGCTCCCGCTTCAGGATGGGATATTTTAAATTCCTCTTCTTCCAGAACTTCCAAAGGCTTATCCGAAGAACTCAAATCCTTTAAGGTAAGAAATTGAAAATATTCCTGGGAAATAACATTATCCAACACCAAAATTCCCACATCATGCATCAAGCCAGCCAGGAAGCTGGATTCTAAATCCTCTAAATCGGTAAGTACTTTTTTAGCCAGTGACCGCGCAATAAAAGCCACCGCCATAGAATGCTTCCAGAATTCGATTTGATCGAAAGCTTTACCTTTTTTGAATGTCTTTGGCAATTCAAGGGCATACACCAGATCCATCACCTGTTTCATCCCCAAACGTACCACCGCATCCTCAAGATTCCGGGTCTCATCACGACCTCCGCCAAACAAAGCGCTATTAGCAAGGGTAATCAATCGCCCAGACAGAACCGCATCTGCCTTTAATAATCGATAAACATCCTCAACTTCACAATCAGGATCATCAATTAATTTTTGCAAACCAAGCAGAATTTCCGGTAATGGAGGAAGGTTAGGACTCGTTTGAATCAATTGCAGAATTTTGTCTCGCACAAAAACTCCCAAGAATTGAATGTGGAATTGGGGATGTGTCTAACATCCCACCAGCGATACTAGCTTTCAATAAATAGATTGTCAAGAATTTGAACTAATACATTTACGGACTTCAATCCCTAGTGCGAAAATTAATACCGCTTCGCAAAACAAGGTCGACCAGGCCGCCCCAATTGCTCCATATTGAGGAATTAAAACCAGGTTGAGAGTTATATTTGCTACGGTTGCTCCCACCAAATTCCAGGTATTAATGCTCTCTCTGCCCGAGGATATGAGTATATTTGCCAATAAAAAGTTCAAAAAGAACAAAAATATGGCTCCTGATAAAACCTCGAGTACCGCGATGGAAGGAGAAAATTTATCGCCAAATATGATTGTAATGATCCAAGGGGAAAATGCCCACAAAGTCAAAGCAATACCCCCTCCAACCAGGAAAAATAGTCCCAATGCCTTTTTTGAGCTCTTTTTAAACTGGGGGTGATTAGAATGATATTCCTCAACAAGGGTGGGAAACAGTACCAGCATGATACTGGAAGGGAAAATAATGGCCACCTCAAACAATTTGTAAGCGGCACTATAAAATCCAACCACTTTTTCATTGGTCATCAATTGAAGCATTACAATATCCACTCTAAAATAAAGTACGCTGAATATCATTCCCAAAGCTATCGGAGCAGACCGGGTCAAATAATCTTTCCAGATCGAAATCCTGAATTCTGGGAAAAATGCTCCAAACCGATTGCGAATAACACAAAATGATAGAATTAGAGTAATGGCTTCTGCTATTACTATGCCCCAGATCAAAGGCTCCAGTTCCCGGTATAATAAGACCAATGAGATACCCAACACAGACTTGATCACATTGGAGGATGCCCAGAGAACAGAATGAAAAATAAACTGCTTAAAACAATTGCCATAATGCCAAAGTGATTGAGAAAGTGTATTAAACAACAGGGAAATAGATAACACCCCTAACAGATGCAGGGTAGTTGATGGCAAGTCAGTAGCTTGAAAAAGCAGGAATACACAGAGAATAGTCGCCAAAGAGGTTACAACTTTTAATCCGAGTATGTTCGAAAGGTAGCTCTTGGCCTGAGTGGGTTTTTTGGTAACTTCTCGAACCATCCAGATGTCAAATCCAAAATTGGAAAAACAATTGGCCGCAAGCACAACGGTTGTGAGAAGCGAATACACTCCAAAAAGCGCTGGACCCAGTTGGCGTGAAACAACCAGAGTTAATAAAAAAAGGAAAACTGCATTAGAAGCTCTGCCAGCAAAAATATATACGGTATTTTTAATCACGTAGAAATTGGCCGGTTTTAAAGGTAAGTAGTTTTTGGGAAGAGACACCGACAAGATATAGCTCGGAACGACCACATTCTCCGATATCCTGCTTCTTCTGAATACTATACCCCATTGACAAAATCAAGATGATTGGTAGCTTAAATCTTACGAATCGTTGGCCTAAAGTAAACTGAGTTCAATTGTTACTTGATTCTTCAGACTTTTAAAAATATGATCACTTCAGGGAATATAGAGAATCCACCTCTTATCATAATTTTTACTCTTTTTTTCTGAGTTTTTATTTCTGGTCTTTTTCAGGATTATTAATGTTCTACAAAAATTTTAACACTCAAGTTCTGTGAAAATATTAGTTACGGGAGCCGCTGGTTTTATAGGATTTCACATCGCAAGGCGATTACTAGAAGATGGCTATAATGTCATTGGCCTGGATAACGTCAATGATTATTACGATGTGAAATTGAAAAGAGCCCGATTAAAAATTCTTCAAGATTACAAGCCCTTTTCCTTTTATGAGAATAATCTTGAAGACAAGGAAGCCGTAGATCATTTATTTAAAAAGGAAGCCCTTCAACGAGTTATCCATTTAGCCGCACAAGCTGGCGTAAGATACTCCATTCAACATCCAGAAGTTTATATCCAAAGTAATATTGTAGGGACATTCAATATCCTTGAAGCTTGCCGACATAATGCGGTGGAGCACCTTGTCTATGCATCGACCAGTTCAGCTTATGGGCTGAATACCAAATTCCCCTTTTCCGTTCACGACAATGTCAGCCACCCTGTCTCATTTTATGGAGCGACAAAAATAGCCAATGAGTTGATGGCCCATTCTTATTCTCATCTCTATGGACTTCCAACCACTGGATTGAGATTTTTTACAGTATATGGGCCTTGGGGCCGCCCTGATATGGCTTTATTCCTATTCACAAAAGCCATTCTTGCTTCGGAAGCCATAGACCTATACAACCAAGGTGATATGGTAAGAGATTTTACTTATATCGATGACATTGTCGAAGGATTGTTTCGTATCGTAAAGAATGTGCCGGAACCTGACCCTGAATGGTCAGGAGACACCCCCAACCCAGCTTCTTCATCTGCACCCTACAGGCTTTATAATATAGGGTCCAATTCCCCTGTTCCGTTGATGGACTATGTTCGCGAAATTGAAAAAAACCTCGGGATGGAAGCTAAATTAAACCTGATGCCCATGCAAGATGGAGATGTCCGCAAATCACATGCCGATGTTGAGAACCTGATTAAGGTTTTTGATTATGCCCCAAAATGGAATATTAAGGATGGCATTAAAAACTTTATCCAATGGTATGTCGATTACTACAAAGTAAGCCTACCCACTCGATGAGCAAACAATCCCAGCACTCATCTCCAAGGTTTTCGTGTTCAAAGACCGATTAAATCCTCCCCTTGTCAGGTTTAACTCAACAGGTATAGAAAATGGAAAAATCTGACTTTTTACTGATAGGCGGCGGAATAATTGGAATCAGTATTGCTCGTGAGTTAAAAAAACGCTATCCCGATTCCAGCATCTGTATTTTTGAAAAAGAGCTGGAATGCGGGCTCCACGCAAGCGGGAGAAACAGTGGGGTTCTGCATGCCGGTTTCTATTACACGGCAGATAGTTTCAAAGCTAAATTTACTAGAGACGGAAATAAAAGACTAACGAAATATTGCGATTCTAAAAACATCAAAGTCAATAAATGTGGGAAGTTAGTCGTCGCCCAGAATGAATCGGAACTAACCTGGCTAGATGAGTTAATGGTTCGAGCCAAAAATAACGGGGTTCCACTAGAATCGATTACAGAAGAAGAAAGTAAAACCATTGAGCCTCGCGCCAAAACTTTTCAACGAGCCCTGTTCTCTCCATCTACCTCTTCTGTTAATCCCAAGGAATTGCTAAAAGCCATGCAACTTGATGCTATCCAGGAAGGGGTACGAATTTGCACCAATACGAAATATTTGCATCGCAAAGATAAAAATACAATTCAAACTTCAACTGGCCTCTTTGAAGCAGGGTATTTGATCAACGTGGCTGGACTCTATGCTGATAAAATTGGCAGGGACTTCGGGTTTTCAGAAGACTACCGGATTCTACCCTTCAAAGGGCTATATTTATACTCAAATGAACCTTCGGGATCCCTGAGAACCCACATTTACCCCGTTCCAGATCTTGCAAACCCCTTTCTAGGGGTCCACCTCACAGTCACAACGGATGGAAAAGTCAAGCTAGGCCCAACGGCCATCCCAGCATTCTGGCGCGAACAATATGAAGGCTGGAGCAATTTCCGATTTGATGAACTGACAGAAATTCTATTGAGACAGGCAGGATTATTTTTATCGTCAAACTTTGACTTTAAAGCTTTGGCTATTAGAGAGCTACAAAAATATTCCCGTCCAAAAATGGTTTCACTGGCCTCTTCTCTGGCAAAAGGAGTAGAGATTAAGAATTATCGTAAATGGGGAGAACCGGGCATTCGTGCTCAATTGCTGAACATTCGGGGAAAAAAGCTTGAAATGGATTTTGTGCTGGAAGGGAATAATCTGTCTATGCATATTTTGAACGCGGTTTCCCCAGGGTTCACATGCGCCCTGCCTTTTGCAGAACATGTCTGCGATCAAATAGACAGCAAGTTAAGCTAATTAAAAAAGACCTTATTTATTTTGATTTAATTCGGAGATTATCTCAGGCTGCTCTAACAACATCTTTTCTATTTCCTTAACCGTCAACCGTACTGTGTTCTGCGAGGTATAATCTTCTACCTTCTCAAACTTTTTATCTCCTTCGCTCAAATATTTATTGTAGTTCAAGTCGCGGTCATCCATGCTTAACCTAAGGTAATCCCCCATATCCTCTGATCTAAGAAGTTCTTCCTGGGAAGCTAAGGTTTCGTGCATTTTTTCTCCATGCCGCATACCAATTGTTTGGATTTCAGAGTCGGAACCCAATATATTTTTCAATGCCTGAGCGAGATCACCCACAGAACAAGAGGGGGCATTGCGGACAAATATATCCCCCTGTTTCCCGTTCCCAAGAGCAAACCCAACCAGGTTGATCGCTTCTTTTAGAGGCAGGAGAAACCGAGTCATTCCTGGTTCCGTCACTGTAAGAGGTTTCTTTTCCCTCATCAATTTCATAAATAGTGGGATAACTGAGCCGCGGGAAAACAAAACATTTCCATAACGAACCAAAGTAAGAATGGTCTGCCCTTCTGAAAGTTTTCGGGAAGCGGACTGAACCACTTTTTCCATAAGGGCTTTAGTGATTCCTAGGGCATTGACAGGATAAACAGCTTTATCGGTACTGAGGCTGACAACTCTGGACACTCCATGACTGATAGCCGAATTGATTACATTCTGACTTCCCAACACATTGGTCTGCGTCGCCTGCATGGGAAAAAATTCACAGGTGGGAACTTGCTTTAACGCAGCGGCATGAAACACATAATCCACCCCAGCCATCACATCATCGACACTATCGCGGTCTCTAACGTCTCCAATATAAAATTTTATTTTGGGGTTCTGGAACTTCAGGCGCATTTCCTCTTGCTTCAACTCGTCTCGACTGAAAACTCGAATTTCTTCAAAGTTCTTGTCGAGAAGGAAATTAACAAAATACCCTCCAAATGAGCCTGTTCCTCCAGTTACAAGAATGGTTTTTCCTTGAAATTCGGCCATGCCGTAGCTCCTTAAAATGACTAATTTTCAAATTCCAGACAATTAGCAAACCCTATGGGAAATGCTGCTAAAGCAATTCGCAAACCCGAATTCATGATAATTTTAGCGGAATTTTTGCTAAAAAACATAAGTTTATCCCTTTCTTAATAATAGATTGAACATTTTCACCCATAAAATTCCTTCAATTTTCTATTCTCATGCACATGAATCATCAAATCAAACCAATATCCTAACACTTTGTTTTTTAAATTGTCGCCGTTTCTTGTATGGGATATACTCATAATAAATCAGGGTTTTAATCTATATTTCAGGAGTTAGTTTTTGGGAGATAAAATCAACCTTGCGCTTATCGGGGCTGGTCATTGGGGAAAAAACTTGGCCCGAGTTTTTTTTGAGCTCGGCATATTAAAAATAATTTGCGACTCCTCTGAGGACGTTCTTAAAAGAAAATCTGCAAAGTATCCTGAAATTGCAACCACATCCTCTTTTGCTAATACCTTAGCATCTACAGATATCAATGCAATTGCCATAGCAACCCCTGCCGAACAGCATTATAGTTTGGCAAAAAAATCTCTCCTTGCAGGTAAACACGTTTTTGTCGAAAAACCTCTTTCTATGACCGCAATAGAAGGGGAGGAAATAGTTCAAATTGCGAAACAAAAAGGAAAAGTCCTGTTTGTCGGACACGTTCTCCAATATCACCCTGCCATCCAGACTATCAAAAAAATACTTCAGGATGGCCAGCTCGGAAAACTGCAGTATATTTACTCCAACAGACTTAATCTGGGAAAAATCCGACGTGAGGAAAATATTCTTTGGTCTTTTGCTCCCCATGATATTTCTTTGATTTTATCCTTGGTAGGTGAAGAACCCATAGAAGTTACCGCTACAGGGACTAACATTCTCCATCCCGAGATCGCTGATACAACTACCACCAATATTAAATTTCCTTCCGGTGTCGGAGCTCATATATTTGTTTCCTGGCTTCATCCTTTCAAAGAACAAAAATTGGTACTCATAGGGGATCAAGGTATGATTGTGTTTGACGATACGGTTCCTACAGATCAAAAACTTATGATGTATCCGCATCAGATATCCTGGAAAAATGGAATTCCAATTCCAGATAAAAAACAGGGCAACCCCGTCGACCTAACGAAACAATGGAAAGAACCTTTAATGGAGGAAGGACGCGCGTTTATTAATTCAATTCACGGCAAACCAGCTTTTACGGACGGAGAAGAAGGTTTGAGGGTTTTGAAGGTATTACAACGTGCTCAAGCGAGTATGGATAATAAAAATGACTCAGCTAAAAAAACACCTTATTTTATCCACCCTACCAGTGATGTAGATGATGAATGTGAAATAGGGAAGAATACCAAGGTGTGGCATTACTCACACATTCTCACAGGTTCAAAAATTGGAGAGGGTGCAAATATAGGCCAAAATGTAATGATAGGCCCTAATGGGGTTGTGGGAAATAATGTCAAAATTCAAAATAATGTATCTATCTATGAAGGGGTCACCCTGGAAGATGATGTGTTTTGCGGTCCTTCCTGTGTCTTTACAAATGTTATTAACCCACGGTCCAAGATTCCGCGTAAAAACGAATTAAAGGCTACTATAGTCCGTCAAGGGGCCACTATTGGAGCCAACTCTACCATCCTCTGCGGAGTCACAATTGGAAAGTTTGCTTTTGTAGGAGCTGGAGCAGTCGTTACGAAAGATATACCCGATTACGGATTAGCCTATGGCAACCCAGC
>Ga0209044_1001104_pt1 | contig 18185 bp, 19 predicted proteins | sample SaaInlV_130m_DNA_FD_184655 | JGI IMG/M metagenome (GOLD analysis project Ga0209044, IMG submission 184655) | Marine microbial communities from expanding oxygen minimum zones in the Saanich Inlet - SI037_S4LV_130m_DNA (SPAdes) (version 2) | ecosystem: Environmental > Aquatic > Marine > Intertidal... | reverse complement strand
GCAGGTGGTTATAGAACTGCTTCTGGTCTTTCTGTTACTGTTGGAACATCTTATACAGTAACAGTCGGTGCTGGTGGTGCTGGTGGTGGTGCTGATGGAGCACCCGGTGAAGATTCTGTATTTTCTTCTATCACTTCTGACGGTGGTGGTTTTGGCTCTCTTGGACAAGGTCGAGATGGTGGTGATGGTGGCTCTGGCGGCGGTGCTGGTGCAAATCGTAATGACGGTGTCAATACCAATAATGGTGGCTCTGCAACAGCAGGTCAAGGTAATGATGGTGGTAATGGTGGATATGCAACATCAACTAATGGTGGTGGCGGAGGTGGTGCTGGTGCTGCTGCTGTTGACTTGGTTACTAATGAGTGTGCTAGTGCTGGTGGTGCTGGTTTAGCTTCCTCAATCACAGGTTCGTCTGTAACAAGAGCAGGTGGAGGTGGAGGTGCTAATGCATATTGGAGTGCCTGCCACGCTACTGCTGCTCTTGGTGGTTCTGGTGGAGGCGGTGATGGAGGTTCAAGAACTTCTAGTAATGGTGGACTTGGTGGTACTGGTACTGTAAATACTGGCTCTGCCGGAGGCGGTGGTGGTCCAACTAGCAATAATAGCGGTCCGGGTGGCTCTGGAGTAGTAATACTTCGTATGCTTACTGCTGATTACAGTGGTACTACAACTGGCTCACCAACAATAACTACTGATGGCTCATACAAGGTAATTAAGTTTACTGGTGATGGAACATACACAGCATAGGAGATTATATGGCACACTACGCAAAATTAGACGAAACAAATAATGTTATTGGGGTTCACACTTTAAATAACGAAGTAATTACTAATGCTGATGATAACGAGCAAGAACAAATAGGTATTGATTTCTTAACACAACTTCACGGAGGTATTTGGAAACAAACATCTTACAATGCCACAATCAGAAAGAATTATGCTGGAATAGGGTTTATTTATGATGAAACAAGAGATGCTTTTATTCCCATCTCACCCTTTAACAGTTGGGTTCTAAACGAGGACACTTGTAAGTGGGAATCACCTATACCTTACCCAGATGATGATAAGAATTATACTTGGAATGAAGATATTATTAATTGGGTAGAAATAACAGAATAAGGGCTATGAATGGAACAACGAATTGAACGCTTAGAAGCTGCAATAGAGAGACACGAGGAACAGATTATAAAACTCTTCGATAAGATATCTGGACTAAAGAAAACCTTAGTAGGTATTCAGAATACTCTAAATCAGATTAAGTATATTGCTACTGGTATGATAGCATATTTTATATTACAGGAGTTTGGTTTCTTTGCTGCCTTCAAGGCGGTTAAAGGAGTTATATAATGTTCATTACTTTAGGCACTAAATAATGTTTTGGTTATATATAGGTGGTATTGAAATAGCATACCTAGCAGACCCTTGGGTATTACCAATTAATATAGTGATGTTATGAAACTACTAGCTGCACTACTACTAACTATAACCCTAAGTGGTTGCTCACCTTTTGGTATTGTAGGTAGTATGCTTACAGATGATGCACCTAGTTTAGATGTGGATACACAGATAGGTAAGACTAACGAGAAGGTAACAGGTGTTAAGGCAGAGGAGTTCTCATTAGTTAAGAAGGAGACTACTGCTGATACTGTAGTAGAAGATGCTAAGATAGGGACTATATCAGCTACAGGTGATGTATCTATAGATGAACAAGTACCTGCCTGGATATGGCTACTAGCTATCTTAGGTTGGTTACTCCCTAGCCCTAGTGAGATATGGAAAGGTTTAGGTAATCTTATGTACTCTATAAAAAGATTTATAAAAGAATAAAGAAAACGCTTGACAAACTAACAAAAGTATGATACAATCTTAATCTTTTATCGAAAGGTTAACGATATGTCTAACAAGAACAGCAACAAAGAAACAAACAACAACATTACAGTAGACGAAGAAGTTATAGATATTTCTTCTTTATCTGAGGAATCAAGAATGTACTTAGACCATCTAATAGATTTAGATAAACAAGTACAACAACTTAACTTTAAACTACAACAAGTAAGAACAGCTAAGTCAGCATTCTTATCTATGTTTAAGAATAGTAAAGATATTATAAAAAAGGAATAACATATGGCAACAGCTACAGGAATACCAGAAGAGTCTAAACCAGGCTACTACGATACTAAAGGAGGAGATAAATCTAAAGAGGTTTATGATGTAGTAGCGGGAAATATTAAAACACCAGTAATTCCTACAGGAGCTACACAGACATACTCTAAAGGTACTGTATCAGCTGATGAGCTATTAACTTCTGCTACTATGGGTGCTCCTACAACAGTAGGTTCTCGTTCTGTTACTAAGCCTACGTTAGGTGCTGCAACGAGTGCTGCTACTACAGCGATAGGTGCTCCCTCAGCTATTACTGCTGCTGGTTATACTGGTTATACAGCAGGAACTTCCCCAACAGCTGTAGCTGCTAAGGCTACTGGATTAACTGATACTGTTACTGGACAGACTGGTACTGCATCTACTATGACAGGTGCTACAGATACTACAGCTATGACAGGTGCTCTTGCTGGTACTGTTACTGGTGCATTATCTGCTGGTTCTACTATGACTGCTGCTACAGGTACAACACCTAGCAATGCTTTAATGTCTACACAATATAAGAACCTTATGGCTGATGTAGATGCTGATGGTGTTCCTAAGTTCGCTAAGAGTGCCTTAGAGGCTGCTGAGGCTACGTTAGCTGCTAGAGGTATGGGTAAGTCTACCGTAGCAAGAGAAGCTATCTTAAACGCTATCTCACAGGCTGCTATACCTATTGCTTCACAGAATGCACAGACAGAACAACAAACATTTCTAACTAACTTATCTAACTCACAGCAAGCTGCAGTACAAAATGCACAAGCACAGATAGGTATGGATATGGCTAACCTAAACTATAGTCAACAGAAAGCATTAACCAATAGTAAGTTTATGCAGACGTTACAACTAACTAACTTAGGTAATACTCAACAAGCTGCAGTACAGAACGCACTTAGTAAGTCACAGATGGATATGGCTAACCTATCCAATAATCAACAAGCACAGGTAGCTAATGCTCAAGCATTCTTACAGATGGATATGACTAATCTATCTAATGCACAACAAACAGCTACGCTAAATGCTCAGACAAGACAACAAGATATGTTATCTGACCAGTCAGCCACTAATGCCTCACTACAATTTAATGCTGCTAATACACAACAGGTTACTACCTTTATGTCTAACCTTAAGTCTCAAGTAGAAACTAATAATGCCACTAGAGCTGATGCTATTAGTCAGTATAACTCACAGTTATCACAACAAAGAGCTGCATTAGATGCTGGTAATAATTTACAAGCACAGCAGATAACAGCTCAAATGGGAGCACAGATTGACCAGTTTAATTCTCAACTAACATTCAATAAAGACCAATTCAATGTTCAGAATACAAACGCTATTAATCAATCAAATGCTACGTGGAGACGACAGCTTAATACTGCTAATACAGCAGGTGAGAATGCTATGAATCAAGCTAATGCTATCAATCAGTTTAATCTATCAGCACAATCACAAGCTTATATGTGGCAAGAGATGAGAGATAGTGCTAACTGGCAGTTTCAATCAGCTATGAATGATGCTGACTCTAAGACAAGATTAGCTATTTCAGCTATGAGTAATGAAGCAGCTACTGACGCAGCTAAAGGTGAATCCTTAGTTAAAGCTGGTGAGTTAGCGTGGAAGATTTGGGATAACTGGAAGTAAATGGGTATAGTTCTTAGACGTTTTGAATACCAGGATGTAGAAGAGCTGACTAGGTTAGGTGTAATCAATCACCTAGAAAGTAGATTCAAAGATATCGTACCTGTTAGTGAAGTATCTATTCAGAAGCTTATCTTTAATGTGTTGAATGACCAAGACAGTTATGTAGGTATAGTAGCCCTAGACGATACTAAGATAGTAGGTTATATGATAGGTTTTATAACTAGTTATGCTTTTAATGAAGATACTTATTATGCTGGTGATGAGATGGTATATGTTATACCAGAATATCGTGGTAGGTTAGTAGGTAAGAGAATACTAAAAGAGTTTACAAACTGGGCAATTAGTAAAGGATGTGTTGAAGCTGTAATAGGAACAATATCAGAGATAGCAACAGAGAGAACAAAGAAATTATACAGTAAATTAGGATTCACAGAAGTGGGTTCATTATTCAGAATGAGGATATAGATATGGGCGGTGTAGGAAGAGCAGTAAAAAAAGCAGTTAAAGGTGTTACCAAAGTAGTAAAGAAAGTAGTTAAAGGTATCACTAAGGTAGCTAAGAAAGTTTGGAAGGGTGTTAAAGGTGTCGTTAAGAAAATAGGTAAAGTCTTTCAAAAGATGGGTCCGCTGGCATCTATTGCTATTGGATTTATACCTGGCTTCCAAGGACTATGGGCATCTTCAGGTATATGGGGGGCTATGGGTAAGGGTGCTTTAGTTGGCTTTGTTACTAGTGGTGGTAAACTTAAGGGTGCTTTGATAGGTGCAGCTGGTGGTGGTTTAGGTTATGCAGCTCAACAAGGTGCAAGTGCATTTAGTAAAGGTTGGACAGGTGCGGGTGAAGGTGCATCAATCAGTGAAAAGATTAGTGGTGGCTTTAGTGCTGTGGGTGATTCTACTGTATCGGGTGTATCTAATATGTTTGATAGTGCTTCTAATCTACTGAAAGGCGGTCAAGGTGGTCTTAACTACTTAAGAGCTGACCCCATCACAGGTGAGATGACTAGTATCTATGGTAAGTCTGAGGCTGCTTCTTTTGCTCGTATGGATGGTGAATCTGTATTACATAAAGCTAATGAAGGTTATGTCAGTAAGTTAGAACCTAAAGCACAGAAGTTTATTGCTGATAACTCAGAGACTTTCAAAGATTTAAACCCTAAGCAGATGAATGAGATATTTGAAAACCAACAGACTGCTGGCTTTGGTGTTGATGCTCCAGGTATACAAGCTGCCCAGTTGAAAGGTTATCAAGACTATGTTACAAGTGAACAAGCTTTAGCTAAGGCTGGTGGTTATACTTACGATAAATTTGATGCGGACTCATATCTAACACCATCATCTGTAGAATATCAATCGGTATTAGATGCTCGTGGTTTAGATGCTCGTAGTTGGTATGGTGATTTACTTGACCAACCATTAAAACCTAATATGATGGATGTAAACTATAGAGGACCACTAACATATACTGAATCCAGTACAGACCCAGATGATAATGCTTTCTATAAGTCAAAACGTACCTCAGGTGGTGCTGGTGGTGATGCAGCGAGAAAGGGAGCTAATGCTCTAGGTAGTTTATTTGGTGGTAGTGGTGATAGTAGTGGTGGCTCAGGTACAAAGATTCCTTTCGGAGGCGGAGATACTTCAGACCAATATAGTGCAGGGGGTGGTTTAACATCTGCTGGTGGTACTGGAGGTGTTAGTTTAAATTATGCGGACTACTATGGTGGTGCTCAAGACCCAACAACTCTGGCTCTCAATGCTAACAAACAATTACAAAGTATCTTAGCTATGGCTAAGTAATAAAGAGGATAATATTATGCCAGAAAACCTAGAACAAGTACAGCAATTAGCAGGTGGTTTAGAACAAACAGGAACAGATATGTTTGATGCTCCTGTACCAGGTGAGTCACTAACAGCTGATGTATCTAACCCACGTCCATATGAGAAACCACCCCAGTTTACTAATGTAGAAGATGCTATGGCAGCTATCTTCGACCAACTAACAGAAGATGGTATCTATGAGGATGTATTGCAAACAATGAGAGAGGGTGTCCCTCTTGATATGTTAGCACAGGTATATCTTACTAAAGGTTTTCAAGAAGGACAATGGAATCCTGATTTAATGTTACTCCTTATTGAACCTACTATTTATTTACTTATGTGGTTAGCTAATGAAGTAGAGATTGAGTTCCAATTAGATAGTGATGGTGATGATATTGAAGATGAAGAAGATAACCAACTAAGACAGACAGCTGTAGAAGATATTGAGCGTATGACACCTAAACAAGTGGAGTCTCAAATGTCTCCTTCGCTATTAGCTAAGGCTAATGAGTTTGAATCTACTAAGGAGATGGTATAATGGGATTAAGTTTTGGTGATAGTTTATTAAAGTTTACTGAAGGCGTAGCTACAGGTGTATCTAAAACTTTAGAGAAGGAAGAGGAAAGAAATTTAAAACTTGCTGAGTTAAACTCTAAAAAGAGGGATGAGTTATTAAAAACTCGTTGGTCTTCAATGAATAAAAGAAGAGAGAAGGATGTAGAGCTAATCACAGCAATTACGTCAGCAGGTGGTATTGATACGATGAAGAGTCAAGCATTAGCTAAAGGATATAAAGATACTAAGACTATGTTTGAAGATAGAGATAGAGCAGGGGATTCTTGGGAGTGGGCTAAGATGCCTGTAGTTGGTGATGAACCAGTACTTTCTTATTCAGATGCAGATGCTATGTATCAACATATGGGCGCTAATAATGAGAATGCTGTTGACCGCTTAGCTCAAGCACTTGGTGCAGATAAGAGAGAAAAGGCGGTAATGCCTGATAAAGCCTTGGGCAATCTATCTACTTACCGTAGAAAGAAGGCAGAGGACTTAACTGAAGAACAAAGTACTAAGATGAATGCTTGGAAGTCTACATCTTCTGACCCAACTACTAAGTTTAAAGAAGCAATGGAATACTCTACATCTATTAAAGCTAACTTGAAATTACACCCTGAGGTTAGAGAATACTTAATAACAAATAGAGTAGCAAGTAAGGATTGGGAGTCTACTATTGATGGTATAGTTATGGAGGCTAACTTCGGTAAGACTGCTACAGGTGGTAACATCTATGATAATATCCTACAAGTAATTGGCACAGGGTATAGTACTCCTAGTGAGGCTACAACTACTACAGCTACTACACCAATAATTAGTGCTGCTCCTACAGGTAGTCAGTTAGAACAGCTAGAGGCTGAAGTATCTAAACAATTAGATTTAACACATAGTCCTATAGCTAATACAGCCAATGCTGCTAACAAGAAAGGATATCCTGCTGCACAGAAGGCGTTACTGAAGTTTAAAGAAGTATTAGCTAAGAATGCAGTAGAGATTTCAAATAAGTTTAAGGCTATTGGTCTTGAGAAAGCAATCAACAGAGACCAAGGTTCTTGGATGTACGCTACAACTATTGCAGCTGGTTCAGTAGTGGGCGATGGTGATTACTTCTATGATACTATAGGTACTAAAGGTAAGAAGAAGAAACAGTTAAATGCTTTAGGTAAGAATTATGCTGACGCATTAGAAATGGGTATTAATGGTGTTGCTAATACATTGGCATTAGAGGCTAGGGCTGATGAGGTCTTAGACGTTAAGAAGTTAGATGCTATTGATTGGACTAATATCTCTACTATAGCCAAGCAAGACTTAGCAGGTAGAACATTTGAGTTTGATGCAGGTTCGTGGTCAACGGCTAATTCAGCCTATGTTATTCCTTATAATGTAGTACCTTTCGGTACTGAGATTACTGATGATATAAGAGTTCGATACGAAAGTGGTTTATTAAAATTTGTTAAAGACAATGAAGCAAACGTGGCTAGAGATGCTACGTTAGGGGATATCTCAGCTAAGTATTATACATTACAAACACAGGGTACTAACTTACTCACACCTATGTCTGACACAACAGAAAATATAGTGACTCCTGCAGATACAGCAGGAGATTTACAACTAATGTCTGATGGTACTACACCTACTATATCTCCTGTAGATATAGATGTACAATTTACTGTTGTGGATGGTATTAAAGGTATCTTAGGAAATAAGAGTGATGGTTCTACTAAATTCTTACCTTTTACTATTAAGAATAAAGCACGGTATGAAAGTCTAGGACTTGGTTATCTATTCGAGGAAGGGCTGGGGGATGTGCCTAGAATGTATGGAGACCCTAGAGATAATGAATGGGCTGACCCTGTTGTAGAGCCTACTATGGTTGAAGATGTTAGTGAATGGTTAGGTGATGCAGCTGATGAAGTTATGAGAGCATTACCAGGTATTCCTGGTGGTAACGCGGCTAAGATGCCTTCAATCATTAGTACTTATTATAAGACAGGACAAGTACCTGCTCAACTAGGTATTGCAGCTGAGAAGTTTGGACTCTTGTTAGATAAGTTAGGTATTACTAGACACCCTATGGCACAGCAAATTGTTAAAGGTAAATTTGGTGGTCAATATGGCTCACGTAAGGCACAGATAGCTGATAAGTTTAAGGATTCTACAACAGGTAAGGTAGTAAATGCTGTAACAGGTAGAATTAAGAAGAATGTATCTTCCAGTACTAACAGGCTTAAGCAACGAGCCGCTACTAAGGCAAGAGCAGTTAAGACTAAGGTTAAGAATACAGGAGGTAACATTCTTGATAAGACAACAGGAACTAACAAACCAGGATACCCTATCAATAATCCTACTAAGTCTCGTATAGACCAATACAATACTAAAACTTCTAATATAAAATAATATATGACTCAATCTTATAATCCTTTTGATGATGAGGGAGACGTACTCATACAAGAGCAAGAAGTAGTTCAAGCCGATAATCCTTTTGATGATGTTGTTATTGAAAGCACACCACCAGACTTACCTATTCAAGCGGTATCTTATAATCCTTTTGATGATTTAGATGAGGGTAATGAGATTGATGAAACAGGTGTAGTAGTTTCAGAAGAACCTACTAATCCTTTTGATGATTTAGATGAGGGTAATGAGATTGATGAAACAGGTGTAGTAGTTTCAGAAGAACCTACGATAGCCCGTAAGGTGGCTTATGGTGCTTCTCAAGAGCCTATGATACTAGGTAGTGTAGGTAGACTTGTTGAGACTGCTTATGAGACTGTATTTGAAGGTAAGGATTGGGAAGAAGCGAGAGCTGACACCGAAGCTGAGCGACAGGAAGAAATCTTTGAAGACTTCCCTGAGTTCAAGGGGGGTAAGTACGATGACGATGGGGAGGTTATTGTAGGTAAGGTAGCTACTGCTATTGCTGACCCAGTAACATACCTCGTACCGTGGGTTAAGGCAGCTAAAGCAGGTAAATTAGTGCTTGGTGCTACAGGCGCTATGACAGCATCAGGCGAATATGCTTTACACAGTTATGCTCTAACAGGTGAGGTAGACCCTAAGATGTTATCTATCGTTGCAGGTAGTGGTGGTACGTTAGCTGTAGGTGGTGATATATTTATTAAGTTCCTAAGTAAAAGGTATTCTAAAGGACTAACAGAAGAACAGATAATTAATAAGGTAGAGAGGCGTATCATAAAAGGTAGAGATGATATTAATGACCTTACCGCTAAAGAACAACAGGTAATAACAGACTCATTTAAGTTAGCATCAGTAAAAGATTTCTATGGTCAGTTAAAACATATTGATAATAATACTAAACACTTAGTAGCTCTTAAAGAATTAAGGGCTAGTAGAAAAGCTGGTACTATTACAGAAGAAGTATTCCAAACTACGAAAACAAAACTAAATGCAGTTTTAGATAGAAAGTTTGCAGATATGACGGATATGCGTACAGCTGCTCAGGTTGAAATTGCTGAGTTGCTGTATAAGAATAAGAGTTTCTCTACTAAGGCATTCGAGGTAGCTATTCGTCCTATGTTTGGTACGTTGATGCTGGGTGGTGCAGGTATTGCGTTAGATGCTGATGACTCACAGCTGTACACCTTAATGGCTATTGGTTTTGGTTCAGGAGCATTAAGTAGGAAGCTTAAGTATAATACATTCTTACCTCAGAAAGTTAAACAAGACATAATGAAGAGTGTATTTAAACGTAACGTAGCCTTCACACTACGTAACATTGATGTTAACTTCTCAGCTACATTAGCTACTAAAGGTAAAGCATTAGGTGCAGAGACAGGGCAGTTTTCTGATATGATGTTCCACCAGTTTAAATCTAAAGGTGCGAGACAGTTATCTGTTGAAGAGCGTTCAACAATGGCATATAACCATTGGATGATGACCTTATATGATGATGTAATAAAGAAGTCTACTAAGAAGACACAAACATCAGCCGTTAAGATATTACGTGGTTATGATAAGGATTCTGATAACACAAGTGAGGCATTGGAGTTAGCTGGTAGGTTTAGAGATTTCTTTGATGACTATAGAATGTATCACACTGATGTGGATATTCACGCTGTTACAGAGTTAGACCACTACTTCCCTAGAGAATACAACTTTGACATTATAAACAAGAATGGTAAAGCCTTTAAAGATGTGTTAGCTTTCATCTATGGTAAACAAAATCCTAAACTCACACCAGAGAAAGCACAGAAAGCAGCTAATGGTTTCATTAAGAACTTCTATCTTAATAGTAACGCACCTGTATCTGAAATCAATAAACAAGGTAGACAAGTATTAGATACATTACCGTTTATTAAACACCTACAAAAAGAAAGGGAGCTTCACGGTACTATTGATATAGATGGTATACCCACACAGATTGAAGAACTATTAGAGCCTTGGTTAAAGAATGACCCTACTGAGATACTCAGTAATATGATTAAAGAAAGTACTAAGACAGTGGAGTTTGCTAGAACTTGGGGAGCTAAGGGTGAGCTATTACGTAGGTTGCGTAAGAAGATTCACGATAAGTACGCAGGGACTGCTGAAGACAAGCGTCTATATAAAGAACATAACAGAGAGATTAAATACATTAATGATTCTATCAATGCTTATTTTGGTAGATATGGTATCTCTGATTGGGGTGGGCATAATGCTGCTGGTTCTATTGCTATGTATAATAACTTAGCTATGCTAGAAGATGTAACACTAGCTAACCTTGGTGACTTGATACAACCATTCCAGAACTCTACATTCTTTAAGAGTGCTATTAAAGGCATCAAGATTACGAGTGCTACTAAAACTAAGACTGCCTTAAATAGTAAAGAACCTGCACGTTATTTAGCAATAGGACCAACAAATCAACTACAAGATGAAATACAAGAGTTATCAGGTATCACCAATAATGCTGCTAAAATAATTAGTAAGACTAACCAAGGCTTCTTTAAGATGATTGGTCTACAGAATATTACATCTTATGCTCGTAGATTTGCGTATAATACTGGTGCTATTGATGCCTTTGAGACAGCTAAGAAATGGACTAAGTTAAACAACAAGAACATCCGAGCTATTGAGAAGAAGACTGGTAAGAAGTGGAGTGAGTTTACTAAAGAAGAACATATTAAATTAATTGTTGGTTCTAAATTAACTAAACAGACAGAAATATTGAGGAAGAGATTAGGATATGCTGGTATATCTACCAAGCAAGCTAAGACTTTATCTACATTCGATAACTTCGATGAAGCTTTTAAGAGTGACTATAAATATCTATTAAACTCAGCAGGCTTCAGAGCAATGGAGAGGGATGCTAAGATTCCTACTGTAGGTAATAGACTACTATACACACAATCTAAGAACCCTTGGTTAAAGTTAGTAGGACAATTTGCTTCTTGGGCACAGGCTAAGACAGCACAGGTTAACTCGTTAGTATCTCGTATGGAAGATGGTGAGGCTAAGTTAGCTGTTAAGATGGCAGGTTTATTATCTATCTATGGTGGTGTTAAAACACTACGAGAGGTTATTGCTGATGGTGAGTTATCTAATGAGAGTAAAGATTGGGCTAAGTTCTTAGCAGATGCTAACCAACTATCAGGTAACGTAGGTTTCTTTGGTAACTTAGCCTCACAGCAGTATATCAATAAGTATGGTAACGACCCTTTAAACTTTTTCCCTGCTGCATCAACACTCTCTAAGGGTGCTGAGGCTGTACGGTCTATAGACATAACTGACCCTCTGGCACTAACACCTGAGATTAAGAAGATACTACCTATGCCGAAGACAATCAATATCCTTGAGCGTACTTTTGGTAGAGAAGTATTTGAAGAGCCTTCTATCTATAAGGAAAGAGAGTACGAAGAATCTAAAGGATATAGTGTAGGAGGTTTAGTCTCTCAAGCAGAACGACTGGGTTTTAATAAAGGGGGTGCAGTATCCCTTGATAATACTTCAAATAACTCAATAGGTATAGGTGAACAACAAAGATTAGAAGATTATTCTAATACATCTGATAACTTACTTCCTATTACTGAAGGTAATGTAGTAGAAGAGCCTTCTATGTGGGATAACATCTCAACAGACTATGATAAGCGTTTGAAGTCTATGGATGAATCTCGTAAAGATAGAGAGTCTCGTGAGATTAGTTTAGTACGTAGTACAGTGAACACAGCAGGTGCTATAGCTGGCTTAGGTTTTGATGTAGCTGGGGCTGTCATTGAAGAGTCGGTAAGCACTTACTTAGATAATCTTAAATCATTTGCACCTAGTACTTATGCAGACACATCGGAGAAAGTAACAGAGGCTAAAGACTGGGCACTTAATACAGAAGCAGGTCAGGTAGCGGTAGCTGCAGCACAGAAAGGATATGAAGAGTATTCTATCTGGAAGAAGGATAACCCACAAGATGCTAAGACATTCGAGGCTGTACTTAATATAGGTATGTTTGGTTGGGGTGCTAAAGGTATAGCATCTCAGATGTTAAAGCGTAAGAAACCTGAGGTACTACCGCCCATTAACCAAACGAAGATTCCGCCTTTACTAGTGGATAAAACAAAACAAGGTTTAAAGGTTTATTCAGATAAGAATGCCTCTTTCTTAAACGTAAAAAAGATAGATGATAGTATGGTTGTTACAAATGTTAATGTTGACCCTACCTTACGTAGACGTGGTGTGGCTTTATCAATGTATGAAGAAGCTGTGAAAGATGCAACAACACGAGGAGTAAATCTTACTTCTGATATGACTGTAAAGCTTTCAGCTATAGGTGTCTATAAGAAACTAGAAGCTCTTGGTTATGACGTATCTTTTAACAAGAACACAACAGATGTTGTAAACGATTACGGTGTTATTACTAGATTTTCTACAGATGATTTACCTGTTGTTACAGTGCATACTAAGAAACCTACCGAAGTATTACCAATAACTAATAAAGAAGCAGAAAGAGATACAGCTTTAATGACATTATTAGATGACCTACCTGTAGGTAAGCAACTTGTAATAGATAACTCAAAAGATTATTACGAAAATGATATTGATTATAACTCAGCTGAATGGTTTGAGAATATTGCTAGAGGTTCTGAGGTAACAGTAGATGGTAACAATATTATAATCAAGAAGATTAAGGAAATTAAACTAGGTGATATAGAAACTGCTGTGGTATTTCCTGAGTCAGGTAAAGTAACTATAATGATACCGCAGGCTGGTGAGCTTATCCTTGAGAAGGGTGGTAAGTATAATAATATAGAGGGTGAATGGTCTATTGAGACTGTAGGACTTTCTGATGAATTTAAAAATAAAGGATTGGGTGTTAAGTTATATCTAAAAGCTGTAGAAGAACTTCTTAAGAAAGGTGACTACGCCGCTTCTTACTTATCTAGTGGTGGTATGACTACAGAATCAGCGATGAGAGTGTGGAGAAGCCTATACAAAAATCCTGATAAATACCTTAAAGAGTTCCCTCAGCTTAAAGGTACTTTTAGTATACATACTAACGAAAAGAATATGATTGTTCACGATAACGGACCTAAAGGGGAGAAGCAGTATGAGCAGGATATTGATTCAGAACCTGCTTATTCTATTGAGCTTGACCCTAGTGCCTATGAAAAGAATATTATTAAGAGAAGAACACCTAAGAAACCTAAAGCAGCTATGCCTGCTAAGAAGACACAAGACCCTACATTAACTATCAAGGTAGATGACAAACAACAGAGTTTAGAACGCGTCCCTGTAGGTATGGGATTAGAGCAGATGGCTAATGATAATATTGCTTTGGTTGGTGGTCTTCGCTCAGGAAATTCTAAGGGTGATGAGACAAGACTAAAATATACTGTGTATGATTATAAAGCTATACAAGCTAACAACGATATGGATAATGCTAATGATTATATCCTTGGCGATGTGGAGTTATTTGTAGAAGACGGTACTGGTAAGGTACGTGGGTTAGTTGAGTTAAACATTAAAGATAAAAGGAAAGGAACAGGGCGTAAAGTTATTGAAGCATTAATGGCTTCTGATTTTGTTAATGATGATTTTAATATACACTCCATTAAGAAATCAGCTATACCTTTCTGGGAAAAAATGGGGATTGAGTTTAACAATAAGCGCACTATAGGTGATTATCGTGGTGATGGTATACTACGAAAGGAAGATAGTGTTAAGAAAACTAAAGCCACTATGCCTGCTAAGAAGACACAAGACCCTACTATTACTACGAAGGTAGTAGATAAAGCTATGATGCCCCCTAAAGTATCTTTAGTATCTCGACTACCTAAGAAACAGAAAGACTTTAATTTAGAGCAGGATAACCACGATGGTACGTGGTCTCAAGGTAGGGAATATCCAGGCGGAGAAAAGTCATATGAGAGGATTAAGATACCTTACAAGTATGATGTGAAGTATAAAGACGGTACTAGAAAACCTTATGAGTTATACAATGTAGGTTTTGATAAGAAGACTAAACAGTATAGGGTGCTTAAGGTACGTGGTGATGACCAACAGGTAGTGAGTGTATCTAGAGATGAGTTTGATAGTATCTTAAAGGATACACACCCAGACTTGAAAGTAGAAAGCGTTACTAAGTATTACTAAGTATTAGATAGAACTTAACTCCTTCTCTAAATGAGTTATAAGTTCTTGTAGTTTATGATTACATTCCTTAATAAGAACTGAATAAAGATTCTTATCAGGGAAGTCTTCAAACACACCATCAACTTCCTCAATAGGCAGACCACTTAGTTCAACTAGGAGTCTGCCTTTGGTTGTTAGAAGTATTTTAAAGCCTACTAGCTTTGCTTCATTCATAATTGTAAGTAGACATCTAAGTTACCAATCATATCCTTACCATCTGATAAGTTATGTTCTAATACTTCAATGCTATGCTCCTTAAATTTATCAAGCCACCAAGTAGATGGTTTAACTGTTAGATGTAATGCTTTAGTTATGTCGTGTTGTCCTCTTGCATCTAAGTAAAGAGCAATGCGTACTACTGCTCTACCTTTAGGTGCTGCACGTTTCATATTCTCTAATAGATTATCGATGCTCTCTGTAGGTAGATGTTCAAACACATCACAAGAAAAGATAAACTCAAACTCTTTATCAAAGTCTTGTAGCTCACCTAAGTCCATAATATACCTGTACTCATCTAACTCGGGAAATGATAATGAGTTACCTGCTATGTCAGTACCATAACAATCAACGCCCTTATCTCTAAAATATTTTATAACGTGACCCTCACCCGAACCAAACTCAATGAGTGATTTAAGTGCTACTGACTTATTATTTATGTTAAGTTTGTTTTGATTTATAAAATTTATACCTGGTTTATATTTATTACGGTACTTATCCCCAACATATAAGGCTTCATACTTCTTTTGTTCTTCTATATTCATAACTAAGACATAGTCCTTAGTGCTCTGATATCTCTGTCATATGCATCACGTAAGACATACATTTCTTTTAGGTGGTCTTGATGTTTCTCTAAGTTCATTACGTCCATCTCTAGTGCAAAGATACCACGCTCAAGGTTCTCAAGGTTCTTCTTAACTACCTCGATATTAGATTGGTCTAAGTCTTCAACGTGCATCGTTCTCTAACTCTCTAATCTCTGCCTTAAGGTGAGATATCTTAATATAGTTATCGTTGTCTTGTCTAAAGGATAACAAGGTATCAATAAGACTATCAATGTTATCAAAGTTAAAAGGTATAAATCTACCAATAGAATCTTCAATACAGAACTCATCTATTCCGTTATGCCCTACTCTAAAACCATCTACTATTTTATTCTCTGACCAATCAAAGAACTGACCACCTGCTGTGTAGTTCTTTTCTTTTGTTAGAACATTGTATTGTAAAGGTTTCTCATCTCTTAAACTTTGTACTGTTACTATTGTCATCTTATCCTCCTTGTCCCATTGAATGTAAAACACCTATAATGAATGCTACTATTGCTATTGTTGTGTACATATTATTCTCACTCCATAAAAATTCTACTATACCATAAAACCATTCCATTGTCAACCCCTAAATATTGCTAAAGTTATCTTTATTATTCTTCCACTCACCTCTCATCTTCACACACAGTTCAGTAGACTCTTTGTAACTCTTAAGCAAGGCACATTCAATATGTGTGAAGCCTAAGCATTTAGCCATATGGAGACGTTGACACCCACACCGCACCTGGTATACCTGTTCAGAAGAAACGTCTGGATATCGAAAGATATCGAGCTCTGAGGTAGGGTGTATCATACCGTCCCACTCTTCTTTAGTAACTGGTGCTACAACTATAGGGTTCTTCATACCATCTTGTTCAACTGAATCTTTAACTGCATAGTACCCTAACCTAAACTCTTTCTTATGTGGTGCTTCATTAAGGTAGTAGTCTATGTTAACACAAGGATACAATAACTTAATAGGTAGTATCGTTGTATCACCCCACTCATCAGACTTAGATAGTAACGTACTCATCGTGTCGCTACTGCATCACTGATAGGTATGTATGCTATCTCTTTATCAATCCATTCCTTGTTACCAAAGTCTGTCTGTGCTGGTAACTTCTTAGTAAACCAACTGATGTTTAACTTATCAGGATGAAATAAGTAGATGGTTTCTTTATCATCCTTAGGCATACTAACAGCATACAAGAACTTATAGTTATTGTCGGTAGCATACTTAGTGTTCCAGTCATACTTCATCTTCTCAATAAGAGCATCATCATAGAAGGTACGTCTACATTTAATCTCTAACATAACACCGTGCTCTTCACAGAAGGCATCATACCTAGAGTAGTTATCCTTCTCCTTAATGAAGGTATACTTGCTTGTGTCATTTAATAAATCAATTACTTGTTGTTCATTCATCTATCTTCTCCATTGTAAAATTAATATGTCCATCTACTGCCCAATACTTCCGAGCACGTAGCATCACTATCTGATTATCATTATCATAATACTTACCCTCTAACGAATCGAGTGCTGCCTTAACGTAGTTATCTAAGTCAGCATTACTATCACAGTACTGCCCATCTTTTGTTTTCTTCTTCTTCTTCGACCACGACTTAGCCATCTGTACGTGGAAGTCTAACTTAACATAGAGTAAAGCATCTGTTGGTGTCGCATCATATGTAGTTAAGAGTTTCTTAAACTCATCTCTAAAGGCTTGATACTTCTTAGGGAAGTAGGTAGCCCAACGAGTAACCCTCGCACGACTAGCAACAACAGGTGCTATAGGAAAGGTTATCACATCCCTTCCTTGTCCTCATCACTTTCCCATTCATCAGTGTCAGCTAACTTCTGAAGCTTAGCATAGTAGTCCTCTTCCTCTGCTACCTTAAGACCTCTCTTAATCATACTGACTGCACCTATCTGTAATAGTGCATCAGCATCTTCATCACTAACTTCCCAGGTATTACCCTTAGCCTTGTCCTTAATTTCATCAGGTACGTCCTCGTAAGGAAGGACTATATAGTCACTAACCATACCTTTACGGGCTTCCGAAACTAACTCTCGAATACCTTCTAAGAACATAGCACCATACTCTTCTTCTGTGATGTCCTCTAACTTAAGGTCACAGGTCTTACCTTCTACTTCTTCAACTCTCATAACGCTTCTCCTATAATGTAATAGTGTTTTAAATCATTCTCTTTGTAAAACTCCTTCCACTGGTCAGGGTCACTGAACATACGGATGACATACTCTAACATAGGTGCATCTCTTAACTCACAACTATCATAAGCACCTATTAATTCCTTACGTACAAACTCATCACCTGCTTCACTGTCAGGCTTAGGTGTAGTTAAGTTAACAAACTCATCATACTCTTGTAGCTTAGCCACCTCAAGTACCAACCTAGTAACTGTGTCATCTAATCGTAGTACGTGTTCCCTCATTTCATCATATTCAATCATCTTATTTCTCCTTAAACGTATTAGCATTACTTAAATCAGTGTTGATACCCAAAGCATCAAACACATCTCCGTTGGTTACATCTTGTACGTTATCTTGTACGGCACTACCGTGTATCATACACCCACCACTCA
>Ga0209044_1001090_pt1 | contig 18360 bp, 10 predicted proteins | sample SaaInlV_130m_DNA_FD_184655 | JGI IMG/M metagenome (GOLD analysis project Ga0209044, IMG submission 184655) | Marine microbial communities from expanding oxygen minimum zones in the Saanich Inlet - SI037_S4LV_130m_DNA (SPAdes) (version 2) | ecosystem: Environmental > Aquatic > Marine > Intertidal... | reverse complement strand
GGTTGATACGGAGGAAAGTGATGATGATACGGAGGAAAGTGATGATGATACGGAGGAAAGTGATGATGATACGGAGGAAAGTGAAGTTGACGAAGAGATATTGCAAAGAGATACTAACATAATAAATAGTATGATAGGAAAAGAGGGTCTTTCGAATACAATGACATATGTCGAACAGAGAACACCTATTGAACTTCGTTATAATTTTGAATACAAACCGAACGTCTTGGAGAAATATGGTAAAATATTTCATCCTGACAACTTAGAAAAATATAGTGGTAAAATAGCTAGCATATGTGATAATATCAAAATGTCGAAGGGAATTGTCATGGTATATTCACAGTTTATAGACGGTGGAGTAGTTCCTATTGCGTTAGCACTAGAAGAAATGGGATTTACTCGATATGGCAATGCGAGCCATACAAAATCATTGTTTAAAACCCCGCCGACAGAACAGGTCGATTCGTCTACATTCAAAACATTATCCAATATGGAAGACAAAAGCAAATTCCATGCAGCAAAATACGTGATGATTACTGGAGATAAAATGTTTTCTCCCAATAATTTGGCAGATTTGAAGTATATAACAGACCCTGCTAATAAAAATGGAGAACTAGTACGTGTTATTTTGATTACAAAAGCTGCAGCAGAAGGGCTTGATTTCAAAAATATTCGACAATTACATATATTAGAACCGTGGTACAATATGAATCGAGTAGAACAGATTATTGGAAGGGGGGTACGTAATTTGAGCCATTGTATGTTACCATTTGAAGAACGTAATGTAGAAATATATTTACACGCGTCTAATCCAGTAGATGAAAAGGAAACCGCCGATTTATATGTATACCGATATGCAGAAAACAAAGCAATACAAATTGGTAAAATTACACGCATATTGAAAGAAATCGCCATTGACTGTATTTTGAATATAGGCCAAACGTCATTTACTATTGACAAACTCAATGCTATTGCTGAGAACCAGAAAATCCAATTGAAATTATCGAGTAATCAGGAAATCGATTATAAAATTGGTGATAGAGAAGGAAGTGGCATTTGTGATTTTATGAACTGTGATTTTGTATGTTCTCCAAATACGACCATTGAATCTACTGATATTAATGAAACTACTTATGGCGAACATTTTGTAAAAATGAACTATAATGCTATTGCGAAACGTATACGGGACCTATTCCGCGAACAACCCTTTTTCAGGAGAGACGAATTGTTAGCATCTATAGACATTATGAAAAAATACCCGGATAAACAAAAAGATTATGTATTGTCTATGTTTGTAGATAACTCACAAAATTATATTGTCGATAAATATGGACGCAATGGATATTTGGTGAATACCGGTGAATACTATGGATTTCAGCCGATTGAAATAACAAATGAACATATTTCTATTTTTGACCGTTCTGCTCCTGTCGATTACAAACCAACTGAAATGTACATGGAATTGCCTACACAAAAGGATGGTGTTGGCACAGACACACATAAGGTTCTCGAGGTTGAACAACCATTGTTACCAAATATAGGTAAATTGGAAAAAAACTATAAATCATTAATGAATGAACTGAATTACGCATTGAAATCGGTTGACGATGAGAAAGATAATTATAAAAAAGGGATACTTATGGAAACAGCAGAAGTCGACTGGTACAAACATATGGGACATGTTTATAGTGAACTCGAGAACCGTATTGACATACCTATCGATATGATACAAAAATACATTGTTTACCATTGGTTAGACACACAAACATTGAATGACAAATTAGTTATGTTATACCATTTATACAAAGTAGAACCATATACACCATCTTCTCCAAATGAATATATTATTCAATCTTATTTCAACGAAAAGATATTAACACAGGGTGAAGAAAAGTCAATCGCACTTGGTGGAGACAATCATATTGATTTATATGTACATGTTGCAGAAACGCGAAAATGGAGAAAAGCAACACCAACTGTTGTTAGAAAATACCAGGATAAGTTGCGTGAAAAATACACATTTGAATCATCAAAAATCCAATCATTTGTAGGTTTTATGCACTTGTTCAAAAAGAATGAAATGACATTTAAGATGAAAGAGATTGTGAAATCAGGGTCTACTTCTGGAAAAGGAAAAACAGTAAACAAAGGGTTCAAATGCAGCGTAATGGGTAAAAATGAAATTGTTAAATTTATGAACAACAAGGTTTTAGCCAAAACCCCCTATCCGGTTCTTCAAGACAAAGGTGGAATAATAAAGTATGATGTGAATAAGAATGCTAAGAATATAATGAGAATGGGATTATGTGTAATGATGGAATTAATTATGCGGTATTTCAATGACAGCCCGATATCGGGTAATATAAAATGGTTCTTTGATGTAGAAGAAACATTAGCAAATGATTTACCGAAATTATAAAGGTAGTTGGATTATTTTAGAAAATTGAAATATATTTTGTAAAATAACATAGAAATATATTTTGTGGCATTATAGTAGTATGAACAAACAAACAGATAAGGTATACGGTGTTTTCAGCCAGTCTGTATTAACACAAAAAGTGTTATTATCCATTACCGAAGTCGGTAAAAATGTGAAACAGAGTTTGGAACGAGATATTTCTTACAGTGTCACTGGAAAATGTATCGCAGAAGGTATTGTAAAACCAGATTCTGTAAGAATTATAAATTATTCTAGTGGGGCGGTTAGAAAAGACCGTGTCGAGTTCCAGGTTATATTTGAATGTATGATTTGTCATCCAATCGAGGGAATGTTAATAGAATGTAATGCTAAAACAATCACTAAAGCAGGTATTCATGCAGAAGTAGTAGAGGATGATGGAAGTGTTCCAGTGACCGTATTTATTGCACGTGACCATCATTATACCGATTCTCGATTTGCAAAGGTCGTTGAAAACGATAAGTTATTGGCAAATGTCATAGGAGTCAGGTTTGAATTAAATGACCCTTATATTTGTGTTATTGCAAAATTAGTGGAACCAAAATCATCAAAAATTGGAAACGACCGTGAAAAAACGACAAAAAAACCAGCGTTGAATATATTAGAAGATTAATATACATTCAAATATGTAAATATAGGTGATATTGAAACGATATACCCATTTCAAATTATGTTTAGTATTTTGATGAAATCATTTATATTATTGTATGTAAATGATTTTTTTATTGACACAACTTACCATTGTCGAATTGGTCCGGAGACATTCAACGTTCTAGCCACACTTAGATTATTTTCTATGTTTACCATTCCATTTACATGTAAAGGATAAGGATTTGTATATTTGGATACAGTATAATAAGTCTCAGCTGAACCTGTACTTTCTAGTTTTAAATCATTAGTTACATTATGAGTATCGCCGACAGAAAAAGGATGTGTTGTATTTGTGTCTGCCTTAATGAATGTATATGTATTTCCTTTGTATAAAGTGATAGGGTCGCTCAATGCGATACCACCAGGAGTTTCCCTAAATAAATAGTAGGGGGCAACTGCACCATCAGTGACAGTGACATAATATGTTTTATCTGTTTCACTTATCGAATATTCACCAAGTGTAAAATCGGCTAACATAGTGGAATGACGTGTACAAAAATAATTTAATGCAGTCATTGAGACAGGAATTGTAAATTTCAAGTACTCACCTATGTTTTGGATACCAGGAACGTTAGTCGTAACCTCAACTGGATTAATGGTAACATTTTCAAATACCTGTAAATTGTTATTCATAGAAACATCCCCCGTAAAATGGTTGCTACCGACTCCACCAATAATAGCACCAGCAGGAATGCTAGGATTTGCTTCATCATATTGTGCATACAAATTACCACAAATATCAACTCGTCCAGGTGCAACTACTGTTTCAGTTGAACGACCCAACATAATTTGGTTACTTGCTGTTACTATTGCATTAAATCCAATGGCTGTTGACTGTTCTAATCCAGATAGATCAGTACCAGCATTTGCTCCTGTGCCGATATAAGTATTATAGCTACCATGTGTATTTTCAGTGCCAGTATCGGCTCCTATAGCTGTATTATGAGTGCCTGTATTTACAGATTTGATAGCCCATCGTCCAAAACCTGTATTTCTTATACCGGTTGTAACTCCACTCAATGCATAAAATCCCATACCTGTATTATTATCACCTTCAGTAAGCTGACCAAATACACCCGCTCCAACTCCAATGTTATTATTAGCGTCATTAAGTTCACCAGTACTGGAATGACCAATTAATAAACCATTCGAGAAGTTAGTACCTCCCGATATTGCATCAGAAAGTCCGTCAAGGCTGGTCGCTCCACTAACATATTCAACACCCCCTTTTTTAAGAATACCTGTGAATTCAATGTCACCAGTAACTTTTAATGCTGCATCAGTTTCAAGAGGAGTTGTACTGCTACCAACACCAATTTTACCAGCAAATGCAACGTCACCACTAAAATTAGGAGTTGCTTCAACCTGTCCATCAATAGCTGCGGCCGGAATACTTTTTTCAGGGTAGTGTGCATACAAATTGCCACAAATATCAACTCGTCCAGGTGCAACAACAGTGTCACTTGCAGTACCCAACATAATTTGGTAGGACGCGGTTGCTTTTGAATTATATCCAATGGCAGTTGACTGTTCTAATCCAGTTTCACCATCAATTGCATCTGCTTTAGCGCCGATATAAGTATTATTAAATCCTGTAGTATTAACATTTCCAGATGCTTGTCCAACTGCAGTGTTATAATTGCCAGTTGTGTTAGCATATAACGACATATATCCACATGCACTATTATTTTCGCCCGTGTTGTTTTCGAATAACGCAGACATTCCAACTGCAGTATTATATGCGCCCTCGACGTTCTTATATAACGACATGCGTCCAGTTGCAGTATTACGATGTCCAGTTTCGTTCAGATTTAACGACATATATCCGTACGCACTATTATATGCGCCCGTTGTGTTTTCTTTTAATGCAGAAGAACCAGACGCAGTATTCTGACCGCCCGTTGTGTTTTTATTTAATGCTTCGTAACCAACACAGGTGTTGTCACTACCAGTTGAGGTCTCAAATAAACTTTGAAATCCAATAGCGGTATTATTACTACCGGAAGTGTTTTTATATAAAGACCTATACCCGACAGCAACCCCATTATCAGTAGTATTAAATCTCCCAGCTTGGTGACCAAGCATAGTGTTCTTACTACCGGTTTGATTGGCAAAGTTAGTAGCACCACCTACAGTAACGTTATAGGAACCAGTTGTATTACCTTTTGATGAGGCAAGACCTACCGATGTATTCTCTGTACCACTGGTAAGACCTAATAAACACTGACCACCCACTCCTGTGTTACCATCAGCAGAACTAAGTGAACCTGTAGTTGTATTACCAATTAACAAACTATTTGTGAATTCTGCACCTCCAAATTTAACATCAGAAAGAATGTCAAGACCAATCTCAACACCATCTTTTTTAAGACTACCTGAAAAACTAATATCACTGACTACATCTAATTTTCCTGGTATAACAACAGATACGCCTGAAGTACCCAACATAATTTGGTTGGACGCGGTTGCTTTTGCATTATATCCAATGGCAGTTGAATTGTCTAATGCAGTTTGACCAGCAGCTGCATCTGCAAGTGAACCAATATACGTATTATTTGTACCAGTTGAATTTGTTTTTCCAGATTCATTTCCAATTGCAACATTATGGCTGCCTAAGTTATTCTGTAACGCCTGGTATCCAGTTGCAACATTAAAGCCGCCCGATTGGTTAAGACTTAATGTATGGTTTCCAGTTGCAACATTAAAGCCGCCAGTATCGTTAGCATTTAATGCCTTGTATCCAGATGCAACATTATGGTTGCCAGTTGAGTTAGTTGCTAACACAGAGCTGCCAATGCCAACATTATAGCCGCCCGATGTGTTACTCGTTAACGCATTGTATCCAACTGCCACACTTTCACCACCTTCAGTAAGAGCATTAAATACATTTTTTCCAACTCCAGTATTATTACTAGCCCAACTTGTAAGAGTACCAGTATTATTATGACCAATTAACAAACTATTTGTAAAGTTAGTACCTCCAGCTTTAACATCAGAAAGAATGTCAAGACCAATCTCAACACCATCTTTTTGAAGACTACCTCCTGTGAAATCAATGTTACCAGATACCTTCAATGATGTATTACCAGTCGGAAGGGTTGAACTCCCAACTGCCAACTTTGAAGTAAACGTAGCATTTCCATTTACATCCAGGTTACCATCCATTACAGACACATTACCCTTGCGATTTATAATGTTACCTCCACTTACATCTAAAAAACCCTCAATATAAGTTTGTTCTAAATTATTAGCATCATTTGTAGCAAGCCAAGACATTATATATACATCCGCGAGATTATAATTTACCTGATAACCAAGATCTTCCAAAAACCCAATAGTAATTCGACTCAATGGTGTAGAAATGGGCGTACTATCTAACCATCCAGTCATTAGCTCCGTGTCGAGACCTGGATGAAGAATTCCATCAATATATCGAGTATTTGTAGAAACCCCGTGTTCGTCGCCCTCTTCTGGATGACCACCTGCGGTTCCAGGTCCTCCATTATCTTCAATTGGTATACCAAGTAAAGAGCTATTACTAAAATAATTTTTATATTCACGTAGGGCATTGTCTCCAGTATAGTAAGATTTTGTAGAACCATTATCATCATAACTAACTTTTGGGGTATCCGGTAAACTCCAAAAGTTGCCAATTCCTAAAATATGTCCAATTTCATGTAATAAAACATAGTAATAACTCGTTTTACCATCATTGCGAACAGTTGTTTTCATGGATTGTAAATACAACGAGTTCATCGTAATAGTACCTTCATATGGTGCTACTTTACCAAATGATAGTGGTGCAATATAACTATATGTATTTATACCAGCACCTCCTAAAATACCTTCGTCCAATAAATCTATATCAAATGCAATAATTATTGTATAATCATCACCAAATAACGGATTGATGTTAACAATATCATCCCAACGATTGAATGCACTTTCAATAATATCATAATCCTGCTGTTCAATTATATATGAAGTAGTATTAGTTATTATGTATGTAAATAATCCACTTGAAGAATTATATGTTGCCATGTAAATAATGATACCTATATTATATTAATATAATCTATATAAACCGAACCATGTATAATTGATGTATATTGGAGATGGATAAGCTCGAGATATTAGAAAATCTAAAGTTATCAATTGAAGGAATGAATAAGCACCATCAAATTGAAATATTACGAATTCTATCAACACATTTATGCAAGTTGAACGAAAATAAAAGCGGTGTTTACATTAATTTAACATACATAACAGAGGATGTACTTGCAGAATTACAAAAATATGTAACATACACGGTAGAACAGGAAGATACACTAACGCTGACCGAATATCAAAAAGAAGAATTCAAGACTGCATTGTTTAATGAGAAAGAAGATAAAGACAATATTACATTATCATACAGTGAAGCCGGTCGATAATGACAGATACAATTCGTCATATGATATTTTTACATAAAGAACCAGACCATAATACAAGCAATAAGTCAATTGGTGCCATATTGAAGACAATTGAACCATATATGTTGACAAATGACAATATGATACGTGACCCAATTCAATGTAATAGTGTAAATAATAATATGGATAACATTGAAAACAAATCTAGTATATCCCCACCACAAATAAATGAAGATATTCCACCTGCATTACATAGAGCGAGTAATGACGAACACAAATTAATATCGCCTATGCAGAAGGATTCCCTTTTTTGGTGTATTTATATTGCTATACATGCATATGATGAATTTTTGATGATTCGTAATAAACATAATACAATTGAAATGGATTGGAAACAACAGCTTTCATCAATGATTACCGGGTGTCCTACAAAAATAAAACAATCCAACCATAAAATAACAAAGGCTAATATTCAAGAAATATTGTCAGACTTTATGACATCTCCGTGTAAAACCAATATGTTGTGCGTAATATCGATTTCTGTTTATCATAATATTCATTTTGTCGTGATGAATTCTACAAACAATATGCGGATGGAATTCACAACTGATAATACTGAAGCGAATACATATATTCTTTATAAGAACGATAGAAATCATTATAGTATATGCGATGAACCAGTAACAACTGAAAGGCTTTCACAAATACGCAGTAATAGTTTTTTAATTGAGAATAATGAAAAACCACTTAAATCGGTAGGTAGTTACAAAATAAATAACCTGGTTGATTATGCAACACTATTCGGGGTGTATAATGAAAATGAAAAATATAAGAAGACTGAATTATATAAACTAGTCGGTGATTATATTGCAAAATACAATATAACGATTTGAACACAGAATTAACGTAAGATTTGTATATTCTAGTGAAATTTACGGCATTATATTTGCCGTTACATGATAAAATTGAAATAATAATATATCATCTATTTATATACAATATATTATTACCATGTCTGGGAAATCTACGCAAAAAATGGACACTCCACAGCAAAGACAGAATCTACATATACCAAAGACGCAGACTGAACAAAAAGAAGGGTTTGAGCGTATCGTTCAGCACTATTTAGAAAGTAATCCGTTAATGCCAAATGCAGGAAAGATAAGTGAGCTAGAAATACGCTTTGGTACGAATCCTCGTATTTCAAAACCCATATCTAAAATCGAATATGAGAATGTTGTAAAGCAACTATATGCATGTGGATTTGTTCCAGATACGGATGATGGAATGCATATGTTACGTATACAGAATGAATATACTGACCCTCGTACTGGACAGAAAAAAATGTCGAATGTGCGTGCTGAAATCACTGGATTGGACTTGATTCAGGAATATTGTCGAACGAATAGTCTACAGCGTCTTATTGATATGCCATCTACTATATTCAACAAAATAAAATTTACACAAAAGATGTCTGCAACAACTAAAACTGGTGAAATAATCCGCAAACATGATGTAGAAGATTACAACTTTCGTGTCTCGTATCAAACGGAGCAGGATTTCCAAATTCAATCTGCATTTGGTAGGAAGATTATTGATAAATGGAATGATTCATTGAAAATCTTTCGTTCTATGAATCGAGTAAGATTTCATCATGTTGATTTACCTATATTTGCTGACCTAACTATTGTAAAAACATCAAAAAAAACGAATAAGGTTGTTGTACCAAAGTATACTATTCAGGAAGCTGATATATTTAATGGTGTCGAACAATATGAAGTTGAGTTGGAAGTAGACAATTATAGTGTGGGCAATGGTAGTGAATATAATACAACCTCAGGTTTGATGGTAGCACTACGTAAGTGCATTCGCATTGTATTAAGTGGCATTCAAGGAACTAAGTATCCAATTTCTTACAAGGACCGTGATGGAATTTTACAGTCGTATATGCAGTTGTTGCATGGTTCTCCTGATGAAGATACAGGGAATGAATATAAACGTCGTATAACATCTTCTAATTTCATTGGACCGGGTTCATTTACATTACAATTGGAAAATGTAATAGATAACAGTGAATCAACCATGTCAACACCAAATATTCGTAACAAATATACCGTTACAGATAAAGCTGATGGTGACCGTGCTCTCCTCTACATTCACCGCGACGGTCGTATTTATATGATAGACACGAATATGAATGTGTTGTTTACAGGAACGAAAACAACGGAAAAAACCCTTTGCGATAGTTTACTTGATGGAGAACATATCAAATATGATAAACATGGTAAATTTATTAATTTATATGCAGCATTTGATGTCTATTATATTCATGAAAAGTCGGTTAGAGAATATCCATTTATAGCTGGACCGAACACAGAAGGAGATGCGAGCAAAGCTGAAACTGAATCTCGTCTACCGCTCTTACATAAATTCATAGATTTGTTGAATCCAGTAACAATATTGAATGTCCGCGCTAGTGAAGAAGTTAGACCAGACCGCAACGATAAACCATGTGAGTTCCGTGTACATTGTAAGTCATTCTATCACGATAGTGACAGGAACACCATATTTGATGGTTGTTCTAGAATTTTATCTAATATGAATGATAATATATTTGAATATAATACAGATGGTTTGATATTTACTCCAGCCGAGTTTGCAGTTGGTGGTTCATATGTTGGCGGACCACCTGGACCAAAAACAAAATCCACATGGGACCAATCATTCAAATGGAAACCTGCGGAATTCAATACGATTGACTTCTTAGTAACTATTAAAAAGAACAAAATGGGCAAAGATGAGGTCAATCATATATTCAAAGACGGTAAAAACTTACATGCGGAACATGCAGTCTCTCAATACAAAACATTAGTATTACGGTGTGGTTTTAGTGAAAGAATGCATGGATTTTTGAACCCATGTCAAACAATATTAGATGATGAAAATATGGATACCGACGGCATTGATAATGAAAACGAATACAAACCTGTCCCATTCTATCCAACTGACCCTTATGATAAAAATGCACATTTGTGTAATATTATGTTACAATCCACCGATGGACGTCTTTTGATGCAAACGGAAGAAGGCGAGTACTTTGACGAAAATATGATTGTAGAATTCAAATATGTACACAGCAATGGCGACGGTTGGAGGTGGGTTCCATTACGGGTTCGTTATGATAAAACTGCAGAATTATTAGCAGGTGTAAAGAAAAACTACGGTAATGCATATCATGTTGCTAACAACAATTGGCATTCTATACACAATCCAATTACGGAAGAAATGATTAGCACTGGTGAAAACATACCAGAGCATGTTGACGAAGTTTATTATAATAGTTCAGGGAAAAAGACAAATACTCAGGCATTACGTAATTTTCACAATCTATATGTAAAATCAAAGTTGATAACATCTGTATCGAATCGAGGGGATACTCTTATAGATTATGCAGTTGGAAAGGCGGGCGATTTATCAAAATGGATATACTCGAAACTAAAGTTTGTATTTGGTGTGGATATTTCAAAAGACAATATACATAATCAAATTGATGGGGCATGTGCAAGATATTTGAAAGCAAAGAAGAAATATACGCATATGCCGGCAGGTTTATTTGTTCACGGAAATAGTGGGTTGAATATTCGAAATGGAAATGCATTGTATACACAAAAGGACAAACAAATAACGAATGCAGTGTTTGGTACAGGTGCTAAAGATGTAACATTGTTGGGAAAAGGTGTATATAAAAATTACGGGGTGGCTGAACCCGGATTTCATGTTAGTTCATGTCAGTTTGCTATGCATTACTTCTTTGAAGATGACAACAGTTTACACCAGTTTATGCGTAATATTACTGAATGTACTCGTGTAAATGGTTATTTCATTGGAACATGTTATGATGGGAATGCGGTTTTCGAGTTGCTTCGTTCGAAAGAAAAGAATGAGAGTTTGAGTATATTCAAAGATGAATCCAAGATATTTGAACTAACTCGCATGTATGATAAAACTGGATTTCCAGATGATGAGACGAGTCTAGGTTATGCAATAGATGTATTTCAGGAAAGTATTAATAAAGTATTCCGTGAGTATTTGGTGAATTTTCCCTACTTTATTCAACTGATGGAAGACTATGGATTTGTATTGATTGATAAAGAAGAAGCAATACACATGAATTTACCTAATAGTACTGGTCTATTCAGTGATTTATTTGCACAAATGGAGCGTGAAGTCAAAAGTAGACCGAATGCAAATGCAGATTACAAAGATGCTATGAAAATGTCTCCTGAAGAAAAACAAATATCGTTCTTAAACCGTTACTTTGTATTCAAAAAAATACGTAGTGTAGATGCGAAGAAAATGGGTGAGGTGATTACAAAACAACGTGAAATAGTTGGGTTGAACGGCGAAGAAAATGTAAAACAAATGGAAACTAAAGTAGATGAAATAGACGAAAAAGAACAAATCGGTGAGATTGATGATGTGGTTCCACCCAAACCAACAATAAAAAAAACAAAAAAGAAGATTCAATTAACCAAGTTTACCCCAGTACAAGACGACGATACTCCGCCTGAAACAACTACAAAAAAAACAAAATTAAATATCGTTAATTAGTAGGTAATTATATTTTGAAAACTAAGATACATAATTTTGCTAATAAATTTGAAATGACTTAAATAGTTTCTTCCATTTTAAATAAGCAAGGAGACAATTACTCACTTATTATACATGTCTTATTATTTATTACCAAAGAATCCTTTTTTGATTCATAAATATATTGATTATATTGACGACGATAAACTGCCATCGGCAGTAATATCCAATTCATTGTCCACGTATTTATCCGAAATAAAACAGAAGATAGACAAAAGAGAAAAAGATTGGGATATATTCAAAAAATATACAAATCCTTACGAATATGTACATTCAATAGTACCCTATAAAAAAATGAGTATTTCCAAAATGAAACCATTATCACGTTCGTTTTTTAAAATGATAGAAATTATACAAACGTTCCAACTTGTACAAGAATCGGTACCTATCAATACATTTCATTTGGCAGAAGGCCCAGGTGGGTTTATTGAAGCAGTTTCATCGAGTCGAAATAATAAAAACGATGTTTATATTGGTATGACATTGAATGACGAAAAAAACGACCCGAATATACCAGGATGGAAAAAATCGAATATATTTTTGAAACAAAACCCGAATGTCTACATAGAACGCGGTCTAGATGGAACTGGAAATATTCTTTCTATGCAAAATCTTATCGGGTGTAAAGACTCATATGGGTCGTCCATTGATTTCATTACAGCAGATGGTGGTTTTGACTTTTCTTCCGATTTCAATAATCAAGAAATATCTATATCCCAATTATTGTTTGCCCAGATATGTTATGCAGTTACCATGCAAAAAAAGGGAGGTGCATTTGTATTAAAGGTGTTTGATTGTTTTATGCAACATACAATGGATGCATTGTGTATATTATCGTCGTTTTATGATAAGGTTTATATAACAAAACCGAATACGAGTCGATATGCTAACTCAGAAAAGTACATCGTTTGTAAAAATTTTCTCATGCCGACATGTGAACGTTTCTTTCCTTTTATACATAGAGCATTTGAAAAAATGACAAATGCAACAAAGGAATCTGCTTCATGTCTATATGTACACCGTTTCTTGAATATACCATTATCATTGTGTTTTGTATCAAAATTGGAAGAATACAATGCTATATTGGGACAACAACAAATTGAGAATATTCACTTTACTATTATGTTCATTGACAATAAACACAATCAGGATAAAATTGATAACCTAATAAAAATGAATGTTCAAAAATGTATGCAATGGTGCACAAAACACAGTATTGCGCATAATATTATTGTTATGAATACAAATATTTTTACACACATTCATTAGGTAAACATTATTTGCTAACTGATACAAACTGATATATTATATTATGAATATATCAATTTTAAATGAAACGTTGGTAACAAAATCTATACATTATATTAAATTGCGTTTGCGATTGTAGTGACGGTACATTGTTTCATTTCGTTTGAGTATTTTGTAAAAGTAGGAGTTTTCTTCATAGGATAACCCAGCTTATCTTTTACAGTGTATCCATTTGATGGTACTCCATATGCAAGTGCATTTGCAACTTCATTACCAAATGCAGTGCGATATGCGGCAGTAGAATTTGTGATAGAGTTATATTTTTTACGTGTAATCAAATCACTCGAACTCACACCACCCTGTTGTGCAAATTGAGGATTGTTTGGTTTGTAATACAACTTTACATATAATGGCTTTATACCTGGAGAGAAACTCGACATAAACACCTGATACACGTCTGTATTAGTTGTATTTTCACTAGGATAACTTCCAGCATTGAATCCAATTGCATTCTTGAAAATATTGTCATTGATGACAATTTGTGGAAATAATCCGTCTGCACTTAATACCCCCCAATTGGCGATAGTTGGATTTTCACCAGGGATTGGCACAGTGTATGTTTCGACCGGGAACACAGAAACATCAATGCGGTATGATTGAATTTCGATGACATTAGTATTATTATTGTAGGCGAATTGTAATGCATAACTGATATTATCACTGTAGTATTCCTGTGAATTTCCAGAAGAACCTTTAATTAAATAATGATAATTCTGGAACATAGTATGTTTTAATCGTCGATTCAAATCTTCCATTGTGTAATAACCAGCTGGAACACTAACGGTATATTCCCTCGGGTCTGGTACCAACACCGCTGGTACACTATTATCATACATATTCACCCATATGTAACTGAATGATGTATCTTGTGTGATGTGATGAGTCTTACAGTGATTTATTCCATGCGGAGAATACACATTGGCTGATGCCAAACTTGTACCAGGTTTTGCAGTAGAGTTACCCTGTCGAATATAATTGTATTGGTTTTGTGCAAAGGTAAGGTTTCGACTGGTTAGATATTGGGAAGAAGACGTATAGTATGTATCATTATTGCGACCTTCATTGAATTTACGTTTAATCATTCCACTGCTGCGTACACGATTACGTGCATTTTGCGCAGGTGTTAAAACTACGCTACATTCAGTGTTTTCATATTTTTCACATGTATTATTTGGTAATGTATTATCTAACACGTTTACTAAATCATTGACATCGTGTGCGGATGTATTATTGATTGTACCACCTGGACGATTGAATATATCTACTTTCAATGACCCGTAGCTATTGTTACATGTCATATCCTTTGTGCTTGCAATTTCCCTTCTGTATATCTTTAATGGATTTGCTGCGTACAATATAGGATTACCTGATGTTTGCTGACCATTTTTTCGAATGGATGAATGTATTTGGTTAAATGTCTGTCCCTTCCATGAAACGAGTGGTATGGAATTTAAATTTAATAACGCTGACATAATTATAATATATAGTTATAGAATTATTATTTGCAAAAACCCTAATAAATACAATCATGTATTTATTACAGTCAAAGAATGAATCTTACTATTCCTACCCAAAAATTTTTAACACGAAATGTTTCATGGTTAGAAACTAAGAATAACACTATTATGACAGGAACGTTTACAAAAATATGTTACAATACCACTCATATGACAATGAATGGACTGTATTTACATTTTCCGGTAGTTATTACACCACCTGAGATTATACATGATAAAACACAATTGAAATTTAATTCACAATCGAGCGGAAATAATCGTATTATCAAAGAATTCACTATTATTGAACATAAAATATTGGACAATTACATTCAAACACGACATAAATCATTAAAAAAGGTACAATTGTTATCTAAACAATTATTATCAGGATTTATGAAAGTATATAATGAAACCAACTATGTTGATTTTCCATATTACAATGAATATTGTGTAAAAATATCGGGAGTTTGGGAAACCCACAATGAGTGCGGCCTGACATACAAATTGTTTGGCGGAATGTCTACAATAGATGCATCATCTTCATAGTGACATTTTTATATTGACATTTTCATATTGCCTCGTCTTCGTCGAAATACAGTATTCCCTTTTCGTAAATCATGTACTGTATTTTTTGATTTATCATTTGCAGTTTCTACATTGAATTGTTTTACATTGATAAACTGGAGGTTATTATCATAGTCATACTCTAATCCACTAACTGTACGTAGACCATCCACTGTTTTATTTACAAAACGGTTGTACTCATTGCGATTTACAACCCGTTCTAACCCATCTTTCATCTGTAATATGTTTTTGTCCATAATTGGATAAAACTGTCCACGGTCAATCTTCAAACCGCTAGATAAAACCCTATCCTGAAACATATTATCTTCATACCCCCATGCCCATAAATTTGGAAACCCATTCGTTTTTTCATAATCCCCACCTTTAATAGATACAATACCACCTAATGTATTTTTATATCCATAAAAATGTTTTACATTACCTATCTTCGTATCATACTTCAAAAAGTTTTTTGTGTATGGCATAGTATCAACATCATTAAAAATGAAGGTTATTTGTTGATAATGATTGGGATATTTGTTTTTCATGGCTAGAAATCCTATGTTTTTCATTGCTCCTCTATTGAAGTCACGTTTATCGCATTGATGTACAAAATAAACCTCATAATCATTTTTGTTCAGGTCTTCTAACACATATTTCATTTGGCGTAAAAAAAAACACTTCTGTTGTTCTCGGTCTCTGTAAGGCACAATAAATATAAATTTGGGTATCACCTGTTGTGTTATACATGTTTCATTTGGCTCTATTATCAATTTAATATTTTCTTCACACATATGTGTAATATATTATATATTACACATCTAGATAATCGTTGCACATATTACCGAGTACCATTGTTGTTGATATATTACTAAATAATCAAATATTATTAGATGTTGTTATATTTTACAAGAATCACATTAGGTATCAATGTTAATTTGTGTGACTCTAATTTCTTGAAACACTTATTGATAGTAACTTCACTCACTCCCGAAATGGTCTTTATTTCCTGTTTTGTAACATTATTATTGCAATTATGTGCAACGAAGAATATAATTCCTGCGGCGATGGCATGTGGTATGTTGTCAGTTATAATATGTTGCTGTTCAATCTTTTTTGTAATGAATTTTGCTAACATTGTTTGTTCCGGATTGAAATTTAATCGACTGCAATATCTGTCTATAAATGAACTTGGTAATGTTACACATAATTCGGTCTGTTTTGACGGTTCTAAGTTTCGTTCAATATTATGTAGAATATTAACCGCCATAGAACATCCGGTTGTAGCACTCGTCTTATCTAGTCGAAATATTTGTGCAATCTCATGTGATGTACGTGGACATCCATTTAACCTACATGATATGTATATAGAAGCTGCTTTAATTCCATCACGATTTAACCCCCTGAACATTTTTTGTTCTGATATATCTTTATGGATTGTCATTGCATTGTCAATAAAGATTTTGGGAATTCCCGCATTTTGAGCCATAACTGTTATAAACTGAAATTCGTCGTATAATGATTTTTCCTTATGTGGCATCGATTGCCATTCAGTCCATTTACGTATTTTTTTCATTTCATATGAAGAACGATTCGACGATAATACTTTACAACCAAATGATGACTGTACAAGTAATGGGTTGATTGGGTTTCCACATCTGGTTGGGTCGGTCGCATTTTTGTCATCCGCTCCATAGAAACGCCACTCTGGTGAATAATCTAAAATATCCTTATACATGATACCACACCTGTCACTCGTACATGTAGGAAATCCATCATCCATTAGCATAAGAGGAGAATTACACGCAATACATCGGTCATTGTCTTTAGGCGTCGTATATACGCATTCTATATCAGGGGATACTGATTCAGCATTATTATCGACTTTGTCTAAATCATATATATCCCATAATTTCGACTTTTCGCGATAAGACATATCGTTTTTCTTTTTTTTTGTTTTGGCATTCGTATTGTTTATCGGTGTCGGCTCGATAGTGACTGTTGGAATAATACGTAATTTGTATGGTTTAGTAATAGGAGTTTTTATCATATTCTTCATTTTACAATCCTATATTTTGTTATATTATAATCAATTTTTTTGTATTGATAATGTAAACGAATATAATGGCAACTATGATTGTTAATATGGTTGGTAGGATGGTTGCTGACAAACTTGAACTAATGAAAATAGAAGAAGATATTGAAGAAATATTGGAACCCAAAATGCATGAAGTTACTAAAGATATTTTGGATACGTTATGTTTGTATTTTACTAATGATAGTATAAAATCATGTAAAGTAGAGAAAACACGTGGTAATATTAGTAATGATGAATTCAAAAAATTATTTAATCCAGGATGCCCAGAGTATATAAACGAAAAATCTAGTGAATTTATTAAATCTTATCTGGAATACATCGATGAAAACTTGTTGAATAATAACAAAATTGCTGATTATATGCTATCATACGGAGGACCTGATAATTTATTCTTTCTCGAAGAAAAGACACCAGAAGATAGAGAACCGAATAACAGTAACAATGAAGAACAATTATCTAAAATAACAGATTTGGAAACGAAACTTGAAGATTTGCAGAGTAAACCGAGTGATAATAATGAAGTACTTCAATTACAAACAAAATTAGAAGAAAATACTCTCGAGATAGAAAATTTGAAACAACAGGTACAAGAAATAGATGATTTACGTAGACAGTTAGCTGTTCGTGATGATAAAATAAAGAAGTTAGAAGATGAATTGTCAAATAAAACCAGTCGTGATGTCACTATTTCTGGCGGTGCAATTCCAGATGCAACTCCGG
>Ga0209044_1001074_pt1 | contig 18494 bp, 17 predicted proteins | sample SaaInlV_130m_DNA_FD_184655 | JGI IMG/M metagenome (GOLD analysis project Ga0209044, IMG submission 184655) | Marine microbial communities from expanding oxygen minimum zones in the Saanich Inlet - SI037_S4LV_130m_DNA (SPAdes) (version 2) | ecosystem: Environmental > Aquatic > Marine > Intertidal... | reverse complement strand
TAACTTATGATGAGGTCATTAACATACTCGAGGGACAGTTCAAGTTACAAGTCGGTGACAAAATATACGAAGCTGGTCCTGGAGACGTACTATGGGTGCCACGTAATACAGATATTGTTTATATAGCCCAAGAGCGAGTAACATTTTTCTACTCTGTACTACCTGCCGGTAACGCGCCATCAACATCTAAACATATTGATTACGCATCAACTTGAACTAAAGTCCAAATCCTCTCTGATGTGCTAGGGAGGGGTAGAGCAATGGACTGTTAATCCGTTTGTCCCTGGTTCGAGCCCAGATCAGGGAGCCAAATTAAAGAATCAAGACATCTCAAGATGTTTTTTTGACTTGTGTTGTCCTTCCATTGCTCTTTGGCTTATTAGATAAAGTTTGTGGTATCTACACTTTTACCTCTATCAGTTCTTTTTCCCTATCAAGGAACTTATATTCCATCTTTATTGTTTGAAATAATTCATCTACTTTGTCAAATACATCCTGCGGATTGAAGTTTGCACATGAATAGACGTCTAATTGCATCAAACCTGGACTAACTTCATCCCATATATGCAAAGCAATATGACTAGTTTCAATAATAGCAACTGAAGTCATGCCCTTATTACCTGTGTCATTAACATAGGTAGTGTAAGGTCCTGCTAGAAGTTTCATGTCTATTTTTTTGATAAGACCTCTTATCCAGTCCGAAATTTTATTTAAATCTTCTTCTTGCGGGCACCATCCTATATCAGCCCTAACGATTAGATGTTTATGTTGTTGTGTCATTATTACCTCCATTTAAAGAGGTATTCGTCACAGGGAATACCACTACCTGGACATTCGTTTACAGAGAATAACTACCTGGACATTCGTTTACAGAGAATAACTACCTGGAGCCTACAACTTTATCATAAAATTTATTTTATATGGGAAGAATATCTTGACTTGTATATCAACTTGAACTTAAGTTCAAATCTCTTATGGGTCAACACCTTAAGGTAAATATTAAACCGTAATAAATGTGTCAGTTGATTTGACCTAAATCGCCTTTGATAATTACTAAATCTACTCATTGAAAATGAAGTTATATTATTATCAAAGTGATCAATATAAAGGAGGTTTTCATGAGTCATACTATCTATGAGCAAGTCAAACAGAGATTACAGCGAAGTGAATTAGCTGTTCCGAGATTTAAGTTATGAAGCAAGTCCTAAAACTAACACTTGAAGATACAACGAAAATGATGGAAGGTGCTATTAATAAAGCAATTGAGATAGGCATAGATATGGATATCGCTATTGTTGATGATGGTGGTCACCTCATGTTATTTACAAGAATGGATAATGCAAAAATTACAAGCATTAATGTCTCAATCGACAAGGCATTTACTGCAGCAGCAGCTAGAAAAGCGACCTTAGATTATGGTAAATCTGTTATTAATCACGGACCAGCATTTGGTATCCAAACTTCGCATCAAGGCCGTTTTTGCGTTGTTGGCGGTGGCTTACCACTTTTTGTTGATAGTCAGATTGTTGGTGGAATTGGTTGTAGTTCTGGAAGTTCTGACCAAGATATAGTGGTTGCTCAAGCTGGAATTGACGCATTAATTTAGGTGAAGCAAAAAATAAGCTAATCCTAGCTGAAATGACTACCGTATATATGCCTTCCCAATAGCAATGAGCCTTCCCCTACGGGCATCAAAATCTGTATATCAACTTGACCCAAAGTCCAAATTTCGTTTGATGTGTGAGGGAGAGCTTATTACGTGACTTGTTATGTAGAAATTTCAACCTCAGCTTCAATTTCTACAGGTGCTCCAAAAGGAAGTTCTGCCATACCAACTGCAGAACGTGAATGATTGCCTATCTCTTTTCCAAAAACATCAATAATCAAATCTGAAAAACCATTAATGACAGGAGGGGTTTTTACAAATCCTGGCTCAACATTAACCATACCAAAAACCCTAAGCCAAGCAATTATGTTATTAAGTGTGCCAAGTTCTTGCTTTAGACTGCTTAATATAGCTAAGCCAGTTTGACGTGCTGCTTCATAACCTTGTTCAACAGTAACTGCTCCTCCAACCTTGCCAGTAACTTCAGAAATTGAACCGTCTGAGTTAAGAGCCACATGGCCAGATATAAATACTCTATTTCCACTTACCCGAATCCAAGAAAATTGCATTTCTAAATTTGGAGGAAGTTTAATCGGTTCAGGTAATATCAAATTAAGTTCTTGAATTTTTTCATCTGGTGTCATCAATCTTCCCGCTATAAGTTAGTTAAAGCTAGTATACATAAAAGTCCAAATTTAGTTTGATGTGTGAGGGAGGATTAAAAAAAAATAAAACCCTGTATAAGGGCTTTATTTTTCTGATTCTTTATGAATATTTTATTTCTATCTAACAATTAAAAAGATTACTTCAAACTAGTTCCACTCCCAAATATCCCAAGTGGCATTTCCTTCTGCATCAACATCAAAATGGTAAACACAACAAACACCATTAAGACTCGAGAGTGATGGTGCAGTTGCTTGAAAATAACACGCCCCTCTAAAGTTTGACCCTCCATCAGCTGTAAAAGTACCCATTCCTGTTGCCCTGAATGTGGCTACTCCATCCTGTGTCATTATTACACCTTGATTAGGGCACTCGCCATAAAGTGTGCCATCTGCTCTCATACTGGAACTATAAGTTGCCATACTTTGGACTTCTACTCCGGCAAGTGTTCCAACGCCTTCTGTAGAGGTGCTGAACTTAGGTAATGAACCTTCAGCTGACAACACTTTATTTGTTGCAGGTCCAGAAATTGAACCAATCTTTTCTCCCAACATATCATTTTCTCCTTTGATTTTGATAATATTTATTAATGCCTTAGATTAAACTTTGGCAGATTTTAGATACAGTCATAAGCTATAAGACCGTAAATTAATTATATGTCTTTTATGGTGTGCTGAACAATAATAAAAAGCATATCTCTTTAATTAAAGTTTAAATCCTCTTTACATCTTTAAAGGTATATTATCAGGTTATGAAAATAGCTCGTAAATCTCCTGAACTCTTAATCCTTTTAATGACGATAGGTTCAGGTATCAGCTGGGCTGTATGGCTTAATTTACTTAATAATTTTGCTATCGAAGAAATCAGCTTTACAGGCGCCGAAATGGGAATCCTGCAAAGCCTAAGAGAGGTTCCTGGCTTTCTAGCGTTCACTGTCATTTTTGTTTTAGCTTTCGTTAAAGAACAAAAACTCGCTTATCTATCACTTGCCATGCTAGGCGTTGGAGTCTTGATTACAGGACTAGTTGAGGCAAATATGACTTTCTACTTAGCCACAATTATTATGTCGATTGGCTTTCATTACTTTGAAACCATCAACGGCTCCTTAACGCTTCAATGGGTTGACAAAGACAAGACTGCAGAATTCTTAGGCAGAGTCATCGCAACGCGCTCAGCGGCCTCCATAATTGCCTTCAGCTTTATTTGGATTCTCTTTCAGCAATTTCAAATGAGCTACCTATTTTTGTATGCCATTGGTGGTGGCGTTTCAGTCGTGCTAGTTCTGTTTTGCTGGCAACACTTTCCTTTGTTCCCAGAGAAGGTCACACAGACCAAAAAAATAATACTGAGAAAGCGTTACTGGCTTTACTATGCACTTCAATTTATGAGCGGTGCAAGAAGGCAAATATTTGTCGTATTTGCGGGCTTCTTGATGGTTGAAAAGTTTAATTTTACGGTCGCTGAAATATCACTCTTACTAATTGCTAATGCAGCCATTAATGTCGTATTTGCGCCAAAAATAGGGAGGCTGATTCAACGGTTTGGTGAGAGAAAATCGCTCATATTTGAGTACGTTGGATTGAGCTTGATCTTTGCCGGATACGCATTTGTTGAAAGTAGTGCTTTTGCAGTATTCTTATATATAGCAGATCACCTATTATTCTCAATCGCTATTGCCCTTAAAACCTATTTTCAGAAGATTGCTGACCCTGCTGATATTGCTTCAAGCGCTGGCGTCTCTTTTACAATCAACCACATTGCTGCGGTCTTTATACCTGTAGTATTTGGTCTGGTCTGGCTATATTCTCCATCCTTAGTATTTTTAGCGGGCTCAGGTATGGCGATTATTTCACTTCTGCTTGCTTTTAATATGCCAGCAAATCCGGCTTCAGGAAACGAAGTTTTATTAGGAAAATTTTCTTAAAATTATCTGTTTCTTAATCATTCATAGCTCAGAATGATATACTTAATGTATTGTTGATTATTTTTAGATAAGATGAACAAACAATTCAGAGTTGCTCAAAAGTTAGGTCTCATGTTTCGACCAGAAACACCCTTGCCTGACGACATTAAATCTTGGGCAAAAAATCAACTAAAAGCTAAATCACCTGCTCTAGGTGTAAGCACCACTGGTGCCAAAAAAATACAAGAGTGGCCAGATCGACTGCAACCCGACCTACTCACTCGAGACAATCTATACAGTGAATATAAATATAATCGAAAAAGGCAAGAGATGAATCTTGCTGGCTATTCTTCTGAGGCAGCAAAACAAGATAATCGACAAAAGAATTTGTTGTACGATACGGATGAATTAAAATTTTCTCACAGAAATATTTTTGGAGAGGATCAAGTCAAACTTCGATTCACTTCCTTTTGGACCAATCACTTTACAACAGGAAACATATGGGACAATCAAAACCATATCGGTCACCTTATAGATGAGGCGATTCTTGCAAATTTAAATGGTAATTTTTCTCAAATACTTTATAAGGTCACTTCGCATCCAGCAATGCTGTCTTATCTAGATAATTGCTGGAGCTGTGGAGAAAACTCTCAAACTGCAATATGGGCTAAACGAGATGGTTTTCAGGCAGGCCTGAATGATAACTTAGGCAGAGAACTACTTGAACTTCATACGGTCTCACCATCTGCTAAATATACTGAAGCTGACATTAGAGGTGCTGCCAATGTTCTAGCTGGTTGGGGTATTTGGCCAGGAAGAATAAGCGATGAAAACGAATTATTTTCAACTGCGCAAAGACATCAAAAGCTTCTAAAAATGGGTGGAACAACAAACTCTTGGGACTTTTTTAAACAGGATCATGCTGAGCCTGGCAATAAAAAAGTTTTAGGGAGAGTGATACCTGCAGGCAAAGGTGGACTTAGAAAATTAACTGATTTTCTGGCTTCTCATGAACACACAATCAAGTATATCTCGTATAAATTGGCACAGCACTTTGTGAGTGATGACCCAAGCCAGTCTGATGTTGATTTTATTGCCAGCGCCTGGAAAAAGGGCAATGGAAACCTAGATCAGATTCATACAGCAGTCATTGAACGAGCAGTTATGTCAAAGGATCCTAAATTTCAATGGCCAATGACCTGGCTATTTCAAGTCGTTAGACTCAGTGATGCAAGATTTTTTCAGGGCTGGGGTCAAATCAATTCTTATGATAATAATTTAATGAAAGTTCGTGAAATTTTTGAAGAACTTGGACAAGGTTTTTGGCATGAAAGACAGCCCGATGGTTACTCAAGCGATAAGAATGAATGGCTCTCCGGTGAAATGTTTGAACGCCGGATTCGATTTTCTGATGCCATCTATAGTGCCGGAAGACCAAAATTTAGGTCCGAAGAAATTATGGATCGAATAGATGCAAATGAATCAACCCGAAAACTTGTAGCAAGTGTTTCGAATAAAAAATCAAAGTTTATTGCTTTAATGTGTAGTCCTGAAATGATGGGGTTAGAAAATGCCTAAACTAAATTTAACTAGAAGACAGTTTTTAAAAGCATCTGGTGCCTCACTATTTTTGGCTGGCCTTCCTCTTCCTGGTTTTACTAAAGATAAGCCTCCAGGTACGATTTCTGTGATTATGCTTGAAGGCGGAATGGATGGCTTAGCCGCTGTTCCTCCTATTGGTGATCCAAATTTCTCTAAAATGAGAAAGAATCTGATACCCGATAAACATCTAAAGCTAAACTCTTTATTTGGCCTTCACCCCTCTTTTCAATACTTTGGTGGACTAATGGCTAAAGATAATGCCGCAATCGTTCATGCAACGAACTTCCCTTATATCTTAAGATCACACTTTGAAGGTCAAAATTTAATGCAAGGCGGTGGATTAAGTCCATTTTCTGAAACAACTGGTTGGCTTGGAAGAGCCCTTGATCTTGCGAAACTTCCTGGAAGATCACTCTCACTTGATATGCCATTAATTCTTAGAGGAACGGATAAAAAAGATAATTTTTTTCCAGCAAGTGTTAAAAGTTCTGGCAAACTCTCAACCCAACTTATTGATATGATTTCTATGTCGCATGCAAAAGAAGGGGCTTCAGTTTTCAATAAAGTCAGCATAAAAAGTACTCTGAAAGACTCAGTCGTTCCAAGAGATCCTGCCAGTTTAGCAAAATTTGCTGGAAGAGCGATGGCTCAAGAAGGTGGTCCGTTATCGTCAGTTATCAAGGTTACACAATTCGATACTCATGCGAATCAAGGTGCTGATGAAAATGGCTACCATGGCAAACAAATGACTTTGATTGATGACATTATTGCAGGATATAGGGAGGGACTTGGAGATGCATGGGATAGAAGCATTATCCTGACTTTAACCGAGTTTGGAAGGACAGTCAAAATCAATGGAACTGGGGGCACTGATCATGGTTATGGGTCTGCTGGTTTATTAGCGGGAGGATTGATTTCTAAAAGTAGGGTTATTTCTGAATGGCCAGGACTGGCTGAGAGGGATCAATTTGATAATAGAGACCTAATGTCTACAATTGATTATCGCTCTGTTTGCGCTGCCTGCATTGAAAATGCTCTAGGACTTGATCATGACATGATAGCAGATAAGATCTTCTTTACCCCTAAATTACCTCGAGTCTACGACTATATTTTTTCATAAACTCAACTCACACATTGGAGTGATATTGATTTGCTTTAAGCAATAAAAAGATCTTAAAAAATTATTTGAGAATTAATATGAAAAAACTATCCCTACTCTTATCCCTAATATTGTTCTCTGCGTATGGTTTTGCAGGAACATGCCCTGATGGAAGCGACCCAGTCAAATCTATTTCAGATGACGGAACATACTTTGTTTATAAGTGTGCTGGTGGCTCAAATAACAATAACTCTAAAGCTGAAACCTCATCCAATTCTACCTCATCAGTTAAAGCGACAAAAATTGAAATATATGATGTAGTCTTCTCTCCCAATATTAAAGAGGAATTACTCAATAGAATCGTCTCTAAACTGGATTACGATTTCAGTAAACATAAGCTTGCAACTAACATTCAGGATTCTAACTGCAGATTTGTGATAAATAGAATTGCCTACGATAAATCTGAAACAGGAGAAATACAACCTTGGGCCCTAGCCTCTGGTGCTGTCAATATTAAAGACGGTAATGTCGATTTTGTTAACGCCTCTTGGAGGCAGGGTGGACTTTCACTTGACCCTAGTTATTTTAAAGATGAGACCAATGTTAAACTCACAGCAGATGGATACTTTGTGGGAAAAATGGCCTACTTTTCTCACTCAGTAGATAAAGGCGAAGTTCCAAGAAATCCTTTATATGTAACTTTAAATAAACACAAAAGATCGTCAGCAGCAACGTTCAAGGATAACAAAATTATTAAAGCTAGAACTAGATACTTTATTGATGTTGAGGATTGGGCTGGAGGTATCTTATCTATTTCCAATTGTAAAGATGACATTATCACACCAAAAAAACCTAAGACAGTAAAAAAAGAAGTTAAGAAAGTGGTGACTGAGGAAAAATCAACCGAAAGCAAAACCAAAAAAGTTACGCCTTCAACTCAAGAAGCAACTTCAGATTCAGACCCAGTTATATCTAAAGTTGTTGAGGTGACGCATGGTGATAAATTTGTCGTTAATATTGCTGAGCCTCACGAACTTGCTGATAATTACGTTAAAGTTTCTCTGAAAGGTATTGACGCGCCAGACGCCACTAAATCATGCCCTAAGCAGATGGAATTTGGAGTTAAAGTGAGGGATTATGTCTCTAAAAAACTTACAGACGCAACCACTATTAAACTTAGCAATATCAGGAAAACAAATACCAAGCTTATCGCTCAAGTTATTGTTGATGGCAAAGATCTAGGTGGTGAACTCGTAGAAATGGGTTATGCCTCTGAAGATTATGGCTTCTGGAAGCCTTATTACTGTAGTGCACTTACAGCAGTACAAGCAGGTCAACAGCTCTTTAATCAAAACCCAGAAATGTCAATCTTTTGGCTTGAGCGCTCTTTAGTTTTAGACCCTAAGGGAAGCAATAACACTAAATCAACCTATCTCTTAAGTGAACTATATAGTCTAATGGGAGATGAAAAAAAATCAATAGATTATCTGAAGCAATCTGCTTCATTAGGCTGGTTACAAGCCATGGAAGAGTTAGGAAGTCGCTATTTAAATGGCATTAAAGTCAAACAAGATAAAAATCAAGGTAAAAAATGGCTCAAAAAAGCGCATGAGAAAGGGAGTCAGAACGCTGAATTTCTTTATTGTAGCTCACTCCCCAAGGCTAAACAAAACACCTGTAAGTTTTAATTAAGAGCTTTCAATTGACTCAATCATCAGCTGTAAGGATTCATTACCTCTAAACGAGTTCACATTTAATTTAAAAGCCACCCTAGCCTTCTTGGATTTGAGCTTTTCTTGAAAAAAAGCAATGCCCTCCAATACTGAACTTGTGCCTACTAGCTTTAGATTGCACTTCAAGTGTTTTTCACCAACAACTCTTTGCTCCACAAGTTCAAAGTCTCCATAAAAAATGGGCTCTTCAAATCCTTGCCCCCAGGGTGAGGCCTGACGAAGAAGCTCTGCATTCTTGAAGGTTATTTCAGACACATCAAGCTGACCATCCGTTAATAGCTCGATGATTGGTTTTTTCCCTTTGAGATGTTGTGTAATAGACTCAGTAAATGCATTTTTGAACTGCTCAAAGTTGCCAGGGTTAATAGTGAGACCGGCCGCCATAGCGTGGCCACCAAATTTCTCAATGAGTCCTGGGTTATCCCTGTCAACTAGATCAAGCAAGTCTTTGATGTGGACATCCGGAATGGAGCGAATAGAGCCCTTTAAAACGTTATCAGCTTTAGCAAAAACAGCGGATGGGCACTGGTAGGTTTCTTTAAGCTTTCCAGCGACAATGCCGACCACCCCTTCATGCCAAGAATCGTCATAGAGAACGATTGCAAAATCACTCTTATCGATAGCTTGATCTTCAACAATAGCGAGGGCCTCGTCCTGCATGCGGGTCTGTTCCTTACGCCTTTTAATATTAAACTCTTCCAGTGTTTGCGCATACCGTCTCGCGTCATTCATATCTTCAGACAGAAGGCAGCGAATCCCCTGAGAAATATCACTGAGTCTTCCGGCCGCATTAATTCTAGGCGCTACTGTAAATCCAAGGTCAGAGGCTTGAAGTGATTCAATCGGACGCTTGGTTAGCTCTAAGATAGCAAGAATCCCTTTAGAGCATTGTTTTTCACGAATACGCTTAATTCCCTCATTCACCAAAATTCGATTGTTTTGATCCAGTTTAACAACATCTGCAACGGTTCCAAGAGCAACCAAATCAAGCAGAACTCTAAGGTCAGGACTTTGGATACCCTGTTTTTCAAAATAACCTTGTTTTGTGAGATAGGTTTTAAGCGATGAAAACAAATAAAAGCAGACCCCAACACCCGCTAAATTTTTTGACGAAAAATCACAGCCCCTTAAATTTGGGTTAATAATCGCATTAGCATTGGGAAGCTCGTTAGGCGGCAGGTGATGATCGGTAATAATGACATCAATATCAAGTGACCTTGCAAGCGCCGCACCCTCATTACTCGATATGCCATTATCAACCGTAATAATGAGATCAGGCTCTTTATCACGCTTTGCCTCTTTTACAATCTCCGGACTAAGGCCATATCCGTGCTTGAAACGATTTGGAACCAAGAAATCAACATTCTTTGCGCCCATGAGCCTCAATGCTTTGATGGCGACTGCACTGGCTGTTGCCCCATCTGCATCAAAGTCTCCAACAATCAATATTCTCTTATCCACTAAAAGGCAATTCTCAAGAAGCTCAAGAGCAATATTGAGCTGATCAAAGTTGGGTTTTAGAAGGCCAGGAAGCGCCATTGAAAGCTGAGACTCTGAAACGCCTCTAGCAGCATAGATTCTTTTTAGAATTATAGGTATATCGTCAGAATAAGACTCATACAAGGATTGATCGATTTCTCTAGTCAGCACTTCTTACAAGTCTTACAAAGGTATCAATTGTCTTATCACGAGCCTTTGAGCCGCCATAGAAAAAAGGCACCTCAAACGCGAGCGTAGGATTATTTGTAACTGTAACTGAGGTCCAGTAAGTATTCTTCTGGGTGTTAGGAAACAAGTCAGTATTAATCAGCGTATCGCTCTCACCATAATAGTCAACAATCGTGCTTAACTCATCGAGTGAAGGAAGACGCCAATCTGAATAACCGCATAGTTTTGCTTTGTTAATATCTTTAGTGAAAGAGAGTGTATTACAATTTTTCCCCCAGTAACAATTCTTACTAAAAGTTCCGTTATCTCTTCCGCTCTCACCATCAAACCAGGTATAGGTATTGAGAGCATATTGGACACCCTCTTCTGCTCTCTTAACTTCCCAAACGAGTGATCTATTGTCATCTAAAACGCAGGACCAGCTGTCACTATCTAAAGCTAGAGTTTCTCCTGACTCTGACATCTTATGCATCTCAGCAATCGAGGAAATACTCATCAAAAAGAGTAGCGGTAATAATAGAAATTTCTTCATGAAGCTAGGGTGGAATTCATTTATTGAATATTCTACCAGTTATGGTGATTCTTAAGAGGGCTGGAATTTTATTTACTATTTGATTTTCTCTCAAATATGATTAGGGCAACACCTACAAAAATAAAGCTATCTGCCAAATTAAAGACTGGCCAATAGAAACTATTAACATGAAGATCAATAAAATCAATGACAAAGCCATGAAGAGCTCTGTCAATCAAATTACCCACAGCTCCAGAGAGAAGGAAAAACTGGCCTAATAATTTTTGCTTATAAATTACAGGTGTTCTCTGGGTCCACCATACTACCCAAAGTGAAACCAATAGAGAAACGCCTAATAGGAATGATTTTTGCATTAGTCCGCCATCAGACAAAATACTAAATGCAGCGCCTTTATTTTGAAGGTATGTCCAACTTAGATATTCATTGACAACTATTGATTGCCCTAAATCAAATGAGGTCATAAATATTTGCTTTGTGAATTGATCGGATAATACCAACCCAAGAAATAAGAGGAAATAACCTTTGTGCTTCATAATTAACATAATCAAAAAATAATTAGATTCTAGAGTTTAAGATGGACTTTAATTAGCACTATCACTTATTAAGTAAACAGTATCTATTAAGTCAATGTGTTTATAATTAAACGCTAATTGTATTATAAATATTGTGGAGGTTTCATGGGTTTTTTAACAGGTAAAAAAGCACTTATTGTTGGGGTTGCTTCAAACCGCTCGATTGCTTGGGGTATCGCTGAATCGATGGCAGCCAATGGTTGCGAGGTTGCCTTTACCTACCAAACCGAGAAACTGAAAGGCCGCGTTGAAAAGTGCGCTGAAATCTGCAACTCATCCATCGTTATACCGTGCGACGTATCCAGTGACGAGCAAATCAATGAAACCTTTGATGAACTCAAAAAATCATGGGACAACTTTGACATACTCATTCACTCAGTTGCCTTTGCAGAAAGAGCAGAACTGGATGGCAATTACCTTGAGGTCACTACCCGTGAAGGATTCCTTAAGGCCCATGAAATTAGCTCATATAGCTTTACAGCGCTTGCAAAAGCAGCGATGCCAATGCTTAATGAGAACGGCGCTTTATTAACGCTGAGTTACTTGGGGGCTCTTAGAGCAATCCCTAATTACAACGTTATGGGTGTCGCCAAAGCCTCTCTTGAAGCCAACGTTCGATATATGGCAGCGGCAATGGGAGCGGAGAAAGGTATTCGCGTCAATGCAGTGTCAGCTGGCGCTATTAAAACGCTAGCAGCAAGCGGCATTAAAGGGTTTGGAAAATTGCTTGATCATGCTGCTGAGAGCTCTGCACTTAAGCGCAATGTAAGCATTGAAGAAGTCGGCAATGTAGCTGCCTTTTTATGTTCAGACCTAGCATCAGGTGTTACTGGAGAAGTAACCTATGTCGATGCAGGATATAACTTTTTTGAAAAAGGGCCCGATCTTTAACCGCGGTTAAGGATCTTTAGAGAAGGTCAGTAAAAACTTTTATTTCTGCACCATCTCTTAACTGCTGAATAAGAGAGACAAACATTTCATTGTTTTCCTGACTCAAATAAAGCGTTGAGATTCCAGTATCTGCATCCCCTTCTGGTATTCTTACCCCACTTAAATCGATAACTAATGACGTTAATCTGTCATCATTTTGAGAACTATAAGTATGCCTTCCATCTTCAGGCTTTGGTAAAGTGAATGATGTGGATGTAACGCCATACGGCAACTCACTAGCCCTTGAAATCCATCCTTCTGAAACCCATTCTAGGCCATTCTCAGAAATTAATTTGTTGGCTGTTTGCTCATCTCCACTTGAAAGCGCGGAAGCAATACTTTCTGCAATGTCATCTATCACTTGTTTAGCTGCAGCTGTCTTCAAGACAGACTCAATTTGATCTTCTACCTCACTTAAATCTCTCTCACGCTCTGGCTGCAAAGAAGAGAGCGCCAAAACAACAAATTTTTCTGAATTGATCTCCATAACCTCAGAGTTTTCTCCTTCGTCAATCACTGCAGGACTGAATGCAGAAGTGACAAATTTTTCATCATACTGACTACTTCCGTTTGCAAAATAGTCACTCGTTTGAAGCTCTAACCCAAACTGATCTGCAACCATATCTAGAGACTCCTCATAAGATAGATTGATGAATTCCTCTAGAGACCCGTAGAGCATTTTCTGTTTCGCATTTTTAGTATAAAGTACTGCTAATTGTTTTTTAACTTCGTCAAAAGCCTGCATCGTTTCAGCTTCTATATCAGTAAGTTTAATAATATGAAAGTAGCCGTATTCAGTTGAAACAACTTCACTGACATCGCCAATGTTCATTGCAAATGCAACTTCATCAAATTCAGCACCCATTAGCTCTCTCTCAAAAAAGCCTAGATTACCGCCCTCTTCACTTGAAGAAGTATCTTCGGAGTTAGCGATGGCAAGTTCAGCAAAATCAGCTCCCTGCTTAATCTGCTCTAACAAGTCATTCGCTAATTCTTCACTTTCAACTAGAATGTGCTGCGCCTTTCTTCTCTCTGGGTTTGTATAGAGTTCAGCGTTTTCATGATAAAGGCTTTGAAGATCATCATCAGTTGGGATTTCAGGGTCTTCCATGCTATCTAATGTAAGCTCAACAAAGTCCACTTTTACCTTTTGGCCCTCAACAAATCTTGATCTATTTTCATTAAAATAATCTGAAATTTGATCCTTAGAAACACTGCTTTGGTCTATGTAATTATTCGTTTTAAGAGCAATATATGAAACTTCTCTTTGCTGTGATGCGAGTTCATTGAGCTGATCAATTTGAGTCGCCGACATAAAGGCAGCTCCATTCAAATTTCGTCTGATTTGATCATTATTTAATCTTTTAGATTCAGAGAGCTCATATGAAGCTGATGAATAACCACTCATTCTTAGGATTTGGTTATAGCGATCTTGTGAAAATTCACCATCTACCAAAAATTCTTGTGTACTAGTTATAGCAGATCTAACCTCGTCATCTAGAGTAACAATATTTAAGGAATTTGAATAATTTTCAAGTAACTTATCATTAATCATCCTATCAAGAATCATTTGCTTGAGTTGATTATCTAATTCTTGTGTATATGCGGCGCCTAGTTGCTGCTGATAGTTTCGTTGCTGCAGACCTAACTCTTGAAAATAAAGGTTAATATCAATATCCTCACCATCAACGGTAGCAATGGAGGCATTCGCAGAACGGCTGACATAATCTTGAATCCCAAATAAAGCAAATGGAATTACGATTAGACCAACGATAAGATATGCGACCCAACCTTTTGATTTGTTTCTTATTGCAGCTAACATAATAATTTTTACACCAATATTTTTGAAGGCTTTTTGCCAACAATCAATTACAATTTAACCCAAATTAAAATTTGGGCCCCTATTGAGAGTTAAATGATTAACTCACAATTTAATTTTTTCTAGCTTAAGGGATCATGCATGAATACGGATCTCACTATTTGCTTTTTGAAGCATTATACAAGGCTAAGCCATTTATCTATAGAAGTTTTATACCTTAAAGTTTATCCGTATTTTTGTGATATTTTATCTAAAAGATCGCTAATGTCATTTAGATCAGTATTCCATGCAGTTACAAACCTAACCGCTTTACCATCAAGCTCTTCTTCATTAATATCATATCCAGTGTGATTTAAATAGTCAATGACATCTCGAGGAAGATGAACAAAAACCTCATTCGACTCGGTTGGGTAGGCTAATTCAATATTTGAAAATGCATTTAAGCCCTCACTTAATATCTTTGCCATAGCGTTTGCATGAGTGGCATTTCGAATCCATACATTATCAGAGACGTATGCATTCAACTGAGATGAAATGAATCGCATTTTTGAGATAAGCTGGCCAGACCTTTTATGAAGAAATGGAAAATGTCCAACCATCTCAGGTTTAAAAAATACAATTGCTTCAGCAGCAAGACAACCATTTTTAGTGCCACCCAAGGTGAGAACATCAACACCCGACTTCCAGGTCATTTCTGCCGGACTAACATCAAGAGATACTAAGGCATTAGCGAAACGAGCACCGTCCATGTGAACACTCATTTTATGATTATGAGCTATTTTTGAAATTGCTCGTATCTCCTCTAACGGATAGACGGTTCCCGTTTCACAGGATTGTGTAATACTAACAACCGATGGCTGAGTGACATGAACATTTCCAGATCCTCTAATAATACCTTCTAGCTCACTCGCACTAATTCTGCCATTACTACTTCTCATCGGGTTCAGTTTAGCGCCGCCTGTAAATAGCTCTGGCGCACCGCACTCATCCGTATTGATGTGAGACAGCTCATGACAGTAAATCTTTCCATAAGCAGGGGCTAATGCTGATAAAGCTAGGGCATTTGATGCTGTTCCAGAGACCGCTAAAAAAACCTCAACATCGGTCTCAAAAATCTCAGATAGTATTTTTTTTAGGGCTAAAGACCATTCATCATCGCCATAAGATTCTGCGATACCTGCATTAGCATCAATTAAGGCATTGATAACTTCGGGGCATGCACTCGTAACATTATCAGATGCAAATAAAGCATTCATTAAATCTCCTTAATTAAACTGGGACAGCGATAACGCCCAAAAAGTCACCGTTTCCAATTAACCCAGGGAAGTGTTTACCAGTGAATACACCATCAATTTTGGCATGATACTCATCTGGAAGTGTCCCTGTTCGTTCAATATTATGAACTTTTGCTATGAGTTGACCCGCCTTAACTTTATCCCCTAGATTAACACAATGTTCAACTAGCCCTGTTGATTCACTAAATATATAACAATTATCATCTGGCATATCAAGATTAATTGTCTTATCAACTTCTAAATCTCCTTTAATAATTCCAGCATGTCGAAGAATATTTCGGATACCTTTTTTTGCAATTTCAACCGTATAAGCTGTTGTTGATCCGCCACCCCCGAGCTCAGTACTTATAAATATTTTGCCCATATTTTCTGCGGCTGTATCGTACATATTAGCCGCATCAATCTCTAAAAGCATTACTGAGTGTGGCGCATTAAATGCTTTCATTGCAGCAATACATTGGGCTTGCTGCTCTTTATCTTTAAGAACATGTGCACAACAAAATGGTAAAAATTCCAGGGTTTTTCCACCCGAATGAAAATCAACAACGTAATCTGCAAGAGGAAGAAGTGTTCGATTAAAGTAATCAGCAATCTTTTCAGTAAAAGTTCCTTCTGGATTACCTGGAAATACGCGATTCATATTTCCACCATCAATTGGTGATGTTCTCTTTCCTGCTTGAAAAGCTGGATAATTCATTCCTGGAATTATAATAACTCTTCCGTTAATCTCTTCAGGATTTATTTGATTTGTTAAATCAAATAACGCAACCGGCCCTTCATATTCATCTCCATGATTAGCTCCAGTAAAAAGAATTGTAGGCCCTGTGCCATTTTTAGCCACAGTAATCGGAATTACTATAGAGCCCCAGGCTGAATCATCGTGAGAGTGAGGCAATTTAAGAAAGCCATGTTGAAGACCATCTTTATCGAAATCAACTGTCGGGCTAATAGGGGAGTCTTTCATGTAAAGTGAGCATTAAAAGGTTAAAACTCAATTGTACTTAAACACTTTAATATTTACAATCTAAGAAAAAATGGCGGAGCGGACGGACATCGAACGTGCAACCCCTGCTTGACAAACATTTACTTTACAGAACTCAATTAAGGCTTCAAATAAGTCATACTAGTAAAACTCTCGCCAATTAATTAAGTTTTTTAAGGCAAAAACTGTAAAGCAAGTTTATGTAATTCTTCATCAGATTTTTCACCTTTACATGCTATTAGGCATAATTCATAACTTTTTGATCTTCTTCCTCCTATCCATTTTTTAAACCCAGCATGTATAAATACTCCAAGCAAAGCGGAGTAGGTAAAACCACTTTTATGTGCCATGAAATGATTTCCTTTTGTTAATTCTCCGCTTAATCCATAAAGAATATCCATAGGAGTCATCGGTCCAAAATCAGATTCATAAAGTGTTTCAAACAAGCTATCTTTAGCTACATACTCACAAGCACTTTGCAAATCAGGGCAAGTAAGAACAACCATACCATCATCCTTTAAAACCCTTAAAAATTCATTTAAAACTATTTCTACTTCATGCGGGTAGACATGCTCAATATTATGGCATGAGTATATTGCATCAACACTTTCGTTTGAAACTTGATTCATATCTAATAAAGTTCCCTCAATATCTGTATTAACATTATTATTAATATCAAATCTTATTTCACTCCAATTATCATTGTTAAAGCCTTTAATGTCGGCTTTGTTTAAGCTGCCAGGATCTACGTGAAGAAAAGTTTTCATGATTATTTAAAAAAATGAACTTAAAAAAATAATTATATAGAATATTTTTCTAAAGAGAAAAACACTAAAAAAGATTCACCTAAGCAGTGAATTGAGGCTTCGGTAAAAATGGCGTAGCAATTGTTTTTAACTCTTCATCGGACTTGTCTTTTTTAAAAGCTACAATAAATAAATCCCATGCCTCAGGTCTTTTTCCACCAATCCTAGATTTAAATCCAGCTTGAAAGAAAACACTATCCAATAGAGAATAGGTAAAGCCACATTTATGTGCCATAAAATAATTGCCCTCAGCTATGGGCTCTCTCCAACCATATATACTATCTATTGGAGATATCGGTCCACCAGAAGAATTGTATAAAGGCTCTAATAACCTATCATTGGCAATTGCTTCACTTATGCTTTGTAAATCAGGACACGTAAGAACAACCATACCATCATCTTTTAAAACTCTATGAAATTCATTTAGAGCTATGGGTACTTCATGTAAATAAATATGTTCGATATTATGTGCTGAATAAATAGCATCAACACTATTGGTTTTTACTGATTTCATATCAGTAAGAGTACCAACAATATCTGGATTAACGTCCATATTTATGTCTAATCTGATTTCATTCCAATCTGCATTATTAAATCCTAAGCAAGAGGATTTATCTTGAGAGCCACAGCCAACATGTAGTAAAGTTTTCACTTCCGATATAAATTAGGACTAGTAAGGTATTAATATAGAATAGAGATAGTATATCCACTAAGAAATTTTAATGTATTGTATTTGGCGGAGTGTAGGAATGAGATAAAAATTCTGTTAGCCCTTATATAAAAATTAGTTATATAAAAATTTACCCATTTTAAGGGCTTCTAACTAGCTTTAAAGAAGCTTTATCTTAAGTTATTGATGCAAGCTACAAAAATGGAAATGCAATTTTTTTAGCATCTTCTTCAGATTTCTTTTGCTTAAAAGCAACTATGAACAAATCCCATTGCTGCATCCTTCTGCCTCCATACCTGATTTCAAAACCTGCATCAGCAAAAAAATTATCAAGAACAGAGTATGTAAACCCACACTTATGCGCCATATACTCATTTCCTTTCTCAATAGCCTCCCTATGACCATAAATAATATCCAAAGGTGAGATTGGACCTTCAGGTGAAATGTAAAGTGGATTACACAACTTATCGTTAACCACAGCTTCACTGACACTCTGTAAGTCAGGGCAGACAACAACAACTATTCCATCTTCTTTAAGAACTCTAAAAAACTCATTTAAAACAATAGGAACCTCGTGCGGATATACATGCTCAATATTATGTGATGAATATATT
>Ga0209044_1001064_pt1 | contig 18556 bp, 20 predicted proteins | sample SaaInlV_130m_DNA_FD_184655 | JGI IMG/M metagenome (GOLD analysis project Ga0209044, IMG submission 184655) | Marine microbial communities from expanding oxygen minimum zones in the Saanich Inlet - SI037_S4LV_130m_DNA (SPAdes) (version 2) | ecosystem: Environmental > Aquatic > Marine > Intertidal... | reverse complement strand
TTTTGGATCTATACTCATAATTGGGTGCTGTACTTCGGTGGCAAAAAACAGGCCTTCTCTGCAATTGCCGGGTAAAGGAAGTTTGCTGTCTTCGAGAGGCTCCCTTCATTCATTAAACAAAGAATGGTCCCAAAAAAACAATCTGCCCGTTTTTTTATTCCACTGCCGATAAAATCTGGTTAATTCGTGATTGACTCCCTCGTATTTTCAATTTCACTCTATCTTCTTCATATTCTCTTTTTAAAACTTCCACACCTTCCTGCGCATGGGCAATGGTCTTACCCTGATCATAGGGAAATTCAAGATCAATAGTCTGAAAATTTTCTTCCATTTTTCCAAGAATACGTGACTTCAATTCCGATAATCGCAAATGCTGCTTAGCAGATACGGTAACTGCATCAGGAAATTCTCGCTGCCTTTTTTCAATCATATTTCCATCAGTTAATAAGTCCACTTTATTAAGAACAAGAATTTGTGGAATCTCCTGGGCTCCCATATCTTTCAAAACATTCTCGATGGTTTGAATATGATCTTCAATCTGGGAAGATGAAATATCCAACATAACAAGGATCAGATCCGCTTCTAATACTTCCTTTAAGGTACTCTTAAAAGATGCCACAAGATTATGAGGTAATTTCCGGATGAATCCAACCGTATCACTTAAGAGAATTGGATGGGATTCATCTATTTTTAATTGGCGAACAGTTGTATCCAATGTGGCAAATAACTGATCCTGGATATACACATCAGAGCCCGTTAATGCTTTAAATAAAGTAGATTTTCCCGCATTCGTATATCCCACCAATGAAACCCGGAATTCAGATTGTCTTCTATAACTTTGTGTATCCCGTTCCTTTTCGATCCGAGTTAATTCTTTTTTTAATTTAGAGATGCGTGTTCGGATCAAACGGCGATCGATTTCTATCTGGGTTTCCCCCATCCCTGCCCGTGTTCCAATACCGCCCATCTGTCGTTCCAAGTGTGTCCACTGGCGAGTAAGTCTCGGGAGCAAATATTCCATATAAGCTAAATCAACTTGGGTCCGTGCTTCCTTGGTTTTTGCGTGTTTCTGGAAAATATCTAGAATGAGACCACTGCGATCCAATACTTTCACATTTTCAGAAATTTTATGATAATTCTTAATCTGACCAGGACTCAATTCATCATCAAATACAATGAGTTTAACATTCAATTCTTTCGCCTGGTTCAGGAGTTCTTCTGCTTTCCCCTTTCCAATAAAGGTTGCAGGGTTAATCTTGGAAACACGTTGCGTAATTCGTCCCGCAATCTTCGCACCAGCCGTTTCAGCGAGTAATTCTAACTCATCTAAATGTTCATGGATTTGCGATTCAGTCATCCCTGGCTGGATTACTCCAACCAATAGAGCCTTTTCCTGACCAACATTATTCCGTTCAATCATGAATTTTCAGCCTTCATATTAGCTCTTATAGGCCGTCCAATAATAGATTCTGCCAGTAAAAATAAGATTGCCAATGCTAAAAATATCTTCCACAGTGATTTCCCTTGTCGCGTCTCCAAAAACACTTGGGAGAATTCGTCCTTTAACGTAAGCCATCGGGTCTGACTACTAGTTAGAATCGATTCAATATCATTCTGGGAGAAACGGGGTTGAATATATTCCTGGTCATGGAGCCGTGTTGGAAATGATGTAAATAATTCACCATTTGAATAAACAGTATATACACCCAATTCTTCTGTGGATGAAATATTGATTCCTTCCCGATCATAATCAGGAACAATCATTTCCGTTATTCCCGACGGTGATACAATTTCCCATTTGTGCCGAAGATACTTTTCTTCAACAGAGATCCATTTTGGCTCATTGATCTTTACAGAAGATGTGTTAATCTCATCCGTCCCTGTCAGGACCAGTAAACGATAAATAAGAGGGACCAGCATCCCACGAATAGGTAAATCGTTCCACCGAAGATCCAATAATGTTGAGAAATAAAAGATCGAACCACTCCCTTTCGAAAATTCTATCAATAGTGGATCACTATTATTCAATGTCCAATGTACTTTTTGCTTTACATCCAATTTTGTTTGGATATAATTGAATACTTCTGGTAATTCACTATCCAAGTTTCTTACTTGAAGATCCTGAAGAAGATCGGAATATTCTCCAGCAATTTGGGTGGAAAAAAATCCCTGACCTGCATTCATTCTTTTTTCAGGGAAGGGGAACCCTATCTTCTCAAAAATATCCGGGTGGAATTCAGAGCCATCTTCATTCCCCTGAAACCAAATAACACCGCCGCCGGACCGAAGGAATTTTTCCAGATCCTTTACACCCTCTTCTGTTATATTTTTAGGATTATGAATAAGAGCAACATCAACATCATCCAAAAATAATCGATTCAATTCCGGTTGGACTCTGGATTCAATAGATAAAAATTGGCGTTGGGGATCAATGGCACGCAAAACCATCTCTAACATGGCTACATCATCAGAATTAGCGCCAATTATACCACAGCGGATCTGTTCCATGATGGACATGGAAAGGAACCAGTTATTATCCAAATCATAGTTATCTTTTGGTAATGAAACTCTACACTGAACAATACCCATATTTGCAGGGTATGCCTGGAACTGAAATTCTTTTTCCTTCCCCGATTCAATTTCAGAAACCACCTGACCCACCCGGTGTTCATTAAACAATAGTTCCAGAGGAACATTGGGCTTGGGCAATTCACCTGAATTTTCAATCCGCGTATTCAATTTCACCAACTGGCTCATAGTTTTGATCCGGTTTAATGAAGAGACAGACCGGATAGAAAGATTATCATATACAGTACCCGGTTGAATAAAATAGAATTTCCATGATTCAAAATTTGGAATCCCTGCCATAAGGGTAGAATCGGGACGATACATAAAATCGCTGAAAATCACACATTCCTTTATCGGTTCAACAATAGTTTCATCCTTCAACAAATGATTCAAGTTGGCCCATAGATCATCATAATCTACTGTAGGTTGAATACTCTGGATCGATGCGTGCAAGTCCGGATCATTAGATTGTCCCTTAAAGATTGTTTTGGGTGGGCATGTTTGTGCAAGGGTAATCTGAGTTTCTTTATTAAATGATGGTAATAATCCAAGCGCTTCTTTTTTGGAAAGTTCAAAGAAAGATTGATTGCCAACCTTTGCACTCATACTTGCAGAATTATCAATCACCAGAATCAACCGCGCATCTTGTTCAGCCGCAAGCCAACCAGGCATAAATCCCTGGGTAACAGGCTGTGTCATCATCATAACCAGAAATGCAATCACCAACATTCTCAACAATAATAATAAGATTTGTTGGAATTTGATCTTTCGGATGGAACTTGTTTCCAATTGTTTGATAAATCGAACCGTACTGAATTCAACTTTATTGATTCGAAGTCGACTCAATAAATGGATTATGATGGGAATACTGATTGCACCAAGAAACCAAAGTGCGGATGGGGAAAGAATTGTCATAAAGCCATCATCCCATAACTCATGACGAGTCCTCCGGTGAGTGGAATAGTCAGATTATCATTCATGGGGATAGGTGCCACTTCTACAAGCATACTTGCCACTGAACTCAGGATGATAATTTCACCAGGCAAATGTTGATTAATCCATAAGGCAATAGCACATGAAGTCACAATGCCAGCAATGGTTCCTGAAAGATGTTTGTCACCAATTTTTCCGACGGGTATCCCTTTCCCAATGATCGCCGCAAATGCATCACCCACAGTTAAAAATAAAAGCGAAGGGACTGCAATTTCTATCGGAAAAAGGAAAAGGGTGATGGTACTTCCAAATAAAAGCCATGTTGCACCGGTCAGGGCCTCATCAAATTCACTTTGGCGTAACATAAAATTGAAATGTTTTTCAAATAAGGATTCTACTATATCCCATTTTTTACGGCTGATCTCTAATAGAATGGCAATTAAACTCAAACAACCTAATAACACAACCATAATCTCTTTATCCTGGATGAACCACACATATCCCAATGGAATAATGGATGAAAAAAGATGAAGAATCTTCCGAGTGACCTCGTTAGTTGGGATAGATTTCACTTATCAATCATTTGGTTAAAAATATCCTGCATATCCAGAACACTTACAGTCAAATCGATGGTTGAAGGTTCTTCCAAAACTGTTTCCGCAGGAATGGATTGATCTAAAACTGTGTATGGGATCAGGTCTTCGTTTTGGCGATAGAATAATTTCCCGACAGAGAATCCGGCTTTTCGTAGATCATTAACAGCTTTTTTCTTACTCAACCCAAACAAATTAGGAACTTGATAAAAATTTGGCGGGACACCCAGACTCACAGTCAGATGAAGCCCCATACCTTTGTTTAACATGTCTCCTCCTTTAGGATATTGCCACGTAACATTGCCCGAAGGAACATCTGAATTAAATTCTTTATAAACCGTATCTATCTCCAATCCGGATTGACCAAGCATTAATTCCGCACTCCGAATAGATCTCCCAATCAAGTCTGGAATTGAAACCATTCTTTCTAAATGGGCAATTTTAAGTCTAACGGTGCGGCCCTCTTTCACTCTCGTATTCGGTAATGGATATTGGTCCACGATTGTTCCAGCTTCGTATGTAGCAGAATATAAGGTATCAGAGACAAGGCCATTGTATCCTTCAGATTCCAAAACTTTTATGGCATGTTGAAGTGTTTTTCCTGTCACATTTACCATATATCGTCCTTCATTCATACGCACATATCCAGGCATGACGACCACATCAAACAACAGGATGGCCAATAGGGATAAACTCCCAAATATGGCAATATAACTAGCTATTTTTTTAATCATGATCGTGTGATCCTTGCTGCAAACAGCCCATCAACGCCATGGATGTGTGGAAAAGTACTTAAACATCCCATTTCATTAATCCAATCGGGCATCACCTGAGATGGCCCTGTCATCAACTTAAAGTCAGCATTTAACTTAAGGAACTGTTCAACCACGTTCCAATTCTCTTCCGGTTCCATAGAACAGGTTCCATAGACCAAAGTTCCCCCATCATTCAAGAATTGAGACATATGCTTCAAAAGCTTCATTTGCAAAGTCGCCATGTCAGAAATATCTTTCGGTTTGCGTCGCCAACGGATATCCGGTTTGCGGCCGATCACTCCTGTTCCCGTACAAGGTGCATCAATCAATATTTTATCAGCCATGATGAAATTATCCTGTGTAGCATCTTTCACACTCCATTCAATATTTTTCCGTCTATGTCGATCCAGATCATTTTTTCCACGGTTTGCTCTTAATTGATCCAAATCTGATGCCAAAACTCTTCCCTTTTCTCCTACTCTTTCTGCAATAAAAAGTGATTTGGTTCCTGGCGCAGCACAAACATCTAAAACAATTTCTCCTTCTAATGGATCTAAAAATTCCACAATGGCACCTGCCGCTGGATTCTGGATTGAAACTTGCCCAGATTGAAAAAGATCTGTAGAAAATATTTTTCCGGAACCGGTCAAAATCTTTAAAAATGAATCGGAATAATTTTCTACTTCAATTCCCGATTCAAGGAGGGATTCCTTTGCATCATCCACAGTATTTTTGGTCAAATCAACTCTGACAAATATTTTTGGATTTTGATTAATGCAATTAACTAATGCAAAAAATCCACTTTCACCAAATTGATATTTCCACTTTTTTTGGAGCCAGATCGGCAATGAAACCCATTTTGGCTTTTTCTTTAATGACTCATCCCAATTTGAATCTTTATCCCTGTACCTGATTAAGTTCCTCAGCACCGCATTGGTCAATTTAGATGCTTTCCGGCTTAAAACAGTCTTTGTCAAGTTAACCAAGGAATCTACCGCAGCATAATCTGGGATGGATTCATCATAAATAATCTCATAAAATCCAACTCGTAAAATGGAAAGCAATGACGGATCCAAGCGATTGATTTTTCGTCCGGAGACATCTTCAATCATAAGATCCAAGCGGTCTCTAAGCCTGATGACTTCATTTGTCAAAACCATGGCTCGGGATTTATCTATAGATTCAGGTTTAAAACTAGAAAAAACCTGGTTCCGTGACATAACCAATTGTTCATTCTTTTTTTCGAATCGGTTTAGGATCTTCACAGATATAAAACGAGCATCCTGTTTCATTCGCCCAACTTATCTCCCATTTGGATGTTGTTCCCTTTCATGAAATCAGACACACTCATTCGTTTTTTCCCTTCTAACTGAATTTCGGAAAAAGCTAATAAATGTTCACCGGTATCCACGAATATTTCTTCAGAATCAGCCTTAAATACTATTCCATCTCCTAAAATGACACCTTCATCCACAACACGCGTATTGAAAATACGCATTCGTTTCCCTTTCCAAGTGCTTGACATTCCAGGATGAGGTGATGAACCCCGGACCCAATTATGTATCTTTTCAGCAGCCCAAGACCAATTAATAATTCTCATCTCTTTTGTAATTTTTGGTGCATGAGTTGCATTATTATTATTTTGAATAATAGGTTGTAGAGAACCTGCTTCAATGCCATCTAATGCATTTACAACCAAATTTGCTCCAATTGTGCTAAGCCGCGTTCCCAATGTCAACATATTATCATAAGGGGAAATATCCATTTTTTCCTGTAATAATATGTCTCCTGTATCTACACTTGGCATAATTTGAAAAACCGTAATACCGGTTGTTTTATCTCCATTCATAAGTGACCATTGGATCGGCCCTGCGCCACGATATTTCGGCAATAAGGATGCATGGAGATTCAAAGCGCCAAATTTTGGTAGATCAATCAATGATTTTGGTAAAATTTGAAAAGCCACAACCACAAAAATATCCGGATTCAATACAGATAATTGATTATGAAGTTCATCAGATTTCAGTGTTAACGATTGAAGGAGATTGAGATCATTTTCTTTCGCAAATTGACCAATAGCAGTGGATTTCAATTTACGACCACGACCCATGGGTTTAGGCGGATTGGATACAATGCCCACAACATCATGCTGGCTAGATAAAAGAGCTGTTAAAGTTGGGAGAGCAAATTGAGGGTTTCCCATAAAGACGACGCGCATCAGGTCACTCCCATGCAAAACTGAAATAAATGATTAAAGGATAAACCCCTTTTTGCCAGACTGAACTTTATGACGCTTCTTGGATATTTTTTCTAATTCTTTCAACTCCATCTGATACTGAATCTTTTCAATTTCACTCACCCGATCTATAATATAAATACCATTCAAATGATCTGTTTCATGCTGAATAGCTCGGGACAACAAACCATCAAATTCATCTTCATGCCATTCTTCATCCGGGGTTTGATATTTCAAAGTGACCTTTTCCGGCCGTAAAACATCTAAAGATATTCCGGGTAAGGATAAACATCCTTCCTGGTAAACACCCTCGTCGCCATACTTGGAGATAATTTCACTATTGATAAATATATGATGGTTTTCAGCTTCTTCTGTATGGGTTACGTCAATAATAAAAAGATTCATATCCAGGCCAATCTGGTTCGCTGCTAAGCCAATTCCTTCCGCTTCATACATGGAATCAAACATGTCATTTAGCAGATCGTCTATGTTTGAAAAATCTTTTAACGAATCACATTTCTTACGTAGGATCGGATCCCCGTAATGAACAATATTCTTGACGGCCATTAGGTTTGTTCTAATTCTGTATCTTTTATTTTTTCAGCTAAACCGGCAACGGCAGTCTTGTTGATTGTAATATTTGTGTTATTATCAATTTTAATGATGGCTTGACGGCCTTTTTCCTTAAATCCCTGAACAGTACCATAAATACCACCCATGGTGATGATTTTATCTCCTTTTTTTAAATCATCCCGCATGGTGTCCTTTTCTTTCTGGCGTTTGGTTTGGGGTCGAATCATCAAAAAATAAATGATGAACATAATGACGATGAATGGAAAAAATGCGGCAAGTCCGCCTCCGCCTTGCCCCGGTTGTGCTGCTGCGTATAAAAAATCCACTGTATTTCCTTAATTTGTTGGCGTGGAAATTACCTTTTCTATGAGATTAACTCAACGAGTTCAGTGATTTGATTTTGGATATATTTTGTTCTACACTTCATGCGGAGCCACTCATGAGAAAAAATGCTTTATTTAGTCATTCTATATTTTTTTATTCGCAATCTACCAAAACCGTATCTTGGTATTGGATGTAGATTAAGATCATAAAATTGTTAATCTGGTGGATTGAGTGAAGTTGATATTGAACTAAAATGAAATTTCTATAATCGTTCCATTCTTAGGAGACGATTCAATAACATGGAGTCGCCCTGAGTGAATCTCTTCTACGATTCTGGTTGAAAGAGACAAGCCCAATCCCCAACCTGCCCGTTTTGTGCTAAATCCCGGCCGAAAAATATTTCGCCAATCTTTTTTCGGAATTCCTTTTCCGTTATCTTGAATTCGGACCTTAATTGCATTTTCATCTTTTCGGAGTGATACTGTCACTTTACCGTCTTCCCTATCAATAGCATCAATCCCATTTCGAATAATATTTTCAATAGACCAGGCCAGAAGAGAGCCATTTGCTTTGATAGAAATACCCGGTTGAATATCATTAATGAGTTCCACTTTTTTCCCCAGTGAAGGCATCCGTTTCATCAGGTAATTCACTACACGCTCCACACGCTCGGAAAGATCAAATTCTTCCATCTCAGGTTTCGAACCCATCTTGCTGAAACGTCGTCCAATTTGTTCCAAACGCAATAAATCTGCTTCCATTTCAGGGATCAATTCTTCCGTTTTTTCTGGATGTTCTTTCAACCAATCCACCCAACCCATAAGAGCTGATACGGGCGTCCCTAATTGATGGGCAGTTTCCCGTGCCATTCCTACCCAAATGTGCCGTTTCTCATTGTTCCTAATAAAAGAAAAACCTGTAAACCCCAGGAATATGAATATTGCTATAGCAACAATCTCGAAATAGGTCCACAATTGCAATTTGCCGACAATTCTAGAGTCACCATAATGGAGATATCCAAATATAATTTCCCCAATATTAGCATCACTGTATATCAATGGAATTGGTTCATTTAATTTGTCCATTGTTTTCATCAACCGTTCCCTTTTACTCTGAGTATTGGCAGACTTAGGCAAATTTTTCCACATTTGCGGGTGATGGTCTGGACTTGTCTGGATCAGTGGAAATTTTACTTTTTGGATAATATTTTCAAAAACAAAATTCAAATTCGCATCATTGTCATCTTGAATAATATTTGCTATGATCTCCGCATAGAGCCGGACGATCTGGCGATTATCATTCCGTAGTTCTGTAACCAGAGATTGGGTATAAGTAAGTAGGCCAATGATTAGTGTAATCCCAAGAATGAAAAGTCCTGCTTTTATATTCCCTGTATGTTTATAAAGATTCATTTTATCAACTTTCTAGTGAAGTAATTTTGAATTTTCTTTTTCTTTCCACAAAATGCATCCAAATCCAAAGAGGATTGCCAGAAAAGAAACTCTGGAGAGTATACGTGTCTGTTTCCAGGATGAATCATCATACCGAAATTCAATTTGATGTTCACCGGAAGGAACGTAAATAGACCTCAATATATGATTTGTTTGATAAACCGGTGTTTCTTCCCCGTTCACATATGCACGCCAACCCGGTTTATAATAGATTTCGGACAGGACAAGCAACCCTCCTGTTTCGGATTGAGACATTATGTTTATCTTGTTCTCTGATCGTGAAATGACATCAACTTGCCCGGATGCCATTCCGTTCAATGGTTCACCTTGATATTTATAAATAATTGCAGTATTGGAAGGGTCAAACCCGTTTAATAGAGTTTCCATTAATGACTCTCGCTGGGTTTCAACTGATTTTACATTTCCCACGATCCATGCTTTAGGAAGAACATTTATATTCTCAAAAATTCCGGGTACATCTTTCAAAGTGATAAAATTAGGATTGTTTATCTTTTTGCGAGTTAGGACGTATTTCACATTCAGCATATCCAAAATTTGAGGGCGGCTGAATCCTTTTGCATCCATAAGATCTTGGTAATTCCTGAGTTTTACGGGGTGATATCCACCAATGCTTTCCAAATTCCAGTAACTGTATTTGTTGGAATTCAATTCATCCGCAGGGAAAATCCTGAAATGGTCATCATCACTGTTAAGATATTTTATAATGGGATCTTCCTGAAATAAGAGATCCATATTTTTTGACGGTTTTAAATGAAGGAATTCAACATTGACTATCCATAAGTCTAATACAACCAAACCAATTAATAAGTAACCAAACATTCCTCTATTTATTTTTTTCTGAATAATTCCCCAAACCAGTCCTAAGGAACCTAAACTCACAGCTAAAGCTAATAATAACCCTTTTTGGAAAAGTTCAAATCTGACCTTTTGCAATTGTGGCAGGATAGTAGGACTGTATCTCGCATCTTTTGCGACACTAAAAGAAAAAACAGATTCTCCTATTATCAGGAATAAAATGGACAAACCTGCTATGCCGCCTGCTACGTAAAGTACTTTTTTAAAAGAATCTTTTTTCTCGACTCTTTCCATTAATGAATCGAATCCAAATGCAGCAAGGATTGGGATGGTTACCGCCAGTAATACATAGATCATTGATGGTACTCTAAATTTTGAAAAAAAAGGAAAAAGGGAATAAAATGGTTTATATAGAATCGGAAAAAATGAACCAAACCCTGTCACAAGCACCAATAATGTTGTGACCCAGAAGAACCATTCTAATTTTTCTGGTTTTTTCAATAATGCACCTAAAATGGAAAAAATAATTGCGACCAATCCTAAGTAATGTGTGGATTGAGTAAAAGGCATATATCCCCAATAAGCCGCTGATTTAATATCTCGCGTTGAAAAATTTTGCAACCCATAATGGTAAGGTAAAAGGAACGAAATAGTTTCTTTAGGGTGAAATGACCATTGTGTAGCATAATTCCAATCCGTTCCGGACTCTGTTTGCCCTGTTTGATCCAGTACGGATTTTGCCCCACGGTTCGAATGTTTCTGGAATTCATAAATATCCATATATGGATCAGAAACCATCAATAATGCAAGAAACAGTCCTGCTAAAATACCGCTAATCTGTTTCCCACTAACCTTGGCTGAAAATGATTTTTCTTTCACAGAGAATACCAATGTCCAGACCGAGTAAAAGCCTATAACCATCCAAGTGTAATAGACTATTTGTGGATGATTCGCCCAAAACTGGAGTGCCGTAACTAAGGACAAAATTAGGACAGATTTTAGGGTTGGTTTTCGAATCACCTGAAATGCACCCATCAGTACCCAAGGAATAAAAGCCATAGCCATAATCTTATTGTTGTGACCGGCATTAATCAGACCAAACCCATATGGTGTCAAAGCATAAGAAAGTCCGCCAAGTAGAGCAGGAAAAGTACTTTTTCCCAAAAACCGTATAAAATTAAATAGGCCCAGTCCACCCAAAGTCAAATAAAACCAGATCCTGATACCACGATTCAAAAATAAAAGATTTAAAATGGTTTTAGTGGGGTCCCCTGGAGTATAAATGTAGCCACCATAGGATGGCATTCCGGAAAAAAGATTTGGGAACCACTGGGGAAATTCAGTTGTGGAATTGACCCACTTTTTGATCGGTTTATTAGCCACCATATCATTCGCCATAGGGATATAACCATAAACAATCATTTTCCAAATAAATAATGCAGTGATTAACCCAATCAATAAGGGAATATATTTTCTATTCATTATTTTGAAACCTTGATAATTTTTTTTAAAACTATTTTTACACCATTTATTTCGCGTTCGCCAATAATCCGAAATGCTAACAACACTACCGGGAAACTGGCAAAGCCTAAAATACTCAGTAACCATTCTAAACCATCCCACTGGTTTTTTGCAACATGAACTCCTGAAATAATAAAAATAGTCAATAAAGTAACTTTTACAATTCGTAGCCAGTCCCAATCCATTAGGCTTATTTTATTGGATAAATAATACACTGAAAATGTAAATATAAGATAGGAAAGAACAGTCACTGCTACTGCGCCGTTAATCCCAAATTCTTTGATGAAAAAGTAGTTGAGACCAAGGCAGACTGTTATTCCAATTATAGCTGCTTTTCCAAGTAAATCTGTTCTGTCCTTTAACGCAATTATTGGCATGAAAAACAGCCGGAATCCTGAAATGAGATAAGCCGAAGCAACAAATGGCACAACATAGGCTGCCTCAAGGTAATCCGGACTAGATATAAAACTAATAACGGGCCGTATAAAAAATGTAATTCCGATTATTGAGAAACATCCTGCAATGAAATAATAGAATAATATATCTTTGTATATTAGCATCATTTCATCTTTTATCCCTTCTTTGTAAATCATAGGTATTAATCCACGTTGTAATGGAACTACAAGAAACATATTAATTAACATTCCAAATTTATAATTGATGCTGTAGATGCCAATCACGCTCAAAGGAACAAATAAGTTTAGAAAAAACCGATCGGATAAAGTAAGGACTGGAGTTGCAAGTCCAAAAAGAATTATGGGAAAACCAAATGAAATAAGTTGCTTAAATATCATTAGCGATGGAAAAGAGACATAATTTTTTACAATATAAACAGTACTATAAATAAATGTTAATGCGGAAACTATTGCTTTTGCGTATACTATCCCATGTAGACCCATGCCATTGAAAACGGTTAAATAAATTGATAATGCCAATACTAATAATAATTGGATTAATGAGAAGAAAATGTAATATATCGATTTATTATCATACTGGAATTGATTCAAAAGGAACTGACCGTTAACTTGACAAAATATTCCAAAAATCACAATATTCAAAAGTCTGTCATAGGTAGTAGCATTCAATCCAAGGAAAGCTTCCATTTCTGTTGTATATGAAATAATAATTATAGAAATAATGGATACAGAAATAAGTAATCCAATCCATGCTGAAAAGATTATTTTACTTTTTTCTTCCTCATTAGAAGAGCCAAGTCTTTTCCATAAAGGTTGAATTAAACCCGATAGAACTAACAATGATAAGAATGATTCGAGCAACTCTATTAATGCAAGAGTACCAACTTCATTAAGGCTTAAATATTTTGTATATACAGGGATAAGAAAAAATGTTGCAAATTTGGTGGAAATATTTCCAACCCCAAATATAAGTGAATTTTTCCCTAATTTTATAATGGACGGTCGAAGAGCCATAATGTTTGTTTATTTTTTTTATTACAATTTGAATTAAAATAAATTTCATTTCCACATTTTAGATATTGTTTTCCCTGACTAATTCTTTTTGTAATTTTAAGCATAACCAAGTGAATTTAACACTTGGTCCAAAAAATGCATAATCACCTAATGTTTTAAATAATTCAAAATATTCTTCTGAATTAACTAAACCTTTAATGTAGAAATAAAAATCATAAATTTTTTAATAAAATCTTTATTTTCCCCAAAAAACCTTTTTCAAACCTTAGTTTATCAATTAGAGAGGTCATTCCAATGTTTGAGTCAATTTTTTGCCACTCTTGCTTATTATGATTTAAATAATCTGAGAATATTTTAGGTTTTTTCCAAGAACGATCACTTCCCAAATGAAAAGTAGCATTAGCGTTTTTTTCCCAGTAAAAACTCGTTGAATATTTTTCTATATTTTCTTTCAGGGCAGTCCCTATTGGTGGAAATCCAATACACATATCACCTAAATTAAATTTTTTCAAAATACTTCTTTTAAAAATAAAACAATCTATACCATGATGTTTATTACCATCTAAAGTATAAATTAGCGATAAGTTTTCAACTTTCAGCATTCCTATTCTGTCTACTGATTTTGGAATAGTTTTGCGATTTATACATAATCCGTCATAACCCAAATCAATTAATTCTTTTATGTAATTATAAAAATAGGGTTGCAATCCAATATCACTATTTGTATAAATAAAATACTCAGCATCAGAATTATTATAAAGGCCTTCCAGGATATCCTTTATTAATGGCAGTTTGCGCTTGATATTAAATTCTTTTAAGTCTAACACTGACTTTGATAAAAATATTATTTTATCAAAGTCCTTATTTACTAAAATTTCATCTTCCGGATAAACAGCAGCAAAAAGCTTAACATCTACCCCATTATGTGAAAACATTCGAGCTTCAAACATTGATTTAATAGTAATTGGTTGAGCATAGAATAAATCTGAAGATTTTTCCACTACCACTGGATTAATAATATGAGCTATTTTTGTGTAGTCCTTTTTATTATTCATCTTTAATAAAAAATGCATTTCCCTGTAAAAATACACCATCTTTAAGGCTTTGTGAAACATCTTCAATGCCTACAAACCTAAATCCAAAATTTTTAAGATAATATATTATCTCTGTTATGAACATTTGACCTTCATATAATTCATTAAAGCTGATTTCGGAATATATTAATCTAACTTTCTTCAGTAAATCCGTTGCACCTTCCAGTACACTTGACTCAGCACCTTGCACATCCAATTTTAAAAGTATATTATTTTCCAATTTTCTATTTTTAAAGAAATTATCCAGTGTGTTTGATTTTACAATTATTTTATCATAGTTTTTTGAATATGGATGCGCGACCTTGTGCAAATTTGTCATTTCTAATAATGATGATGCGCCAACATGTTGATTTTTAAAAAAATTAACTTCCCCAACTAAATTGCTCATAGCAATTTGGAAAGGGAAAAACTTTGCATCTTTAGAAAAAGATTTTTTTAATTTTTCAAAGGATTCTGGCAAAGGTTCAAATGCAAAAATAGTTGAATTAGTAAATAGTGATCTTGCCTTTGTAGAATATTGCCCATATGACGCGCCGACATCAATTATTGTTTCAATATTTAATTTTTTTATCCAATCATATTTAACAATTTCAAGTTGACCTTCATACTGGTAAAAGGGTACTATCTTAAAATTCTTTTTATTCAGCATTCTATCTAATAGTTTTAAAATAACTTGCTTTATCCTTTTCATCATATTGTAATCCTAATTCCAAAAGCCATATTTTGTACCCAAAGGTGTCATTTTAATTAATAATTGTTTGTCATTTTCATTCCAATCATTCCATTTAGGATAAGAATTTTGTTTTTGCTTATTAGTTGGCCTTTTAATAATTGATTTTATAATAGAGTCTTTAGGTGTAGGCTCATTTATAAATTTACATATCTTATTGTAGGTTTCTGGTTTAGAAAATAAATCTTCTGACTTTATCAATAAAACTCTATCGGCCGTTAAATGTAATTTTTCTTTTTCAATAAAATTATTTGTAGTATTCCATAGCCAACCAATTTTCTCAATATCACTGAACTCGTTCCAATTATTATAGGCTTCTTCAATAACTATTGGTGTGAGCCTACTATCATCATACTCATTACCTTTATAATATTTTCTTCTTATGCCGCTCCTTACAAAATCACCAGGATGACGGACTAAGTGGATAAATTTTGATTTTGGAAAAAGTTCACTCAAGGCTCTAATAAAAAATGTATTTCGATTATTAGTTTCTATATACCGGCATTCTTCTAAGTAAGCTTTTTTCAAAAGATCATACCTGGCATTTAGATATGCAATTTGTATTGATTTTATATCTTGATTGGTTTCAAACACCAATTTAGACCCATAATACATCAAGGGCCTTGCCTCATGATATACGTTGCCTATTTTTGACTCATTCATTAGTTTTTCAAGAAGTTCACTTCCTGCTCTACCCGTTGATACAGAAAAAACTGGTGCCATTTCGGCAAACATCTTTTCTGGTAAATCAATGAAAGATTGAATTTGTTTTTTTATTTTATAACGTTCATTTATAAGATAGTTCTTTGCATCTTTAAATGTGATATCAGATATATTTTTATTTTTTTTACGCATTTATCTCATCAAATACTTTTAACAATGAAGCGGTCAGATTCTTACCTTCGAATTTAGACGTATTTCTCAAGTTATGGTTTAGGTTTAATTCCATTTGGTGATTATGCATTTTTCGGACCAAGTGTTAAATTCACTTGGTTATGCTTGAAAACATAGAAAGAATTATTCATGGTAAACAATGCCCCAAATGTGGTAATGAAAGTTTGTATACACTTAAAGACAGTCGCTTTAAATGCAGCGCATGTTTCTTTAAATACAGCCCAAATCGTATTGAAAAAGATCTTAAACTCCTTCACTACTTTAGCCTGGAAATTCCAGCAAATAAAGCCGTTAAAGATTTGGGATGGAGCTACCACAAAGTCAGGAATCATTATATGGATTATCGTGTTGAGATATTTGATTACCTTGCAGAAGAGTTTCGAAGACTGTCTGGAGAGATCGAATGCGATGAGTCTTATTTTGGCGGTAAAAAGAAAGGGCCAAGAGGACGTGGTGCTCGAGACAAAGTTAAGGTATTTGGCATGCTTGAACGGCAAGGTAGAATCTTTACTGCTATTGTAGATAATGTTACCGCAGAAACACTGATGAATGAGATTATTAACCATGCAGAAAAAGGGAGCGTATTTTATACGGATAAGTTTAAATCCTATAAATCGCTGAAGTTTTATGGGAAACATATATCTATTGATCATGGTAAGGAATTTGGTAAAGGAAGAAGACATATTAATGGCCTTGAAGGGTTTTGGTCTTTTGCCAAAGAGCGTCTTTTGAAATACCATGGCGTTAGTAAATCTTACTTCCATTTATACCTCAAAGAGATGGAATTTAGATACAACTATAGGAAGGAAAATATTTATCATAAATTGATTAAAATTCACTTTGGTCCGTTTTCTGCATAATCACCTTCCATTTTATTTATAGTTTGGACAATGTTGGGATGAATTGATCCCACGAGTAAAAATGTGATCTTTAACCCAATATAGGTTATAATAGTGTTTTTAATGATTCTCATTATAGCCATAAATGTTTAAAATCTTATTTTTCAATGTATTACTCAGAATTTGGTGCTTGATTATTGCTATTTATCAATTAGTAATGCTAACTGACCTGTCAACGCCTTTCTGTTATACTGCTTTAAACCAATTGGACGGCTTTTAAGCTTATGCTGTTTATAATCATTGAAGTACTCCAATAGTTTTGTTTTTAAGCTATCGTATTCTGCGTACTCAAAATACGCACCTGTATTTGTGGATGTAATAATTTGAGCCATATCTGCGGCTCTTGGTCCAAACGCAAGAATGGGTCTACTGGACACCATATATTCAAACAATTTCCCGGGTATGATACATTTGGTATGTTCTGCATCAATCTCTATTAATAGCAAAATCTGAGATTGTTTTTGATAACGAATGGCTGCTTCATGTGAAACATAACCAACTAAATTTAAAAATTGAGATAAGCCATAGGCATCCAAACTTTTCAATATTTCTTTACTTACAGTACCCACTAAATTCAGTTGAAACTGGGACGCAAATTCCTTGTCGCCGCTAACAATATCACTAATTACCTGCCATAAGACTTCAGGATTTCTTTCTGAAAGTAATGTACCTATATGGGCTAAAGTAAACTTCGTATCTAATTGGATCTCATTAACTGAGTTAACATCATAGCCGTTGGTAATCACTGCTATGGGTCGTTTTGTAATACTCTCAAATTCCAATTTAGTTGTTGGACTTGTCACTATGATTTGATCTGCAGATTGCAACACCTTCTTTTCTAACCTTTTATGTTTTAACCTAGCAAAACGCAATAATTTTAGTTTACTATGATATCCAATGGTTGTCCATGGATCTCTAAAATCTGCTAACCAAGTCAATTTCAATTGTTGCTGTAATTGTAAACCAATCAAATGCATGCTATGTGGAGGACCCGTGGTAATTATAGTATCAATGTCATTAGCATTGATGTATTTTCTTAAAAATTTAACTGATGGTTTTACCCAAGTTTTTCGTGCATCGGGGATAAATAAGTTACCGCGAATAAACAACAGTAATTTTTCAATAAAAGTTTGACGTGACGCTTGTTGAATTATTCCTTTACTCATATTTCCAGAATACTTTTTAGACAAAAGCCCGGCCAATTTATAAGGTTCTTTTATGGGCTGCTTCAAAATGGTAATCTCCAGAGGAATTTCAGCGACTAGACTTTCATCTATAGTGGGATAACTCGGATTTTTAGGAATATAAACAATAGGCTCTATATTGAAATCTCGAAGATATTTTACAAACTTTAACCAGCGTTGCACTCCTGGGCCACCGGCTGGAGGCCAATAATATGTTACAACTAATACTTTTTTCATTAAACAATAAGGATAAATATTCTATTTAAATAAACAAATTTGGGAAAGCTTCTTTAGGTTTTTTTTTGAATACTTTAATAAATAAGACTGCTTTAAGAAAACTCAAACCGTAGCCTAAGTATTGAACATATACAGCACATAATGACATAAAACCTATTATAATATATATATTTATTTATAATTGTTGAATCAAATAATAATATAATAGTCATGCCTAGTTTAGCGGTTTATTTCGAAAGATTTCGAGTAATATTTGGTAGATATTTTCATGCCTGTAATTGAACCTAAACTCACTTTCTTTTAAATGAAAATAGAACG